>Ga0302321_100006383_pt1 | contig 10381 bp, 10 predicted proteins | sample Fen_T0_1_FD_202505 | JGI IMG/M metagenome (GOLD analysis project Ga0302321, IMG submission 202505) | Peat permafrost microbial communities from Stordalen Mire near Abisko, Sweden - Fen_T0_1 | ecosystem: Environmental > Terrestrial > Soil > Wetlands > Permafrost | place: Sweden: Abisko... | reverse complement strand
GCCGCTTACATTGAAGCTGAAGCGCCCCGGCTTGTAACCCCGCTCACGCGCCTCCGGCAGCATCGCAAACAGATCGCGGATGGGCGAGAACACCTGCGTGTAGGTTGCCGGGTTGCTGCGTGGCGTGCGGCCGATCGGCGACTGGTCGATGCGAATGACCTTGTCAAGCTGCTCGCCGCCGGCAAGTCCCTCGTGCGCTCCCGGCTCTTCCCGCGAGCCGTAGATTGTCTTGGCCAGTGAGCGGTACAAAATATCATTGATCAGCGTGCTCTTCCCGCTGCCGCTCACCCCCGTCACCACCGTCATCACGCCCAGCGGAATGCGGATGTTGATGTCCTGCAGGTTGTGCTCGCGTGCTCCGGTCACCACCAGCCACTTTCCCGTCAGCGTCCGCGGCTTGGCGCGCTGCAACATTGTTGACGCGCCTGAAAGATAGCGTCCAGTTAGCGACTCGGGGCAGGCCATGATCTCGGCTGGTGTTCCCTGAGCCACCACCTGTCCACCCAGCCGCCCCGCCCCGGGCCCCAAATCGAGCACGTAATCGGCGTGCCGGATCGTCTCTTCGTCGTGCTCCACCACGAGCACAGTATTGCCCAGGTCGCGCAGCTTCTCGAGCGCCTGGATCAGTCGGCCATTGTCTCGCTGATGCAGCCCGATCGAGGGTTCGTCCAGCACGTAAAGCACGCCGCGCAGCCGTGAGCCAATCTGCGTCGCCAGCCGGATCCGCTGTCCCTCGCCGCCGCTGAGCGTGGCCGCGTTACGGTCCAGGGAAAGATACGTCAGCCCCACTGCGCACAAAAACTCCAGCCGCTCCACCACCTCGCGGCTGATGCGCTCGGCAACTAGCGCCTCACGGGCCGTGAACTTCAGGTTGATCGCCGCTGAAAGTGCCCGGTTCAGTGGCAGTGCGGCAAAGTCGGCAATCGAAAGCCCGCCCACCTTCACCGCCAGCGACTCCGGGCGCAGCCGCTTGCCGCGGCATGAAGGGCATGGCGTCGCCGACATGAAGTTCATCATGTATTCGCGATAGCCATCGCTGCGCGCCTCGTCCACGCTTGCGCGCAGGTAGCTCAGAATTCCATGAAACCCAGTCCGCGGCGCTTCGCCCTTCGGCGGGCCGTAGACCAGCAGGTGCTGGTGCTTCGGAGGCAACTCCTCGAAGGGTGTCTTCAGGTCGATCTTGTAGCGATCGGCAGCCAGATGAATCGACCTAAGCAAATACTGCGATGCCGAGCCGGGGCCCAAGCCGCCGTCGAGCAGCGGCTTCGACCAGTCTGTAATCACTTTGGCCGGATCCAGATCGTAGAGTGAGCCCAGCCCATGGCATTCCGGGCAGGCGCCATAAGCCGAGTTGAAGCTGAAACTGCGCGGCTCCAGCTTGGGCACGTCAAGTCCGCAGTCGGGGCAGGCCATCGACGACGAGAACAACTGCTCTTCGCCCCCCGCCACTGCCACCAACACCAGGCCGTTCGCCAGTTGCAGGCACTTTTGCACCGCCGCATCCAGGCGCTTCTCCATCGGCACTTTGCCCGCTTGCGGCAGCTGAGCCTCCGCCACCGGAGCCTTCAGCAGGATGCGATCCACCACTGCTTCGATGGTGTGGTTCTTGCGCCGGTCCAGAATCACAGGCTCGGAAAGGTCCATCATCTCGCCATCTACCCGGGCGCGAAAGCCTTGCCTGTCAAGCTGATCGAACAATTCCTTAAACTCACCCTTGCGCCCGCGTACAATCGGCGCCATTACCGTCACCCGTTCGCCCTGGCCCATCTCAAGAACACGCTGAACAATCTGTTCCGCTGTCTGCCGTGAGATGGACCGGCCGCAATTGGGGCAGTGCGGCGTTCCCACCGATGCATAGAGAAGACGCAGGTAGTCATAGATCTCTGTTATCGTGCCCACCGTCGAGCGCGGGCTGCGGCTGGTCGTCTTCTGCTCAATCGAGATTGCCGGGCTCAGCCCCTCGATCGAGTCCACATCCGGCCGTTCGATCTGATCCAGAAACTGCCGCGCATAGGCTGAGAGCGTCTCCACGTAGCGGCGTTGCCCTTCGGCGTAAATGGTATCGAAGGCGAGCGAGCTCTTACCCGAGCCCGAGAGGCCGGTCACCACCGTGAGCGTGTTGCGGGGAATGCGCACGTTGATATCGCGCAGATTGTGCTGGCGCGCCCCGCGCACCGAAATGGCTGTGATGGGCATAGTGAGGCAAAAAGGGGACGGCGGGCAGATCGAAGTACGCAGCCGCGGCTCCTCCGTAGCTGCTGCACCCTGAGGGTATTCTATTGGTCAACAGAAAGCAGGGTCAACGCGCCTTCTTTTCTGCGACAATCGCTGAAACAGATCTCCTCTCGCGTGGCGGGCGGGAGACAAAGATGAACAAAGGGCGAAGCGATGGCGGATTTTTCGAATCTGGTTTTGTTGGTTGCAGCCTCATTGGGCTCCATGACGTTTGGCATCCTTGCCGCTTATGCCATCCTTCGCGGCGGATTCGCTCTCATGCGCCCGCGTGAGCGCCGCGTTCCCCTCAAGGCGCAATCCGAAGCAGCCGAACTTCGCTAATCCGGCCCATTTCCAGTGATAATCCCCTAATTCGGCGGGTGCGGGTTCTGCTGCTGCTGGCGCAGCAACATCTCCTGCTGCAACTGCTGCGGCGTCCGCGGGGGACCTCCAGGGTTGAATCCAGGGCGAATCGGCGGCGGAGTTGGCTGCGGCGGTTCCTCGGCATCCGCATCTTCATCGGCTGAGCCGGGCTGGTTGTTATTCGCCGCCTGCTGCGTATCCCCTGCATGGCGTGTGCTCAGCACAATCTGCCTTGGAGTCCCCTGGCCCTGGTCCCCGATCATGATCACGTTATACGCCGAACCGTGCAGCAGTTGGCTGACGACATCCCGCACCTGGCCTGGACCGTAGACGCCGAAGACCCTCTCATCGGTGGCAAACCCCTCCAGCTTAGCCCCCGTAGCGGTGGCCACCGCCTCCAGAATCTGCTGCAGGCTCGAGTTCCGGGCATCGATCTGCAATCCCTTGCTGTCCCAGGTCACCGTGGCTGCCGCAGGCTTGTCGTTGACCGGCCAATTGGGCAATGGTGGCGCCGCGGGCGTTTCAACCACCGGCGCAACGGGCGCTTCCGGAGCCTTCTTCTTGGCCACAGTACGCTTGTGTGCGGGTGCGGACTTGTGGGGTACGGCCTTCGGCGGAGCGATGTGTGTGGCCGCGGCCGGCGCCTGCGCGATTGCCAATCGCGTTCCGCCCAGTCCAACCAAAAGAACCGCCGGTAGTGCGATCGCAGACACGCTGGCAGCCACAAATGAAATTGCTGACTTGGCTGGCATTCGCACACGCATTCCGGCTGGCTCCCCGGCTTCGGTTGCAACATCCGGATACCTTTCCAGGAGTCCGGAGGCCGCAATCCGTTGCCGCTCTACTGTACTAGACTAACAGTGGCCCGCCAACGCTCATAAAGCGCATGCGAAAGGCCAGATTCGCCCCACGGAGGATCGACAAAGAGATGGGCCCCGGTAGGAAGATGCGGTTTATGATTCATGCGCTTGCCCGCCAAAGCGCGCTCTTTGCCGTGGCCGCGCTGCTCTCTCTGGCCTCGGTGTCCCCCGCGGGAGCCACAAGTTGCACCATGCAGGCCGAACTTCAGCCGCAGGATCGCAGCGAGCTTGCCGCCGCCGGGGGCCGCCTCGCCGTCGCCGTCGTCGCGCAGGACTTTGCCACTCTCCAGGCAGCCCTCCTTCCTGCCGTGGCCCAAGATTGGGACGGAATGCACGCCGAGATCGAATCCGCCGCGCCTCTCGTGAAGGGTGGACAGGCGCAACTGCGAAGCCTCTACCTGCTTGACGCTACCAGCCTCGCCGCCACCGCTGACACTCAGTTTTTCTGCTCCAACACCAGCGGCACTCTCACTGTCACCCTCACCATGCATGCCCTGCCTCCCGGCCGTTATGCCGTGGTGCTGGCCGATGCGGTTGGAGCGCCGATGGGCGGGCAGATCGGCTTCATCCTCGCTTGGGGCGGCCCGGCCGCCGGTTGGAAACTCGGCGGGCTCACCGTGCGCCAGGGAGTCCTCGATGGCCACGACGGTCTCTGGTGGTGGACCCGTGCCCGCCAAATCGCGCGCGCCGATGACTCTAAGGCCGATCCCTGGACCGCCTGGTACTGCTTTGAAACCGCGCGTGCTCTTCTCCTGCCGGTGGACTTTCTCTCCTCGCCCAATCTGGAAAAGCTCAACACCGAAGAGTCTCAGCTCAAAAACTCTCCTCAGGATGCCTTCCCCGTCACGGTTGTCGACGGTCCCCGAAGCTGGAAGATTGACGCGGTGCGCATCGATATGACTCTCGGCAAGGCCGATCTGGGCGTCGCCTATGAATCCACAGGCGTCACCGATCCCGCCGCCCAGCGCACCGAGGCTGTGGCCGTCCTCAGCGCTCTGGCAAAGGCCCACCCAGGGCTCAAGGATCAGTTCCACGGCCTCTGGGCCTACGCCGTCAAGGACGGCAAATGGAACCCCGTCATCGAACTGCCCATGGCGCAGATACCGTAAGGGCAGTAGAGAACTGGCGAGGACTGTTCTGGCAGGTCAGGAGGAGCGTCATGGTTCAGGAGACAAAGAAGCTTGAACTTCCAACACTCGCAATTCTATTTATTATGGCCCTTGTTTTGTGGGGTGCGATAGCATACTTGCTTTTTGCGTTTGTAAAGCCCGAGATGTCGCTCGATCACGGAAGAACGTACGTATTCGATCACCTTGCTCTGATCGAGGCCACGTCTATTATGTCCAGCATTGCGATCCTGTCTTGGGTACCAGTATTCATATTTGCGTGGAGAAGGTCACGATTCCTTAGCGCCGCTCTCGCTGCGGCCTCGACGTGGGTATGCCTCGGCTTTCCGTTCTTGCTGATTGATAGATATGACCTGTTTGACATTCAAGCGATACAAACGTTTCGAGCGAGCAGGGTCATGGAAGACGGCAACGATCTGATCTTCCTACCACTCCTTATTCCGCTCATCGCTATCTTCTCCGGTGCTTCCTATCTCATTGCGATGGGGTTAGCAATTCAATTGAAGGCAATTATTCAGGGCCGACACCAACGTGCTTCCTAGCCTAAATCCAAAATGAGAATCTTGAACTTGGGGGAGTAAATGCCAACCATCATCGATCTCCGCTCTGACACCGTCACCAAGCCCTCACCAGCCATGCGCGCCGCCATGGCCGCCGCCGAAGTTGGGGACGATGTCTACGGCGAAGACCCCACGGTCAATCTCCTCGAGCGCCGCGCCGCCGAAATCTTTGGCCGCGAATCCGCGCTCTTCGTCCCCTCCGGCACCATGGGAAACCAGATCGCCATCCGCCTCCACACCCACCCCGGCCAGGAAGTGATTGCCGAGTCCCGCGCCCACATCCTCGACTGGGAGATGGCTACCACGGCCGTCTTCTCCGGCTGCCTCATCCGCGCCGTTCCCGCCGTGCGCGGCATCCTCACCTGGCGACACATCGAGCCGGTCATCCAGTGCCGCTCGCCATTTCGCGCCCCCACCGGCCTCATCGAGATCGAGAACACCGCCAACCTCGCAGGCGGCGTCGTCACGCCACAGCTTGTCCTCGAAGAGATCTGGGCCGGCGCAAAGGAGAGCAAGCTTCCCACCCATCTCGATGGCGCACGCATCTTCAACGCCGCCACGGCCCTCGGCGTCGATGTAAAGGCCATCACTCGCGGCTTCGACACTGTGATGTTCTGCCTCTCCAAAGGCCTCGGCGCGCCCGTCGGCTCCATGCTTGTCGGCTCGGGCGAACTCATCGCCCGTGCCCGCATCTTCCGCAAGGCTCTTGGCGGCGGAATGCGACAGGCCGGCATCCTCGCCGCTGCCGGGCTCATCGCCATCGAGCAAGGCCCCTCCCGGCTTCATGAAGACCATGTCAACGCGCGCTCGCTGGCTTACGCCCTCTCCAGCCTCAATGGCGTCGAGATCGACGTTAATTCTGTCGAAACCAACATCGTCGTCTTCCGTCTCAACCGAGGCATCAGCGCGCCCGATCTGGTGGCGCGGCTCAAAGAACGCGGTATCCTCATCAGCGCCTTCGGCGCCAACGCAATTCGCCTTGTCACCCACCTCGATGTCGATCACGCCGCCTGTCAGGTTGCAGCCCAGGCGTTGACCGAAGAAATCGCCGTGGTGGCGTAAAGAGAGCAATCCGGTACATCGAAACCAGAACCAGGGAGAGTAGAAACAACAGGTGTGCGGGGCGCAATCTTCGCGCAACTATTCAAGCCCGGAAGCGTTGAAACAATCAACGATCCGGAGCGCTCGGCAAGCTCCGGAAAGGCACTACCCCTGGAGGATTCGGCTCATGGTCAAGAAGATCGCGCTTGCGCTATTGTTTGCTCTCACACTCTGCCCCGCGGCGTCGTTTGCGCAGGTTGTAATTCGCGTTGGTCCGCCACCGGCCATGCACGAAGACCGCGGCCGTCCCCCAGAGCATGGATTCGTCTGGATCGATGGCTACCACCGCTGGGACAGTGGCCGATACGTCTGGGTTGCCGGCCGCTGGGAGCGTCCACCCCATCACGGCGCGCACTGGGTCGCTCACAAGTGGGAGCATCACCACGGCGAATGGGTCCTGGTTGAGGGCCACTGGCGGTAACGCAAAATCATGCGGGGCCAGAGAATCCTCTGACCCCGCCCAAGCGCTTCTGACTTTCCCGCGCTAGCTGATCTCGATCACATCGCTTGCCGCGGCCGCTGCGCTCTCGGCTCGCTCCATCAGCCTCTCCGCCATCGCATAGAACGCGGCCGCCTGCGGGCTTTTCGGCCCCGCCAGAGTCACCGGCATGCCCCGGTCGCCCCCCTCGCGTATCGCCGGCAGCAGCTCAACCGATCCCAGGAACGGCACATTGAACTGCGCCGCCGTCCGCTCCGCCCCGCCCCTCGAGAAGATATCGATCACCTCATGGCAATGTGGGCAAGTGAAGTGGCTCATGTTCTCCACGATGCCCAGCACCTCTACATTCACCTGCCCGAACATCTCCAGGGCTTTTCGCGCATCCTGCAGCGCCACGTCGCTCGGTGTCGACACCACCACGGCCCCGGTCAGCGGCACCGTCTGCACCAGCGAGATCACCACGTCGCCCGTCCCCGGCGGCAAATCAACGATCAGGTAATCCAGATCGCCCCAATTCACCTGCTGCAAAAACTGCCGGATGATCTGGTGCAGCATCGGTCCGCGCATCACCATCGGCTTGTCGCCGGGCGAGATGTAGCCAATCGAGATCGTCTTGATGCCATGCGTCAAATTCGGCTCGATGCGATTCCCCTCGCCGACGACCGGCTGCTTGGTCGATCCCATCATCAGCGGTACGTTGGGCCCGTAAACATCCGCGTCGATCAACCCCACGCGCTGGCCCAGCTTCGATAGCGCGATCGCCAGGTTCACCGCAACCGTGGTCTTGCCTACGCCACCCTTCCCCGAACCGATTGCGACGATCTTGGATATGCCCGGCAAAGCCGCGGGCGAAGGCAAAGCAGATGAATGCGCCATGATGTGTGTTGCTCCTCTTTGTTTTGATGCACTTCGTGTGGGATGCGCTTCAACGCACGCGCTTCAGATCGTCTGCTAGCCCTCTTCGATGCTGCCAGCAAGCTTCTCCTGCTTGCGCCGCGCCGCCTCGGCCTCGCGATGCTCACGGCGCAAGAGCGCGTCGTTGTAGCGTCGCTGCTCGTCGGCTGTCTCAGCCAGCACCGCGGGCACGCGTACCCTGCCGCCTTCTTTGTCGATCGCCACAAAGACCAGGTACGCGCTGGCCACGTGCCGTTGAATGCCGGTCTGCGTGTCCTCTGCCCAGGCCTTCACACCCACTTCCATGGATGAGGTGAAGGCCCGATTCACGCTGGACTTGAGCGTCACCAGCTCGCCCAGGCGCACCGGGTGGATGAAGTCAATGTGATCCATGGCCGCGGTCACAATGTAGGTGCGCGCGTGCCGGTAGCCGGCCATGGCGCCAGTCAAATCGATGAAGTGCATCAGCCGCCCGCCCAGCAGGTTGCCCAGCACGTTCGTGTCGTTGGGCAGGATCAGCTCGGTCATCTCCGACTGGGTACTGGCTACCGTCCGGGCAGCGGGATTCCCGGCTTTAGTGCTCGCGGCTGAACTCATATTCGATCTCTCCCTGCGTCGGCGCGCTCCATCAGCCGAACTGCCGCCGGATAGAATGATGCTGGCGGCCGATTCCTTCAGGCGCACTTCCAGTTTCAGCAATCGCCGCCAATTACGCAAATCCGGCTGAATGACAGGCGCGCAACATGGACAAGATCGCCGCACTGAATGAGATCCTCGAGCTCGATCCGAAGAACAGCTTCGCCCGCTATGGCCTGGCGATGGAACTGGCAAAAGAGGGGCAGACTGACGCGGCGCTAGCCGAATTCGATCGCCTGCTGGCCGCCGATCCCGGCTACACCGCAGCCTACTTCATGGCCGCGCAGACCCTCGCCTCCGCCGGCCGCGAGGCTGAAGCGATCGCCCGCCTCCGGGCCGGAATCGAATCCGCCCGGCTCACCGGCAACCACCACGCCGAAAGCGAGATGCAGGCCATGCTCGATGAACTCGACCGGTAACCCTTCTCCTGCATCGACTTCATCCAATCCCCGTCTATACTACTAATATGCCGAAGTACTCCATCGTCGTCCCCTTCCACAACGAAGAGGAGAACGTAACCGTCCTCTACGCGCGCCTCAAGCAGGTCATGGAACAGGTGGGCGACTCCTTCGAATTGGTGCTGGTCGACGATGGCTCCAGCGACAAGACCTACAAGCTTCTCGAGGAAATCGTCGCGGTCGACAGCCGCGTCCTGGTCATCAAGCTCCGCCGCAACTTCGGTCAGACCTCCGCCCTGGCCGCGGGCTTCGATCACGCCTCCGGCGACTTCATCCTCGCCATGGACGGCGACCTCCAGCACGATCCGGCTGAAATCCCCAACTTTCTCGCCAAACTCGACGAGGGCTTCGATGTCGTCTCAGGCTGGCGCAAGGAGCGCATCGACAACTTCGTCATGCGCCGCATCCCTTCGCGCTGCGCAAACTGGCTCATGGCCAAGCTCTCCGGCGTCGACATCCACGACTTCGGCACCACCTTCAAGGCCTATCGCCACGAGGTTATTCAAAATATCCCGCTCTACGGCGAGATGCACCGCTTCATCCCTGCTCTGGCCAGTTGGTTCGGCGCCACTATCTGCGAGATTCCCATCAAGAACGTCCATCGTGAGCGCGGCAAGAGCCACTACGGCATCGGCCGCACATTCCGCGTCTTCTTCGACCTGCTCACCATCCGCTTCCTGCTCAAATACATGACGCGCCCCTTGCACTTCTTCGGCGGCTTCGGCGCGCTCGGCATCCTGGCCGGTTCCTTCATATCCGCGGTGCTCTTGGGCATCAAGATCGCCTACCCGCACCAGAATGTCATGGACCAGCACGCGCCCCTCTTCGTGATCGGCGGAGTGCTCATCGTTGCCGGCATCCAGTTGTTGGCCATCGGCCTCCTCGGCGAACTCCAGGTCCGCCATTATCACACCAGCCAGCACCGCGCTCCCTACACCATCGACCGCATCGTACGCCTTCGCCCGCCGGTCGAATCCAAACTCATCTCGTAATCGAGGCTAGTGTCCTGAGTCTGAAATCCCTAACATTATTTCTCCTGTCATTCTGAGCAACATGACTCGCGTGGCGAGTTACGGCTGCAATGAACTTTGGTCGAGTGGTTTTATGCTGGATTCGGCAGCGGTTTCGTGGAAGTAGGCCGGGCTCGCATTGGAGCATTGTAGCCCGTTTCTGAGCATGGTCCCAGGCTCTGTGATTGCGATATTGGCGACGCTTGCCCTCTTGAGGGCGGCGATCCCGTTTAGGAGATTTCCCTGCCTCACAGCCTGGCCCGGACCGCAGCCCGGAGGAGAGCGTATGGCAACGAATGCGGGCAAGGGAAAGATTTTGAGTTTGGAGTGCATCGAGCGCAACGCGGCGGGTATCGATGTTGGAGCAACGGAGATCTACGTGGCCGTGCCGCCGGATCGCGATCCCCAGCCGGTGCGTAGCTTTCAGACCTTTACCGGGGACCTGCGCGCGATGGCGGCTTGGTTGGTTCAGTGCCGAATCACCACCGTGGCCATGGAATCGACGGGGGTGTACTGGATTCCGCCGCACGAAATCCTGGAAGAGACCGGCATCCACGTCTGCCTGGTCAACTCCAAACACGTCAAGCACGTTCCTGGCCGGAAAACGGACGTGCAGGACTGCCAGTGGTTGCAATACCTGCACTCGGTCGGCCTGCTCCACGCCTCGTTTCGCCCCGACGAAAAGATCTGCGCCATCCGTGCTGTGAGCCGCCACCGCG
>Ga0302321_100006382_pt1 | contig 10381 bp, 12 predicted proteins | sample Fen_T0_1_FD_202505 | JGI IMG/M metagenome (GOLD analysis project Ga0302321, IMG submission 202505) | Peat permafrost microbial communities from Stordalen Mire near Abisko, Sweden - Fen_T0_1 | ecosystem: Environmental > Terrestrial > Soil > Wetlands > Permafrost | place: Sweden: Abisko... | reverse complement strand
ACCACCAGCCCGCCCCGCCGCGCCTTACGCGTCGCTCTTACGCGTCGCTGCGAGCGTCGACGAGCACCCGGCGCATTTCCGCCTCGATCTTCTCCTCGGTCCACCCGAGGCGGTCCCGCAACGGGCGAACGACATCATCGAGCCTGTCGTCGGCAACTTTGAAGCAGTCCCTGGCGGCTTGCAGCTCCGCGATCATCGACGACCGGCCCGCCTCGCTCATGATGACCTCGGCACGCTCGCGGAAGTAGCCATGGGCAAGCCAGTTGCGTTTCCTGAGCGCATCGGCAAGAACCTCTGCCAGGGAATCCTCGACGGTGATGTGATCACGGAGATCCCGGATCAGCCTGCCCAGCGTCAGCTCGAACTTCTTGTCCATGAACGCGTCGATCTCCGAGGGGGGGAGTCGTTTGCCGCCAGCGATGCTGGCCACCAGCATCGCATTGACCAAGCCGTGCTCGAGAACCTGCGCCATGTACACGGCCAGCCCGAAGTGCGCGTAGGTGTCGCGAATCTGGTCGCTCTCATCCATCGGTCACCGTCGGGGATGGCGTCAGGCAGCGTCGCTGTGGATCTTGCCGAGGAGGCCGTCGAGGACTTTGAGCACGGCTCGCCGCTGGTCTTCGGGAAGCTGCTGGATCTGACGAAGCCGGCGCCAGAGGCGCATCTCGCCGCCACCGCGAGGGGCATCGGCAGCCTGGGCACTGGTAGCGCCGACAAGCTGGTCGGCGGAGACGCCCAGGGCTTTGGCGAAAGCCGCTAGCTGCTCAGGCGAAGGCGTGCCGCCCTGGATCTCGTAGTAGGCGACCATTCGCTTGGACAGGCCGACTTTGCGACCGAGCTGCTCCAGGGTGAAGCCGCTGGCGGCGCGGAAACGGCGCAGACGAGCGCCGAATGTTTCGGGAGCCTTCGCGAGGGACTTGGCCATGATGGCGAAGAGCATACCCAGGGGATTCGGGGAACCATGGCTTAGGGGATACATGGTGCTTGACAATAAGTTACATGATATGTAACTTGCGTGCAAGATGAGGGAACGGTCTGGAGAGCAGGGCCCAGAGGCTAGAAAGGTCTTGACAGGTTTTCTCGAGGAGCCGAATTCGCGACCCGAGCTCATGCATCAGCTCGCCGAAGCCGGCCTTGAGCTGTGGCATGCACCCGAAGGCTTCTGGGCGATCAGGCTCAAGTCGACGGCAGTGTCGCCGTCCCTGCCTCGACCACGGTACCGACAACCACGGAGGACACGATGAACACGCAGCCTCGACTGAAGGCAGAAGTGGCGTTGGACCATTGTCGCATCTGCCGATCTGATCGGCAGCAACCGGGCATGAGCATCGGGCCGGTGACGATCTTGCCGACGGGGAACACGGTGCACGTGTGCGGAAAATGCTTGCTCGACATGCTGAAGGTGCTGCTCAAGGGACCAGCCTCGACGAGAACCGGGAGAGCTTGATGATCCCAGCCGTCGAAGTGACCCGGGTGAAGAATGGCACCAACCTCGTTGCGCTGATCCAGTCGAAGGGAATCGAGTTGAAGAGGAAGGGTCGATCCTGGCAGGGACGATGCCCCTTCCATGCCGACGGCAAGACACCGTCGCTGTCGGTGACACCGGAAAAGGGATTGTGGAAGTGCTTTGGATGCGACGCTGGCGGCGATGCGATCCGATTCCTCGAGCTGCACGACAAGCTGAACTTCCGGGAGGCTGCGATCAGGCTCGGCGCGAAGTCGGCGGCACCGCTGCGGCTGAGGGCCATCGAGCCGGCGGCACCGCCGGCGGAAGCGGTTAAAGAAAAAATGCCGACGCCAGCCCTGACGCCTGGCCTTTCCAAGCTCCTGGCTCGGGTAGCGGATTTCTACCGGCGAGCTTTCGAGGAAGATCCTCGAGGCGCGGAGTACCTCAAGAGCCGTGGAATCAAGGATACGGCAACTTTCGAAGCTTTCCGGGTCGGGCTGGCGAGCGGGAAGCTGCGGGACACCTTGCCCAAGGAAGGCGAGGTCGGCGAACAACTGCGCGAGCTCGGGATCTTGAGCGCGGGTGGCAGCGAGCTTTTCTTCGGCTGCGTGGTGGTGCCTTTGCTGGACGAGCAAGGCGCAGTGGTGGGGCTGTACGGGCGGAAGATCGTCGACGGTGAACCTCGCCACCTCTATTTGCCAGGACCTCGCCGCGGGCTGGTGGTGCCGCAGGTAGCACGGCTCTCGAAGGAGCTCATCGTCACCGAGGGGATTCTGGATGGGATGTCGCTGTGGGACTGCGGCTACACGAACATCCTTCCGTGCTGGGGCGTGACCGGGTGGACGGACTCGCATCGCGAGATCGTGCGTCGCGAGCAGGTACGCGAGCTTTTTATCTGCTTCGATGGCGACGAGCCCGGGCGCGAGGGTGCCGCTCGCCTGGCCGAGGAGCTGCGGCGAGAAGGTCTGCGCACGGTGGTTGTGCCGCTGCCCGAGGGCAAGGACATCAACGACGTCGTGCGAACCGGCGGCGCGGCCGCGGTCGAGGCGCTCTTGCGGGCGGCAGATCCAGGCGTGGCGGAGCGACCGAGTTTTCCCTTTCACCGCAGCCATCACGGCTACGAGAAGACCACCGGCGGCTTTCGCCTGAACCTCTCTGGCCGGATCTACGAGGTGAAGGGCATGGGCCGATCGCCCACGCACCTGCGGTGCGCGGTGCGGGCACAGGCGGGCGCGCGCCTTCACCTCGACACGCTGGATCTGTACAACGCGAAGGCGCGGCAGGCGTGGGTGCGGGCGTGCGCCGGGCTATTCGGCATCGACGCGGGCACGACCGAGCACGATTTGCGGCGAGTGATCGAGTACGCCGAGGCCGAGACGTCGAACCCGACGCCGGAGGAGGCAGGCGCTGGACTTCTGGCCACGCCCGACGAAGAAGCCGATGCCATGGCCTTCCTGCGCAGGCCGGATTTGCTCGACCAGGTTGTGCGCGATCTGGACCTGGCCGGGTACGCGGGCGAGGAATCGAACAAGCTGCTCGGGTACCTGGCCTGCGTGTCGCGCAAGCTGGAAGAACCGCTGTCGCTGCTGATTCAGTCGCGGTCAGCAGCGGGAAAATCGTCGCTGGCGGACGTGCTTGTGCGGCTGGTGCCGCCGGAAGATCTGCGGCGCTATACGCGGGTCACCGACCAGGCGCTCTATTACCTCGACGAGGACGGGCTGTCTCACAAGATCCTGTGCATCGAGGAAGCCGCCGGTGCAGAGGGCGCGGCGTATTCAATCCGATCTTTGCAGTCGGCGCGGTGTTTAACGGTGGCGGTGACGACGAAGGATCCGCAGACGGGACGGATGCGGACCGACGAGCACACGGTCAAGGGGCCAGCGATGTTTCTGCTGACCACGACAGCGACCGAGATGGACCCGGAGACGCTGTCGCGCTTTCTGATGGTGACCGTCGACGAATCGGACGAGATGACGGCTCGGATCCATGCGCTCCAGCGCGAGGGACGCACGGTCGACGGGCTGTCGCAACGCCGTCGGGGCGAGGCGGCGGTCCGGCGGCACCACGTGGCGCAGCGGCTGCTCCGGCCGATGCCGGTGGTGATTCCGTACGCGCCGCTGCTCCGCTTTCCCTCGAAGCCGCTGCGCACGCGGCGCGATCATCGGAAGTACCTCGGGCTGATTGAGGTAGTGGCCTTCATTCACCAGCATCAAAGGCCCACGAAGGAAATGCTGGTCGACGGCGAACCCGTGGCGTACATCGAGGCCACGCTGGCGGATCTGGCGGCGGCGAACAAGCTGGCGCGCTCGGTGCTGGAACGCACGCTCGACGAGCTGTCGGCGCCGGCACGCAAGCTGTTGGGAGAAATTCGGCGCCTTTGTGAAGACCAAGCGCAGGGCGAGGTGAAGCCCGAGTACGTCTTTACCCGACGGGATTTGAAGCAGAAGTGCGGCTGGTCGAGCTGGCAGCTTCGGGTGCACCTGGCCGAGCTGGAACGCGAGGAGTGCATCGAGTCTCTCGTCGGTGACCGCGGCCACCAGTACATCTACCGGCTGCAGGTGGACGAGGACGGCAAGCCGGTGGATCTGAATCTGTCCACGCCCGAGGAGATCGCAGCGACGGCGAAGCGGGCCGGGATCGAGGTGACGCCGTGACCGAGCGTGGTGAGCGTGGTGGAGCGTGGTGGGGCGTGGTGAGCGTGGTGGAGCGTGGTGACCGTGGTGGGGCGTGGTGGAGGGATGTCACAACGCTTTTTCGTGGGAAAGCTCTTTCCTTTAGCTGCCTTAGCCGGCGGAGGGGGTAGCGATGAGGGAATTCCAGGAAGCACATAAAGAAAAACCTCAGCCCCAGGTGCCCGGCCAGGACGACTTCGCGACACTGGCCGAAGCTTTCTGCGAGCACATGAGAGGGCGCGGACTGTCGCCAGCCACGGTGATGGTGCGCTTGCAGGGGCTGGTCACGCTTCGCCGCCATCTCGAGGAAGAGCAGATACCGGACGTACGACAGATGACCAGGGCGCAGGTGGACGCCTACGTGGCGGGGCTGCGGAAGCGCGTGGCACCGCGGACCGCGGAGTGCTGGCTGGGGGCGTGCAAGCGCTTCTTCGGCTTTCTCGTCGAGACCAACCGCCTGCTGCTCTCTCCGTCAGAACATCTGCACGAGCGGAATCTTTCGCACCTCGTGGGGCCGGTGATCTCGACGAAGGATGCAGAAAAGCTGCTGGCCGAACCGAACACCTCGCTGCCGATCGGCGTGCGAGACCGCGCGATCCTCGAGGTGCTGTACGGCACGGGACTGCGGCGCGCCGAGCTGGTGGGCTTGAGCGTCTTCGACGTAGACTTGGCCGGCGGTGTCCTGCGCGTGCAACACGGCAAGGGTGGCAAAGAGCGGCTGGTGCCGCTTGGCCGGGAGGCGCAGAAATGGCTGAAGCTGTATCTCGAAAAAGTGCGTCCGCTGCTCGCCCGGCGGATGCACGGGCGCGACGGTGAAATGGCTCTGCTGCTGGCGCGCCACGGGCGGGCGCTGGACTGCCGGGCTCTGACCAGGCTGGTGGCGGCGCTGGCCCGCGCGACGGGAGTGCGGGTCAGTTGCCACGCCTTGAGGCGGACGATGGCGACGGAGCTTTTGCGTGGGGGCGCCCAGCTCGTCGAAGTCGGGGCGATCCTTGGGCACGCGCGGCTGACGGCGACCCAGCGCTACATCAAGGTCGCGGCTGGCGATCTACGGCAGATGCAGACGGAGAAACATCCGCGAGGCAAGCGATGACGACGGCGCCGAAGGTGGCGGAGCTGGTGGCTCGGTATGCGCAGGCGATCGAGGCGCGCGGGTATGCGGTGACGACGGTGAAGAGCAAGCTGATCTGCCTGCACAAATTCGAGCGCTTCCTGTCCAGGCGCGAGGTGGGCGATCTGATAAAGGTGACGCCGGCCCTGCTGGAGGACTTTCGCATGGAGGTCATGCACACGCCAACGGCGAAGGGCTTGCCGCTTCGGGCGGTCACGGTGAACAACGCGCTTGAGGCAGTGCGGGGGCTGTACCGCGTGCTGCTGGAACTGGATCTCGTCCCCGTCGATCCTGCGCGCAAGCTGGACCTGCTGAAAGAGCCAGAGCAGCTACCGCCGCCGGTGCTGAAGTCCGACGAGATGGCCAAGCTCTTGGACAGCATCGATCCGAGCACGCCCGACGGTGGGCGAGACCGCGCGCTGTACGAGCTGATGTACTCGACCGGGACACGTGCGGGTGAGACCGCAGCCATGGAGCTGGACGACGTCGACCTCGACGAGCGCATGGTGCGCATCCGATGCGGCAAGGGCGGCAAGCAGCGAGTGGTGCCGTTTGGCGAGGTGGCGGCGCTGTACCTGGAAAACTACCTGCGCTGGTGCCGGCCAGGGCTGTGCCGCCAGGGTGGCCGGCCGATCCGCGCGCTGTGGCTGACCATGCTCGGGAAGCCCATGGGGTACTTCACGGTCAGGGCGCGGCTGCGCCAGTACAGGGAAGCTCTCGGCATCGAGAAACGGCTGACGCCGCACGGCCTGCGCCACGCCTGCGCCACCCACCTGCTCGAGCGTCATGCTGATCTGCGGCACATTCAGGAACTGCTGGGTCATGCCTCGGTGGCGACGACGCAAATCTACACGCACGTGGAGGTCGGGCACCTGAAGGAAATCCTGCAACGGTGCCACCCGCGGGAGCGTGGTAATCTGGAGCCGAAGGACAAAGACGATGGCGAGCACCGCGGAACATATCGCCCAGACCCTGGAAGAGGCACTGATGGCACTGAAACATGACCCGTCTCACCCGGTGCATGCGCACGTGGACGATCTGGATGTCGAGCTGCGTGTGGTGAGCAAGCCCAAGCTGCCTCTCGGTGACTTCATGGCCGAGGGTGGTGGATGGAAGGGCGAATCGGCTGAGGAGATCTTGCGCATTCTGCGTGAAACGCGGGCCGCGGGAGGCAGCAGCGAGCCACCGAAACTATGAGGTGGCTGCTCGACACCAACACGATCATCCACGCGCTAAACGGCGTGCTTTCGGTGCGCCGCCGGCTCAACGAAGTCGAAGACCGCGACGAAATCCTGACGAGTGCGCTGGTGGTGGGCGAGCTGATCTACGGCGCGGAATGCTCGGCCCGGTGCGAGGAGAACCGCGAGAATATTCGGCGCAAGCTGGAACGCGTCCGCATCGTGCCGTTTGATGCTCAGGTAGGGGACCGGTGGGGGAGGCTCAAGGCGCAGTTGCGGGCTCGGGGCAGGATGAAGGCGGACATTGACCTGCTGATTGCAGCCACCGCGGTGGAGGAAGGCGCCGTCCTGGTCACCGACGACGCTGCCCTACTGGCGGGAGACATTCCTGGGCTGACCGTCGAGAACTGGGTCTAAGCCGAGGGATTTCTTCCTTAACCGCTTTGCTTGCTGTCCGCGCCGAGGAGCGCGACAATCCTGGACGTGCAGGCGGCCCAGACCACCACGACCGGCGAGCTCCCCTCGGTGGAGCCGCATGCGTGCGCGTCCAGGCCCTCGCATGCGTATCGGTGCGCGCGACCGCACGGGTTTGTGAGAAACCGCTGGTACCCGGCTGCGAAGTGCGATGCAAAAGTCGAGTGGGACTTTGAGGACCGCCTTGTGAAGGTGACCAAGAGCGATGGCACCGTGGTCGAGAACGTTTACGACGTGGATGGGGTGCTGGTGCGGACGGCGGTCAATGGCGTGGGGGTGGACTACCTGGTGGACACGAGCGGCGGGCTGAGCCACGTGGTGGCGGAGGTGGATTCGAGTGGCGCGGTGAGCGCGCTGTACGTGAGGGCTGGCGACATGCTGCTCGAAGAAGTGCGAGGTGGCGTGGCCAAGATGTACGAGACGGATGGACTGGGGAGCGTGCGCGGGCTGCTCGACGTGAGCGGCGCGAAGACGGACGCTTACGCCTACGAAGCCTTCGGCTCGACGCTGTCGAGTACCGGCAGCGACGCGAACCCGTACCGCTTCGCAGGCGAACGACTCGTCGACAGCGTCGGCTTCTACCAGAACCGAGCGCGGTGGCTGGATACCAGGACGGGGAGATTTGTGAGCGTGGATCGCTCAAATGGGATGGAAGGCAGGCCCATTACCCAAATTCCATACGGATACGCTGAGGCGAGCCCGCTGAGCAAGCTGGACCCGAGTGGCAATGATGCCGATCTCAGCAGCTTTATGGGCGCGATGGTTGTTTCCGGGATTCTTTCGACCATGGCGGGGTGTCAGCCGAATACGGCACTCCAAGGTGGACGGGGAACCGCGACAGTCCCGCCGACGGGCGAGCAGCTTCTTGCCGACCCATTCGTCCGTGGCGAACTGAGGAAAGCATGGGAGGAGTCCTTTCCGGAAGATCCAGGCCTCCGTCATGAAGAGGGAGGATGGATCTACATCCACCCAGCCACGAGAATGATGGTGGTCAAACGTGAGTGGCGGCCGGAGAACGTCGGCGTTCGCATGCTCGGGCACCGTCGCATCGATCTGTGGCACCCGCCGATCCTTGACATGTTCTACATAGTCGCCGACTTCCACACCCATCCCAACCCACCGCCGGCCCCGCAGGAGCCGTCGCCAGACGACGAGAAGGACAACAAGGAGGCCGGTGTGCCGGGTCTGGTGCGCGCATGGCCTAGGGACTTCGTCACGAAATCGGTGGATAGACGCGAGAACTACAACGGCAACTTCGGGTATCCGCTGATCACTGGAGGCCGTAAGTGAGGATTCTGGTCATTGGAGCCGTCCTTTGTTTCATGGCCTGCGGGAACAAACCGACAGTTTCACGTGAACAGGCAGTTTCACTTGCGATCCAAGAAGCTTCAAGACGCGAATCGGTAACTCAGGATACTTACGACACGGAGGTCGAATCTGAGGCCGGAAACTGGGTTGTCAAATTCAAGCCCAAGCGCCACGGCAAGGGCGGCAGTATCTGGATCCATGTCGATCAGAAGATCGGCTCGGTCGTGAAGACGCAATTCTGGCAGTGAGCAAGTGATGATCCCCAACCGAGGGTGCCAGTACGCTGGAGGAGCCCCAACGGTCGCTTCAAGGGACAAGTAGAGCTCCGTACCGACAAGGAGAAGATCGAGCTTGCCCGTGACATCGCCCAATTCGCCGACAGCAACGGTGGCGTGGTCCTGATCGGAGTCCAGGAGAAGCTGCAGTGCCCACGTTGCACGAAAGGCCTACGTATCGAGGAAATCCCATTCACTGCCAAGCACCCAGCGCAGCGCAGACAGCTTGCCATTGATCATCCCCCACTCAAAGTCAGACCAAGGGCCCAAGTTCTCCTTGCCGTATTCGCGCTCCACCCTCCGCCCGGTCGCCACAGCCATCTTCAAAACGTTGCGCTGGATTGTCTCTCCCGCGCCACGAGGTCGTGGATAGGTCTCTTTCTCAACGACTTTGATCTTTCCGGCCTTGATTCGGTAGAGCATGTTGCAGTGGCGGTTGAACCAGACCTGATGGAAGAGCAGGTCTTCCGCTTCTACGATCTCAGTCCTGCCACGTGGTTCCTCCGTCCACGAGTGTTCGAGCATGATATCGGTGACGAGAGATGGCTCTATCCGACGGAGGGCTTGGGGTAGGCTAATGAAATAGAGCGACTTGATGCGCGAAAAGGCGCTGGCGAAGTCAGGGTGAGGCAGTCTTTGGTCACCTCCTTCGAGGCTGAAGTCAGCCTTGTTGTGTGTGACGAAGGCGAAACGAATGCCTGTCGACGACTTGCCCCGCACGCAGTCTGTGTAGATCTCCATCAAGATGGCGTCCGCCATTGCATTCTTGTCGTGGTGGAACGGCGCTCGCTTGTCGATGGCCCGCCCGGCCGCCCGGAGTCTGACATCGTCGGACGTCTCTATGAGAGGCGCAGCCGTCAGCAGCTTCTCAATGCGGTCGAGGGCACTGACGGCTTCACCACCGAGAATGGGAATCTTGTGGTCAACATCTTCGAGGTGTGAAAGGACTGCTTTCATCCGCCGACTGCTTCCCCCGGCCCGGCTGACAGCATCCTTGACGACCCGGAAGTGCGCCGACAGGCTCTTGGCACTTTCCTTGGCAATGCGGTCGCGGTTTCGTCGGAACTCGTCGAGAACGATCCGGGGTACGACAAGCGAGAGCATTCCGAGCCTGACTAGCTCTTCGAGTACACCGAGGATCGGCTTCAGCCTGGGATCCTTCGCAACGTCCAGCCACACACACGTATCGATGAGCATCTTGAACATGTCGAGTATCGAGAATAGCCGGACGGGCGTTGCGGTCCTACTACCGATTCTTGAGCCCACTAGCCCCGCGGGCGCCCGTGCCGTCGCTCCATCATCACCTGGGTCACAGCATTCCCTCAAGTTGCGACCGCACGGGCGCCCGCTCCATCGTGCAAGTGCGAGGCACACAGCGCGGCGGTCCGTGCCACGGTCACCGCGTCCTGGGACTTGCACCGCGCTCGCGCGTGGCCACGGACATGCGCGAGGTCCTGGCGCGCGCTCGCTTGGTCGCAAGTCCCAGTCCGCTCGACCATCTCGGCGCCCAGCGCGAGGATCCTCTCCTCGGCATCGTCGCGCGTGCGTGCCCCCTGCCGGGCGCACGCGCGCACGACTCCATAGGGAAAGTGGACGCACAGGAAGACGCTCCCATGCCGCGGCGCCTCGCTCGCAAGTGCCTCTGGCCACATGACCGGTGTTCACCTTGTGCTCGCATCGGACGCCACGGCATGGTCGCTGCATTCGGGAAAGCGGCGACGGCAGCTCACGGTCGCCAGCGCGACGATCGTGCAGAACGCGACGTGCGCGCGACCCGGCGCCGGCATTGGCTTGCTATCCACGCCGGGCCCGTCGGCACGCCTAGGCCGCCGTCCCCCCGCCGCGTCCTTCCCCCCTGGACCCCCCAACCTGGGCACCCCCCTGATCGCTCGCTTGCTGCGCAAGCTCGCTAAATA
>Ga0302321_100006381_pt1 | contig 10381 bp, 13 predicted proteins | sample Fen_T0_1_FD_202505 | JGI IMG/M metagenome (GOLD analysis project Ga0302321, IMG submission 202505) | Peat permafrost microbial communities from Stordalen Mire near Abisko, Sweden - Fen_T0_1 | ecosystem: Environmental > Terrestrial > Soil > Wetlands > Permafrost | place: Sweden: Abisko... | reverse complement strand
CTCACGTGCCACCTGGCCGCCGGCACGGTGACCATGGAGTGGCACACGACGCCGCTGTGGAACGGCCCGCTGCACGAGCAGCGGGCCCCGCTGGCCTGACCGACCCGCCGTCGGTCGGCCACGGTCTCAGGCCGGGGTGACGCGCAGCAGCTGGTCGTCGCTGCCGTTGCTGGTGGTGACGTACAGGGCGCCGTCCGGAGCGGTTCGGGCGGCGCGCAGCCGGCCGTAGGCCTCGCTGAACTCCGGCGGGACGGCCACGTTCCGCACCGCTCCGGCGTCGTCCAGGGTGAGGACGAGCAGCTTGGCGCCCTTGAGCGCGGTGACGACGAGGGCGCCGTCCCACGCGCCCCACGCCCGACCGGTGAGGAAGGCCGCCCCGCACACCGCCTGCGTCGTCTCCCCGGACTGCCACACCGCGTCGACGGCGTCGGGGAAGCGCTCCCGATCGGTCATCGGCACGCTCTCGTCGTAGGTCTGCTCGGTGCCACCGCGGGAGGGGTCCCAGCCGTAGTTGGCGCCGGACCGCAGCAGGTTGACCTCGTCGTCGAAGCTCGGACCGTGCTCCGCCGTGAACACCTGCCCGCTCCCCGGACGGACGGCGACGCCCTGCACGTTGCGGTGACCGTAGGTCCGACGTAGCGCTCCTTGGGGTCCGCCGCGGAGGCGAAGGGATTGCCGGCCGCCGGGGCACCCGTCGTCAGGTCGAGCCGGAGGACCTTGCCGCCCAGCGAGCCGCGGTCCTGCGCGACGGCCGCGCTCGCGGTGTCACCAGTGCCGACGAGCAGCGCGCCGTCGGCGGCGAGCGTCGGCCGGCAACCTGAGTGCCGGCCGCCGGCGGCCAGCGGCAGCCCGGTCAGCAGGTCGCGCTCCCGGGTGGCGGACCGGCCGTCGTCCGCCAGCCGCCAGGTCACGAGCCGGATGTCGATCGGCGCGCCGCCCTCGGTGTGGGTCTGGCAGGTGGTGAAGCGATGCGTCGTCGCGAAGTCGGGGTGGACGACGAGCCCCATCAGCCCGCCCTCCCCACGCACCTGGACGTCGGACAGGTCGGCCTCGACCCGCGTCACCGTGGCCCCGGGCCGGCCGGACGACAGCACGACCAGACGCGCCGGCCGCTCGGTGACCAGCAGCCGCCCGTCGGGAAGGAACCCGACGTCCCAGCCGTGCTCCAGGCCGCCGGCCACCTTCTCCACCCGCAGTTGCGGCGAGGCGGCGGAGCTGGGGGCCGACGTCGCCGTCCCCGTCGCACCGGCGTCTGCGGGCGCGCCGCTGCACGCGGACAGCAGAAGCGCCGTCAGGGCCGACGCCGGGACGGCCGCCCGCCGTCGAACACCGGTTCGCATGCCTGCAGAACGCGAGCGCGCAGATCGTCGTTCCGGCCGTCAGGTGGGCGGGTCGAGCACGACGTCGTCCCGGTGGGCGGCGAACCAGGCGCTCTGGCGGGCCATCAGCTCGGTCATCGGGGTGCCGCGCGGGACGCCGTACACCGTGCCGGGGAAGTCGAGCTCGCGCTGGACCGCCCAGATCTCGTCGTGCCGGTCGGGCGGCAGCACGTGCACCGGGTCACCGACGGCGACCCAGCCGATCGGGACCATGCCGTCGTCCGGCAGCACGGTGTTGACCTGCACCGTCGCGCGCACCCGCACCTCGCAGCCGGTGCCCAGGACGGCGCCCGGGAAGAGCGCCGAGCCCGACGCCAGGAACGTCCCGGCCCCGACCACCGCGCCGTTGACCTGCGCGTGCGGACCGACCAGGACGTCGTCGCCCAGGCGCACCGGATGCCGCGCCCGACCGCGCACGACGGCGTTCTCCATGACGACGCACCGGGCGCCGACCTCGATGCTGCCGTCCTCGGCGGTGAGGACGGCGCCGAACAGGATGCGGGCGTCCGGGCCGATCCGGACGTCACCGGCGAGGACGGCGGTCGGCGCGACGTACGCGCCCGGGTCGACGCGGGGGCGGTGCCCACGGTGCTCGAACAGCGGCATGGCGATCGTCCTCCGACGGGGTGGGCGGGCGGGTTGTGGAGACCCGGCGGGTTGTGGAGACCCGGCGGGTTGTGGAGACCCGGCGGGTTGTGGAGACCCGGCGGGTTGTGGAGACCCGGCGGGTTGTGGAGAGCGGGCGGGTTCAGCGACGTCGGGACGAGGGCGACCGGACGGCGTCCCCGGTGTCGGCCGGGTCGACGGCGTTCCCCACCGGGCACTGCGCGCCCCGGCAGACGTCGTGCTCGCAGGTACGGCAGATCCGCCAGGCGTCGCGCCGGTCGGCGGGGAGCCGGGCGAGCAGCGCCTCCATCGCCGGCACGAGCGTGACCTGCTGATCGACCGACAGCCCGTCGAGCAGGCCGCCCAGCACCGAGCGCCGCGCGGCGACCGCGTGCCCGGCCGCCGTCCGGCCGGCGTCGGTGAGGGCGAGCCCCTGGGTGCGCGCGTCGCGCCCGGGGACCCGCTCGACGAGACCGTGCTGCACCAACCGGTCCAGGGTGCGGACGGCCCCCGAATGGGTCACGCCCAGCGCGGCCGCCAGGTCGGCGATCGACCGGCCCGGGCGGGCTCCCACCACGAGCACCGCCGCGACCGCGGTGACGTCCAGCCCCGTGGCCTGCGCGAGCGCCGCCCGGACGGCGTCCTCGAGGCCGACGGCGAGCGCGCCGAGCAGGTTGGCCGATCGCGCGTGCCCCTCCGGCTCCATCCAGACATCATTCTCAGTCATATGATCCAGCGTCAAGATGCTGGGCTCAGCGCGCGCGAAGTGGCAGGCGCGGCCATAAGGTTCGTGCGGCACCGAGGCGCGGGGAGGCACCCATGGACTGGTACGTGCGGGGGCAGGATCCGCGCGCCCTGACCGAGCTCCGGCACCGGATCCGCGACTACCTGACGCGGCACGGCGAGCCGGGGGGCGGCCTGTCGGACGCCGAACTCGTCGTCCAGGAACTCCTCGCCAACGCGGCCGAGCACGCCGGCGGCTCGTTCTGGGTGCGCCTGTCGTGGGGCACCCGGGAGCCGCAGCTCGAGGTGTGGGACCTCGGGCCGGGCTTCGAGCCGGGCTTCGAGCCGGCCGGCGCCACGGGCGACCGCACCGACGCGCTGGACCTCACCGAGCTGGAGGACCTGCCCGACCTGGAGGCCGAGGGCGGCCGGGGTCTGTTCCTGGTGACCCACCTGGCCACGGCGTTCGAGCTGCGGGCCAGGCAGGGCGGCGGCACGCGGGCGGTCGCGCAGCTACCGGTGCGACGGGCACCGGCGCTGGACGTCGGTGCCGGCAGTGCGGCCGGCCCGCGGACGGCGCTCGTCGGCGTCCTGCCCGATCTCGCCGAGGCGGACGCGCTGGGCGGCTTCGGGCGCGAGTCGTTCCTGCGCGCGCTCGTCGTCCAGCTGGCGCAGCGCATCGAGTTCACCGACGGGCCGGCGGCCAGCGAGGCCGCGGTCTCGGAGGTCGGCCTGGCCGTCGGCGGGCAGATGGAGGCGGCGTTCCGGACGGCGGAGCAGCTGGCGTCCGCACTGACACCGGAGCAGCTCGCGGCCTGCTTCGTACGGCTCAAGGCGGCGATCGACGGCCGGTTCCGGGCGATCGAGATCGGCGCCGACCGGATCGTGCTGGTCAACACCCGCTGCCCGTTCGGCGACGCCGTCCGCAGGTCGCCGGCCCTGTGCCGGATGACCAGCTCCGTCTTCGGCGGCATCGCGGCACGCAACCATCCGGACGGCGCCGCCGTCGTCCTCGAGGAGCGCATCGCCGTCGGGGACCCCGGCTGCCGCGTCGTCGTCCACCTGGGCGCCCCGCTTGCCGAGGCCGCGCCGTTCGCCCACCGGTACGCGCCGCCGGCGACCGCTGCCGCCGTGGAGGCCGCCGTGGAGCCGGCCCCGTGACGCGCCGGCCACCACCGCTGCCCGCCGGGCCGGGTCAGGAGTCCGTCTGGGACTACCCTCGCCCGCCCGCGCTCGAGGCCAGCACCCGGCACGTGGTCATCCGCGCCGGTGAGCTGGTGATCGCGGACACGCACGCCGCCTGGCGGGTGCTCGAGACCTCGCACCCGCCGACCTGGTACGTCCCGCCGGCCGACGTCCGCACCGAGCTGCTGCGGCCCTCGGACGCCGCCGGCAGCCACTGCGAGTGGAAGGGCGCCGCGACCTACTGGGACGTCGTCACGCCCGACGCCGTGCTGCGCGCGGCGCTGTGGTCGTACCCGTCGCCCACCCCGCGGTTCGCGGCCCTGGCGGGCGCGTTCACCGGGTACCCGGCCGTGCTGGAGTGCACGGTGGAAGGCGAGCGGGCGCGGCCCCAGGACGGCGGCTTCTACGGCGGCTGGATCACCTCGGAGGTCGTCGGCCCGTTCAAGGGCGGCCCCGGCTCCTGGGGCTGGTGACCCGACCTCCCCGTGATCATGGACTTCAGCCGAACTCCATGATCTCTGCGGGTGGGGGCGGGAGAGGTCTGGCACTCCGGTGCGTGGCGTGGCATGGTCGGAGTGTCCTTGCGCCGCGGCAAGCGCGCGGGGATCTCCGGCACCGCCCCGGCACGTCCCGACCGAGCGGGAGGGCCTCTCATGACCGCGACAGTGAGGCTGCTCACCGACGAGGCACCCGGCGTGGCCGTGCTGACCCTCGCCGACGAGGTCGACGTCACCGAGGAGGAGCGGGTTCGCCGCCTGCTCACGACCGTCCTGGACGCCGCGCCCGAGAGCATCGTGGTGGACCTGACCCGGCTCACCTTCACCGACGCGACCGGGATCAACGCCCTCGCCGTCCTGGCGGGCCGCGCCGGCCCGCTCGGCATGCCGGTGACCCTCGCCGGCTGCCCCGCCGGCATCGACCGGCTCCTGCGGATGCTCGACCTGAGGGACCGGTTCCGGTACTCGGCCACCCTGGCCGACGCCCTGACCGACGCGGGGACCGACGCAGGGACCCGCGCCCCGTCGACGCGGTCCTGCAGCTCCTCCTGAGGTCGGACCTGCCCCACCAGCACCTGAGCCGCCCCGGCCGCCCGCACCGCGGACCTGGCCCGGACGCCCAGCAAAAGGCGGAAGGCCCCGATCGGCCTCGCGGCCGATCGGGGCCTTCCTTCACCCCCCTGAGGGGGCGAACGTCAGAGCGGGCGGACGTTCGACGCCTGCGGGCCCTTCTGGCCCGGCGTGACCTCGAACTCGACGCGCTGGTTCTCCTCCAGGGAACGGTAACCGTCCGCCTGGATGGAGGAGAAGTGCACGAAGACGTCAGCGGCGCCACCGTCCGGGGTGATGAACCCGAACCCCTTCTCGCCGTTGAACCACTTCACGGTGCCCTGTGCCATCTGGTGTTCTCCACTGTCGAAACAATTCAGAGGTGGTCGGACGACGACCTCCGGGCTGCTGATGCTTGCATGTACGTCAGTCAGACCCGCGATCCGGCAACCCGCAGAGCGGGCGACGGACGTCCGAGAACAACAGCGGCGAAACCGGACTGGCCGGCAGCGCCGTACGCACTGAACTTCATGGCAACCACGTCGACAGTAGCACGTGCGTGCCGATCTGGTCGGGGGCCGACCGGGCGAACCGGCACCCGGGAGTGCCGGACGCCGATGCCGAGCCCCTACAGGCGCGAGAACCCGCGGGTGCCGGCGGGGATCCGGCGGATGCCGGCGGCACCGAAGTCGACGATGACGACGTCCTCGGTGACCTCGACGACCTTGCCCATGCCCCAGCTGTCGAGCGTCACCCGGTCGCCCACGCTGAAGTCTGCGGTCGACGGTGGCACGTACTCGTCACGGTGGAACGGGCTGGTGGGCAGGATCCGGCCTCTGGGACGCGGTCTCGGCGGCATCCACCCAGTGTGACGCCTCCCGGGCGCCGTGGGAACCGCCGCGAGGGTGCCTCGCCCGTCAGGCGGGGCGCCTCGCGCGTCAGACGGGGCGGGGCCCGCCCGTGCGACCACGCGGACGGTTGCGGGGGCGGCTGCCGCGCGAGCCTGCCACGGACCCGCCGCCCTGGCCCGCCGAGGCGTCCACGGACGCCCTGGTGGGGGCCGTGACGACCACGGTGGCGCCGGACGCGCCCATCTCCCGGACGGCCTCGTGGCCCGGGGCCACCGACTCCACGACCGCCTCCACGGCGGCGTCCCGGTGCAGCTTGCGGACGTCGGTCATCTGGTCCGCCTGGACGAAGCTGACGACGGTCCCCGCGGCACCGGCGCGCGCCGTCCGGCCGGACCGGTGCAGGTAGTCCTTGTGGTCCGCCGGCGGGTCGAAGTGCACGACCAGGTCGACGTCGTCCACGTGCAGGCCACGGGCGGCGACGTCCGTGGCCACGAGCACCCGGGTGCTGCCCTGCTGGAAGGCCGCCATGACCCGCTGCCGCGCGTTCTGGGCGAGGTTGCCGTGGAGCGCCGCGGCGTCCACCCCGGCCCGGCCGAGCTGCTTGGCGAGCCGGTCCGCGCCGTGCTTGGTGCGCACGAAGAACAGCGTGCGCGCCGGCCGGACGGCCACCTCGGCGGCGATCTGGATCTTCTGGTCGCGGTCGACGACGAAGACCCGGTGGGTCATCGCGCCGATGGACGCGGTGGCCGGCCCGACGGCGTGGACCGCGGGCGAGGTCAGGAAGGTCTCGACCAACCCGGCGACGCCGCGGTCGAGGGTGGCGGAGAACAGCAGTCGCTGGCCGTCACGCGGCGTCATGTCGAGCAGCCGGGTGACCACGGGCAGGAAGCCGAGGTCGGCCATGAAGTCCGCCTCGTCCAGCGCGGTGATCTCGACCCGGTCGAGCCGGCAGTTGCCGCGCTCGATGAGGTCGACCAGGCGGCCGGGGGTGGCCACCATGACGTCGACACCGCGGGCGAGCGCGTCCATCTGGCGCCCGTACCCGGTACCGCCGACGACCGTGCTGATCCGCAGGCCGAGCATGTCGGCGAGCGGGGTGAGGTTCGCGGTGACCTGGAGCGCCAGCTCGCGCGACGGCACCAGGACCAGCGCACGCGGAGCCCCCGGCGTCCGCGCCGGCGGCCGGGCGGCGGCCGAGTCGACGCCGGTGCGGCGCGCCAGATGGGCGCCCTCGCCGGCCAGCCGGACGAGGATCGGGAGCCCGAAGGCCAGCGTCTTGCCGCTGCCGGTGGCGGCGCGGCCGAGGACGTCGCGCCCGGCGAGGGCGTCGGGCAGCGTCCGCGCCTGGATGGCGAAGGGCTCGGCCATGCCGCGGCGCTTCAGCGCCTCGACGAGCAGCGGCGGCAGGCCCAGCTCGGCGAACGACGTCGGGGCGGGGGCCTCGGTGGCGAGCGCCCGGGCGAGGGCGGCGTCCAGCGCGGACTGCGCGCTCGCGGTGGCCTTGGCCGGACGCCGGGACGGCGCCGACGAACCGACCGACCGGCCGGCGGAGGCCGGACGACGGCCGGAGCCGCCCAGGGCGGGACGACCGGTCCCGGAGGTCGGACGCCCGCCCGAGACCGGGCGCCCGCCACCTGCGGCGGGGCGGCCCTGGTGCGAGGACGTCGTACGACCGCGGGGCGCGGGGGACTGCGACATGAAGATGTGCTCCATCGTTGGCAGGGGGCCGCAAGCATCCGTGGCCCACGCCCCGGGCCATGGGCACGGGGGGCGCGATGAGCACCTCGAAGAGCGACCTCGTGGGCGGAGCCCACGAAACGAGGCCGGCAAGCGCCGACCTCGGTCACTCAGGGTATCAGGCAACGGACGACGTCCCTGCACCGGAGCCCGCGCAGGGCCGGACGGTCACCTCGTGTCACCCGTCCGGCCCCGTCGGGATCATGCCGGCACCAGCACCCGCGGCCGCTTACCGGCACCCCGCACCAGCAGGTACCCGATCATCCAGAACTCGCCGACGGTGGCCGGCACGACGAGGAGGTCCGCGACGGCCGGGACGTCAGGGGCGAGCTGGCCGACGAACGTGCCGACGAGGTATCCGACGCCGCCGACGACGAGGAGACGGCCGAGCAGCGGTGGCACGGCCCCGGACCGGAGGGCCGCCCGGCCCATCGGGATGAGCCAGAGGCCGAAGAAGAGGCCGCCGATCCGCCAGGCAGCACCCTCGAGGTGGTAGAGCAGCTGGACCTGGGCGGCCGCGGCGCCCGTCGACGGCCCTGCGGCCCCGGCGAGCGCCACCTCGAGCGCGGTGGCGGAGAACACCGTCGCGACGAGCACGACGACGGCGTTGACCAGGCCGAACGCCGCGACCGATGCGGCGGCGACGCCGTCCACCCGCCGGAACACCCGGAAGAATCCGAGGGCGGCCAGGGCCTGGGTGAGCACCACGCCGAGGTCCGCCGCGAGGCCGACGCGGGCGAGCCCCTCGTGCGCCACGAGCCGGGCGGCGGTCGTCGCGGCGTCGTCCGGCGCGTAGAGGCGGCTCCGGATCAGCAGGAAGCCCACCAGGCCGCACCCGGCGAGGCCGAGGTAGGCGAGGCCGGTGAGCCGGGCGGTGCGGTCGGTGCTGTCGCTGCGGTCGGAGCCGGTCATCGGATTCCCTCCGGGTTCGGGACGGTCAGGGTTGCCGGGACGGTGCCGTCGCTCGCCGCCTCGTACCGGAAGACGTCGTCGAGGGGGACGCCGAAGACCCTGGCGATCTGGAAGGCCAGCTCCAGCGAGGGCGAGTAGCGCCCGTGCTCCACGGCGATCACGGTCTGCCTCGTCACGCCGAGGCGACGGGCCAGCTCCGCCTGGGTCATCCCGCCGGCCGCCAGCCGCAGCGCGCGGATGCGATTGGTGACGCTGGTGGGCTTGGGGACCATCAGAAGCCCCGGCGGTACAGCCGGATCTTGGCCGTGGTCTCCACGAGCGCGCCGACGGTGCCGCACACGAACACCGCGTTGCCGATCCAGAAGGTGGGGGCCTCGATCATGGCCAGCACCAGGACGACGCCGAGCCCGGCACCCACGACACCCGTCGACGCCCGGCCCCCGAGTTGACCGATCTCGCGGTCACGAACGTCGGCCGCCACGTCGCCGGTGCTGGAGTCGGTGCCGGCACCGCACGCCGCGCCGGCGGCGGCCGTCCGGATCGAGTCCACGACGGCGAGCACGACGGTGACCAGCACCGTGATCGACACCGACAGGCCGATCGCCCACAGCATCGGGCCGACCCAGGAGATCCGCTCGACCGGATGCGTCAGGACGCGCGGGACCATGACGGCCAGGTAGGTCCCGGACGTGACGACGACCGCGACGAGATACGCCCACACGGCGCGCTCGCCGGCCGTCATCGGGACCGGCCCGTCGTCGTCCAGGGGCGAGTCGTCCAGGGATGACGTGTCGGCGCGCACAGACCCTCCCAGGTCAAAAATTCTTGACATCAGGAAGGTAGGCCAGGGCCGACCCTCATGTCAAAGATTTTTGACCTGAGGGTCGGCCGGTCGTGCGGCGGTCAGCTCGGCGGCTTGCTCAGGTCGATCTTGCAGTTCGTCTTCACGTAGCTGACGACCGCGGCCGTGGCCTTGACCCGCTCCGGCGCCTGGAGGGACTTCACCAGCTGGTCCGTCTTCAGCTTCGAGAGGTCGTAGCCGGCGGCCGCCAGCGCCGCCCGGAGCTCGATCGTCGACTGCCGCACGGCCGTGATGCTGGCCTTGATCTCGTCGGGAGCGACGTCGGTCAGCTGCTGGTTGATCGCGTCCGCCTTGTCGAAGTACGCCTTCCACGCGGCGGGGCCGGCACCGCCCACGAGCTTGCTCAGCTCGCTGCCCTGCACCAGCGCCTGCTGCTGCTTGACGACGGCGCAGAACTGCGCGGCGTCACCGCCGCCTGCCGCCGGGGCCGGGTCGGAGGCCGCCGGCGCGACCGAGGCCGCCGAGACCGCCGACGACGCCGACGCGCCCGCGGCCTGGCCGCCCGAGGTGGTCGCCGAGCCCCCGGACGAGCCGCACCCGGCGAGCAGCAGCAGCGCCGCCGCCGGGACCGCCGTCCTCGCGGCCCGGCGCCGCGACCTGCCGGGCCACCCGCCGTGCAGCATCCGGATCACCATGACGTCCCCCTTCGCCGGCTCGCCCGGGCACCCGGGAGCGGGCCATCGTGACACGGCGGCCGGACGGCCGGGCGGCGGACGGCCGAACGGAGGTCGGCGACCGAGGAGGCGCGCCGGACGCCCGTGCTCGCCCGGGCCTGAGGTGCCCGGCGCCGGCCGCCGATCGGTACCGTTCCGGATGTGGCTCTCCCTGGCGGTGCGGCGGACGACGGACCGGCGACGCCCGCGGCACGGCGCTGGGCGGCCGACCTGGCGGCGTGGGGCATCCCCGACGCGATCCTCGCCGCCGCGCCGCAGTCGCCCTGGATCCACCCGGTGTCCCTGTTCGAGGCCCGGGACACCCCCGCCCCGGACTCCCCGTCGCACGTCCTCGCCCGGGAGGCGCTGTCGGCGGCGGCCGGTGGCGGGAGCGTCCTGGACGTCGGGTGCGGCGGCGGGCGGGCCG
>Ga0302321_100006380_pt1 | contig 10382 bp, 7 predicted proteins | sample Fen_T0_1_FD_202505 | JGI IMG/M metagenome (GOLD analysis project Ga0302321, IMG submission 202505) | Peat permafrost microbial communities from Stordalen Mire near Abisko, Sweden - Fen_T0_1 | ecosystem: Environmental > Terrestrial > Soil > Wetlands > Permafrost | place: Sweden: Abisko... | reverse complement strand
AATCCCGCCTGACGCAGCCGTTGCATGAGCTGCTCGCGATAATTTTTCGGCACCTGTGGTGCGTGCTCAGTTATCGCTGTGGCGTGGTTTTGTAGAATCGCCAGTCGCGCCAAAAAATCGGTAAGCAACGAACTGCCTTCCCGCGCACGCATCTCGGCAAAACTCTTCAACGCCGCTTCCAGTGCGGCCAGCACGACGGGTTGAGCAGTCTCAACCGCGGGTACGTTGCTGGACTTACGCTGCGAGTTCGCAACCTGCCAAAGTAACTCCGGTGTCGGTTGAAACGCGACGCCCTGCTTCTCAGCGAACGCTTTCAGTTTCGCCAGCGTTTCTCCGGCCGCCGTCTCGTCCCACGATACGCTTTGCTCACCATTCGCGCCGGTCAGTTCGAGAGCGACATGCACTTTGCCGCGCACCGCGTACTTGCGCACGAGATCGTTGATTTGGGGCTCGAGTGATTCCCACTCCTCGGGCAGCGAAACCGTGAGATCGAGCGTCTTGCGATTCACCGAACTCACCTGAGCCGTCAACGTGTGCGCGCCGAGCGAGGCAGTGGCGCGGCCAAAACCAGTCATGCTTTTCATATGGAAATTAACGCGGAACGCTGTCGTCGCCGCAAGGAAGGACTCTGCAATCTGGATCGCCCATGACGCAGACATGCAAATCGAACGTCCACCCCACCAGTTGGGCCGCCTCGAAATCCCCCTGTGACGAACTAACGCTGAACGGGCTCATACCCCAGCTCAGACGTTACCGCTCCGCGAAAAACCCCTACCATGCCGTTTTTCAAAAGCCTGAACCGCACGACCTGCTCCAATCCGCTCGGCCGAGCTAAAAACACCGCCCAATCGGATGATTTCGAAACGACCGGGTTGAGCAAGAAAGGCGCTTCAACCATGCTCGGTGGCAGTCGGAAAACTTCCCGCCGCCCAGTCGCAGTCTCGATCTCTATCTGGCAAACCGGAGGAGAAAAAAACGTTGTCCATAGGCGGCCCCACCCCGTTTTTTCGATCTTCAAAGATAATCCTACCCGATCGCTAAGATCGCCATTCAAAACACACCATTCGCCCCACCCAAGTTGAAGTCGACTTGCGTGCGCCTTCGAAACCATCGGTTGCGTCTCGGTACTTCGTTGCAAGAGCACAAATCCGTCTTCTTCTAAACAGAAGCGGTAGTGCCGAGCGAGCGCCGCCAAAGCCAGGGAGTCGTCAACCGTTGGGAAACGGTCATCGATGGTCCTGAAGTAGAGCACCACAAATTCCGGCGCCGCGGGACCATCGAGAAAAGCAGCGTTCTTTTCTGCCAGCCATGGCGTGCAAGTTTGGTAACCTTGGATGACCGGGCTAAACACAAGGTTCCACCGGTTGGTTATACCATGCGCGAGTTCGAATCCCACCAGCGCAACCCTGGCATCTTTCAATCGATTCGTAATCTGTGGGAGCGCCAACGCCTTCACCTGTGCATCGTTTTGCGCATTCCATGCGGCTAGCGCAGAGCCCGGCGCGACTATCCAGCGGACATTGATCGCCGCCCGCTGCACCGTGGCAACCATCGCCAATACCGCCGGTTTAGGAAACACCGAAACCAGCCCTAATACACCCGCCAGCCCCGCAATGAAATAAGGCTGACGCCACCGGCTGCCACCCAGATTTGAAACGCGCTGCTCGAAAGCCACCGGCAACCACCATCCAATGGTTGCGGCAAAGCCAAAAAAAGCCGGCAAATGCGACCGGTCAGCGCGCGTGGTGCCGTGCTTCCACATCAACAGCATCAACCCCAGCAACATGAAAATCATCGGCAGATGTGTCAGCCGCCGCCCAGACCGATTCCATTGTGCGGCGATACAGGCCGTGATGACCATCATGGTCGCCAGTGCTGGCAGGATAAAACCTATTCGTACCGGTGAGTACATCGATGCGACATACCCAACGGAAATTTCGCGAGAAGCTCTCAGGTATTCAGGGAACCCGGACCACGCTTGCCCGCAGATTCTCCAAAGCGCCGCACAGACTAGGACCGTGGCCAATCCAAAAAGACAACCTCGTTTCCAATTTCTGCTTAAGATCCAATGGGCAACGCACAGCGTCAAAACCAAGCCACCCGCCAAGAACAAAGTAAATTTTACCAGGGCAAACCCGGCCAATAGAACCAGACTGACCACGTCGACGCCCAAGCCCTGCCGCTGTCGCGTAAGCGACAGACCTGCCAGCAACAAGACGGAAACTCCAAAAACATCCATCGTCGCTTCAGGATCGCCCAGTGGAGGCCAGGCAAGTAGCGCGAGTAAAACCGCACAGATTCGATAGCCTCTTGGAAAAGGTTCGACCAACCGCCAGAGCAACCAGCCAGCGAGCAGCCGCGTGACGACCGCCCATACAATTTGCCCGCCGAACAACTCGGCTAACTGCACGCGGTTCTCCAAGAAGCCCAGCGGCCCATAATTAAAAATGAGCTCCGAGCCAAACTGCAGTTTGGTCAACCACGCCCGACTCAATGCCAATTGCCAGGATGGATCCAGCCCTTCCCGCGGCGGACCAGGCAGCTGCACGGTTGCGAGCACAAGCAACAGCACCACACCAAGTCCGATCATCCAAGGACTGCGTCTTCGGTTTGCCGCGTCTCCAACCCACGCCCCATCGACAGCGGACGCAGCCGGCGGCGGAGGAATTGGATCACCCGACTTCATTCAAGGGGCGGTCAGACTTCCACCGTTACTTGGCCAGCATCGCCTGCACCTGTTGCACGTCCTTGTCGCCGCGGCCGCTGAGATTCACGATGATGATTTTGTCCTTCGAGAGTTCCTTGGCGCGCTTCATCGCGTGCGCCAGGGCGTGAGTCGATTCGAGCGCGGGAATGATGCCTTCGAGGCGCGAGCAGAGTTGGAACGTTTCCAACACCTCGTCGTCGCACGCGTAAGCAAACTCGATGCGTCCTCGTTCGCGATAAAACGCATGTTCCGGTCCCACGGCCGCGTAATCGAGGCCGGCACTGACCGAATGCGTGAGGTCGATCTGACCGTCGCCATCCTGCAGCACGAAGGTCTTGGCGCCTTGCAACACGCCCAAACGCCCACCGGCAAAACGCGCAGCGTGGTCGCCCCGTTTGATGCCGCGTCCACCCGCTTCGACGCCGATCATGCGGACGTTCGGCTCCTCAAGAAATTCGAAGAACAGGCCGATGGCGTTGCTGCCGCCGCCAACGCAGGCGATGAGCTCGTCGGGCAGCCGGCCTTCGCGGGCGAGAATTTGTTCCTTGGCTTCCAGGCCAATCACGCGATGGAAATCGCGCACCATCTTCGGATACGGGTGGGAACCATAGGCCGTGCCTAAAACATAATGGGTTGAGCGTACGTTGGTCACCCAGTCGCGCATCGCCTCGTTGATGGCTTCCTTGAGCGTCTTCTGGCCGGCCTCGACGCTGCGGACTTCCGCGCCCATGAGTCGCATGCGAAAAACATTCAGCGCCTGCCGCTCCATGTCGACCGCGCCCATGTAGACGACGCATTCGAGGCCGAACTTCGCGCTCGCCGCCGCCGTGGCTACGCCATGCTGGCCCGCGCCGGTCTCGGCGATGACGCGTTTCTTGCCCATGCGGCGAGCGAGGAGAACCTGCGCGAGGGCGTTGTTGATTTTGTGCGCGCCGGTGTGGAGGAGATCTTCGCGCTTGAGATAAATTTTTGCACCGCCGCAATGGTTCGTCAGTCGTTCGGCGAAGTACAGTTCGGTGGGCCGGCCCGCGAATTCCTTGAGGTGATGCTTCAGCTCGGCTTGGAACTGCGGATCTTTGCGCGCCACATCGTAGGCCTGCTCGAGCTCCTTTAGCGCCGTCATCAACGTCTCAGGTACAAACACGCCGCCATAGGCTCCAAAGTGTCCGCCGGCGTCGGGCATTGAGAAACGATCGATCGATGGAGAAGCGGCAGTTGACATGTCCGACCAGACTGGAGGCCCGGGACCACCGGAGGCAAATCGCTTTTATGCGATCACACGCAGAGCGCCGTTACGATGCCCGGCACAGTCTCGTTAAACGCGCTTCACGGTCACGAGCGTGAGGTCATCGCGCTGCGTCACACCACCGGAAAAGCGTTGAACCGCGTCGAGAATGCCATCGCTGAGCTGGCGCGCCGTGTGGGAGTGCAGCGTGCGCACCGTGTCTGCCAGGCGCATACCGGAGAACTCCTTGCCCTCCTCATTCGGCGCTTCCGTGATGCCATCGGTGTAGAGCACAAAAGCTTCACCGGGGCGTAATGACTCGCGACGATCAGCGATCACTTCCTCAAAAAGCGCAGGATCGACCATGCCCAATGGCATGCCTTCGGCTCCGACAAATTCGCTGACGAGCTGACCGTTCGTGGAATCGAACCGCGAGAATAAAGGCAATTCGTGGCCCGCGCGGGCGAAAACCACCTCGTTTTCCACCGTGTCGATGACCGCGTAGACGATGGTGATGTACAGCTCCTGCTGCAGATCACCGCTCAGCACACGATTGAGTTCCGACAGCACCCGCGCAGGCGAACCAAAGCGTGGTGCGATCTGTCGCAGATTCGTGCGGCAAATCGCCATGAGCAGTGAAGCCGGTATCCCTTTACCCGAAACATCTGCCACCGCTACGCCCAGCCGGGTGTCCGAAAGCGCGAAGAGATCGTAGAAATCGCCGCCAACCTTCTGCGCCGGGAGGTAACGAGCATCGACATCGAAACCCGCGATCTGCGGCGCGACGCGGGGAAGCAGCATTTGCTGGATACCGCTCGCCAGCGACAAATCGAGGTCCATCTGCTTCTTTTCGATTTGAAAATTGATAAACTCGGCGTTGTGCAATGCCAGTGCGGCCTGCTCGGCCAGAGACTGCACGAGGGAAAAATCCGTCTCGGTGAATGACTGGCCACCGGCAGGATTCACGACCGCCAGCACACCAAAAAAACGATCACGAAAGGTCAGCGGCACCGCGATGACGGATTTGACCACGAGCGAAAGGTCGTCGTGTTTCACGATATCAGGATCGGCCGCGGCATCGGCGATCAGCTCGGCCTTGCCCGTGGCCGCCACGCGGCCCACCACACCTTCGCCTACCGGGAAACTTTCGAATTTGAGCACCTGCTCGATGAACTTTGCCCGCGAAGTAAGTTTGCCCTTCACCGCTTCCGGCAGTGGTCGGTGGGGCGGGAAAAGCCCTTCAAGCGCAGCGCCCCGCATCAAATCCTCCGGCGTGCGTTCAAAAATACACGCACTCAGAGCTCCCGTGCACAAAATCGAGGCGTGCACGATCCGTTGATAAAGTTCTTCGCGGCGCGGGTTCTCCGCCAGTGCTTCCGCCATGTGGCGCATGAAGTCGACGACGATTTGGATTTCCTGCGTAACAACCTGTTTCTCTTCGCCAATGCGCTTCAGTTCGCGCTTAGCACGGTAGTAAAAAAGAAAAATTGCCAACACACCGGTGGCGAGGCCGATCAGGAAAAAAACCATGGGAAAGCGAAAAGGGTTTCCATCTGTGGCAGGTGGGAAGCGACTGGGCAATGGTGGAAATCTGCTTGCGACAAAACGTTTCCCGCGCCTTGTTCGCACCTTCATGAGCACACCCGCCCCCGCCAACGAAACCGCGATCATCAAAACGTCCTACGGCGAAATCACCATCGCCTTCTGGCCCGATGTCGCGCCCAAAACAGTTGAGAACTTCAAGAAACTCGCGCGCGAAGGCTTTTACGACGGCACGGCGTTTCATCGCATCATCAAAGGCTTCATGGTTCAGGGCGGCTGCCCCAACACCAAGGTAGGTGTCGGCGGAATGCCTGGCACCGGTGGCCCCGGATACCAGATCAAGGCCGAGTTCAACGCCAAGCCGCACGTCCGCGGCGTCATTTCGATGGCACGCTCGGCCAACCCAGATTCCGCTGGCAGCCAGTTCTTCATCTGCCACGGCGACGCCCGCTTCCTCGACAAACAGTACACCGCGTTCGGCCAGTTGGTCGCTGGTGACGACGTCCTCGAACGTCTCGCCACCGTGCCCACCAAGAACGGCGGCGGCGGCGAAAAGAGCACTCCGATCGAGCGCATCGCCGTCGAGAGCGTCCGCATCGTCCCAGCGGCCTGAGCATCACGGTCCTGGCTAAATTGTAGTCTCGTACGCGGATTCCGCCTTTGGGCTGGATCCGCGTTTTTGTTCTCAGCTATTCGGACGATTCAGCATCTCAGCCGCCTCGCGCTTGAGTTCTGCCGGTGCGCTTGGTTCTGCAATGAGTTCGCGCAAGAGTCGCCGCGCTTCTTCACGTCGGTTATCACCCAAAGCCTCGCGTGCGTTTTGCCATTTCGCAAAAGCGGCGAGCCTGTCCCGATTACTCGCCAACTCGCTCTTCACCGGGCCGGGCAAACGCTCATCATGCAACGCGCCATCGAGTGCCTCGAGCGCTTCCTGAAAACGCCCAACATCAGTCAGCGCACGCATCTGTTCAGAAATCTCTTCATAGAGCCAACGCGTTTCCGTGCTCCGAGCAAACGCCAGTTCCTGCGGCTCCATCTTACCGGGGCGGGCCAACGCTCGGGCGAGCAGCTTTCGAGCATCCTTTTTTTCCCCGGATTTCCACGCCAACTGGGCAAAACCAAAAACCAACGTGCCCTCGTCAGGAAAAATCTTAATCCCCTGCATAACCACAAGTGCATCCTGTTTGGTTATTTTGTCGACCTCCAGGAGAACGGAAGAAAGACGTTTGTAGGCAGTCAAAAGGTTCGGCCGAAGCACGACGGCGTGCTCCAAAAGATCCGCGATACGCCGGGCCTCAGCTGGCGGGATGCCACCGAGATCAAGCGCCGCCTGGGCTCTACCGATCGCCAGCAAGGTGTAGGTCCACGCGTCTTTTGAGCCGAGCTCGACCGCTTTCTCCAGGGTCCCCACGGGCACTTCATGGCCGTTTCGCTCAGCCTCGACACAAGCCAGTGCATCGTAGGCCGCGGGGTTGGTCGGTGCGAGTTTGACCGCGGCAGCAGCATGGATGCGGGCAAGGTCAATATGCCCGGAGCCGAGGGCGAGTTTTGCCAGTGCGATCTCAACCACTTCGGCCGAGGCGGTCGGAAATGGTTCTGGCGCTTTGTTCGCTAGCGGCGAACGGTTGCTGTAAAGAGTATACCGGCCAACATGCAGATAGGCCCGTAGCTGCCGATCCATGGTCGTAAAATCAACTCCGAAGGCCTTGCGAAAGGCGTCCTCTGTGTTTGAGCCAGTGGAATATGCCTGAAGAAATTCATCCAACGACGATCGCACGCCCTTGTGTTCTCCAAACATCAAATAGTGAACGAATGCCCAAGACTCCGCGTAAAACACGCCCACGCGTTCCTCCTCGTTAAAGAGTGAATTGCTACTGGTGGTGAGCAATAGTTGCTCAATCGGAATTAAGGCGTTTCCCCCGTAGTTAAGATAACCCACATGCAAGTCGATCGGTTTGCCCCATTGGGGCCGCCCATTTTCAACCGTAAACGTCGAATAGACCTCCGCCAATCCCTCGTTAATGCAGAGCGGCAGGTATCGAGGATACGCACTGACGATCCAGTGGACACCTTCATGGAAAATTGTCCGCCGCGTTTCAACGTCGTCCAACCGACCAGCCAATCCGATGGACGCCCAGGTTTCCTGGCGTGCGAAATACCCCGCGACCTTCCAAGGCTTCCCATTCGGCTGCGACGGCAGGTAAGGCCGAAAATCACGCTCCCGCGCAAACAAGACCACCGAGAGCGGCGGCAATAGCTGTTCGTTTGTGCCCAAAGCCGCCGTCAATGCATCAATGAACTGGTTAAACTCGTCCGCCCAGGCGCGCGTCTCTTTTTCCTTCAACTGTGAAACCACGCGGAAACGTGGCGTCTCCAACACACGCCACTCCGGCGCCGACGCCTTTGCGGGCAACGCGTACCCGAAAAATATCGTGGCGGTACAGAGCAGGACCTGAAGCCAGATTCCAAGCCAACGATTAAGAAGCCAACACAACGGGGTGATCACCAAGCGAGGCTCGCTCAGTGCAAGAAATGAGGCAAGCCGCAACCAGATGAAGCACTCTCATCTTTCTGGTCAAATCCGCTAAATCCCCCTGAGTTTTGCCCGCAGGAAATCGCTGAAGACTCGCACTACTTCGCCAAGATGTTTCGCGAACCGAGCGCATGGGCGAGGTCGCGGGCGAAGAACGGACCGCGGAAGATCATGCCCGTGTAGATCTGCACCAACGTCGCGCCGGCATCGAGTTTTTCGGCCGCGTCCGCAGCGCAGTGAATGCCGCCCACACCGATGATCGGCAACCGTCGGTTGGTTGCGCGAGAGATGTAGTTGATGATCTCGGTCGAACGTTTCCGTACCGGCTTTCCGCTCAAACCACCCGCTTGGTCAACTGAAGCAAAAAAGCCAGGACGTGCCAGCGTCGTATTGGTCGCGATGATACCGTCGAGACCGAACTCAGTGATAGCGGTAAGCACGGCATCGATCTGCGGGAAGGTAAGATCGGGGGCGATCTTGAGCAGTACGGGCTTGCGGCTCCGCCCTGCACTCACGCGTTCGCAGTTGGCACCGGAGATGGCGCCGAGCAGTTCGCGTAGCCGGTCCTCGTCCTGCAGTTTGCGCAGGTCGGGCGTATTGGGGCTGCTGACATTGAGCACGAGGTAGTCCGCGTAATCAGCCAGTCGCGCGAAGCTCGCGAGGTAGTCGTCGACCGCTTGGTCGATTGGCGTGAGCTTGGTCTTGCCGAGATTGATACCGACGGGGATGCGGCGCTGGCCGGACTTCGGTTGTTTCGCGAGGCGCGCGGCGACCGCGTCCGCACCATCGTTGTTAAAACCCATGCGGTTGATTACCGCTTCTTCTGCGGGAAAACGGAAAACGCGGGGCTTGGGATTTCCCGGCTGGCCGTGCGCGGTAATCGTGCCGACCTCAATGTGGCCGAACCCGAGCGCCGCAGCGGCGGGCCAGCCCTCGGCGTTTTTGTCGAAACCGGCGGCGAGCCCAACCGAGTTGGGGAACTTGAGGCCAAACGCCTCGATCGGCCGAGCGCTCGACGCAGGCAACTGGTTAAGGCGTTCCATCACGCGACAGATCGGGCTGAAATGCCCGAGCAGCGTCATGCCGGTCATCGCCAACTCGTGAGCACGCTCGGGGCCGAGTGTGAAGAAGGCGGGACGCAAAAGTTTTTCATAGATCAGGCCCATAAAAGGCGACAGTGGGAAACCACCGACTAGAAATCAAGACGGTGTGTTGCAATTGCGGAAACGGCCTGCCCCAGAAACGGGCCGCTTTACACTCTGAAATGCCTCGGAGGCAATTTTCCTCACAAATACCGGTTTTTGTGCTTGTTTTTCGAAACACCGACCGCACGCTGCGCGTTCATTTTTGGCCCGGCCGATCAGGTGGAGACCTACTGTGAGCAAGTCGAAAGATTTTCGCTTTACCGGTTTGACTCCACTAAACTCCGGGCCTTTTGCTCCGAAAGCTAAGCAACGCCATGGCCAAATCATCCACAACTCTCGACTGGTGCATAGTTCGTCTCGGTGAAGACCATAATTGGTGGGTCAGTGAAGTCAGCGACCCGGTTCGCTGGGACGTTGACGGATTGAGCATCATCGACCCGCGACAGGTCGCGCACTTGCTAGAGCTGATCGAGCCGCTGCGCGATTACGCGTTCGATCAGGACATCATGGAAGCGGCGTTTATTTGCTTCCGCATCGAGAAAGATCTCGGCGAAGGCCGCGTCCGCCTGAAGCGCGTGAAGGATTCGATCTTCGAGTCCGACGAAAAACTTTTTGTTCTCGCCGACGTGATTGACGATGAAAACGGGCCGTTCGCCGACCTGCTCGATCACCTCACCCGCCTCCGCGTCAAGATGCTCAACGACCTCTTCAACTTCGAGTCGAAGCTCACGGTGGACGAGGTCGAGGACGAACTCCGCGAAGACCAGAACACCAGTTTTATCGAAGGCAAAGCGGTCCATACTTTCGACGAGATCACCGCCATCCTCGACTACGTTCCCACCGGCTGGGACACGGATGAAGAACATCCCGCCAAGGAAATCGAGGAAGACGACGACGATTTGCCCGAGCTCGACGCTGCGGAAGAAGAAAAGCTTAAGAACGACGAGTCCTTGAAATGGGACGAAGAAGACGAGAAAGACAAAGACGACGACGAGGTTAAGAAGTCGGACGACGATGAAGACGACGACGACGATGAGGAAAAGGACGAGGACGACGAGGATGAGGACGACGACGAGAAAGAAAAAGATGAAGATGACGACCGTCCGAAGCGTAGCACGAAAGGGAAACGGTAAAGTTGCATTTGACCGTGGTTTGGCTCAACTGGGCCTTGCATCATGGTTTCCGTTGCCCGGTTAAGATTACCCTTTGTCGCGCTCATCGGCGCTCTCC
>Ga0302321_100006379_pt1 | contig 10382 bp, 9 predicted proteins | sample Fen_T0_1_FD_202505 | JGI IMG/M metagenome (GOLD analysis project Ga0302321, IMG submission 202505) | Peat permafrost microbial communities from Stordalen Mire near Abisko, Sweden - Fen_T0_1 | ecosystem: Environmental > Terrestrial > Soil > Wetlands > Permafrost | place: Sweden: Abisko... | reverse complement strand
CACGATGCGCGGGCTGGCCAGCACCAGCACCACGCTGGCCGAGGCCGCAAGATAGGCCAATGCCACCAGCGTTTCAGAGTGGGTTCGCCGAACATGGGCCGGCACGGCCAGCAACAGGGAAGCCGCACACGACAATACCAGGGCCAAGAACAGCGGCGAGATGTACCAGGGCACGAACTCGCCGTGCGGATCCACGCCGAGGTAGCTGCCGATGAAGAAGGACAGCGCCACGCCGAGCCCCGACACCTGCGACAGAGCCGCCGAGACGAAGGCCATCCGGCGCAGCACGATGAACACGCCCAGGTAGCCGCACAGACCGGCTGCGATGATGGCCGCGGCCATGGCGTTGCGCCACAGGAAATAGGCCTCGAAGAAACTGATGTCGTTCATGGCCGGACCTCGTCCGCACCCGACGCCATCCACACCAGCGTGCGCTGATTGTCGCGCGCCACCTCGATGGGCAGGCCGTACAGCCGCGACAGCTTTTCCGAGGTGAGCAGTTCCGCGGCGCGCCCGTGTTCCACCACGCCGGCCAGGTGGTTGATGAGCACCACATCGGTGGCGAAGCCAGCCGCGGCGCTGATCTGGTGGGTCACGAAGAGCACGCACGTCTTGTGTTCGGCGGCCAGACGATCAACCAGCGAAAGCAAGCCGTGTTCGGCCGCCGGATCGAGTTCACTGGTCGGCTCGTCGAGAACTAGCAGTTCGGGACGACCGACCAGGGCGCGCGCCACGAGAACGCGCTGGCGCTGGCCACCCGACAGTTGTCTGAACAGCAACGCCTCTTGCTTGGCCAGGCCCACCAGTTCCAGCTGGTGGCTGGCGGCTTCGTGGTCCGCCTTGCGTGGCCGTCGCGCCACGCCCAGGGCCGGATAGCGCCCCATGAGCACCACCTCGTGCGTGGTCAGGGGAAAGGCCGCATCGGGCTGATGCGACTGCGGAACGTAGCCCATGGTGGGCCGGCGCCCCAGCGGATAGTCCATGCGCCCGGCCAGCACGGGCAGCGTTCCGATGATGGTGCGCAGAAGGGTGCTCTTGCCCGCGCCGTTCGGGCCCAGGATGGCGATGCGCTCGCCAGCGCGAACAGTCAAATCAATGGCCGGCAAGATCGGCTTCTTGTAGCCGATCTCGGCGGCTCGCAATTGAATCAGATCCACAGCGCCGATTTCCTTTTCCATCACTTCGCGCCCGCAAGCAGAGCGTCAAGAAGCGCATCCACCAAGTCGGTATAGGAGCGAATCTTGGCGGTGGCGCCCACGTCGCTCGGCAACACAAGCAACTTGGCGCCGGCCGCGTCCGCGGCTTGTCCGGCGATGCCGCGATTGTAGAAGGATTCAATCATCAACACGCGCACGGACTCGGCCTTCATGCGCAAGATGAGTTCGGCCAGGTGCTTGGGATCGGGCTGAATACCGGGCTTGAGCTCCACATAGCCCATCTCGCGCAGGCCGAGCCAGTCGGAAACGTAGGTCCAGCTTTTGTGGTACGGAACGACCTTCAAACCGCGCAGCGAGGCGGCCTTGCGGCTCCAGTCGGCCGACTTGCTCTTGAGCAAGCCGCCGAACCTCTGCAAGTTGGCGTCGTAGTCCGCACCATGGCTGGGATCCAATTCCTTGAGGCGGGCGGCGATTTCCTTGGCCACCTTCAGGGCGTTGACCGGCGGCAGCCAATAGTGCGGATTGCCGCGCGGGTGGATATCGCCCTGGCTGCGATCCACCTTGCCCGCCGGAACATCGAGCACATCGATGGCGGTCGAGGCGTCCAGATTGCCCTTGGCACCAGCTTGGATGCGCGGATTGCGCGACCCTTGCACCAGCGGCGGCAGCCAGCCGATTTCCAGATCGAGCCCGACGTAGATCAACAAATCCGCCTTAGACAGTGGCACCAGCAGATTGGGTTTGGCCTCGACAAAATGGGGGTCTTGATAGCCACGCGCCAGCGCTTCCACGCTGACGTTGCCCCCACCCACGGCCCGGGCCAGGTCGGCAAGGGTTTCGATGGAGGTGACCACCCGAATAGGTTCGGCGCGGGCGGGGCCAGCCAGCGCGAGGAAAAGCAGGGTGAAGAGGAGCGTGAGAATGGATGTGAACGTGCGGGACATGGCGTCCTCCTAGAAGGGATGCGCGCCGTGGGCGCCGATGGAAAATTCGAGCAGCAAGAGCGCCTCGTAGATGGCGCTGCCAGCGTCAACTTTTTCGCGCTGGACTTGCAGTCGCAGGCGCGAGAATTCGCTGGGCGTGAACATGGCCATTCCCGAGATCCGGTCGCCCTTGGCTTGGATGCTGCTGGCGGGAATTCCCAATTGATCGAAACGCGCGCCGAGATGCCAGCGCCGGGCCAGCTGAGCCACGATTTGTGCGTAGAAGCCCGCATCGGTCATCGCGGCGGTCGTGCCCGCCGCCAAGGTGTGGCGCCAAAAATACTCGGACTGCAAACTCAGGGCAAAGTAGTTCGCCACGCGATTGGGCGGCATGTACTTGAGATAGAAATCGCCACCAGCCAGCCACGTGCGCGGGCCGTTGCTATCGAGCGTACTCCCCTCGGCGATTCCAGCTGGCGGCGCATGCCCTGCCGCCACCGTGCCGCCGAAAAACAGCGACCAGGATTCGCCAAGCGACGCGAAGGTCTTGATATTGCCTAAGAAGGTCGGTGAACTGCGCAGACCGCCACCGAAGGTCGGGCTGACCCCGGGCGAGACACTTAGGACTTCACCGGTCAGACGCAGGAAGAGTGGCAGCGGCAAAAGCCACGAGACCTGCGCGCCCGGTGGGCGCAGGCCGTCCGCGCCCAGATACGCCTGATTGAGCAATGGCCGCAGCGTGAAGTCTTGCATGTGCAGGTGCTGTTCGTTCTGCCGTCCAGCCGCGGAGCGGAACACGCCCGCCTTCACTTGCAACCCGGCGGGCAGCGCAGTGGTCACGGCATAGGCTTCCTCGACCTCGATCCCCTGCAAGTTTGGAATAGTGAGAAACACGTTGGCGGCGAAATACGGATCCACCGTGGACTGCAGGCCAACTTCGACCTCCTGCACGGCGAAACCGCCGGTGCGCTTTGCGGGCGGGCCCCCAAAATCCGGATCGTCGCCGGCCGAGCTGGCGCGCGGCCGGTTCGCAGCACCCGCCACGCCGTCGAAGATCACGCTGACGTCTGGATTCATCAGGCCGCTGCCCGACGGCCCCTGGGTCTTGCGCGACTGCGACGGCGGAGTCGGCGCGGTCAGGATGCTGTCGAATTGCTTGGAAAGATCGTTGCTATCGGAGGGAACGGTAGCGGTACCTGCGGGGCTTGCCTGTGCCAGCAACCCCGCCAAGACCGCGCTTGGGAAGAATGAAACCATGGGATCTCCTCGTCATGAAAGGGTGACGGTCACTTCGCTGCATGCAGTGCGCTCTAGGCGCGGCTAGTTCGGGTCTGCGGGAACGCGCCCGCACCACGAATTACAGCAAAGCGGGCGGTGAGCCCTTGGGCGCAAGGAGAAACAGTTCGACGGGAAGTGCGGACACCGATCGCGGCGAACCTTGCCAGCGTTGGTCGATCCAAATCGCCACCGGCCCAACGCGGGTGCGCGGCGGAACCACGCAGCGCTCGCGGCCGTGCGCCATGCACAGGCAGTGCTCGTGGTCGTGACCGAGCACAGCGCCCCGCACTGGCAGAACGCTGGCAAGCGAACCGTCCGGGGCAAGTGGAGTGCTGGCTTCAGCCTGCTGGCTGGCGTGGATCGCCTCGCCGTGCTCGGCGCAAATCCGGTGTGCAACAAGCGCCACATGGGAAAAGGCAATCACCTGCGCGAACACAAGCAAGCCGCAGACGGCCGCACGTCCCCGGCGCCCGGATTTCACGGGTCTTACAGCCAGGGCAAGCGCGCACGACGACACGGCTCCTATCTGACACCGCTATTCGGCAGGGTCAAGGCGCGGGGTCAAGATCAGCGTCTGGCCGATCGTGCAGAAATCGGCTACGGGCAGTAGCTCTGGGCTCTCATGCTTGTGAGAATGCCCGAGCAGGCGGCAGCGACATTGCCCGAAGCGACAGCACTACACGTCGTCTGATAGCTCGCGGGTAGGGTTGGGCAACACGCGGCGAGCGTGGTGCAATCTGCACCGCCAGATCCAAGGTCGGGCAAGGAGAACCCAAGGTCAGGCAGCGCAAAACCCGCATCTTTGTTTGCGTTTACACCCGCATCAGCGGTGGGCGTGCTGGCCGTGCTGTCGGGCAGCGCAATCCACATGGCGTAGGTGCCGGGCAGCGCATGCAACGTGTAGGCGCCACCACTGCTCACATCCAGGTTACCAACGAAGGTCTTGTCCGCCACGGTGGCGGTCACCAGGCTGCGCGAGTTGAAGTTGAGGCGAGCATTGGCGATGGCCGCGCCACGTGCGTCCTTGACCGTGCCGGTGACCGTGACCTGCGGCCCCAGATCGGGCACGACAACATTGCGGGTGATGTCCGCGGTCAAGGTGATGGCATCGGGGGACTTGCCCGTCGGATCATCCATGAAGGCATAGGTGTTCTCGCCAGCGAGGGTTGGCGTGGCGCCCTTGGGGCCCGTGGCAATGGCGTAGTTGGCGTAGAGCACGCAGGTCAGCCCCTTGCGCGGGTAGAAGGCGAGGCTGGGGCTATCCGAGTAGAAATCGGAGGTGCTCCCTTCCAGATAGGAGAAGATCGAGTCGGGGTAGGTGGCTGGAGCCAAGGGGACGCATTGGTAGTGGCTGATTCCCGATGTACCCAGGCCGCCGATGCCCAGCACGGGCGTGAGATTCTGATAGGGATCGGAAATCGTCCCAGAAATCTTAACGAACGGGGGCTGTGCCAACGAGAAATCCCCCGTCGGGGTGATGGGATCCAACTTGAATTGATTGACCGAGCCGCTGGTGTACGGAGCCATGGGAACAGGGCTCATCTGCACCATGAAGAACGGCGTGATGGTTTCTCTGGGTACCCACATGGAAGCGGAGGTGTTGCCGGTCGCTCGTATGCCGGTGACCATCAAGGTGTTGCTGCTATTCACGAGGATCACTTCGATGAAGCGTCCAAAGCTACTGCCGTTCGATGGCAGGGCCTCGGTTCCGGTCAAGGTCACGGTATAGGTGGCGACATCGATGCCTGGCAAGGTGACGTCGTGCTTGAGGCTGCTGCCGATGGTGAGGTGTTCCTGCCCGATGCGGGTGGCAATGCTGGACGTGCCCGACGACTTGACGCCGAATTCGTACATCAGGTCATAGCTATCGGCGGGCAAACCGATGCTGTAACGGAAATGCGTATCGTCCACGGCGGTGAGGGCCGCGGCGTAGCTGATCATGTCTGTGACTCCGCCATTGGCGTCACGAATGAGCTTGAAGGCATGCACGCCTCCATTTCCAATCAGGGCTCCGGCCGGCAAGGGACCGTCCAGGGTGACGGTTCCGGAAAGTCGCAAGCAATCGGGCATGACGATGTCGTAAGTCTGGTCGGCCGAGAGGGCGCGATCCCCCAACACCACCGTCGAACAAATCGTTGGATCCGTGGTGTTGTCGGGCGTGCTGGTGGACGTGACCACGCTGCTGGCGTCAGGGACAGGCGCCGAATCCGGCTGCACCGACGAGACATCCGCGACCGACCCCACATCGGAGGTTTGCAACACATCACTGGCTGGCATCACATCATTGCCGGCCAGAGCATCGGGGGTTGCAGAACCGTCCGCTGGCACGACGATGAAGGCATCGCTTGCCAGGGTATCGCTTGCGCCTGCCACGAAGACGTCCGGTGTCGGGGTGACGTCGGCATTGCTCGCCCCTGGCAAATCCACGGCAGCCTTGCTGTCCGCTGCCGCCACCGCCGCGTCCGGCAACACAACCGGGGCATCAGGCGTCGTCGTGGTCTTGGGTGCCGAGGACGATGAACCACATCCCCAAAGTCCGATGGTCAAGAGCATGCCAATCCGCAGGTTCGCTTTCATTCCGTCCTCCACAGTGGTTCGAGCACACACGGCCGCGCGAATTCCTTTCTTCGGAAGGATCGAGGCTGGAGTTGAGCCCGGCCCGCTCGTGGGTGATCCCCGCGGTGGGCTGTTGAAACGCACGTCGGAGGGGTCAGGGAAGGTATTCCAAGCGCAGGCCGACGAAGGGACGAAGCTTCGGGCCTTTCCAAAGCGTTCCATCGGCGGTGTCGTGCGTGCGGGCGTGCAAGGTCCACCATGTGCCAGCGTCGAGGCCGGTACGAACCCCACGACCAAGCTCCACCGCAACGCCCAGGCTGCCGCTGGCCAGTGGATCGTTCAAGACGCCGCTGTCCTGGGCGCCGCTGGCGTCGCTGTAGCGGTAGCGCTGTTGCAGAAAGCCAACGCCCAGCCCGGCTTCCAGGACCAACCAGGGTGCCAGCGCGCGCGTGCCTAGGCGCGCCCCGGCCAGCGCCCCCCACTCGAACACGTGCAGTTCGCTCGGCAACCCAAGCGGCTGATGCGCCACAATTCCCGCGGACAAGCACACCGGCCCCAGCCTGAGTTCGGCGTCGCCGTTCGCCATGATGCCAGTCGAAGAGCCACTCCACATCATGGCGCCACCGATGCGCGCACCGGTGGCCCGGGTTTTGACCACCGGCGGTGGAATAGAAGGAACTACCGAGGACAATTCGTCACGGGCACCGCGCGCAAGATCGAGCGCTGCGTGGATAAGCTGAAACTCGGCCTCCTCGCCAACGCCCTCACCAAAACGGACCTTGTGCGACCGGCCCCCCGCCGAGGTCTCGACGAGAATGTTCAGATTCTGCTCGCTGGTACGGCGGACCCTGATAACAATGTCTCCGCCTTGGTTCGGGTCGACCACCGAGAATCCGTCTTCGACCAGCCGCACCAGCAGACTCTTGTAAACCGTGTTAAGCGCCGAGTCGGCCCGCACCTCGCGATCGACAGCGCTGAAATCCACGGTCACGGTGAAAGTTCGGGCCACACCGTGAGACGAAGCTCCAACAATCGATCCGAAGACAAGCCAAGCGATAAGGCGGGCTGTCCTAGGAGAGCGTGTGTTGCGCGCCACAGGCATGGATCCGGATTCTCGCACGGATCGGAGCGGGTGTGTGCACGCTAGACCGGATCGTCGGACTCCCGGTCAGCGCACCGATCGCAAGTACAGCACCGCGCGCACGACGAGCATGGCCAGGCTCCAGATGGCGAAGCCGATGAGGATCTTCTTCTTGAAGGTCGAGCGTTCGGCGAACGGGCGGTTCAGCCGCGCGTGATCGAAATAGTCGTCCAGGTTCTGGCCCTTGATGGTGGCACCGTGCCGCCGGGCGAACTCGTCGCGAACCGCGGCGTAGCGCTCGGGAACCTGGTGCCGATCGATGTGGGTCAGGATGTCGTACAGTTCGTCGTCGGAGCGTGTGGCCAGATCATCGGCAAGCCATGGCGTGTCTTCATGTCTACTGGTCATGAACAGCTCGGTTGACTAGTCGCTAAGCATCTTCTTGGCGGCCATGCGCACCTGCGAACGGTAAGGCGACATCTGCGCGATCTGTTTCAGCTCGGGTTTCGGCGCGGCCCGCAACACGCGGTCAAGCTGCACGCCATTCACGCGCGGATTGCTGAACAACGCCCGCCGAACCTCCCCGCTAGCCAGCCAGCCACCGTTGGCGACGATGACGGCCACCAGCGGTTGCGGCAACGTGCCCTTCTTGGCAATCGAGGCCACTTCAGGAACGGTCAGCGACGAATTCTGCAACAGCGCCTCCCACACACTGCCACCGAAGGTCCGTTCCAGTGCCACGCGTTCCGAGAGCAAACCCTGCCGCGCCACCTTTTGCCGCTCGGGCAAACTGAGCTGCCGGATGCGTGCGTAGATATTGCGCGTTCCTGGCTCGTCGGCGGCTGCCCCGTCGCTGTCCGCGACTGGAACCGCCGCTGCCCGACGAACGAAGGCTTCCAGACCCGCCAGTTTGTCCGCATCCAAGCCCACCAGGTCGAGACCAACGCCCGCGCCGGGATCTTCGGCCCTGAGGTAGACCGCCTCGGCCTCGACGGAGAAACTGCCTCCCTGTGGATGCACGACCAACAGGCAACACCGCTCGCGCTCGCGAATCGCGAACTTTCCCGACACGAACGCGCGGCGAAAACGCAGTTCGCTTTCGAAAAGCCTGTGCAGGCTCTCGATGTCTTCGGGTGCGAGGTTGACCTCGGCTTGACTCGCTGCGGGCGGCACGTTACGAAGTCCAGGTTAGATCCAGGCGTCTCGCCCGCCTAGCGCGAAGTGAAACCAGTGGCATGCCGTGATTGGTTTTCCGACCTCACGCCACTGTAGAAGACGAGACAACCTTCCCGCCCGCGCCGCATTTGGAGTCAACCATGGATGCTCGCCCTCTTCGCCCCCTCCTTCCCATTGCACTTCTGGTCGCCTTCGCCGCCTGTTCCAACAGCGGCCACGGGGTAGGAACCGGCAGCGGTGGCAGCAGCGGGAGCGGTGGTGTGGGCGGAAATGGCGGTTCCAAGGCCAGTGGCGGCTCGAATGGGAATACCGGCGGCACAACCGGCTCGGGGGGGACGACCAGTACGGGCGGCGCAACCAGCACAGGTGGCGCAACGGGTCCTGGTGGCGCAACGAGCACGGGCGGCGCGACCAGCACAGGTGGCGCGACCGCAACCGGTGGCGCCAAGACCACTGGCGGCGCAACGAGCACAGGTGGCGCGGTGACCTCGACCGGCGGTGCCGCTGCAACTGGTGGCACCAAGGGCACGGGCGGCGTAGTCACAACCGGCGGCACGATCGGCCCGGGTGACGCCTCCGCCATGGGCGGCGCGACGGCCACCAGCGACGCAAGTGCAACCGGCGGCAGCAAGGGTACAGGCGGCGTGACCGCAACCGGCGGCACCACTGGCACCGGCGGCTCCACGGGCACCTTCGCGGCCTCGTACTGGATGGGCGCGGATGTCACCGACCAAGAGGTCGCCCCCGACGCCACGCGGGCCAATCTGCTGACCATCATGAAGTCGCACGGCTTCAATTTCGTCCGCTTGCGAACCTTCGTCGATCCCAAGGCCTCGGATGGCTACGACCAGACCAACGGCTACGACGACATCACGCATACGGTTGCCTTCGGCAAACAGATCAAGGACGCCGGCATGGGCTTGCTGGTCGACTTTCACTACAGCGATAACTGGGCCGACCCAGGCAAGCAGTGCGTACCGGTGGCCTGGCAGGGCTACACCACCATCGCCGATCTGGCCACCGCCGTTCACGACTACACCAAGGACGCCATCACCAAGCTCATCGCCGGCGGCGCCCGGCCCGAGATGGTGCAGATCGGAAACGAAACCACGCCGGGCATGCTGCTGCACCGTTGCGACGGCGGCGGGCAGCCCACCGGCAACAACCCGATTACCGGTAGCACCTCGAACTGGGCCAATCTGGGCGCGCTGCTCAAGGCTGGCGTTCAGGGTGTGAAGGAGGTGGATTCCACCATCCTCGTCTCGTTCCACATCGATCGCGGTGGCGACAAGACGACGGAAACCAAGGGAGCGGCCTTGCAGCTCTCCATCACCTGGCTGACCAACGCGATGAAATACGTCACCCCCGATGCCTTCGGCGAATCGTGCTACCAGCAATACCAGGGCGATCCCAACAACACGGCCACCACGAAGACTGGGTGGACCAGCACCTTCACCAGCCTGGCCACCAAGTTCCCCTCCATCAAGTTTTTCGCGGCGGAGTACGGCCCCATGCAACGGGAAATCAACGACGTTGTCTTCGGCATGGTCGGCAACCAAGGCCTGGGCACGTTCAACTGGGAGCCCACCACGCAGGGCGATTGGAATGCCGGCGGACACGACCTTCTCAGGCGCTCGGGAACGACGTACACCGCCCAGCCCGATCTGGCGCTCTATGACCAGATGAAGATCGACTACGCCAGCCGCCTGTAGCTTTATGTAGATTTGAATCTACATAGATAATACCGAATCCTAGCGCGACGGTGAGGGCCTTGCGCGTGGGCGCGCAACGCTGGGCCCAGAGCTTGCAAATCCCCGGGGCATGTCCAGCTATCGACTTGCCCTCCTCGTCCTTCTTGCGCTTTCCATCTCCGCGCTGGTCAGCGCCGCACCGACGCCGCCAGCACCGGCAGTGCCACCGGCCCATGTGCTGTCCTACGTGCCGGCCAAGCCCGAGACCACGCCCGCGGATGTACGCGGCGGCATCCGGGTCACCTTCGATCGCGACATGATCTTGCCAGCGGATGTTGGCAAGCCCGCCGCGGGACCTGCGTTCGAATTCACCCCCGCGGTCCTCGGAGAAGCGCGCTGGATGGACCTGCGCACCTTGGCTTTCTTTCCCAAGGATCCGCTCGCGTCCTCGACCACCTATCAAGTTCGGCTCTCGCCCCGACTGGCCAAGGACCTGGGCCGGACTATCGAAGCCTGGTCT
>Ga0302321_100006378_pt1 | contig 10383 bp, 6 predicted proteins | sample Fen_T0_1_FD_202505 | JGI IMG/M metagenome (GOLD analysis project Ga0302321, IMG submission 202505) | Peat permafrost microbial communities from Stordalen Mire near Abisko, Sweden - Fen_T0_1 | ecosystem: Environmental > Terrestrial > Soil > Wetlands > Permafrost | place: Sweden: Abisko... | reverse complement strand
AAAATCAAGAGACGACCCTGGGGAAATGTAGAGACGCCCTACATGGGCGTCTCAGAAATTAACCACCTCAACAATCTGAAATGTAGAGACGCCTATGGGTTAAAGCAAGAGACGCCCATGTAGGGCGTCTCTACAGATATTTATCTGAATGAAAATCTAATATATAAACCGCCTGTCGTTCTGGATTGCCCCTCGGATAGCACTCTTAAGATTATCCGAACAGCGCATAATCATTTCCAAATCAGTGGGGAATGGTACAATTTGTCTCTTTGTTCTGGCGAGCTGGTTTGCGTTCAATGCCTGTATATCGCCCAGGGCACGTGAGGAAATATTTTCGAAATTCGATTGAGCGCCGATAGGATCTTTTTTGAGCAATTTATTAGGATTCATCTGAATAACTTCTATATCGCCATCAATCCGGCAAGCCTTAGATTGCATTGTCTCAACAAGTGCGCACTGAACAGTTTTGTATTTTTTCTGTTTGATATCATTGCCGAGTGAATCGCGCATGACATTACCTTTCTTATCGAGAACATAAGAAAAACCATCTTCTATATCTCTTTTAATAACAGAGTCTCTCTGTACAGACTGATCGGGACTCACAGCAATATTTTTTACATTGACATTTACAAAATAATCATACTGTGTGTTCTCATTCAGATTCTGTGTATGATATTCTACCCATTCCGAATTTAATCGCGGAAGGTCGAGAGCAAGAAGATCATCTTCGAACTCTTTTGGAAACTTCAGGATAGAAGTATTCTGAATAGTTATCAGCACCCTGCTCATCCCCTGAATTTTTGATTCCTGGATCTTATTATCTATTCCCTCATAATCGCCGACATACTCTTTGGCACGTAAAAATTCAGCATAAGCCTGCCTGTAGGATTCTTTTATATTGCTTTTCATCAGATCAGTCCCATGGGCATAATAGAAATCAGCAGCCTTACGTTTTGCATTGACCATATCAGGTACATAATCCACATATGAGAAGTCAACAGATCTTCCGTTAGCGTTTAACGGGGTAACTGTTCTTACCAGTGATTGTCTGTCGTTCAGTGATTTATAAACAAGATATATCTCATCCCAGTTATTTGGTTTTCCTTCCATTTTAAGAGTACGGATTCTTTCAATATCCTGTTCATTTGAAACTTTATAGGCCTGGGAAAGAATATCAATTTGCTTGACATCCTTCGGATCTTTCCTCAGTTGTTTAACAGCCTTCTGAATAGCAGCATCATAGTTTCCTTTTTCAAGTTGTTTCTTTGAAGATCCACAGCCTGAAAGGATTATGGTCAGAATAAAAATCAGAGATACAATTCTTTTCATATAACTAATATTTAATGTAGAGGTTGCTAAAGGTAAGAAAAACATTGAAAAAGCAAATATTAATAACTTTTGCTGATTCTTGCGTCTGAATTTAGAACATAAAATTCAGAGGAATCAGGAATCTTACCCTTGCAGGCTCGCCACGCTGTAAGCCCGGTATCCATTTTGGTGATTCAGAGATTGATTTCACTGCAGCTTCATCCAATAAAGGGTCAATACCTTTTACAATAGTCACATTGCTTACCGAACCGTCTTTTTCAACGATAAAAGTAAGCAAGACTGTTCCCCTTAATTTCCTTTTGAATGCCTCTTCAGGATAATTGGTCCTTTTTTGAATCCATTCCCGAAATTTATCCAATCCTCCTCCTTTAAAAGAAGGCATCACTTCAACAATGAAAAAGGGTTCATCCGTAGCACTTCCATCCTGCCCCTCCATCAGATTATCGCTGTTACCGGTTCCTGTTATATCAAGCTTTTCGTTGGTTGTCTGATTAATATACTCATCGGTTGAAAGCTGTGATTTTTCAAGAAGAGGAACACTGTCGACAACCACCGGAGGAATATATTTAACTAACTCTTCGACTTTGATAGCCTGTGGCGGTGGCGGAGAAGGAGGAACATAGATTTCCTCTTTCGGAGGTTCGAGGTTCTCCATCTTCAACTCAACATATCCTCTGTTTCCATTAAGTACATTGTCTGTTTTCGGCGTAAGTACAAAAGGAACTATTACAGCCAGTCCTACCATTACTGTAGACACAATAATACTAAAGACAACAACTGAGTTATATCTTTTTCTGAGCTGATAAGCACCATAATCCCTGTTCCGCGACTGAAAAAGCAGATCATCAAAATCGAGCCATTTTCTTAAATTATCGTACATTCTGCCGGCTAAAATAAACTTCGGATGGATTCCCTGTTAAAAAATTTTCCAATGAGACAATTGTTGATATAGGATGTCAATTGTAATGCCATTATATTTATTCCCTGGTAAAAGTAATTAAAAGTTAACCTGGTTTAAAATATCGGGCAAAATTACAAATAAGTGTCTTTCCGGCAAAACTATAATGTTAAGGATTTCATAAATATTGAGGTTGAGCTTAAGGTTAAGGTTGAGGCTAAGGTTGAGAAAATCCTCTTTACCCACTCTAAACCTATACCTCCGAATAGCAGGACTCATTTCTTGTGGTCAGTTAGGCACCATAGGGCGTTTGGGGTAAGAAATCTCCCTTTAATGATGAGGCGACAGGCGATAGGTCTATTAATCTCATTCTTAACCTCAGCCTTAATCTCAATCTTTTTGCATCTTTCCATTTTATTATTAAATTTACGAACTAATAGGGGGTTTAGCTCAGTTGGCTAGAGCGTGTGACTGGCAGTCACAAGGTCGGGAGTTCGATTCTCCCAATCTCCACATTAATAATCAGACAGTTATAAATTTCTTTTATAGCTGTCTTTTTATTTTAATATGTACATGAGATTGTTGCCAAACGATTGATTACAAATCCAAGGAGGAGTTAATCGTAATTTATCTTTATATTTTTATAAAGCTCTGGCTTGTGTAAAGGAGTTGTTTTCAAATCTGAAATCACTCACCCTGTAACTAATTGAGCTATCATTTTCAATCTGATACATCCAGTATCCAAATTTATCAGGAGTGAAATCTGACGGTTTTAAATAAATCTTATCCCCTACAGAAAAATCGCATGATTTGCCATATGCTGATAATTTACCAAAGCTGTTGTACACAGAAGTCTTAATCCAGATAAGATCCTTCCCCCCGGTAATCTGTGGGCCGGTATGGCAATAATCAATGAAAACACCAATATATTTCCGGGTAACAAATAATTGATCTTCCTGAATAAGAGTAGAAGACCTTTTTGTTACACCGCACGAGAAGAGTGTGCTCATTAATATCAAAAACATCACTTTTTTCATTGCTCAATTTTCATATAATTATGACTCATATTTTATAAACAAAATTCCGTTTAAGCAGAGAGAAACAATGTCTTATGTTGCTTATCTCAAATTTGTTTAATCTCAAAATAAAACCTGTCTCTAATTTTCTTTGATTAATTCAACATCGGTGGTTTAGTACCGTTAAATCTGTTCTCTATTAATACTGTTTTCTTTATGATAAATTTACAAATAGAAAGTATATCTGTCAAGCTTCAGAAACGCAATTACAGACAAAATGAATAATGTTTTCAACTACTTATCGCAGAAATCCGCCTGAATAATAATAGAATTCAAGGGTTAGTAACCATACTGGCTTTATTCGTCAAAAAGAGGCTAAAATTGATTAAAAAACCTTTATATAATTGAAATATAATAGAAGTGAAAAGAATATAATCTATTGTTTCACAGCTAAATATATAATTATTATCTTAAGTATTTCGGAATTATTCCTAAAAGTGATATTTTGACCAACTGTTGAATATACAGGATATGTTTATAAAGTTGAAATAGCTATGGAAAACTAAACGGAATAGCCTGATAATCCTCCGCTCTCACCTCAAATATAAGGAAATCGCTGAATATCAAATAATTGATAAGGCCAGAAATAAGGTATGCTCTCTGAAATGATTATTAAAAAGCTTAAAAGCTTCTTTGTACCGGAATATTAGAAGATGTTATTTTATGATTACTTTCCTGTTAATAATTCTATTCCCGACAGAAACTTTTAAAAGGTATACCCCTTTTGAACTATTCCGGAGGTCTATATCAAGAGTATTTTGTTGTTTATTTTTCGTATCCGAGTAAACTCTTTCTCCTGACATATTATAGATTTCAACATTACCAATAGGGTTATTACTTTTTATTGTAAACTTTCCATAGCCCGGGTTTGGGAATAATGACAATGTTTCGGTATTCAGCTCATTTATTGACGTAATAACAGTATGTATATTATAATAGGTACTATCTCCGTTTATCAGGATGGAATTAGTCCAATTCCTGTTCGTTTCACTTAGCATAAAGTTATTTATATCAAAAGTATTGGCGTTCAGAGAGGATTGTACCCAGGAGGCGCCATCCCACAACTGATCAGTCCTTGTTTTCAGATTATTCCTCTCATCATAGGCATAGATGCTATTAGAATAGTTGTCCCAGCCGCTTCCGTTCCAGTCCTGCATTAATTCATTTGTCAGGTTATTGTTTGTATCATATGTAAGACTACTTTTACTGTAATTTTCCCAAACGTCCATTGTAAAAGATTCTTCAAGTATGCCAATTAATTTTTTACCGGAATCATAGGAATAATTATCACGGTAACCATCTGTCCAATCACTTCCAGACCAAAATTGAAATAATTTAACTGTCACATTCTTGTCAGTATTGTATGTTGAAGCCTCCTGATAGCTATTATCCCAGGAACTGCCATTCCACATTTGCTGAGTAAATTTTATCCGATTCTTATTAACGTCATAGGCATAAAGTGATTGATAATCATTAACCCACGCACTCCCATTCCAAAGCTGTCCCAATTCCAGAGATATTAGATTATCTGCCGTATAAGTTGTTGTATACTTGTAATCATTCACCCATATAGTTCCGTTCCATTTTTGCCATAATTCATCTGTAAGATTGTTCCCGGTATAAGTATATGTGACTTGCTGGTCATTAACCCAGCCGGTCCCATTCCATGTCTGATCAACTGAACTTAACAAGTTAGAATTCACATCATAGACCAGATTAATTGCTCTTGTGTCATATACCCATTTCTTTCCCGGGATATCCCGTGTCCACATGTATACATCATCATATATCGGGATTAACGATAAAGCCTTAGTCTGCTTTTGTCTGGAATAATTTTTCTGACTCGGTAATAAAGCGATGTTATGCATTTCCCTTACATGCGGATTATGGCTTTTCCGGAGATATTCCCCGGAAGCAGGCAATGGAAGTCCGTTTCTTAATGAAGGCTGCTTAACTTGTGCATAAGTATTAATTGATAATAAAAGAATTGAGTATAAAATAACTTTTCTCATCTTATCAGAATTTAAGTTTATGATTATTAAGGCAAATGTAATTATTCATGTTATTCAGATCGGGTCTGGGATACTATTTATAAAATCAGTTATAAATAACTCTTCCCTGTGACAAAATTAAGTTTTATTAGCTTAAAAATCAATAAAATATTTAATGACAATCGGTAATTTATAACAAAATTTAAAAACAAATTCGAATAAGTTTTAAAATGTTAATATCCAGGAACTTTCGTTAAATTTCACATAGCCTACTTTAGCTTATGCCCCCACTCTTTATACATATCTTTTCATTTTGACTTTTTTGTATTCATCCCCAACCCTATTGCAGTCAACCTAAGGACATAATTAAATCCAAGGATGATGAATATTAATTAAATATCTAATGTTTGATCTACTTTAACAGTACATTGTCTCAGGTGGCCACTCCCCAACCCCTCCCCCGAAGTGGGAGGGGCTTTTATTCAGGATAATTATGTACCTTTTGGATGAAATTGTGGGAATAAAAATGAAAGTAATAGAAAAGAATATGTTCTTCGGAGCAAAAGCAGAATTTTTTTCTCTGGCTTTGCATATGAGAAAGAATCCAACTGAAGCGGAAAAAGTTATGTGGAAAATACTCAGAAAGTTCCGTCAATCAGGATTTCCATTTCGCCGTCAACATCCAATTGAATTCTACATCGCTGATTTTTATTGCCATAATTTGAGACTTGTTATTGAAGTAGATGGAGAAATTCATACAGAAAAGGAAATTCAAAGTCATGATGAAGGTCGGACTGGTGAACTGGAAAGATTTGGAATAAAAGTACTACGGTTTACGAATAATCAGATATTGCATGATAGCGATCTGGTAGTTGAAAAGATAAATGCTACTATTAAAAAATTATCCTCAATATCCTGAATGATTTTCCCCCTCTCACACCGGGAGAGGGGGAACAAGGGGGAGAGGCCTGTAAATCAAACTATACAAATTCCTTTGGTTAATTGTTATAGTGTCGTTGACAAATACAAAAAAAGGTGCCCTTATGAGACACCTTCCTAAGTTAAAAGGTTAGATAAAAATACCCGTACAGATCTTGCGATCATTATTTAATAGAGCTGGCAGATACCTGAGTAAAATTCACATTTTATATGATAATGGATTCACCTAAGTATCTATCGTGTCATTGGGGTCAGCATTACTGACATAAGTTTCGTTTCATCAGCAAGTGATTTATCTGACTTTGCTGTGACTTTTTCACTGATTAACTGGATATTATATTCTCCCGGTTCTGAGACGTAAACCGATCCGATATAAGAGTCTGCCCTGTAATAAGGTAAATGAACGTCGCTTGAATTTCGTACGATTTTATCACACGCGGGTGTTGCTTCAAGTTGATCATCCAGAAGACTTATTCTCACAGAATTTGCATAATTGAGATCAGAAGTGTCTTTGGTGGCACTGGAAAGCCATACTTTAAAACGGCCTGGTTTTGAAATAACAATATTCCAGTCGGCAGTATTGTTTGAAGGGTTGGCAACATCACTATAGCATTCTGCCTTATCCAGTATCAACGAAACAGTCCCGTCGTTTTGCTGCAAAATTCTGTTTTCCGCATCACGTAAATCTTTTTTACTTTCTGAATGGCTGCAGGACCAGACCGGGATTATAACCAGGCATAACAGGTATGCAAAATATCTACTTCTCATATCGATCAATTTATTGGTTACTATTTTAAAATTACTTGCTGGTCGTTGCCAGGTTCACTTTTGACTTTTAACTTTTTACTTCTTACTTCTTACTACTTTCTTAATAAGAACCACCCTCCCTCATAAAGGGAGGATAGTTCTTTGTAATAACTATTTATGTATTGCCTTACCTGTAAAGTATATCTTTCCGTTAATGTACACCCGGTAAATCAATATCTGAGAGCTGACCATCTGAGGATGGTACTCGATCCTGTAATTTGTCAGAGCTTTTACATTCTCAGAGAATACAGTGGCAAGTTTTGCTCCACTGACATTATAGACCTCAAGAATAACTTTGGCGTCTTCCTGTAATTGCAGGTCAAAGTACAGATGATCGGTAAATGGATTCGGATAAACCATCAGGCTAAACTCACCGTTTGACTGAGCATTCTCAGTTGTTTTAAGTGTCGTACTGTCCGAAATAACTTCTGTGCCGACAATACCGAACCTACGGATAATAGTCAGGTATGAACCTACAAATGAGATCGTGTAATTTGAGTTGTTGAGAGAACCTATCAGTATTGGATAAGTTCCTTCACGTTCACCACGAACACGTGTTAAAGTGCCACTGAAGGAGATCGTCTGACCATTTGCCAGGGTTGATCCAACACTTGGTGTCGAAGTATATGTCAGTGTTGGGTCATTGGTTCCTTGTCTCTTAGTCTGAGGTCTTGCATTTACTCTGACAGCCAGCGGTGTAATACTGAATGTCGGATTTGAAGCCATCGACAGAGTGTAATTCGGACCTGCTGTAAGAGTGCCAATACTGAATGCATAGGTTCCAACATTTTCACCGAAAGTACGACTCATCGAACCTGTAACATCACCTGCCCCAACTAAAGGAGTATGAGTAAATGTTAAGACCGGATCTAGTGAACCATAAACTTTGTGCTGTCCTCCATTAGGCGTGATTGTCACTGTAGCAGGATTTACTGTCAGAACTCCGTTAGCATAACCAATTGTATAGTTACTAAGACCTGTTCCTACTGCTGCGGTTGCTGTTATCGGATAAGTACCCGCACTAGCCGTTGCAGCTGAACCGGTACTGCTTAGAGTTACACTGTTAACGACGTTGTTGTTGACAAGCCCTGTGACACTGAATTCTGTTCCGGCAAAATTCTTAATGGTTCCGTATGTTTTCGAGCCATTGTTTGCCGTGATGGTCAATGTGGCTTTATTAACAGTAAGTGTTCCGTTAACAAAGTTGAAGTTGTACCTGTTCGAAGCCAGGGTACCCTGAGCAGCAGTAATTGTATATGAACCTACAGCGCTTCCGGTAGTAGCATTTGTTGTTAAGCTTGGAGCGCCTGTTATCCCGCTTGTTGCAAAAGTCTCCCCATTTATGAAACCTGAGTAGCTTACGCTGAGAGCAGGATTAGCAGTGCCATACGTCTTACTTGCATTATTGGCAGTTACAGTCAGTGTAGCCCTGCGTGCAATGGTCAGAGTTCCGTTAACATATGTGAAGCTGTAATTCGAGGAACTCAATGATCCACGGGTTACTGTAATTGTATACGTACCAGGATGGCTGTGTGTGTCTGCCGAGGTAAACAAGTTTGGATTACCGGTTACACCACTTGTTGCACGTGTCTCACCATTAACAAAACCTGTAATGGTAGCCGTAAGCGGAGGATTGCCAGTATGGTAAATCTTGAACTTATCGTCTGCAGTGACCGTAAGTGGTGCTTTTCCAACTGTTAGTGTACCGTTAACCAGAACAATAGTGTAGTTACCTGTATGAGCACCAGTTATGGAAGGAACGATATTATATGTTCCTACTGGTGATGCAGCAGTAGCAGAGGTACTGTAGGTAACTGTGAAGTGATCTCCGTTCAGAATACCGGTTACTGTTCCGGTGAATACCGGGTTAGCAGCGCCATACAGACGGTTTGCGTTATTTGCGCTTACAGTCAGAGTGGGCTTACCACACGTTTGTACCGTGATTGCTCCACCGATCGTAGCTGCTGTACATGGCCCGCTGGTGGTTATTGTATATGTGCCGTTTGCAGTTGGTATCCCGCTTATAGTCACTGTTTTGAGTGCTGTATTGACTGCTGAGCTTAAACCAGCTGGTAAAGCACTTACAAGGGCATTGGTTGCACTACCACCATAGGTATATACTGTGTTTACAATCGGTGTACCTGTACATACTGTCTGGGTCTGAGTACCACTAGTCAAAACAATTGTTGAAACCGCATTCACCGTAGCTACAATCGGAGTTCTTGTTGCTGTAGTACATGCACCATTTGTTGCATCTACATAATAGGTAGTCGTAGCTGTTAAAGCTGGTGTGCTATAACTTGCACCTATTCCTAACGATGTTCCACCAGTTGAGCCTGCATACCAGTTAATTATACCGGCTGAGGCTGTGGCGCCTAAAACTACGGTGCCATTACCACATCTGTTACCCGGATTGGTAGCAGTAATGGTAGGTACAGCATTTATCGTTGCTACTATTGGTATTCTTGGTGCTGAAGTGCATAGACCATTTGTTGCATCTACATAATATGTAGTCGTAGCTGATAGGACTGATGTGGTATAAGTTGTACCCGTCCCTAAAGATGCCCCACCACTTAAACCAGCATACCAGTTGATTGTTCCGGCGGATGCTGTAGCTCCTAAAACTACGGTGCCATTATCACATCTGTTTGCGGGAGAAGTGCTGGTAATACTTGGTATAGCAGTTATGGTCATGTTTAATATATTCGACACGGCCGGGTTTCCGGTAGCACATGCTTCATTTGAGATGACTGTGCACATTATAGCATCTCCGTTGGCAGGTGCATAGGAATACGTTGAGCTGTTTATCCCGACATTCGTGCCGTTCACACTCCACTGATAAGAAGGAGCGTTAGTATTCACTGCGAGTGCCGTAAAGTTAACAGTTGTTCCTGCGCATACCGCACTGGCAGAGGCTGTTATTGATACCCCTACTTCCGGTTTTGCAACTGGCTGATTAATTACTATTCCAGTAACATCAAATGTACAGTTATGAAGATCCTTAACAGTCACTTTATACGTACCAGATGCTAATGAGCCAAATGTTTTGGAATTCTGATAAGCAACTCCATCAATACTGTAGGTATAGACAGGTGTTCCTCCGGTTGCAGTCACCGTTACAGAGCCTGTAGAGGATCCGTAACATGCGGCATCAGTCGATGTAAAGGTGGCCGTCAGGGCCTCTAATGGCTGGGTAATTAATACAACCACATCTCTTGTACAACCATTGTTGTCCTTTATAGTTATGGTATGGCTGCCTGAAGCCAATCCGCCAAAGGTACCGGAATTCTGATAATCAACACCATTGATGCTATATGTATAGCCAGGTGTTCCACCATTTCCG
>Ga0302321_100006373_pt1 | contig 10387 bp, 10 predicted proteins | sample Fen_T0_1_FD_202505 | JGI IMG/M metagenome (GOLD analysis project Ga0302321, IMG submission 202505) | Peat permafrost microbial communities from Stordalen Mire near Abisko, Sweden - Fen_T0_1 | ecosystem: Environmental > Terrestrial > Soil > Wetlands > Permafrost | place: Sweden: Abisko... | reverse complement strand
ATGGCAGCGAGCGACGGAAACCCCATGGGCTTCCCGACCATCTTCATCGGCGCCTATTCTGGCCATGAGACCGATGGCAGCAACCTTCCCAAACAAGTGTCGGCCATCAAATCCGTGCCGACCAGCTTCCAAACCAACGCCAGCACGCTCGACACCTCGAACCTGAACGCCACCTACGACGTTTGGTTTACCGCCAGCGGTGGAAAGCTCACCTCGGCAAAGGATAACAACCCCGGCAAGGGGGGAGCCTACCTCATGGTGTGGATGTTCAAACCCGAGGATAGGCAGCCCCGAGGCGGAACCGTCGACTCGAAGCGCATCGGCACACCGAACTATCCCGCCACGAGCATCGACGGCGTACCCGGCAACTGGGACGTCTGGGTCGATCCGAGCGATCCGCTTTGCATCTCTTACGTCAGCTCGACGCCCATCGACGGGCTGGCATTCGACCTCAACAAATTCATCCAGGACTCGGTAAACAAGAAGTACGGCATCACCAGCAGCATGTACCTCAACCTGGTGTTTGCTGGCTCCGAGATCTGGTCCGGGGGAGACGGCCTCGAGGTCAAGCAGTTCTGCGCGGCGGTCAACTGACCCCCTTTCGACCGGCCGCCAATCGGAGCCGCATAGTCCGAAATCCCGCAGTTTGTGGTTTCCCCTCGGCAGGCGCCGTGTCAGCCTTGGGGCACCATGAAGAAAGCCATCATCAAGAACATCGTGGCCCGCGAGATTCTCGATTCGCGCGGGAACCCGACCATCGAGTGTGAAGTCCATTTGGAAAGCGGCGCCTGGGGCATGGCAGCCGTGCCGTCGGGCGCTTCGACGGGCGAGCACGAAGCCCTGGAATTGCGCGACGGCGATCCCAAGCGCTTCCAGAAGAAAGGCGTGCTCAAGGCCGTGCAGAACGTATCGAAGCTCTTGGTCCCCAAGATCGTCGGGCTGGATGCTTTCGATCAAGCCGGCGTCGACGCTGCGATGTTGGCGGTCGACGGCACGCCCAACAAGGGCAAGGTGGGTGCCAACGCGATTCTGGGCGTCTCGTTGGCCACCGCGCGCGCTGCGGCCGAAGAAGCCGGACTTCCGCTCTATCGCTATCTTGGCGGTCCGGCCGCGCGGGTCTTGCCCGTGCCGTTGATGAACATCGTGAACGGTGGCGCTCACGCCGACAACGTCCTCGACTTCCAAGAATTCATGATCGTGCCGCTCGGCGCGCCCACCTTCCGCGAAGCGTTGCGCGCTGGCACCGAGGTGTTTCATACGCTGAAGAAGCTGCTCAAGGACAAGGGAGCTTCAACCGGCGTGGGTGACGAGGGCGGTTTTGCACCTGATCTTCCGGGCGCCGAGGCTGCGCTGGAAGTGATCAGCGAGGCTATTGGCAAGGCTGGCTACAAGGTCGGCAAAGACGTGGCGCTGGCCCTCGACGTGGCATCGAGCGAGCTCTTCGATGCCAAGAAGAAGGTTTACAACCTGGAGGGAGAGAAGAAGGTCCTCGACGCCAAGGGCATGGTGGCCTTCTACGACAAGCTCATCTCGCGCTTCCCGATCGTTTCCATCGAAGACGGCATGGCAGAGAACGACTGGGACGGCTGGACCCTGCTCACCGAGGAACTTGGCGACCGGGTGCAGTTGGTGGGCGACGATCTGTTCGTCACCAACGTCGAGCGCATCAAGATGGGCATCGACAAGGACGCCGCCAACAGCCTGCTCGTCAAGGTCAACCAAATCGGCTCGCTTACTGAAACCCTGGATTCCGTCGAGCTGGCCCACCGCACAGGCTGGACCAGTATCATCTCGCACCGTTCGGGCGAAACCGAAGATTCCTTCATCGCGGATCTCGCGGTGGCGACCTGCTCGGGGCAAATCAAGACCGGGTCGTTGGCCCGCTCGGAACGCGTGTGCAAGTACAACCGCCTGCTCCGCATCGAAGAGGAACTGGGCGGATCGGCGATCTATCCCGGTGCCCACGCCTTCAGGGCGCGGGCGTAGCTCGGCGCTAACGGACCGGACGGGACCGGCTGTCGGGGCTGGTCCCGCCGCTTACTTCGATCCCTGGGCTTTCACCGGCCACGGCTTGCCTGCGAGGGTACGGCAGCTGTTGCCGGGCTGGATGCGGCGGTAGGCGAACCAGCCAGTCTGGGTCTCATCGCTGTCGCCCGCCATGAGTTTTAGGCAAAAACCGCTGGCGCCGAAGATCCTCTGTTTCATTCGAACCGATATCTGACCGCTGAGCCCCTCGTCGGTGGCTCGGCCAGACAGGAGCGTGGTGGTCGACTGGTTCGACACGTAGACCTCTCCGGAGCAACTGGTGCCGGAGATCTGCACGGTCGCACCAGGATGGCCGTCACCGTCCAGATCCTCGTCGCCCCAACCTGTGTTCCACGGCGGGCCGGCCACCGAGCCATCTGCCTTTTCGTAAAGTGAGAGGCGCGACTTCGGCAACCGTGCAACGGTTTCGGTCTTCATGCTGGCGAGCACGCTCTTGATAGGTTGAATGTCGATGCGGCAGGTCTTCTGGATGATCTCGATGTGCCCTGGCAACCGATGGACCTCGGCGATGAGGTAGTTCTCGGTATGGGTGTCCTTCTCGCCGTAGATGGGAACCTTGCGCTTGCCGTTCAAGACCTGGTGGCCGGCCCAGACTTCGACGCGGGGCTCTGCCGCGCCGGGCTCGGCAGCCAGCAACTTCGCAACCAGAAGGGCGGTTTGGATCACCGGTTCCCCGCCTACTGGAGCTTGCGGAATGCGCTTACCATCTGATTGATGGTCTTGCCGCTCGGCTCGCGTCGTTCTCGATCCACCACCGCCATGGTCGTCCGCCTGGCCTGCAGGATCACGGCCGTGTGCGCGTCGACGCGGGCCCAACCTTCCTTCACCAGCTTGATCCCGGTGGCGACCGCTTCATCGCTGGCGTATTCGCAGAGCACGGTATCGACGCCACCCACGCTGCCGTGTTCGCAATAGCCGGCGCCGTTCGGGGTAGGCGCCAAAGGGGCAAATCCGTCGGGCGACAGGCCTGCATTGCGCCAGGTCGTCAGAACTTCGTCGGTGCGTAGCGCGCCCGGCACGTGGGTCGGGGGCGCCGCCGCAAAAGAGGCGGACGTGGACTTCTTGCAGTTGGCAGACCCCAGCAGGGCGAAGGCTATGATGACGGTGCCGATTTTCATGCCGCAGACCTCAGCGTCGATGTGGATTTCCGCGTGCTGGCCCCGGTGCAACACCGCGCATGGGCGCGGGGCGGGGCCCCATCTGGGGTATAGGACGCGGGGGAGCCGGACGGTGAAACATGGGCTGCCCCACGGGCGCTGGCCCCCTGGTGAAGCGCGATGGGGGGCCGCGGTGTCCGTGGTCATGGAAGTCCGGTCCGCGCCAACCCGCGTGCCGTCCGTGGTCGTGGTGGTAAGGACCCTCGACGAAGCCGGGGCCTGCGATCATCGCCGGGCCTCCGAGGTTGATCCCTACGTTGATTCCGACGCCCATCGGGACGGGAACGGGTGGGGCGACGATGACCGGCGCGGGCGGAATGAAGACTGGCACGGCGGGGCCTCCCACCATGGCGCTTGCTCGCCAACCGGGACCGCCGATGGCGACCTCGGCCTGCACCATGGGCGGCGCGACGTGGATGTCGACCACGGGCCGCACGTACGGCATGGGCGCGTAGACCTCGTTCACCACCGCGAAGCGCGGACGGTCATCGTAATAGGATTGCGGAAAACCTCCCACGTACCAGTAGGCCCCGCCCCTGAACTGGAACTCCGCCTGGGGGGGCGGCTGATACCAATGGGAGTGGGCGCCCTTCATGTAACAGTAGACGGGGCTGCCGAGGTGGACCTCGCCGTCGACCACGGGGTGGGCTCCGTAGTAGCTGTGGCGCGGGCCTTCGTACTTGAACGGCGTGGGATCCCCGACGAAATAGAATTGGCCGCCGATCTCGCGGTACATGCGCGGATCGCTGGGCGCGTAGTTATGAGAGTGCGCGACCGAAATGGCGCAGAAGCCGCCGCCGTACTTGTGCGGTACCGGATGCTGGGAGATGTACTCGACGATTTTTGCGTGCGCGACGGTGGAAAAGGCCAACCAGGCCGCGATACCGGCGATGATTGTGGATAGCCTTCGCATGGGGTCCTCCTGACAACGATAGAGCAGAAAGCCGCTCCGACAACCATCTTACTCGCCGAGGCGACGGCGATGCCACCGTCGAAAACACAAGTGGGCGGACATTTTGTCCGCCCACCGCAACGAACAATCGCGTCGAAGCTAGCTCAACCTGACGGTGAGCTCGATGGTCGCCTCTGCTGCTTGACCTCCCGCGACGGTGGCCGACGTGGCACCCGTCAGCTTTTGCACCAGTTTCTCGCCGATTTCCCGGCGCCCGGAAAGCACGACCACCTTGGTGATCTTGCCGGCTTTGTCGAGGCTGACGCGCAGCTTGACGTCGCCACGCAGGCCGCATGCGTTGGCCCGCGCGATGACCTCAATCATCGTTACCAAGGGTTGGGTGTCGCCTGCGTTCTCCACCTTGTTCACTTTCGCGTTGGCACCGCAAGCCTTGGCATCGTCCTTGGCGGCGGCCTTGTCCTCGGACTTGCCCTTGGCCTTGCCCTCGGACTTGCCCTCGGCGTGCTCTGATTCCTTCTTGACTGTGCCACTTAGGGCATCGGTCATCCTTGCTAGCTCGGGCGGAGGTGCAGGCATGACGGGCGCCGCACGCATCTCGACCTCTTCGGCCCTGGCCTGCTTCGCAGGGACGTGCCTCATTTTTGGCGGGGCCCCGGCGCCGTAGGCCGCCGAAGCAGGTGCGGACATCTTGCCGGTGGCGACGGCATAGTTCGACACGCCCTCGGGCATGGGCAAGGGCTGGCGAACCGTGTCCTGGGCGCCACCTCGATTCGCCACCTCGGAATCAATTGCCACGAACGAGGTAAAGGGGGTGAGCAGGTTGTAGAACAGCCCTAGGTTCGTGATGGCGTCTTCCACCGGCTTGCCACCGCCGAGGTGGAACTCGTCTTCGAGTATTTCGACCCACTTGCGGGCCCAGAGCGTGCGCAGGGCCTCGTTCTCCTTGCGTGCGTCCGCGGGGCGCAGGTCGACGGTGTGATGCCAGGCACCTCGGCCGGTGCGGCCGGTGATTTCGATTCTGGTCGGACGGTCACCCTTGTACTTGCCGTAGATGAGCAGCGGTCGCAGTGCCAGCAGATCCGGAATCTTCTCCGGCGCTACCTCGTACGCGCCCGCATCGCCGAACTGAACTTGGATGTCGGTGAGGACCGGCCTCTCGATCATCTCGCGCAGCTTGTCGGCCTCGGCCTTGGCTTTTTGCGGTCCCAGCACGACGAATGGCTCGCCCAGCCCCGCACGCGCCATGCCTTCGATGAGAGCGCGATTGACCGAGCTGCCGATGCCGAAAGCGAACAGGTTCGCCTCGTCCAGGTGCTCGCGAATGAAGCGGAACGCCTTGGCCTCGACGCCCACGTAGCCATCGGTGACCACCACCACGGTGCGGGAGATGCCCTTTCCGACCGGAGGAATCGCATAAGCCGCTTCGAGTCCGCCCATCAGCTCTGTGCCGCCGCCTCCGTTTTCCTTGAGGATCTTGTCCATGCCCTCTTGGATATTGGTCTCGGTGGCGGGCCGCGAACCCTTGGGACTCCACGTGTAGTTGGCGCCCGAGAAGAACACCAAGTTGAAGTGGTCGGTGGGGCGGAGCTTGGGCAGAAGGTTCCGCATCAGCTCCTTGGTGGTGTCGATGGGGAAGCCGTGCATCGAGCCCGACACGTCGAGGACGAAGATGTATTCACGCCCAGGGATGTCGGCCAGCGCAGGACGTTTGGGTGGTTCGACCAGGAGGGTAAAGAATTTCTCCGTGGGGCGACCCGGGCTGCCCGGTTCTTCGTACTGCAGAAGGCCGGTCTCGATCTTGTCGCCCGCCAATCGGTAGCGAAGCACGAAGTCTTTGTTGCCGCCGCCCTTCTGGTCGATCTTGATGTCCGCCGTCGAGGAGCCGCTGTAGTTCACCGCGATTTTGTGGGACGGAGACGAGACTTCCTTGAGGCCGATGCCGGTTTGCAAGTGCACCTTGAGATCCCAAGCATACGGCTCGGCCACGCCTTCGGGCAGATGGGGATTGGCCATCCACTTGTCAGCCTTCGGATCGGCGCCACCAGCGTAGCGCGGACCCACCACCGCCGGGTACGCGAACTCGTAGGTCGAGTCTTCGGGCACGACCAGCTCGCTGTAGTCGAGCTCCACCTCGATACGGTCGTGCGGCATGATGTTGGCGACGTTCATGGTGAAGACGTTCGGTCGCTCCTGCTCCAACAGCGATGCGCGCTGACCAGCTTGCTTGGCCGCTTCGTACTGCTGTCTGGCCTCTGCCTTTTTCTCGATCTTCGCCTCGACGGTGCGCGAGCCGATCTTCATGCGCATGGCGTGGACAGCCGCGCGCGTGGAAGCCGGAAACACGTAGATGGCCTCGATGGCCTTGTTGCCGGTGTTCTCGAAGATTTGGTGCACCTTGACCGAGGCGATGACGCCCGCGATATCGACCTCGGCCCAGGTCTTTTTGAGAGGAACTTGGTCTTTTTGGGGGTCGCCACCCGCGACGTAGAGATAGGGCGATAGGCTGCGATCACTGCCTTCTTCGCCCGGCCTCTGGACTACCTGCAGGGTCATGGGCCCTGTGTAGGTCACCGCTTTGAGTACCTTGGTTGGGCTTTCGGGCGTGTTTGGGGCTTTGTCGGTTCTTTCGGCTGCTGCGGCCGCAGCTGTGCAAAACACGAGACTGCCTACGAGATAACGAATCTTGCGCTGGCTCGACATCTGTCTGGACATGGGCGGTGCCTCCTGCCCCGAGGGTGGTTCTTGACTCGGGGTCTTCGGACTTGAACGCACGAGCTACAAAAAGGATCTACCGCCCGGCGAACAGCCGCAAGATGGCAGGGGCCAACTCTCGCGTCGACTCGGCCAGGATGTCGGGGTGCTCGGCCGCGAGCGGTTGCCTGTCGTTGAATCCCCAGGTGACGGCCACGGCCGCTAGCCCCGCCTCGCGGGCCGCCCGGATGTCGGGCACCGTGTCTCCCACGTAGACGGACGGCGCATCGTCGGCCCGTGAGCTCTTCAGCAGTCGCTTGAGGCGCGTCCCCTTGCCAAAGATGCTGGCGCCGGCCACCACCGTCTCGAAGCTGTCGATGCCGTGACGGATGAGGAAGTTGCGCACGTTCTCCTCCGAATTGGACGTCACGATGGATAGATGACAACCGGCACCGGATAGCTCGGCCAGAGCCTCGGCGATGCCCGGGATGGGCGCGACCGAGTGGAAGTGGTCGTGCAGGTCGGCGCGCGCCGCGATCATCAGACGGGGCAGCTTCCACATGGGGATTCCGAGCGCCTCCAATAGCTGCCCCGCGCTCATTCGCCGCAGAGCCGGCAGCTCATCTTCGCGCATCGGTCGCAAGCGCAGCCGGGGCGCCACGCGGTTGTAGGACAGCAGCGATTCGTCGAAGGAATCGGCCACGGTTCCATCGAAGTCGAAAATTGCGAACGGGCGGGCCATTCGCCGACGTTATAGCGCGAATTGTTGCCGTAGGGAGACACGACTGACCGGGCTGATCTCAGGCGCTTGGCCCGGGCTGAATGCCTACGAGACTACTTCCTGTTGCCGGCGAACCTCAGGATGACCGTGCCTTGGGTCGGCCCCTCGGGGCGAGGGCTGATCGACTGCCCGACCAGCTTCTTCGCCAGACCGCTGGCAAGGGTCGGATCGCCGCCGACGGGCTGAGCCTCGGTGATCTTTCCATCTACGTCCACGGTCACCCGAAGACGGATCTCGGCCGGTCCCCCTTGCGGACAGGCCCAAGTCTCGGGCCCGCGCTTGACGAAAGCCAGCGTGGCGCGAAGGTCACCCACATCCCTCGAATTGGCGGGACTGGCATCGAGGCGGCAGGAACGAGAGCCCTTGCTGCCAGGCTTGGCCCGGTCGGGTTGGTCGTTCTGATCGCCACTGCCCGTGGGCAGGCCGGCCAGTGGATCGTCCGGAACAGGCTGCTTTTGCCGAATGAGGCCGTCGCCCGACTCGAGAAGAGAAGCAAAGTACGATCTTGTTGCTGCCGTCGCGTGCGGCGCGGCGGAAAGCACCAATCCGATGATGACGAATAGCAGTGCTGGTCGCATGCGAACACCTCCTTGGCAAACTTGCCTTGGCAACCTTGGTTCGGACGAACGCCGGGGTCGAGGTGTTAAACGCACCACCATGGCAAAAGATCTGCACCAATTGCCTGGGTGGTCTGGATCGCGAAACCACAGCCTGGCTCCGCGCAGAAGGCCGACAGCCTCCTAGCTAGGAGCCGCTGCTCTTCAGTCGATCAATGCGACGACGCAGCTCGCTCATTTCGCCGCTGAGGCGGGCCAGGCGTTTCGCCACGAGTACCACGTAGGCCAGAACGGCCACCCAGATGAATCCATACGCAAGTGCCACCATCTTCATGATCTTGTCTCCTCGGCCTGGTCCAGGCGTAGCTCGAGATCCACCAGGCGGCCCTGCGCGTTTTCGGCCGCCATTCTGGCGATGAACAGGGTTATCCAAAGGGCGGTGAAGGCCAGCAGTGACAACCAGAAGGCGGCGCGCATGCCGGGCACAAGGGTCGCCACCACGGTGTTGTTGGGGTGGATGCTGCGGAAGAATCGCACGCTGAAGTAGACCAGCGGTACGTCGACGGCGGCGAACAGCGCAATCGCCGCCGCCAGGCGCCGGGCCGATGAGCCACCGTAACGGCGGGCCAGAACGTAGGCGATCAGCATCAGCCACAAGAGCAGCGACGAGGTCAGTCGCGCCTCCCATTGCCAGTACACGCCCCACGCGGCCCGCGCCCAAAGCGGGCCTGACACCAGAACACAGAGGCCGAAGAGGACGCCGAGCTCGGCCGCGGACAGCGCAATTCGATCACCACGTTCGGAGCCGCCAAATAGATAGGACAAACTTCCGCCGGCGCAAACGAAGGTGGAAAGTAGCAGCAGCCAAGCACACGGAACGTGGAAGTAGAAGATCTTCTGCACCACACCCATCACCTTCTCCAGGGGCGCATCGGCGATGGCCAGGCAGGCCAGCACCAGCAACACGAAGGTGATGCCAGCGGCTACGAGAAGTCGGGTCGATTTGAAGGGTGTGTCGGTCGGTGAGCCGATGTTTGTCATGTTCGACGGTGACGTGGTCAGGGGTGATTGCCCGGGCGCCTAGTCACCGGCGACCACGGGTTCGAAGAGCCATAGGCCCAGCGAAATATAGATGACATCCGTTGCCAAAAGGAAACGCGTCCAGAATCCTACCGGTTCCAGATCCGGTGCGAGAGGATCGAAAAGGCAAGCGGTGGCTCGGCTGGCTGCCAGCAGGACGGGAATCACGATGGGGAATAGCAGGGCACCCAGCAATGCGTCCCGGCTGCGTGCGCGGAGCAGTGCGGCCGAAAACACCACGCCACAGGAGGCGAAGCCCAGGGTACCAAGCACGAGGATTGTTACGAGCCAGATGGGATGGGCGAAAGCCGCCGCTGAAAACAGCACGCCGACCAGGACAGCCAGCAGGACTTCGACCATCAACATCAATATTGCGGTGGCGATAAGCTTGCCGAGGTAGATGGCTGCGCGCGGAACCGGGGACAGCAGCAGCGAGCGAATGGACTCGTTCTCGCGCTCGCGGTCGAGGACGCGCGACAGCGCCACGGTGCCCGTGAAAAGCGTTGCCGCCCACAAAACGCCCGCAGCCGTGATCGGCCCTTGCGCCGGATCGGTGGCGTTGGCCATGGCAAAGGAAAAGACCAGCACCACCAAGGCCGCGGAAAATCCCATGGTGTAGAGGACTTCACGGCTTCGGCCCTCGATGCGCAGATCCTTGCCCGCGATCAGCATGGTGTAGCGCCAGAAACTAACGTTCACGCAGGGCCTCCTCGTACAGGGAACGAACCTCGGCGGGCGCGAACCCTGCTGGCTGCGTCTTGTCTGCGGCCACGCGCCCGCGCCGCAGAACCACGAGATGGTTCGAAACCTGGGCGGCAGCGTCCAGGTCATGGGTCACCAGGATTACCAGTCGACCGGCGTCGCGCTCGCGGCCAAGCTCGGCAGCAAGCCAGCGCACGCCCACCGGGTCGAGCGCGGAGGAAGGCTCGTCGAAAAGCAGGATGTCGGGGTTATGCAGAAGCGCCCGTGCCAGGGCCAGGCGCTGCAGCATGCCGCGCGAGAAAGCGCGGGCGGGCAGGTCGTGGTGGACGCCCCCAAGGCCGACGCGGTCGAGCATGCTCGCGATGCGCTCGTCGCTGTCGACAATCGCATAAAGCGCGGCGAACAGTCGCAGGTTCTGCTGTGCGGAGAGATCCGGGTAGACGCCTGGCTCGTGACCGAC
>Ga0302321_100006372_pt1 | contig 10387 bp, 7 predicted proteins | sample Fen_T0_1_FD_202505 | JGI IMG/M metagenome (GOLD analysis project Ga0302321, IMG submission 202505) | Peat permafrost microbial communities from Stordalen Mire near Abisko, Sweden - Fen_T0_1 | ecosystem: Environmental > Terrestrial > Soil > Wetlands > Permafrost | place: Sweden: Abisko... | reverse complement strand
CAAGGGCCCCGTGGGATGATTAGAAACATTCGCTGATGGTGCAACAGACGATTGATTATAGCTCTGGGCCGTGCCCCCCATGCGTACAGCTGGATTGCTATGGTTGACCGGAGACGGTGTTGGCGAAGACACCGTATACAGTCGGCTCCGATCATAATCAGGACGCGGTGACGTATAGGATGAATGCTGCTGTGATACCACAGGCCGCAAAGCAACTCCATTGTCGAAACCAGTAGCGATAACCGTGATCTTTACCTTACCCTCATAGTTAGGATCTTGCACAGCCCCAAAGATGATATTTGCCTCTGGATGCGCCGCCTGACTGATAATATCCGCAGCCTCATTCACTTCAAACAGCGTCATATCGACGCCGCCAGTGATATTGAACAACACACCACGCGCCCCGCTGATATCGATATCCAGCAATGGACTGGCAATGGCAATCTGAGCAGCGTCCATAGCGCGATTCTCTCCGCTCGCTTCACCAATCGCCATTAAAGCCGAGCCAGCCGCAGACATAATAGTCTTCACGTCCGCAAAGTCCAGATTGATTAGCCCTGGCACAGTAATCAGATCGCTGATACCTTGAATGCCCTGACGCAACACATCATCGGCCAGCCGGAAAGCTTCCGAGAGTGGGGTACGCTTATCGGCAACCTGCAAGAGACGATCATTGGGCACGGTAATCAGCGTATCTACATGCTGCTTCAGATTATTGATGCCTTCTTCAGCCGAAAGCAAGCGCTTCTTCCCCTCAAAGGCAAAAGGGCGCGTTACGACACCCACGGTCAGAGCACCGACCTCGCGTGCAATCTGGGCGACAACAGGGCTGGCCCCCGTCCCAGTCCCACCACCCATGCCAGCAGTGATAAACACCATATCTGAGCCCTTAAGCGCCTCGTAGATCTCCTCAGCATTCTCCTCAGCGGCTTTCGCACCCACGCTAGGGTTGCCCCCTGCTCCAAGGCCACGAGTGAGCTTATCTCCAATACGGATGCGATGTGGTGCATCTGTTAGCAGCAAGGCCTGGGCATCAGTATTGATAGCAATGAATTCGATACCCGTCATACTAGCCTGAATCATGCGGTTAACCGCATTGCTGCCACCTCCCCCAACACCGATCACGCGGATCTGGGCGAAGCCTCCACCTTCAAGTTGATGATTTCCCATAGGTAACATTTTCGTGGCCTCCTTTTAGAGTTTCTCATTTATAGAAAGAACGACATTGAAAAAACAATATTTATCATTACAACGAATAGAAATGGCCGGCTTCGTTTGTCCCCTCCTGGTAGCACCTTCCTATAAATGAGTCACCATGATTAAGGAATAAAAGCACGCAACCAGCGACCAAAGCGCGAGATAATATTCGCATCGCCGGGATCTTCTTCAAACTCTTCCTCTTCCGAGAGATGAGAGTTATGATCTAAAGCCCACAAGAGCAGGCCAACCGCAGTTGCATACGCAGGTCTGTTGATAGAGTCCGCAAGACCATGTAAGCCGAGTGGAGAACCGATACGCGCAGGAAGGTCGAGTATTTGGCCGGCCATCTCCAGAATTCCTGGCAATTCAGCAGTTCCTCCAGTAATTACAATTCCAGCTGGCAGTAAGCCATCATAGCCAGACTTCTTGAGCTCCTCATGCACCATGACGAAGATCTCATCGACACGCGCCTGGATAATCTCTGCCAACAATTTACGAGGGACAAGGTCGTCACAGTCCGGCATAAACTGAGCCAAGTCTATCATATCATCGTCATCAATGCCTGCCGCATCGCAGTGCCCATACATGATTTTAAGCTCTTCAGCTACACCAACAGGCAAGCGCAGACCGATTGCAATATCGCTCGTAATCAGGTTACCGCCCACAGGCAACACGACGCTATGCCAGATAGCACCATCGGTATAGACCGCAATATCGGTTGTGCCGCCACCAATGTCGACCAGGGCGACACCCAGATCCGTCTCTCCATCCTCTAACACAGCATAGCCAGAGGCCAGAGGCTCCAACACAAGATCTTCAATATCTACGTGAGCCTTCTGCACGCACTTAATTAAATTATGCATAGAGGAGACCGAACCGGTGATAATATGTGCCTCCACCTCCAGACGGAAACCCGACATACCAATAGGATTTTTGATACCCTCCTGTCCATCAACGACGTAACTGCGAGGGATGACATGGATCATCTCTCGATTGGCTGGTATTGCAATAGCACGCGCAACCTCAACAGCTCGGCTGATATCGTTTGGTTCGATATCACGATGGCTGGGTGAGATGGCTACAAAACCTTTGCTATTCTCAGATGCAATATGGCTACCTGCTATCCCAACGGTTGCTGAGATAATCCTTTTACCAGATAAGCGTTCTGCACGATCTAGCGCCGCTGCAATTGAAGTGACGGTCTCTTCAATGTTCACCACCACCCCACGGCGCAAACCCTGTGAAGGGCAGGTGCCAACGCCAACAATATTCAGCTTCCCGTCACGGTCTAATTCACCGACGAGGACACAGATTTTTGTTGTTCCGACGTCGATACCGACGATCACCCGCTCTTGCACGATATACGCTCCTATTGGGCGGTATACTTGTGTGACACACTACGAACACAATATAATAAACCACAAATTTTAAAATCTACCATCGATACTTTTTTCGCTTTTATTACTGTAGGGTAAATACCGGTCGAAGACCGTACCGCAAGTCTATAGTTCCAATATTTAGTCGCTGCTCTTGCGCGAGTTTGAGTAAAGCACGCAATTCAAGTAGCCGATTATTCAGTGGATTCGCGTCGTGGGAGTTTCCCACGATGGCCTTCCAGCCATCTGAACTCTCGATAATAAATGAACCCCGACTGTACTGCCCTTCGCTAGCTTGATTGGTTGTACTAGCATACATTGTACCATCGTAATACAGCTTGAACGCATTGACACCTATCACTTTAGGGATACGCTGCAAGGCATCTACCGCAAATGCGATATCCGCTTGCTTTAAGTACGAACCAGGATGCAAAGCAGGTACAGCCGCGCCGGTTCCCTGGACACCTTTGTCCATGTTTGTGCCGTCGATTACCGTCCCTAGATGGTCTGCACCCGGAGTGTCGGAGGCAGAAGCGACAACAATACCGGTACGATCAACGCTGAACGTACCTTGCTGCGTCTGCCAGAGGAGCACAGGTTTCCGCTCCACCACAGTTATGGTTAGCCGATCAGGCAATTGCTTGCTTAACTCAACTGACGAGACAAGTGGAGATGCATCAATGAGTGAGACTACATCCTGCACATTGAGCAAAAATATGTTTTCTCCTTGCAAGCCCATGCCTTGAATCTTAGAGATCAAGGCATTATTGTGCGTACCAACCACTTTAACCTGCGTAAGGCGAAACGTATCACTGTTCAATATAAAATTGATGGCCAGGACGATTAGCACCCCTAAGGCAAGCACCCCAAACAGCTTCCCAAAGAAGCCGCGTCGCCCACGATTGCGGCCACTGCGCATTGGCACAGGGGACGAGTTGTAAGGGAGTGGGCGTCGCACCGCCGGAATACGCCCACTCGATGCCCTCACCCCTGTCTGTGCAAATGTACGAGAGACTACTTCATGGCGCCTGGAAGCACGTGCTCTGTCACGACGCAACTCTTTTTTCCGTTGTTCAAAAGATTGCCATGCCGTGGATGGATCTGCTACATCTGGCACTCTGACGACACGCCCCAGCGTGTATGGTGTGGCAGAACCTTCACGGGCAAGCTCTTTCGAGCTTTCTTGATTCAGTGCACGATATCCTATATCCGCTCTATAGTTTTGTGCTGCTCTTTGTTCCGCTGGTTTTTTTTCTGTCATGTCATTATCACCTACCACTCCCCGCGCAGTTCGACTTCCAATTCCAGGTCCACCCCAAACCGTTCGTATACGCGGTCGTGTGCTTCCCTGATCAGTGCCGCAACATCGGCTGCACTTGCTCCACCTACATTAACAATAAAGTTGGCATGACGTTCCGATATCTGGGCCCCCCCACGCACTACCCCTTTCAGCCCAACAGCTTCGATGAGCCGGCCAGAATAGTCCCCCGGCGGATTCTTGAAGACTGAACCCGCACTCTGTTGGGGAGGCTGCGTTCGTTTACGATACTGTTTATGTTCATCTATAGTTGTACGTAGTTTTTGCGGCTCGGCGCGCTCCAGGCGAATGCCTAGTTGCGCAATAATTTCGGCTGGCTCTATCAATGCACGCGCCGCTGCAATAAGATGCCCGTCAAAGTGCACACGGCGTTGGGCGCGAAACCGGCTATGCCGATAGTCTAATGCAAGCTCAGCATGCTGATAACGGACGAGCAAGGGCGCGACAGGACGCTCAATACATTCACGTGCATCGACGACATCTACCCACTCTAGTGCCTGGCCTAGATCATGTCCGTGCACACCCGCGTTACTGATTACCCCTCCCCCTAAGGTCCCAGGTATCCCCGGGCCAAATTCCAGTCCTCCCCAGCCCTGCGGTGCCAGTTCATTGATAATACGCGGCCAGCTTATCCCAGCTCCGACCTCTAATAATGCAGTACCATCACCATGATCCTCAAGCTTATAGCTATTGATGGCTATCTGGGCAACGATACCGCGTACTCCTGCATCAGAGTAAAGTACATTTGTACCATTGCCCGTAATGAGCAGAGGCCAGCGCTGTTCAGCACAGATAGCTACGAGGCCAATGAGATTTTCTTGCGTATCGACCGAGATCCATACATCAGCCGGTCCACCCACACCGAAGGTACAGTGACGCGCCATCGGCTCGTCGCGTCGAACGCGTGCGCCGAAGTGCGTATAGAGCTCAGTGTAAGCGGTCTCAGCTTTAAATGTCATCTCTGCTCCCTCTATATTCTGCTGGCACTATTCGCCATATTAGCTTCATCAAGCAAAAGAGTCTCAGTCACGGTGTAAATATCGCCAGCACCCATGATTATCGCCATATCATGTGAGCGTAGGACCGTGCGTAACACCCCTATGGTCTCTGCAACATTCCCGCCATGGATGACTTGTATTTTGCCCGTTGCAAAGGCCGGCAGTTGAGCTATGGCTTCTACCAGATCTCGTGCATGAATAAGACCGGTATCATGCTCACGTGCAGGGAAGATATCGGCAATGATAACGACATCAGCTGCATCGAACGCGTGCAAGAATTGTGCGAAAAAGGCCTTTGTTCGGCTATACATGTGCGGCTGGTAGACCGCGACGATACGCCAGCCGGGATAGCGCTGCCGTGCCGCTTCTAGAGTCGCTGCGATGGCTGTAGGATGATGTGCATAATCATCAATCAGCATGACATCCAGAATATTGCCAGCAACCACTAATGGCCCTTGCAGACGTATTTCGAAGCGCCGACGCGTCCCGGTAAAGCTTTCCAGCGAGCGAGCAATCGTGGCGGCATCGACACCGACCACATGAGCCGCTGTAAGGGCTGCCAGAGCGTTCTGTATGTTGTATGCGCCGGGCAGCGGCAAATGTATCCTGAGCTCTTCAGGAAAAGCCATATCCTCGTGTACACGTACCTGGAAGCTTGTTTCACCATCCAGCTTGAACGCAAAGGCTTCGATACTCGCTGGCATAATCGCCTGACCCGCCAGCGAATAGGTCAGCACGCGACCGGGCCAGTCTTGCAAACGATTTCGCAGGTCCAGACAACCAGGGCTATCCGCATTCAGGATTAATGTCGTTGGCAATTCCCAGTTGCCGGCGACATCCATACCACGTATGAAATGTACAAAGGCGTTGAGAAATGCATCATAGTCAGCAAAGAACTCCGGATGCTCAAACTCGATTGATGTCACGATTACCAGGCGCGGATGATAATGCCAGAAATTATGATTGAACTCATCGGCCTCATTAATAAAGTAATCGCTCTGGCCCGTGCGATAGTTGGCGGCAAAGCGCGGCACCACCGCACCAATCTCGCAAGTAGGATCAAGCCCGGCGTCAACCAGCATCAGCGAGAGCATCGCCGTCGTTGTACCTTTGCCATGCACACCACTCACTGAGAGGACACACTTGCCGCGCATCAACTCGCCGAGCATCTCCTGCCAGGTGATGACCTGCAAACCACGCTGTTGAGCGGCCTGCAATTCCGGGTTGTGTGCGTCCAATGCTGATACAGCAGGGCTGATAACCAGCGTGTCGATCTCATCCAGATGATCTGCGCTATGGCCGATATGCACTACGATGCCCGCTTGCTCCAAAGCACGCACAGTCGCTGATGCACGTTGATCGCAACCAGTGACGATCTCACCCGCAGCATGGGCCATCTGCGCTACTGCAGAGATGCCCTGACCCCCAATACCCATAAAATGCAAGCGCGACTTCTTCAAACGTTCATCTCCTCGTGCTCTGGGGCGGCTAACGGCGTTTTACGTGCTAACTTTACGATCATTTCAACAATTTGCTGCGTCGCCAATGGTTTAGCAAAGCTTTTTAGTGCACTGGTCATTGCGAGCAATTGAGCAGGTGAATTAAGTATGTACTGTACACGGTCAATTAGTGATTCTAGTTTCAGATCTATATTACGAATCACTTGAGCGGCATGAGCATTACCAAAAGTATCAGCGTTGATCTCCTGTGGTGAGCTGCCAAGCGCGGGCGGCAACGGCACCAATATGCTTGCTTTGCCCAGAATAGCGAGTTCACTTAGCGTCGCAGCACCGGCGCGGCAGACGACAAGTTCAGCTGCCTGCAAGGCCATGGGCATATCGTCTGATAGATAGGGAACCAGGCGATAGCGCTGCTTCGTTGCATCGTCTAGATCCGCTATGACGCTATCGGCCAGCACCTGCGTCTCGTCAAATAGTTTCTGCCCGCTGATCTGTAAGACCTGGCAGAATTTCAGCAAGGCGGGCAGGGACTGCGCCACAACTTGATTTAAGTGGCGTGCACCCTGACTCCCACCTGTAACCAGAAGCAGTGGCAGGTCTGGGGCAAACCCCAGTGTTGTGCGCGCCTGCTGCACTGAAACCTGACGGATATCAAGGATCTCCTGGCGAATGGGATTACCAAGCAAAAGTGTCTTGCCAGCCGGAAAATAGCGTCGGGAGTCTGCGAAAGCAATTGAGATACGTGTCGCCAGCGGCGCTATCAGCTTGTTAGATAGATTTGGTGGCACATCCTGCTGATGCAACAGTAAAGGTGCCCCCTGCAATCTTGTTGCAAGTCCAGCCGGAACGGCAACATATCCCCCACTAGTAAACGTTACATCGGGCCTGAATTCGCGTATAATTCCGATCGCTTGCGCCATACCGACCGGAACTCGCGCAATGCCTTTCACAGTCTTCCAGGAAACATAGCGCTGCAGTTTGCCAGCCTGAATAGTCGCCATACGGAAGCCCGCGGCTGGTACAAGTTGGGTCTCTAAACCATCGTCGCTACCGAGATAGAGAATGTCCGCTTTATATATCTGTTGTAATTGTGTGGCCACCGCGAGGGCTGGATAAATATGCCCCCCGGTGCCTCCACCTGATACGAGTATGCGCATAATAATTTCCGTCTCAAACGACCTATGCTCAACGCAGAAACATGCTCATTTCGTCATTTTGCGCTTAAAGGTCTTGCTTAATGTTTCACGCGATAGAGCCGGGTCATCTGGCTCCCGAATATAGCGGGAAATATTCAACAATACACCGACAGCTGCCAGAGAAATGACAAGTGAGGTACCACCGAAACTGATAAACGGCAACGGTACCCCCGTGTACGGGATGGCTCCAGCAGTTGAAGCAATATTAATCATGGCCTGCACCACCAGCCAGGTAGTAATACCTGTTGCCAGTAAAGCGCCGTAAACATCCTGTGTACGACGCGCAAGGCGAAAGCCACGAAAGGCCAAAATTATAAAAAGGACAATAACGATAAAACAGCCAATATAGCCTAGCTCTTCACCAATAATTGCGAAGATTGAATCGATATATGGCAAGGGCAGATAGCCAGTTTTCTGGCGACTTGCGCCCAGCCCTAGCCCTAGCCAGCCACCTGACCCGAGTGCCAGCAAGGATTGATAGAGCTGCAGATTCAGGTCGGTTGTATGTTTGAATGGGTCCATAAAACCAACCAATCGCCTGAAACGATAGCCCTGAAACGCTTGTATTACGAATATAAGGATGCCGCCACTCATTGTAAGTATGAACTGCCAGATATTTGCGCCAGCGGTGAAAAACATTGCCATCGTCAGTGCGGCAATCACGCTTGCTGTGCCCATATCGTTTTCGAGCAGAATCAGACCCAGGATCAGTCCGACCAGAATGGCAAAAGGTGCCAGGCCGTAGAGAAACGTTCCTACCTGGTTGCCCTTACGCGCAAGCCAGTCAGCGATATACAGAGCGAGCACAAGCTTGATGAGCTCACTGGGCTGAAACGAGAAAAAAGAGCCAAATGCCAGCCAACGCGAGGCTCCATACGCACTCGTTCCAAACTTTAAGACAATGATCAATAACAACAACGCAACCGCCATGCCAACCAGCGAAAAACGCCGCCAGGCTCGATAATCGATGCGCATCGTCATTACCATGACCACCACACCGAGCACTGCTCCCATCAACTGCTTTTCAAAGAAGTATGAAACGTCCCCATAATAGCGAGCCGAGACGAACGAGCTTGCGCTGTATACCATCACCAAACCCACACAGAGTAGAGCAAGAATAACCACAAGCAAGATAGGATCGGGATTGCCAGCCACACGTGGCAATCGCATCTCCAAAGCCGAGAGCTTTTTTTGCTCCTCTTCGCTAATCACCTGCAATGGTATAGCTTGCGGCCTCGCTACATCCTGCACGTTTGATGAGCGGCCTGTACGCCTTAACACATTCACCAATGTCTCAGGAATGCCGGCTTTCGATACTCTGCTGCGCAGAGGTGGCAGGCTCTTACGCACAGGAGGAGAACTGGCAACCGCACCCTCAGCTGCATAGCTCACATTCTGATAACGCCTGGTACTCGCCTGCTTCCGCAATAGTGAGCGCACAGCATTCTTCTCTACCTGTGAGGCAGGTGGCCGTTGTTCTACTGACTCCAATGCGGGAGAACGAAAACGCGGAGAGGAGGCATTCTGTGCACCCCTACCCCTTGTCCTTCTACTCGGCTGCTCGTTCTCATTTTTTTCTAGTTTGAGCTTGTCTCTTGGCATGAAAGCTTACATTCTTCTCTTCTTTTCTATCAGATCAAGAGTCCTGTCTCTTCTTCTCTTCTTTACTCTCTACCTCCCAACCAATCCTCATTCCGCGAGAAAGCCTTAGCTTGATCTTGATAGGCTTGACATAGAACACATTTTCTAGTATACTTCCAACAAGACGAACGCAAGATTTGTCATTACAATTATTGGTGTTTAGAAGATGAGTCTTCATCCTCGTTAACGGATTGCTCTTGCATACGCTGGAGCATCTGTTCAACATCACCATCACTCATACGCAAATGGTTTTTTTGCAAATCAACGACTTTAATACCTTGCTCATGCACGAGTGAACTCCATGGGTCACTTTTCAGGGTTGGTATTTCGGCGGGAGGTGAGGGGTCGTTCCCTGTAGGAGGTGGACCGCCCAGTAATTCTCGCCAGACTGCGCTCAACTCGTCCTCAGCAGATATCTTCCCCTTTTCTTTCCCCTGATCATCTTTTTGCATATTACACCCTCTTGATCGCTACTCTTCCACACCTCCAGCCTCCATATCACCACGCCTCGCTTATCCGATGGTCAACATTTCTTTACCCAAGCCCATTACATACAACACTTACGCAAGATCTGGTGGAATACTATAGCGCCACATCAGTTGTTGTGCGATAGATTCCCACAGAGGGCCTGTCACCGCGCCAAAGATATTGCTCTGTGGCCGATCCAATTTCGTTAAGATCACAAACTGTGGATTAGAAGCGGGCAGATAGCCAGCCATCGAAGCCTCAGTCTGATTCGTCGCGATACCCTGTGTTGTGCCAGTACCAGTCTTCATCGCTACGCTGTAGCCTGGAACGGATACTTCTTTGTTGACGTTAGCATTTGTGACAAGCATGCTTGTCAGCAATTTCGCCGTCTCCGCACTGATGACTCGGTGCGGAGGCTGCGCTTGCAGCCGCGTCACATGTTTGTCGTCATTGATTGTCGATACAATATAGGGAGGCATCATCACCCCATCGTTTGCCAGCACCTGATAGGCCATGGCAACCTGCAAGGGCGTTGCCAGAATAGTCTGACCAAAAGACTGGCGTGCCAGATCGCTGGGCGACCAGCTTTTATCTCCTGGTTTCGAATAACTGCCACACGACTCCGGGCCAAACAGACCGGTACATTGACCGAAACCGAAGCGATTCAGATAGGAATAGAAGCGGCTCGGCCCCAGATAGTCATGGGCAACGATGGCAGCACCAACATTTG
>Ga0302321_100006371_pt1 | contig 10388 bp, 10 predicted proteins | sample Fen_T0_1_FD_202505 | JGI IMG/M metagenome (GOLD analysis project Ga0302321, IMG submission 202505) | Peat permafrost microbial communities from Stordalen Mire near Abisko, Sweden - Fen_T0_1 | ecosystem: Environmental > Terrestrial > Soil > Wetlands > Permafrost | place: Sweden: Abisko... | reverse complement strand
ACAACCCAAGCGCATTGGGTAATGGATTCCGCACGAACCACAGAAGCTTCAGCCACGGATGCGGCTCGATCTGCATACGCGCGGCTGCGGGCACGACGCCCGCGGCAAAGATCACGTCCATGACCAGCAGGCCGGCCACGAGGCCCGCGAACAGCAAGCCAATATGAGTGACGACCCAACGCGCGTGACCGAAACGCCGCGCGTCTTCGCGCACGAGCAGCAGCGCAGCGAGCGGCACGATCGCGAATAACGCGCTGGTCTGATACGTAAGGCCGGCAATGAAATACATGAGCACACCGGCCAGCACGCCGACAACGCGACGCACGCCACGCTTGGCGAGGTGCGCTTCGACGAGCCAAAAGCCCAGCACCGCTGCCAAAAGACCGAGCGCTATGGGCCAGGCGATCGCCCAGCCGACCACGACCTGTGCGCCGGGCAACAACGCGACCCCGACGCCGATCGCTCCCGCCTCGAGATCGCCCCAGCCGTAACGGCGCAGGAACGCCCACAGCGCGACGCCGACGCCGGACAACAACACAACGCTCATGAGGCGCAGACGCTCAAGGTCGGGCACGTCGTCCACGCCGCGCAGCGACGCCACAAGCACCGCGCCGTACACCGGCCGGCCGTTGGAAGCAGTCAGGCGAACGAGCTTGCTCGGCTCGTCGTGCGACTCGCGCAAATGTGCGTAGTCGTCACGAAAACCGTACTCGTGAGTCGCGGTCTGCCAGTAGGCAGCCACGGGCAACAAGGCCAGCACGGCCGCGAAAATCAACGCCCGCATCAAACCCCCAAAGCCTTCTTAGCCCGCACATAGTACTGCGCCCCGAGCGGTAGCCAAGTGAGCCACTTCTCGGTCGGCCGCAAACCACGCGCCCAGTGAGGAAAGAATATCCGGTAACGCACGTCCGCGGCCGCAAAACCCGCTGCCAAAGCCCGCTGCCGCATAGCCGGCGCGCCTATCAACACGGCATGCTCATCGAAGATACAGGTGTTCACGGCGTGGCGCGTCAACGGATTCAAGGGGTTGTGCTCAAAAACGAGCAGTTGCCCTTTGGGCGTGAGTACCCGCCGGATCTCGGCCAGCAACTCCACGTGCTCGGAGTGCGGAATGTGGTGGAAGACGCAGGACGCGAGAGCGACGTCGAACGTGCCATCGGCGAACGGAATACGCTTGCCGTCGAAATGGCGGAAATCAGCGGCGCTGCCGTGCTTGGCCGCACCGAGATCGAGACTCTTCTGCGACACGTCGAGGCAAGTCACGCGGGCGCGCGGCATGTGGCGCGCGAAGAACGGCACGGAATACCCGACGCCGGCGCCGAAATCGAGCACGGCGGCACGATCGACCATGCCACCCGGCGCGCTCGCGAGTTCGGCGGCCACGTCGATGATCTTGTACTCCGCAAAGTACTCGGGGCTCTCGCCCGAGGCCTTGATGCTCTCGGCGTGCAGCGTGCGGTACTCGGCGGCGAACTTGTCGAACTCGGCTTCTTCCACGGCGCCCCTCTAGAAATCGCTATGCGACACGAGCTGTGCCCCGCGCGCTGCGAGCAGCGCGCGGATTCGCGGGCTCGTAAGCGCGGCTCGTTCCGCGGCCCACGAGTATTGCCAGTAGCCCTCGGCGGCGCGCGAATCGTCGCCGCCCGGATGACACATGAGCTCGACTGTGCCGCACGCGGGTAACCGCCCGAGCACCGTCGCAAGATTGGCTTCGTCGAGCCGGCCGCCGTAATAGAAGCCGACGAACGAGTCGGCGCGGCGCAGCGCACGCAACGGCGACACCGCGCACACGGCGCCGAGCACCACCTGCTCCGTCAGCCGGCGTGCGTTGCCGAGACTTCGCAACATGTACGCGCGTACGCGCTCGGTGGGATAACGCACGGCGCGGATGCCGTAAGCCGCCGCCAATTCGGCGACGATCGCGGCGATACCGGGCAGCACGTGCACATGCTGATGACCGTCGAGGTGACTCACAGCGAGGCCGGCGTCGCGCACCTTGCGAATCTGCGCGTCGAGCTCGGCACGCACCTGTGCGAGCACTACCTTGCCGCGCATGTACCGGCCCGCGAACTGCACGAGGTGCTGCGGGAAGCGGCCGTCGGCGCCGACTAGACTCGCGGCTGCGCTGCCTGTCAGCGGCCGCTGCTCGGTCAGCGTCAGATGCACACCCACACCGAGATTAGGCCGCGTCTTCGCGAGCGCCACCGCGTGCTCGAACGCACTGCCCGTGGCCATCAGCGACGCGGACGTCACGATGCCACTGTCGTGCGCCTCGACAATGCCTTGGTTCACGGCTTCGGTCATGCCGAAGTCGTCGGCGTTGACGATCAATCGCAGCGCCTCGCTCATGCGCGCCTCGCCACTGCATCCGGAATCGCCGGGCGCGCGAACGCCCAATGCCGGAAGCCGAGATAGTTCGTGACGGTAATGAGCCCGGCCAACGGCACCCAGACGGCAAGCTCGGGACACTTGAGCCGATCGACGAGCACGAACACGATCACGGTGCCGAGCACGAGGCTGACGGAGTTCACGACCACGAAGCGCACGCCCTGGCCCACGATGCCGCCTTCCGTTGCGCGAAACGCCCACACCCGGTTCAGCCAGAAGCTGTTCAGCATCCCCGCGAAGTACGCGAGCACGTTCGCGACGGCGCCCTCCGCACCCACACCATCGCCGGCCGCATTCGTCGTTGGCAAGTGCAAGGCGGCGACGATCCTGTCGAGCGGCAGATAGTGGTAGCAGAGGTAGAACGCCGTGAGGCTTACGGCGAAGTTCGTGCAGCCGACGATCGCAAAACGCGGCGCAGGATGCTGCATGTCGACTTCGGCCATGGGAGGCTCTTATGTCTCGGCACGGAAGTCGACGACGGCGCCGCGACGCGCACGCTTGTCGCTGGCCGCCACCGCCGTGCGCGTGGTTTCTCGGACCAGAAAGCGCGGACGCCGGCGTATCTCGACCGCAATGCGGCCTACGTACTCGGCGAGCACGGCCAGGAACACGAACAGCACGCCGAAAAGGAACGACGAGATCGCGACCGAGGACGCCCAGCCGGGAATCGCTTCTTTGTCGAGCCATTTGCCGAGGATCGCGTAGCACACGCCAAGGAACGCGATCGACGAGGAAAACAGGCCGATCACGATACCGATGCGCAGCGGCACCAGCGAGAACGCGCTGACGCCGTGCCACCCGAGCTGCAGCATCTTCGCGAGACTGTACTTGCTGGACCCGGCATACCGCTCGCCGCAGTCGAACGGCACGCTGGCCGTGGCATAGCCGACCCAGTGCACGATACCGCGCAGGAACAGGCCCTCTTCCTCGAACTGCAGGATCTCGTCGAGCACCTGCCGGTCGAGCAAGCGGAAATCCGCCGCGCCGGGCTCGATCTCGACGCCGCTCAAGAAAGCGAACATTTTGTAATACGCGCGCGACGTCGTGCGTTTGAACCACGACAGGTTCGGCGGATCGCGCCGCACCGCGTGCACGATCTGAAACCCGTCGCGCCACTTAGCCACGAGCTGCGGCAATAGCTCCGGCGGATGCTGCATGTCGGCATCCATCATGATGACGGCCTGACCGCGCGCGGCCGCGAGACCCGCCATCAGTGCGCTTTGGTGCCCGAAGTTGCGCGACAGACGAACGCCGCGCACTCGCACGTCGCTCTTGTTCAGCGCGTCGATGGCTTGCCAGGTGCCGTCAGTACTGCCGTCGTCGACGAAGACGAGCTCCCAGTCCTCCCGCCCCACCGCGCCGTCCATGATCTCGCTGACGCGCCGATGCAGGACGTCGAGGTTACGTTCTTCGTTGTACGCGGGTACGACGATGGAAATCATTGCGGGCCCTTGCGGTTGCGTGCGATGCCCTGGCATTTGACGACCTCTCGGGGCGTGCGTTCCCGCTCACCTCGAGATTTCAAACTACGGTCATCAAGACAGTGTGGATAATAGCACCGGCATGCCTGAACCCCGCCTGAAGCTATTCGACACTTTGCCGTGGAAAGAACGCTGGTTCGTCCGCGGCCGGCTGGCATCGGCGCCGCTCGAAGCCATGGCCGAGCGGGCCCGCGGGCAGGTCATGCTCGACGTCGGCTGCGGCCATGGCGCCCTCGTCGCTCTATTGGCGGAGGGCCATTCGGACCGGCAGGTCGTCGGCATCGACCCCGACGAGCGCAAGATCGGCTGGGCACTGGCCTCGGTCGGGCGCCACCCCCGCGTCGAGCTGCTCGCTTGCACGATCAACACACTCGCGGCAGACCGGCCCGGTGCCTTCGACTGCGTGTTCGTGGCCGACGTGTTGTACCTGCTGGCACGCTCGACTTGGGGCGAATTTCTGGCGGCCGCGAGGCAGTTACTGCGACCGGGCGGCGTGCTCGTGCTGAAGGAGGCTGAGGACGATGGCTCGTGGCGGGCATTGAAAGCGCTGTGGCAGGAACGCCTCATGGTCTGGCTGCTGCGGCGCACGCACTCGAGCGGTGCGATCGGTTTCGCTCCCCGCTCGGCGCTCGCGAATGCACTCACCGCCGCGGGCTTCGTCATCGACGAGACCGCGAGCTACGCGCGGGGCTACTCGACGCCGCACATCCTGTTCACGGCTCACGTGCCGTGACCTGACGCATCAGCCCCATACCTGCGCAGCTACCTCGACGACACGCGCAAGCTTCGCCCACTGCTCTTCTTCCGTCAGCATGTTGCCTTCCTCCGTCGACGCGAACCCGCATTGCGGTGACAGGCACAGCTGATCGAGATCTACGAAGCGCGCGGCAACGTCGATTCGCCGCTTGAGCTCATCGCAGCTCTCGAGCACACCGCGCTTGGTCGTCACGAGGCCCAGCACCACGTGCTTACTTTTTGGCAGCCATCGCAACGGCTCGAAGCCGCCGGAACGTTCGTCGTCGTACTCCATGAAATAGCCGTGCACGTCGATCTTGTTGAACAGCACATCCTGCACGGCCTCGTAGCCGCCTTCGCCCATGAAGGTGGACTTGAAGTTACCGCGGCACAGATGCAGCGTAATGGTCATGTCGGCCGGGATGTCGGCGATCGCTTCGTTGATCAGGCCGGCGTACACGTGCAACAGGGCATCGGGATCGTCGCCACGCGCCACCATCTTCTGCCTGTAGGCGGGATCGCACAGCATCGTGATGAACACTTCGTCGAGCTGCAAATAGCGGCAGCCGGCGGCGGCGAACGCGTTGACGGCAGCGCGATAGGCCGCACCGAGATCGGCGTACAACTGCTCGCGCTGCGGGTACGCGGTGGCGTCGATCGGCGGCAGCACCGGCCGGCCGGTCAAAGCCGATGGCGCGGGGATCGTAAGCTTGGGTGTTACATGAGCGCGCTTCGCGAGCGCCGAGTAGTGCGCGAGCATCGGGTGGCCACGGAATTCGATCCTGCCATCGACGCGTACGCCTTCATTGCGCGGCGCCGCACCCGCAAACGCGACGCCCGCATTCGTCGTGTGCTTCGCGACGCCGGCGAGCCCCCACAGGAAATCGAGATGCCACCACGAGCGGCGCAGCTCGCCGTCGGTCACGGCGCGAAGCCCGATGGCTTCCTGGCGCGCCACGAGCCGCGCGATCTCGCGATCCTCGACGGCCGCGAGCGCGACCGCGCCGATAGCGCCGCTCGCGAATTGCGCGCGCGCGTCCTTCAGGGCCTGCGGCCGCAGCAAGCTGCCAACGTGATCGGCGCGAAACGGGGGACGTTGCCTTGCCGCCATCGCGGCGCGCCTCAGCGGCCGTCCCAGATCGCGGCCGGCACCAACACTTCGCCGCGCATGATCAAGCGCGCCGTACGCAGCAACCCCGCCTTTTGCACGCGCGGTTGCTCGCGCGTGCCGCCCACCTCGAGCGTGACGGAAAATTCGCCGGTGGGGTGCTCCACCGACATCTGCTTGATCGGCCCCTCCGGCACGGTGGCGATGCCAGCCGTGACCGATCCCGGCAGGATGCAGGCCGTGGCCACGGACACGGCGCCGAGCACGCCGATTGCGGCGTGCGTGTCGTGCGGAATCAGCGTGCGCGTGCAGACGTGCCCGCCCGCGCGCGCCGGCGCGATCACGCTCATCTTCGGCACGACTTTCTTTTTCACGTCCCCGAGGTTCATGCGCGGCCCGATCTGAAGCCGGATGGACTCGACCTTGGCTTTGAACTCCTTGTTCGCGTCGAGCTCTTTCGGCGACTCGTAGCCACTGATGCCAAGGTCGCGCGCGCGCATGACGACGACGGGCATACCGTTGTCGATGCACGTGATCTCGACACCGTCGACGATGTCGCGCACGTTGCCGGTCGGCAGCAGACTGCCGGTGGCGGAGCCCGCGACGTCGAGATAGTTGCAGACGATCGGCGCCGCCGTGCCCGGCACACCGTCGATCTTCGCCGCGCCGTCGTAGTTCACTTGCTTGCCCGGCGTCTCGATCAGCAGCTCGCAGAGGTTGTCGCTGTTCAGCATCCGCACGCGCACGGGCGTGATGCCGTCGCGCGCGGCGACGATGCCGGTCTCGATCGCGAACGGCGCCACACCGGCGAGGATGTTGCCGCAATTCGGCGTGGTGTCGACGCGGCCCTCACCCACCACGACCTGCACGAACAGGTAATCCACATCGGCGTCGGCCGATTCTGACTTGCTCACCACCGCGACCTTGCTCGTAAGCGGATGCGCGCCACCGGCGCCGTCGATCTGCCGCGCGTCGCTGCCCATGGCCGCCACGATCACGCGGTCGCGCAGCGCCTCGTCGGCCGGCAAATCCTCTTTGCGGAAGTACAGGCCCTTCGAGCTGCCGCCGCGCATCAGGAAGCATTTGATCGATGTCTGCATTCGCCTATGGTACGGCGGCGGCGCGCGCCGCTGCTACACTTCGGCCCATGCGCTCAATCGGAAATACCGGTCTTCGCGTGCAGCCGATCGGGCTCGGTGGCATGCCGCTGTCGATCCAGGGCCGGCCTGACGAACGCACGGGCCGCGCCGTGATCGAAGCGTTCCTGGCCGGCGGCGGCAATTTCATCGATACCGCCATCAGCTACTGCTTCGATAACACCGATCTCGGCCACAACGAACGGTTGATCGCCGCGACGCTGAAGGCGCTCGGTCGCACCGATGTGATCGTGGCAACCAAGGGCGGACTCACGCGGCCGAACGGCCAGTGGGACGTCGACTGCACACCCGGCTGGCTGCGACACTGCTGCGAGCAAAGCGCGCGCGACCTCGGCGCGCCGATCGCGCTGTACTACCTGCATGCCGTCGACCCGAACGTGCCGCTCGCGGAGTCGCTCGGCGAGCTCGTGAAGCTGCGCGACGAAGGTACGATCGCCGCGATCGGCTTGTCGAACGTCACGGCGCGGCACGTCGACGAAGCGTTGGCGCTGACACCGATCGCGGCCGTGCAAAATCGCTGCAATGTGCTCGAGGCGCGCGACGTCAAAAGCGGGCTCGTCGCCCGCTGCGGCGAGCTCGGCATCGCGTACGTTCCCTACTCGCCTGTTGGCGGCCACTGGGGGCACCGCAAGCTCGCGGCGAATGCCGATGTCGCGCGCATCGCTGCGAAACACGGCACGTCGCCGCACGCGATCGCGATCGCGTGGCTGCTCGCGCTCGGGCCGCACGTGCTGCCCATCCCAGGCGCCAGTAAAGTCGCGAGCATCGAGAACAGCCTCACTGCCGCTGCACTTACGCTCGACACCGACGATCTCGCGGTGTTCGATCGTCTGAACACGCAGCGCCGCTGAGCCGCGGCTTGGGTTTTCGAGGCAGGAGCCTCGGGCAAATCGCGCGGTTTTTCGGTCATGGGCGCACACGCCTCGCGGCGGAATACTGCCGGCCATGGCGATGTCATCCACGAAGCCCTTCGAGCGCGCCGTCGCGTATGCGCCCGCGACGCTTGCGTATCTGCGTGCCACCGACGAACGACGCGTGGTCGAGGCTTCACATACGGATTCTCTCGACGCCTGGATACTGAAACTTGCGAAGCACGTCGCGGCGAAGGACGCGAAAGCCCTGCCGGCGCTCGCCACGGCGCTGAAGGCAGCCGCCCCGCTCGAGCAACAGGGCACAGCGGCGCAACGCGGGCATCTTGCGGCCGCACGCGCCTGGCTCGCGCGCGAGCCGTTACAGGCGGCGCGCATCTACACGCACATCGCCGAGAGCGCGCCTCACGATCTGCTCGCCGTGCGGCTCGCACAATCGGGCTGGTATTTTCTGGGACAACGCGCGCGCGTGCGCCTGGTGGCAGAGCGCGCGTTGCACCAGTGGTCGCAATCAGACCCGGGCTATGACGTGCTGCTCGCGATGACGGCATTCGGTCGCGCCGAGAACGGCGACGGTCGCGGTGCAACCGCCCTCGCGCAGCGCGCGCTGCGGATCGAAGCGCGCTCGCCGTACGCGTGGCATGCGCTCGCGCACGGCCTCATCACCGAGGGCCGCACGGTCACCGCACATCGCGCGCTCGCAGATTCACAGTCGTTGTGGAGAATCGGCGGACGCATGGATGCGCATATCGCCTGGCATCAGGCGGTCTACGCGCTCAAGATCGGCCGGAGTTCCGAGGCCGTTGCCCTATTCGACCGCGAGCTCGCCTCAGCCAACGATGCCAGCACGTGCGCCGACGCGACCGATCTGCTCTGGCGGCTCGAACTCGCCGGCGCGGCTACGGGCTTGCGCTGGCACGCACTCGCAGCCGCGTGGTCGCGACATTTCACGCCAGGCTTCTGGGGCTTCCTCGACGTGCTGGCCGGCATAGCCTTCGAGCGCGCGGGGCGATCGGCCGATGCGAAAGCGCTGCGCAAGGCGATCAGCGAGACGCAAGCCACCGAATCAACCGCCGCGACTCGCCAGGCGCTCGCGGCGATCGACGCGTTCACGCAGGGCGATCACGCACGCGCATGCGGGCAGCTGCGCGCCGCCCTGCCGCTGCTCGGCGGCAGCGTGCCGCAGCGCGAACTGCTCGAGCTGACGCTGGCTGCGGCGGAGCAAGGCTCCGGTGGCGAATGTTTGGTCGCGGCCGCGGCGTGAGCCGCCCCGCTACTGGGGTTGCGGTTTCAGTGTCAGCGTCTCGACGACGAGCCATACCATCACGGCTGACCCTGCGAGGCCGATGCCAGCGACGGTGAGACTCGCAGCCGCGAGGCCGCCGGCATCGACGACGGTGCTCGTGAGCATCGGCGCCACGCTGATGCCGACGTCGCCGATCAGCCGCCACAAACCGAGGAACTGGCCGTGGCGCCCGCTCGCGCGGGCGAAGTCCGCGCCCATGATCATCACCACGCCTGTGCCGATGCCGTTGGCAAAACCGAGCAGCGTCGCGATCGCCAGCAGCGAATAGAAACCGGACGCCAGCGGCAGCAGCGCAAGTCCAATCGCATACAAAAGCATGCTGGGCACCGCACTCCACTTGCGGCCCCAGCGGTCCGCCAGCACGCCCGACGGGTAGAACAGTGCGATGTCGACGACGGTCGACATCGAATAGACCGCACCGATCGTCGTGATGCCGAGGCCCACGTGCTGGCCAAACAACGGCACGAGCAGCTGGCGTGACGCACGCATCAACTGCAGCACGAGCGCACTGCCGCCTGCCGTCGCGAGCACTCGGCGCTGGTCGACCAGCACCGCGAGCGTGCCACCGAGGCTCGAGTCGCGGTGGTCGTGCTCCACGAGGACCTCGCGCGCGAACGACAACACCATCACGGCAGCAAGCACGGCGCAGACGGCGCCAGCCACAAACGCAATCGGGAAACCCACCACGCCGGCCAGAAAGCCGCCGGCGACGGGGCCGATCAGCGCGCCGCCGCGCTGCAGCCCGGCCATCGCCGCGATTGCACGCCCGAGCTCGTGCGTGCTGCAGATGTCCGCGAGATACGACTGCCGGCCGAGCATCCACGCGGCGTGGCCCGTGCCGAGCGCAACGGCCGCGACCCCCAGCATCCACGGATTATTGGAAGACGCCAGCAGCACGAGGCTAAACAGAATGAGGCTTAAGCCCCCGAGCAGCACGGGCTTGTCGCCGAACCGCGCGACCAGCATGCCGGCCGGCACGTCGAACAGGAGGATGCCGACGCCACGCAGCCCCGCGATCATCGCGGCGAACGCGGCGCCAGCGCCGGAATCGAGCACGTACAACGGCAACAGGATCGTGAGCGCTTCCTGGCTCACGGCCATCAACAGCGACGGCACATACACCGGCAGCAGCAGTCGGTCGTAGGGCGAAGGCAATCGCAGTGAGATCAAGTTCCGCCGCCTTCGTGTGCGGATTGCGGCGCGCGAGCCGGCGCGCGCCGATCCTTAACGCTCGTCATGCGCGCAATTCTAACGGCGGTTGAAAAAGTTCGCTGGTGTGGGATGCTGGCCGACATGCCGACGACCGAAGAATCCACGCCTCCGTTGCCGACCGACGAGCCGATC
>Ga0302321_100006370_pt1 | contig 10389 bp, 10 predicted proteins | sample Fen_T0_1_FD_202505 | JGI IMG/M metagenome (GOLD analysis project Ga0302321, IMG submission 202505) | Peat permafrost microbial communities from Stordalen Mire near Abisko, Sweden - Fen_T0_1 | ecosystem: Environmental > Terrestrial > Soil > Wetlands > Permafrost | place: Sweden: Abisko... | reverse complement strand
CTTCTGGGTCTGCGGCACTGTCAGATGATCTTTTCAGGTTGCGTGTATAGCGGAGCCAGCGCGTAGCGACAACTAAATATAGCCGTTTGCCAGCCAGCCGCCGTCCACTTTGAGCACCACGCCAGTCACGTAATCCGAATCGCTACAGGCAAGAAAGATGGCCGGACCAACGAGATCCTCCACCTCGCCCATGCGTCCGGCAGGGATGCGTGCCACCATCTTATCCGGTTTATGGATGCCCCGGTTGATCAGATCTTGCACGATCTCGGTGCGGATAAAGCCTGGACTGATGGCATTGACCTGGATACCGTATTTTGCCCATTCTACCGCTAGATTCTGCGTCAACTGCATGACTCCGCCTTTGCTGGCCGCATAGGCCGCCCGCTCAGGAATGGCCGCATGGGCGACAATAGAGGTAATATTGATTATTTTGCCGCCTTGCTGCTGTTGAATCATCTGTACGCCGACTTTCTGGCAGCACAGAAAAGGACCATCCAGATTAATCTGTAGGCAGCGATGCCAGTCCTCTAATGCCAGCGATTCAGAAGGTGCCACCATCGTGATACCGGCACAGTTCACCAATATATCGATCTTGTGATGTGTCGCGATGACCATGTCTACCATCTGCTGCACATCATGTGGATTGCTGACATCGGCTTGCACGAAAAGAGGGCTGGTCGAGGTGATAGCGTGAATGTGCTCGGCCTGCTCTTCTAATTGTGCTCTGGTGCGGCTTACCAGCACAACAGACGCACCTTCACGGGCATATCCTCTGGCAATGGCGGCCCCTATGCCCCTGCCACTGCCAGTAACGACGGCGACTTTCCCCTGTAGTCTCATGTTTTTCCTCGCAATAAATGTAATACTCGATTCTACCACACAGCCGTCTCAAGCGTCACAAAAAGTGGCGTTGAAGCGGCATCTCAATTGCTGTCATCTGTATGTTTTTAGTTTGTTGCCGTCCTACAAAACGATAGCGTCTGAGTGTGAGTATACTGTGACTTTCTTTGCTTGTTTTTCTCTCTCTCGCATGGTACATTTGCTGTAGAAGAATAGAAACGATACAGTGTCGGAACTTTGTTGAGAAAGAGGTGTAGACACCTTGGCAGTTGAAGAAGATGCAGATATATCTCCTCTAAATGGGTCGATAAATGAATCGAAAGGAGGGCGTCCGCGTAGCATTCAATCGCAGCAGGCAATTCTTGATGCAACGCTTACCTTACTGGCGCAAGAGGGATTTAAGGCCATGACGATTGAGGGCATCGCAGCCAGTGCCGGTGTGGGGAAGAAGACGATCTACCGCTGGTGGAATTCGAAAGAAGAGCTTGTCATCGATGCCATCAAGAGCTTCCAGCTCGCGAAAAATCCGATTATTGACACCGGCTCGCTACGTGAAGATCTCATCGTGATGTGCAGAAATGCGTTCCAGATCTGGAGCTGGCCGCTTGCGAGGGATCTGGTCGTCAAGATATTGGGGGAGATAACAGGTCAGACCACTATCTACCAGGCATTCTATGACCAGATAGCTGCGCCACGCTTTGAGCAGTTTGCGCACATCATTCGGCGTGCGCAAGAGCGTGGGGAAGTGCGTTCGGATCTTGATGCCAATGAGATTATGGGTTTTATCGCTGGCCCCGTATGGTATTATCTGTTTCTTAATCTGAGTAATGAACCGCTGGCACCTGATCTACCAGAAAAGCTTGTTGATGTGTTGCTCATCGGTATTGCAAAGCGGCGCAACGCTTGAATTGAGAGAGAAAGGCACTTGTCATGGAGAAGAAGAACAACGAAGTACCACAAAATGTGTCTTCTGACCATACTGAAGTAGCCGCGCTGGATGTCGTTGCTTGTGCGAGTGCTCCTATCATGGTAAACGCGAACAACCAGGGCGAACCGCTCATTGTCGTGCATGATCTCCATAAGACCTATTCCCTTGGTCAGACACTGGTGCATGCCTTGCGCGGAGTCTCACTAGAAGTCTCCTCTGGTGAATTTGTTGCGGTACGCGGGCCATCGGGCTCCGGTAAATCCACGTTTATGAATCAGATCGGATGCCTGGATCATCCCACGAAGGGCTCATACTGGCTGGCTGGCAGAAAGGTCAGCGATATGTCCAACCAGGAGTTAGCACGGGTGCGCAATCGTCTCATCGGCTTCGTCTTCCAGGGTTTCAACCTGCTCGTGCGTGCCAGCGCCAAAAGCAACGTCGAGCTACCTATGATCTACGCAGGGCTCACCAGAGAGATGCGTGAGCAGCGAGCCAGGCAAGCCCTGGAGCTGGTCGGGCTGGGATCGCGCATGGAGCATAAGCCAGCCCAGTTGTCAGGCGGGCAACAGCAACGTGTCGCCATTGCACGTGCCCTGGTCAATTCCCCGATGCTTCTGTTGGCCGACGAGCCGACCGGCAATCTAGACACACGGACAAGTATAGAGATTATCGCAGTCTTACAAGCCTTGAATCAGCGTGGCTTGACGATCATCCTGGTTACCCATGAATCAGATATTGCTGCATATACAACGCGCCAGATCGTCTTTCGTGATGGACGGCTGGTACGCGATGAGCCTGTAGAGCATCCTCGTGATGCGCAAGCTGAATGGCTCACGCTGTCAGCAAACGATCCCGACGAAGAGATGTAAAAAAGTTGTCAGGTATACTTCCGCTACTATGTGAGATAGTGCATATGGAGCTCAAGGTGGCATGTAGGATAAGCATGCGCATAAGGAGAGCACGATATGATCCCGAACGATCAGGTAATGAAAACAGCGGCAGGTGCGAGCACCTCCAGCACTCCGCCTGCACAATCTGGATGGTCACGTGGAGTGCTGCCCGCGCTCAGAAAAGAAGATTTCGACAGGGCGAGCAAGCTCTTGATTAATGTCTCTATCGCTGCAGAGGCGTTGTGGGCCAACCGTCTGCGCTCACTCCTGACAACGTTGGGCGTCTTCATCGGGGTTGCCTCGGTCGTCTCGATGGTAAGTTTGATCCAGGGCATCAGCGCCAACTGGACCGATACCATTGCCAGTCTGGGCACAAATATGATCATCATCGCGCCAGGAACTGGCAACAATCTCTCGAATACAGGTCTCTCGAAGAATGGCGGCGTATCCGTCAGTAGCCGCGTCACCTCTGCCCTGCCAGCTGGTGAAGTGACGCTCTCCCTCACGCCCGATGACGCAACTGCGATCACCAAACTAGCCAATGTAACGGAAGTAAGCCCCATTCTCTCCGTCCGCTCGCAGGTGGTTTTTGGCAACCTCAACTGGAATACGCGTGTGGCGGGCGTGAGTGCGAGCTTACAGGATATCCAGAACTGGACGGTCGTACAAGGGGATTGGTTCAGCGCTGCAGATGAGCGAGGGGCATTACCCGTGGCCGTGCTTGGCCAGACTGTCTATCTACAACTCTTTGCCGCCTCAGGGGCAGATCCGATAGGCAAAGACGTGCGTGTCGGCAGCCAGATCTTCCGCGTCGTAGGCGTCCTTGCAACCAAAGGGGGCGCATCGAGTGCCGACGATGTGATCTTCGTGCCTTTTTCAACGGCCATGCAACGACTCAAAAACTCTACCTATGTCGATCAGATACTATTGAAGGTTGATGATACCGATAATATTGATACGGTGCAGGGGGCCGTTACCTCGTTGCTGGAGAAACGTCACCACATCGCCAGCGGCACTGCCGACGATTTCAACCTGACCAGCTCCAAGCAATTGCTCCAGACATTCGACCAGATCCTCTCGCTCGTGACCGCACTCTATCTCAGTATTGCTTCTATCTCGCTTACCGTTGGAGGCGTCGGCATTATGAATATCATGATCGTCTCGGTAACAGAACGGACACGGGAGATTGGCGTTCGCCTCTCTCTAGGGGCGCAACGGCAGGACATTCGCAACCAGTTTCTGATCGAAGCGATAACCTTGAGCCTGATCGGGGGCGTGATTGGGATGGTCTTTGGGTTGCTGCTGGGCTTTGTACTTACCACGCGTCTGGCGATCCCTTTTATCATCACGCCAGCCTCGTTGCTCATGCCCTTTGCGGTGTCGGCGGGCGTTGGGGTCTTGTTCGGCCTTTATCCAGCGGTGCGGGCAGCTCAACTTGATCCTATCGAGGCGCTTCGCTCACTCTAAGCATCTCATCTGATGCTAAAAGTTGAGGGATGGTTTTGATGGCCTGTTCTAGCCATTCTACCGCGGTCTTCACAAATTTTGAGCTTTGTGACATCATGAAAGCATGCGTAATAGCAACTGGCGGGAACCTGGAGCCACTACTCTAATGGGCTTCCACACTCATAACAAAAACGTACACCCTCAACCTCCGCACGTGGAGCACCGCACTGAGAGCACGTCGAAGTGAGTAACTGACCACAGTACACGCAGTGTTTCCAATGCACCTGGACCAGACGCTTACAGAGAGGGCATGTGGTTCCCTGCCTGCTCATAACCTGAGAGGAACCAGCGAAAGCGTCACGAAGCATCTCGGGAAAAGGAAGCAAGGGGGCAAGGGCATCCTGAATACGTTGATTCTGTAAGATGCTTAAAAAAAGATGCTCTGGTTGTACCAGTGGAGAGTGCATGCGCTTGGCGATCAATAGAGCCCTATGCAGAGACGCCTGTGCCTCACGAGATAGGGGAGGACTGTCATGAAATGGTTCGGCATCAGGCGCGACTTCTGTCTGTTTGATGGAGAGAGCAATCTTCTTCTTCTCTTTATCAACGTGGAGAACCTGAACCTCGACCTCCTGGCCGACATGTACGACCTCGCTGGGATGATTGATGGGGCTCCAGGTTAACTGGCTGATGTGGATCAGACCATGAGCGCCTCCTAGATCGACAAATGCACCAAAGCTAGTGACCTGACTGATGATACCGCGGCGAACCTCACCTGGTTTGAGTTCATTGAACAGTTCTTCACGGCGGCGTATATCAGGCGGTTCCTCGGTAGGATATTCCTGGTGTTCTGAGGTGAGCAAGTGGTCGAGGTGGCTACGCATGGTAGGCACATCTACCCGCAAAGTAGCGAGAACGCTGAGCACGCCGCTCTCACTTTGCTCAACGAGTCCCAGAAGGAGATGTTCTGGAGCGACCGTTGTAGCCTTTAAACGAAGAGCCGCTTGCTGGGCGAGGCCCAGCGCTTCCCGTGTGAATGGTGCTAACCAATTGGGTTCTGGTTCCTGCATCGCCGTCGTAGCGGTACTCATCGCATACTCCTTTGCAAATTCCTGTGTGATCAGATCTTCAATGAGCTGGCTTTGCTTGCGCTTTTTTCCAGGGTAGCGTCTAGCGGTCAGTTGCTCAAGCTGCTGCCTGGCTTCCCCGCTGAAGTTGAAATGTTGACTATGCTGCTGCGTTTGCTTCTCACTCAACCGAAAATTACCTCCTTACTATGTCCAATTATAGACCAATTTTTGGCCCTTAGCAAGACAAAAGAGGAGAAAATATGGACAGATAGTTTTGTGGTGATTTTCATATACCATAGAAAGGGGTTGTAGGAGGCAGTGAACCCAAAGAGGTTGACAAATCCTTATAGAAACCGACCAGCTCTATGCATGGTTTTTGGCGGCTTTGTTTTCCTGGTGTCGGATGCGGTGCTTACGGACGCGCATCAGGTTTGCGCAGCTGTCTTCACACCAGCGCCGGGTCTCATTTGCGCTCTCGTCATAGTAGAGCCAACGACAAGCGGGGTTTTCGCATTGCTTGATACGTGCAGGATCATGTTCGGTGAGCAGTTTTGTGAATGAGAGGGCGACCTGACCCATCACCCAGGGCCAATCGTTGTGTAGTGGCAACTGCTGTAATTGATAGTGCTCGTCAACTCGTACAAGCTGTAGCCTGACAGGGGCGGCATCTAGATAGCTGTTGAGCATCATCAGATCCCCCGCTTCTGGAACCTGTTTGTGCATAAATGTCTGTGCTATATGCAGCATCAAAGTACGTAACGCCTGCATGTCAGCAATGTCGCTGGCCGTAAGAGGGCTGGTTATCGTTAATCCCCAGCATGCAATGGCCTGCTCAAGCCAGCCCGGTTGGAGCAAACGGTCCTCATCCACCCCCATTTTGCGATAATTATGCCAATCGCTGTGTAGTATATCCAGGCAAAGTGCGTCCATTTTTCCCTCTCCGTCGCTCTCTTTTAATATGCTTAACCATTGCAAATTTCCTCTTAGTATACCGTGCGTAATGGTGCGAACGCAACTATGAGCATTACAAAACATAAATGTAGCGGATACCTAAATTCTCTCCGTAATGCCCTTTATCTGGATATGACCATTGCAACTTTTCCCCGCATTGAAACGTGGTAATGGTATGAAATCGATATTGGGCGTTACAAAAAAGGAGAAGCAATGTCAGATCAAAGCTCTGTAGCTGTGTCAGATCCCTCCGATGTGGAGATAACATTTACGCTAAAAGGATTGTTAGCGGGGGCGAGGCGTGTGTTACCAATCGCGCTGAGCGTTTGCGCCTATGGTTTTACCTTTGGTGTACTGGCCCGTCAGACAGGCTTAAGCGTGCTCGAAGTGTTTTTAATGAGTAGTCTTGTCTATGCTGGATCGTCCCAGTTGATTGTGTTGAGCTTGTGGACCATGCCGCTGCCAATTGGCATGATCGTGCTGACGACCTTGATTGTGAATCTGCGCAATATCTTATTAGGGGCGTCGTTGAGCCCATGGTTTTTACGCTTGCCGGCTGCGAAGGCCTACTCCACTTTCTTTCTCCTCGCCGATGAAAACTGGGCTCTGACTATGAGCGATTTTGAGCAAGGGGGGCGCGACGGAGCATTTTTGCTCGGATGTGGGCTCGTACTGTTTGTGGCCTGGGTGGGCTCGACAGTGCTTGGCTGCACGCTTGGCGCTGTAATTCGTGATCCTGCGCAGTGGGGATTGGACTTTGCCTTTACCGCCGTTTTTCTTGCGCTACTCGTTTCATTATGGCGCGGGAAAGCGGACATGTTCCCGTGGCTGGTAGCTGCGGTGGTGGCAGTCGTCTGTGCTCATTTTCTGCCGGGCAAATGGTATATTCTGCTGGGTGGACTGGCTGGTAGTATTGCTGGAAGTAGTATTAGCATCATAAAAGGAGCACATCATGCAAAGTAGCCCACAAGCGCTATTGACGATACTGGGTATGGCGCTGGTGACATATCTTACGCGGGCGGGTGGTCTGTGGCTGATGGGCCATATCCCACTTTCCAGCCGGCTAAAAGAATGGTTAGAGTACCTGCCCGGCACGATCCTGGTTGCCATCATCGCACCGACGATCTTCAGTACTGGCTGGCCTGAAACTAGTGCTGCACTGGCGACTCTGCTCGTAGCGGTACGAACGCGCAACGTGCTTCTGTCTATGATTGTCGGCGTTCTGGTTGTGTTTGTACTGCGTTGGTGTAGTTCAGGTTTATAGGAATTTTCTCTCAATTTTTGGGCATTCCTTTGCATTTTCACTGCTCTTATGATATTATATACGTGTTATAACCGGAGGTTGTGCTAGCTTCTCTTTCAAAGCAGCGTGATTGTTGCTCATCAAGTACGATATAGCAGTTTACACCTCAGACAAAGTTTTACGCCAGGTGCATGTATAGCTGCTGCGATGAAGCGAGTGGTGAAGTTGGGAGAGATGTTTGTGAAAGGAGTGAGCTCTATGCGTATGCTTATTGCGCTTTTGGATGCTACCCTCAAACTCTCCGTTTCGCAGCGTTTAAAGATCATTTCGCTTGTCTTTGTCCCCTGTCTTGCACTCTTTGCTGTTCTTCTGCCCATTACACACAATGGTACGGTTGTCGCCTTCCCCATTATTCTTGCGGCCTGGCTTTTTGGCTACCGTGGTTTCCTGGTGTGTATGGGGATCACAATGGCATCGTGTGTCTGTGTGTATTGTCTTATACTGGGTACGATCATATGGCCATTGCCGTTTGTCTTGATCTTTGTGCAGGGGGTGGCATCAGGTTTTGCTATAGGGCTGGTTGTTAGCTTACTGCGTACGATGAGTGATCGTATCACGTTCGAGCGTCTTAAGGCACTAGAAGCGGAGCATGCGTACCAACATGAGCAGCGACTCAACTTCGCGAAGGATCAGTTGATCTTGCATATCAGCCACGAGTTGCGTACACCCCTGACGGTCGTGCGGGGCTATCTTGCCTTACTCGACGAGGGCGATGAGCAGCTTGATACGGCGAGGCAGGCACTCTTTCGCACCCGGGCTATTGAGGGTTGCAATGAACTTATCTTGCTGCTAGAGGCTTTGCTGGAGGCTGACTATGCCGGGAGTAGCGAGCTCTCGCTGCAGTGTGAGGAGCTGGCGGTCGCCTCGCTGGTGCAGGATGCGTTGGCCCAGCTCGATCCCCTTGCCGCTGAAGGTTTTGATATCCACCTGGATATCGATGCGTCATTGCGGGTCTGGGTTGACCCACGACGCCTGCAGCAGATTTTGCGCAACCTGCTCTCTAATGCATTGAAATATTCATATGCTCATACCCCCATTTTTATTCGAGCTGCTTCTTTTGCTGATGTGCCGCAGCAAGTGTGCATCAGCGTGCAGGATTGTGGTCCTGGCATCGAGCTGGCCGAGCAGTCGTTGCTCTTCCAAAAATTCGTGCGCCTGCGACGCGACCAGACGGGGACGATTCGTGGTTTTGGCATGGGCCTCTATATCAGCAAGCGGCTGGTGGAGGCGATGGGTGGGCGCATCTGGATCGAGAGTTCCGGGGTCGCAGGCGAGGGGAGCCGCTTCTGCTTCACTTTGCCCTGTATGTCAGCTTCACTTCCTTCTTAGAAAGCGTCGGCGTCTCGTCACCCTTGCCTTCTTGCTTGCCGAGGTTGCGCAGCGATGCTGCGCCTCAAGCTGTTATTCCCTATTTTTCGCTTTTACCTATTTTGCACCGAGTGCAAAATAGGTAAAAGCGAAAAATAGGGAATAACAATAAAAGAAGTACGAGCGCCGAAGGCGCGAGATCGCATGAGAAATATACTTTTGCTGTGGACAAAATAGAGAGCCGTGATGCATACTTAATTTCAGTGTCCTCACATGGATTGTAAAAGGCGTTGGCTGCCGCAATCTACAGAGGGGACGGTGCAGTCATGAAACCAGAAAAGGTTCCATGAAAATGCATTCAGGAAGTTAACGCGCTTCGTTTCTATATGTATCTCCACCATTAGAAAGAGGTTGAGTATGCCTTCTATTCAGTTTGGCTGGTCTATGTCTCCTGCCCCTGGAGACATGCAACGTAGAGCTTATCTTGCCGCCTGTCAGCAGGGCTTAGATATAATCGCCGGGCATTTTGATTCTGCCTGGATACCTGATCATCTGCAGTTTGGAACTGCCCCGTTGCTAGAGGCCTGGACGGCTCTGACATATCTCTCTGCTCAGCACCCCGAGTTGAAGTTTGGTCATATCGTCCTCTGCCAGCTTTTCCGCAATCCGGCTCATCTGGCGAAGATGGCTGCGACCCTACAATATATGAGCGAGGGTCGCTTTATCCTGGGTATGGGTGCGGGCTGGCATCAGGAAGAGTGTGATGCGTATAATATCGATTTTCCCGCACCAGGAGTACGCGTCGAGGAGCTTGATGAGGCGCTCCAGATCATCAAGGCCATGTGGCGCGAGGATAATGTAACCTTTGAGGGCAAACATCACAGCGTCAAAAACGCGCATTGCCAGCCTAAGCCAGATCCCATTCCCCCCATTATGGTTGCCAGCTTTCAACCGCGTATGCTGCGTCTGACCGCCCGTCACGCCGATTGGTGGAATATTCAGGGAACCGATATCAAAAAGGTCACCGCACAACTTGAAGCCTGTGAGCAAGCCTGCGTCGCCGTTGGCCGCGATCCTGCGACCCTGCGTCGTACCTTGCAGGTGGGCTGTTTCTGCGCCCCCACCGAAAAAGAGCTACAAGCCCTCACCGCCGATCAAGAGATAAGGCCCCTCTCCGCTTTTATCGGTACGCCAGAGCAGGTTGTAGAGCAGATACGTCCCTTTGTTGAGCTAGGCATCGAGTATTTCCAGATTGGCTGTGGTCGCTTCCCACGCCTGACAACCCTGGAGACTATGGTTGCCGAAGTGCTGCCTATGTTGAGCCGTTAACGCTTGTAATACGTGAATTGCCAGAAGCCTGTTTTGTTCAGCAGAGCGGGCTTCCTTGTATCACTCCAAAATTATCTTATAGTCTTTGAAGTCTGCCACGCACGTTTTTGCTAGATAACCTGCTATTTACTTTACAAATCTCTGCTGATATGCTATAAATGTGCCTGAAATGAAACATATTTTCCAGGAGGACGCTATGCCTGAAATTACCGATGAGTACATGCGCCAGATGATGACAACCACCAAAAGTTATTGCATCATGATTTTGAAAGCTGGGCCAAACAAGCAGATGGCTGGAGTTGAGAAAATCATCTGGGAGCACGG
>Ga0302321_100006369_pt1 | contig 10389 bp, 7 predicted proteins | sample Fen_T0_1_FD_202505 | JGI IMG/M metagenome (GOLD analysis project Ga0302321, IMG submission 202505) | Peat permafrost microbial communities from Stordalen Mire near Abisko, Sweden - Fen_T0_1 | ecosystem: Environmental > Terrestrial > Soil > Wetlands > Permafrost | place: Sweden: Abisko... | reverse complement strand
GGGCGCCTTCACCGAGCTTGCCTGAGCGGCGGGCGAGGATCAGCTGCTCGATCGTCATCTCGACCAACTCAGTCCCACCGAGGTCCACATACCAGAGTGGTTTGTCACTGGGTGCGATGGACGGCTGTCGAGCTGGCGCTGGCGGAAGCGAGCGCAAGGTGGCCCCGCCTGAGGCAGGGCGTGAGCTGCGCTCCCGGTCGGCGACGCTCGGCTGTGGCGAGCGAGGGCGACTTCGGCCGCTCATTGCTGCGACCGCCGCCAAGGAGTCCAGCATGTGAGTCTCTTCGTCCTCCTCCTGTGCGTCGCGCCGACTCCTTTCGACGGCGGATGGCGCCGCCGGTTCCGAGCGGCGCTCAGCCAGCGCGCGATCGAGCCGCAGGAACTGACCGCACTCACAACGCAGGACGCGTTCTTTGCGCGCCTGTTCGGCATTCGTCACGTGACGTCGGCCGCAGCCGCTGCAGTCGACCTCAAGCAGTCCGCTCATCGGGGCCCGGCAGCATACCTCCGGCTAATAAGCCGGCAAGGGGCTTGAATGGGTATTTTTCTAGCACTCAGAAAACAAGCGCCCCGTGCACGCCCAGCACGTAGCTGTCGAAAGCTGAATAGTCTCCGCTCTTCAACATCCCGTTATAACCGGCATGAACGCCGAGGTCGATGAACGGCAGGAGGGTGAAGTCCAGGGTCACCCCGGCGTCCCCGGTGGCCCCCGAATGGGCGGCTCCGACGCTGCTGGCGAGATGGCCGTAGCCGAGGTGCGCGTAAAGGCCGGGTTCCAAGACCTTGCCGAATGACAGGCGCCCGCCGACGATGCCCTGCGAAAGCTTGGCCCCGGCGTCACCGGAGAACGTGTGATACGCGCCGCCGATCTCGGGCGTTAGCTGAAGCACCAACAGGTCGAGCTTGTAGCCCAATCGTACGTTGAAGCCGGTGCCGCTGCCGACCTGCGGCTCGTTGATGCCATGCGTGTAATCGAGATCGGCACCGATGCTGGTGCCGCTGCTGGCGTGAGCGTTGTGCGCAGCAAAGAGCACGACGCTGGATACGAACGAAGCTGCCAAGAGGCGGACGCTGAGCGGGGGACGTAGAGGCATGGGTAGGGCTGACTCCTAGGAAGAAAAAGCAGTCTCGATTTCAGCACACAGCAAAGGCCGAGCCAGCCTCGAAACACGCCGGTAATGAGTTCGAGCGCAGCGTTCTAGGGAACGGCGCGTGGCATGTTGCGACGCGAGAAGCTCCCGTTCGAGGCAAAATGTCGCTTTGCCGAAGGACCTTACCGCGAGCATTTGCGAAGTCGCTTGGCTGCGGCTTAGCCTCGACCCGTATGCTGCTTCGTCCGCCGGTTGCCCGCGACATCTGGCGTGTGCTGTGGGTGTTTTGCCGGCTAGCGGCGTGCTTTTCACTGGCTCGTTCGGCGCACGCCGAGACGCTACAAGCGGCGGTCGGCAGTAAGCCGTTCACCCTCAGCGACGGGCGAGTGGCGTGCGCGCCCCCGGGCGGCGGCTGGGCGCTCGAGCCCGCGTCGCAGGGGCGCACGTTGCGTCCGCCAACGAGCGGTGAAGCGATCGGCAAGGCCGTGGCCTTGAAGGTTGCCGCGGCGCCTGCGCTTTGCGCCAGCGAGTCGAGCTCGCTCGACCTGGTGGCTAGCGCTCGCTTGCCGAGCATCGAGCCGGGCAGCGTGGTGCTTCAGCTGGATCAGGGAAAGCTAGAGCTTCGCGGTAGTCGCTTGGCAGGTGTTGCCGTAGCTTGGCGCAGCAACACGGCGTCGGGTATCGACGTGTGCGAATCGCCGAAGCTGGAAAGTGGCGTCGAGCGCTGCGCCTTCGACGTCGGTCGCGGTCTGTCGGCAGATCCAAAGAGTAGTAACTTGTCGTTGATTCCCGCGGGCGGTCGCGCTGACGCGGAAGTGACCAATTACGATGTCCAGGGCGAGTTGGCTGCGCCCAGCAGCTTCGTCTTGACCCCTGCGCGCGTGGTCTTGTCGAACGTCGTGCCTCCCGACGCATCGATCGATCTTTCGACGGGCCGTGGAGAAGTAGAGCTCAGCCACCCTGAAGCGGTATCCGCCGCGGATTGCGGGGCGCAGCGCTGTGAGTTGACTGGCCGTGCCTTGCTCGTGCGCTCATTGTCGAGCAACGTCGGTTCCGTCGACGTCAAGTTTCGACTCATCCCGGGCGTGGTCGTGGCCAAAGGCGCGGGCTTCGAGTCGGCGCCGTCCGTCTCGCTTGCCGTCGTGCACTGCCCGATGTCCGTGCCTTCGGGGCCGCTCTTGCGAGACACCGAGGCCGCGAGCATGGTCTTGCGCATCGAAGGTCGCTGCGCGCGGGAGGTGCCCTCGCTCAGATTCATGATCGGCTCGGACCCAGCCGAGGTGCGGATGACCTTGGTCGACTCGACCGGTACGGACGTCCTGATCTACGTCGGCAATACCTCGGCCTCGGCCGTGACCGTGACCGCCGTGCACGAGGACGACTCGGGGGTTGCCGTCGCGGTCGCCCGAGTGGAGACGAGCCTGCCTCCCCGCAGCAGCGCGTCGCTCGAGATCCCTGGCCACAAGAACCTCGGCTTCATTCCCACGAATCGCCCCGCGATCGTGCATCTTCCACCACTCGGGCCGCACGGACGCCTCGTGCCGCTGGCTGTCCCGGGTGTGTACTCGGTGCAGAAGCACGGCTCCGAATACGCGATCACCGGGGATCCGGACGCCTCCGGCCAAGTTTCGTTGCGCTTCGGTTACCGGGTCGATTCTTTGCCCGGCGACCTAGCCGAGGCCGATCTGGGTCTGATCACGAGTCCCGTTCAGCGACCCATCCGCGAAGCCAATCTGCCGGCGCCAATCGGCGGCTCGGCGCTCGGCCCGCATCCAATCGTCGAATTCGTGTGCGGCACTCCCGACAACCCCGCGGAGCGCATCATGCCCGGGGTCACCGCGCACCTCCCGTTCGAGAGCCGAGACAATTGCCGGCTGATTTTTCATCGCGACCGGCTGCCCCTCAGCTACGGGACGCAGAAGCTCAACCTCGAGATCGACGTCCTAGACTCGGACGGCGGCTCGCGCGCCGAGGGCCACGTGGCCGAGAGCATCGTCATGCGTCCGGGCGCCGAGCCGATCTACGCATGGATCAACGGCGTGAAGGCGCCATTCGATCGCATCTTGGTCCGCTTGTCACACGCTGCGGACGAGGCGCACTACGTGGGCGCACTCGAGATTCAGACCGGCGCGCCCGAAGTGAAGTGGACGGCGATCTTGGGCACGGGCCGCGCGCGCTTGTATGCGACGACGACCATCCCGACGGGCCTCTATCGGTTCGGCGACGCGGCCCACAGTGGGGTGCTGTCGCTCAACTTCGGCATCGTGTCGCGGCTCACTTGGCTGAGCAAGGATGGACATGAAGGCTTTCTTGGGCTCGAAGCGGGCATCATGGCCATCGGTCTGACCAACGACAAGAGCGGCACTGGTCAGTCGCTGACGCAAGTCGGTGCGGTCGCAGGTTTGGGGTTGAGCGTGCCGATCGCCAATCGCTCGACGCCCACGCAGGCCTCGATCAACCTGCATGCGTGGTTCGAAGTCGACATCTCGCATCGTGGTGAGGACAGCCAGGCCAGTCGTACGTCGGTGATCTTTGGTCCGAGCATTTCGATCGGCAACATCGGTACGAACCTATAGCTTGCTGATTGCGCAGGCCGAGATCCGGCCGAGTGGGTTCGGGCCGGCGTCAGCCCCGCGCGCCCGCGCCTCGCTCGCGCGCTCCTTTGTTGAAGAAGACTGGCCGATTGCGGGCGCGCGTTGCGCCTTAGGCAAGGAAACCGTATCTTTTGGCGATGCGCGTCAGGTTTCGGGCATCCGTCGTCGCTCTGCTGTCGCTGGCATTGGCGATCGCTTGCGTGGGCGGCGGGGATCAATGTCTGAACCCTCAGCCTGACCTCCCGTCGTGCAATGCCAAGGGCGCACCGGGCGGCGGTGGTAGCCCGTCGGTTGCCGGGGCAGGTACGATCGACGTTCCGTCCGCAGGCGGTCGTACCGCAGCCGCGGGGGCGTTTGGTTTTGGTGGTTCGGCAACCAACGGCGACGGCTCGGCGGGCGCGCCCGCCGAAGCGGCCGCTGGCAGTAGCGATTCGGCGGGGGCCGGCGGAGAGGGGCCGGTCGAGCCGGAGGCAGGCGCAGGCGGCGTCTCGCCCAAGTAACGACGCCAGCCGGGATGCCTGGGGCGCGAGAGCGATCGACTTAACCATTCACGGGGCTAAGCTTTTGCGATGGATGACACGCAGGGAGTACTACGCGACTGTTCCGTGATCGCGGTCGTGGGTCTGAGCCGCGACCCCGCAAAAGCAGCCCATTCCGTGCCTGCGGGGCTCAAGGCTGCTGGCTATCGCATCGTGCCGGTCAACCCCGAAGCGAGTGAATTGCTCGGCGAGCCCGCGTTTGCCTCGTTGACCGACATTCCGTTCCCGATCGACCTGGTGTTGGTGTTTCGCCCAGCTCGCTTCGCACCTGCGATCGCCGAACAAGCTGTGGCCATCGGTGCCAAAGCGCTTTGGCTACAGCAAGGCATCTTTTCGTCGGAGGCTCGCAGCATCGCGAAGCGCGCAGGACTGCGCTACGTCGAAGACCGCTGCGCCGGTGTGGAACGCGCGTTGTACTCGCTGCATCCGAAGCGTTAGCCGGTCGCCAGGCGCCAGGCACGCGAGCGCCTGGCGATTCCGGCGCGGCGATCATTCGCCACGGGGGGGCGGGAAGGCTTGGTTTTCCTGCAAAAGCCGTTTTCGCAGGGCTCGGTCACGCGCGCCGTGCGGGCCGCACTGGCGCCACAGGCGGGCTAGCTGTTCCGTTCGTTTGTCAGAGTTCGACCTTCGCGATAGACCGAACGGATGCCCGTCGTCGTTCGTAGTCTAGTGTGCGCTGCGCTGCTGGTCAGTCCTGGCGTCTGCCTAGCCGAGCCAGCGCAGAGCCGGTCCATACCAAAGGGGGAGCAGCCAGTGCGCGTCTACATGCGCAGTGACCCGATGCCAGTGACGTTTTCCGCCCGAGCTCGGAACAGCACGGGCACACCGGTTTGGTGCATCGCGCCGTGTGACGTGGCGCTGAGCCCGGGCGACTATCGGTTGAGGTTGAACGGCGTGACGGTGGACGACCCAGTCGCGGTTCGTACTCCGGGTACGCTGCACGGAGAGCTGCAGTCACGCGAGGCTTTACGATCTGCGGGTTGGTTGGCGATGAACGTCGGTGGCATCGTGGGCGGGGTGTTCATCACGGTCGGGATCTTGGGCGGAGCGAGCTGGACTTACGTTGCGGGTGGCGGCACTCTGGCGGCGGGCGGCCTTTTCCTCTTGGCGACCTACCGAACCGATCGCGCGACCGTCAGCTTTACGCCCGACGAGCCGCTGGACGTACGCGGTATGCCGGCCCCTTCGAATTCCGGCGCGTCGTCGTCCGAGAGCGCTCGGGATCAGGCATCACGGGCTCGCGGTTTGGGCTTTCGCGTCGCGTTCTAAGGGTGGTGGCGAGGCTTCGAGCCCGAACTGCCCTATCAGGTCGGCCTCGATTCGCGCGGCTGGGCGCGCCAAGTCGTCCAGTCGCCAAAGGCGGATCGAGCCGTCGTCGCTACCGGAGGCAAGCTCGCCGGCCCGCCGCGTGAAGCGTACGGCGCGCACGCTCCCGGTGTGTCCCGGGAGCGTGGCGAGCGCCTCTCCGTTGCGCGAGTTCCAGATCCGCACCGTTTTATCCTCGCTTGCCGAGGCCAGCCAAGCTCCGTCTGCCGAAAAATCCACGCTGAGCACTTTGCCGGCGTGGCCTGCCAGTGAAAAGAGCCGCTCGTGACCCGGTAGGCTCCACAAGCGCAGCAAGCGGTCGGCGCCGGCCGAGGCCAATCGTGAACCGTCCGCGGAGATCGCGCTGCCCAAGATCCAGTCGCCATGCGCTTGCCAGGCAGTCTCCACCTTGCCCGTCTTGATGTCGCGCACGGTGAGCACGCCCGCCTGGTCACCCGTGACCAGTGCTCCAGAACCTGGGACGACGTTCATGGTCTGAATCGGAGCCAGCGTCTCCTGCATCGCCAGGAGGTTTCCAGTATTTACGTCGAAAATGCGCAACTTGCGTTCGATACCGGCGGCGGCCAAAGTCTGCCCGCCCAGCGCAAATGCCAGCGCGCGCGTCTCTTGGTGCAAGCCTTCGATCACTTGGATCGGAATCTTTCGGATCAGGTCCCAGATGAAGATCTGAGTGCCGGAGCCGGCCAGAGCAAGCCGCTGACCATCCGACGACACGGCCAGCGCGCGCACGCGGTCGAGGCGCACCGGCAAGCGGGTCGTACAAGTTCCCTCCGGCAAGTCCCAGATACACACGCCATTTCTGCCCAGGCCCGCGCTGAGCAGCTGGTCGGGAGCGATGCCCAGGCCGAGCGCGAGCACGTTGCCGCGCTCGATCAGCTCATTCGGCCTTGCTTCTCCGCCGAGCGACCAGAGGCGTAAGCCGCTATCGCGGCTGTAAGAGGCCAATCGCGCGGCGTCGGCGGAGATGGCCACGAGATCGACTGGCTCATCGTGCGCTCGGATCAAAGCGCGGCGACCGCTGCGCAAGTCGAGGACTCGAAACGTCTTGTCCTTGCCGCCGAGTGCCACGAAACGGCGATCGTCGGACCATGCCAATGCGGACATGACGTCTCCCTGTGCGATTGGCGTCTCGACTTGGCCGCCGGTCAGGGTATCCCAAAACCGAAGCGTACGATCGGCGCTAGTGCTCGCCAGGTAGCGCCCTTGCTCCGCGAGGGCCAAGCCGAGTACGGTTCCCGAGTGCCCGCTGAGTCGGCGTTCGCTCTGGTCGGCGCTGCCGTAAGTGAGCAATGCGCCGAGCTCGCCGCCAACCGCCAGTCGTGAGCCGTCCTTGGCCCACGAAAGCGCGCTGACGGCTTGACCGAGTTCCAGTCTGCGCACGCTGCCGCCGAGCCCCGCTCGCCATAAGGACACTTGACCCCGCGAATTGCCGCAGGCCACGGCTTGTCCGTTGGCGCCGATCGCGACCGTGGTCGGTTTTGCGGCGCAGGGGGCGAATTGGAAGGTGAAGGGGGCGACCGTCGCGGGGCGAACGCCGACCCTGCCGTCTTCGAGCGTGAGACCGAGCATCGAAGCGTCGCTGGCGAAGGCCAGCGAGTGGATCTCACTATCGAGCGAAACCGTGAGCGCGAGGTCCTGCGTAGCCAGTCGCCAAAGCGTCAATTGGCGGCCGGTGGCGCATGCAAACAGCCCCGCCTCGAACGACAGCGCGCTGCGCGAGCAACCCCTGGTTTCTGCCAAGGTGGCCAACAACGCCGGACGCATCAGGCTCCGCGCGGCAATCACCACTCCGCGCGCGTCGGCCCGTTCTTCTTGAGCCAGCGCTCGCGCGGCCAGCAATTCGGCATCTACGCTATCGCCCTCCTGCAGTGCTTGCTCGGCCCGCTCGAGCAGCACCTCGCCCAAGCTGTGCCGTGCCTGCGCCGCGCTGCGTGTGGCCGCGAGCTCATTTTCCAGAGCACGATGCTCGGCGAGCAGCGCGCGATCGCGAGCTGCCGAGACGCGGTGATAGGCCGTGAACCCCAACACCAATACGACCAATAGTGCCAACGCCGAGACCGTGACCGCCGAGCGGTGACGCGCGACGAAGCGTTTCAGCAGGTCCAGTGACGAATATTCATAGGCGGCGACCCGCGTCCCTGCTTGGTAGGCTTGTACGTCACGGGCGAGCTCGCGTGCCGAAGGATAGCGATCGGTTTTATTGGGTCGCAACGCGCGCTCGACGACCGCGGCGAGTTCGGGCGGAATTCTGGGATCGATCGCGCGCAGCGGTAAATATTTGCCCGCGTTCACTACACTCACGAGCTCGAGCAGAGACTTCCCGGCAAAGGGCGATCGCCCGCTGAGGATCGTGTACAGCACGACGCCCAAGGACCAAACGTCCGAGCGTTGGTCGATCTCTGTGACGCGACCAGAGACCTGCTCGGGACTCATGTAGAGCGGCGTGCCACATAGGCTCCCCTCCAGGGTCAGATTCAGATCGCCGACCTCCAGTCGCGGCGCACAATCGTGTGCGCGTTCCTCTGGCTCTTCGCACAACTTTGCCATGCCCCAGTCGAGCACCACGGTTTCGCCGAAGTCGCCGATCATCACGTTGTCCGGCTTGATGTCGCGGTGCACGATGCGGCGGCTGTGTGCGTACGCGATGGCCTGACACAAGCCAGAGAAGTGATTGACCAGCGCCAAGCGTTCCGTGCGGGTCTTGCATTCAGCGATCGCTTCGGCCAGGGTCCGCCCCGGAACGACGCGCATCGTGTAGTACAGGGTGCCGTCCAGGCGTCGACCGAGTTCGTAAACCGGGACGATGTTCGGATGTTCGAGCGCACCGGTAACGCGGGCTTCGCGCAAGAAGCGCGACAGCGTCTGCAGGGCGCCGGTGTCGCCAGCGCCTTCGCTCACGCCGTGCAACAGCTCTTTGATCGCCACTTGCCGGCCCAGATGTAGATCTTGCGCTTTGTAGACGCGTCCGATCGCGCCGCGCCCGAGTTCGTCTCCGGCCTGCGTGCTGTACCTGCCGGGCGCTTCGTCGGTGACGCCGGCCGTGTAGGCGCGAAAGTAGATCCGAGGTCCCGATTCGAGTTTCCCGTCGTCGGGCTCCAGCGCGGGGCCTTCCGAGACACGCACGTCTAACGTTTCGCCGACCTCGAACGCCGCCCGTAGCGAGTTTCGATCCCGCGCAGCCGAGTTGTCCTCAGGCGTAGGCATCCTGAGCCTAGAACGGCCGCCGCAGCGGACGGATAACCGGTCAAATTGGCCAGCAAAGCCATTCGCGCCCTCCCAGCCACCCGCCTCCGGCGGCAGCCGACCCGCAGCAGCCGCGAAGCACTGGCGGCTTACGCTGCCATTTGATGAGAAGTGCACCCATTGAATTCGGGTCGCCGATGCGCTCGCGCCTACTTCGACGCCTCTCGGCGAATCCATTCCCGATGTACGTCTGGGATATCTGCCAGGAGCTGCCTGGTCACTTCACTCGTCGGCGAGCCCGTGACGAGTTCGGGAGGGCCCTGCTCGACGATCTCGCCCTGGTGCATGATGAAGATGGAATTCGAAATGTAGCAGGCAAGGCCGATGTCGTGAGTGACGAACACGATCGTCATATCCAGCTCCTTCTTCAGCTTCAGCAAGTATTCGAGGATGCTCGCACGGCTGCAGGCATCGACCATGCTGGTTGGTTCGTCGGCGATCAGCACCTCGGGGCGTAAGATGAAGATCCGCGCCAACAGCATGCGCTGCATCTGGCCCCCGGAAAGCTCGAACGGATACTTGCCTTCGATCTCTCTCGGTTCGATGTTCACGGCCAAGAGCGCGGCATCCACTCGTGCGTCCATCTCTTCGCGGCTGGGTTTTTGCCGGAACAACTTGAAGCTGCTCTTGAGCTGCGCGCGAATGGTGAAGAACTGATTGAAGGCCGAGAACGGATCCTGGAACACGGCTTGCACCGAGCGCCAATGGTTCCGCGGGTCTCGCTCCTGGGCGATCGGTTTGCCGTCGAAGAGCAGGGTACCGCTCGTCGGGGTTTCCAGCCGCAAGAGCAGTTTGGCGAGCACCGTCTTGCCGCAGCCCGATTGTCCAACCACGCTCACGACGTCCTTGCTCGGGATCGTGAAGTTCAGGTTTTTCACTGCGAAGAAGCGCCTCTTGCCGTGGCCGTAGCTACGCGACAGATGCTGAGCCTCGAATTTCGGCTCACTCGGCATACTGACACCTGACTTGACGATTTTCGACGATCCGGATTGCTTGCTGACTCGTCCTACAATCGGACCGAGCAATCGGGCAGCGTTCGGCGAAGCGACAACCCTCGATTCGATGTGCCAAGTTGGGCGGTGCGCCTTCGATGGCGACCGGCTTTTGACCGGCGCTGAGCATGGAACCCATCAACGCTTTGGTGTACGGTTGGCGCGGGTCGAAGATGATCTGCTGGATGTTACCCAGCTCCACGAACTCACCGGCGTACATCACAGCGATGTTGTTCGACACATGACGCAAGAGCGGCAGCTCGTGCGTGATGAACAGCATGCTGCCGATGATGCCTTGATCCATCAGCTCGAACAGAAGCCGGATTACGGCCTTTTGCGTGGAGACATCCAAGGCAGAGGTCGGCTCATCGGCGATCACGACCCGCGGGTCGAGCAACGTGGAGATTCCGATCACGACGCGTTGCTTCATCCCCGCGGGCAACTGAACCGGGTAAGCGTTCAGCACCTCGTCCGCCGGCATCCCGAGCTTTTCGAAGCGCTCTCGTAAGCGAGAATACACCTGTTTTTTGTCGGCGCTCTCGTCATGGCTCAAGATCATGTCGCTCGCCAGATCCTTCACCTTGCGGGTGGGGTTCAACGAGTT
>Ga0302321_100006368_pt1 | contig 10391 bp, 13 predicted proteins | sample Fen_T0_1_FD_202505 | JGI IMG/M metagenome (GOLD analysis project Ga0302321, IMG submission 202505) | Peat permafrost microbial communities from Stordalen Mire near Abisko, Sweden - Fen_T0_1 | ecosystem: Environmental > Terrestrial > Soil > Wetlands > Permafrost | place: Sweden: Abisko... | reverse complement strand
CATAATTGACAAACCAAAATGAAAACAGCCTATACCCTATTCCTAAAGACCGGCACATGGTGCAATGCCGGCTGCGTCACCTGTCCTGCTGGCCGAAAGCGCGACGAAGACAAAGAGAACAGCAGCACCATGACGCCGGCGATGCTGGAGCAAATCCTTGATTACATCTTGAAGCAAGGAAAGATCATCAGCGCGAGCCACCACTTCTACAACGAGCCCACGTCGCTCCCACACATCGCGCAACTGGTGAAGCTCTGCCACGACCGGGGCATTTACTGTTTCATGTCAACGAACGGAAGCTTCTGGAAAGGATTGAAGCCAGTCATGGAGCAAGGGCTAACCAACCTGATTATGTCGATCAGCGGCTTCACCAACGAGATTCACCAGCGCAGTCACAAGGGAGTGGACATCGAAGTCGTCAAGCGGAACATGATCGAAGTCTCCAAGATCATCCACAGCCGACGCGACTTTGCGGGTGGAAGGATGTTTGTGCGGGTCAGCTGGCACGACTACGAATACAACGAGCATGAGAAACCGCTGATGAAGAAATTCAGTGACGACCTCGGATTCCACTTCACGCCCTACAACACCGGACTCCTACCGCTGGAACAGGCGCAGGCCCGGATGCTGGAAGCCGCTGCGAATCCCAACTCGCCAGAGCATCCCGGCGAACGCGACCTGCGAACCAAGTTGATCGAAGCGCACAAGCTCTGCGGCGAGCGGAAGCATTGGACGTGCATCAATCAGGGGAGAATGCTGACGGTGGACGGCGACGGCATCTTGCACAACTGCTGCGTTAAGGCGCACGACGCGAACAAGCGCGGCAGCTTGTTTGAGACGGACCTTGAGGAGTTCCAGAATTACCGGGAGCATTCCGATATGGACTGTTTCAACTGCAAGAAGCACGGGCATCACGTTTACGCCATGCAGCAATACCGATTGCCGTTGGGAGTAAAGACGACTGTGAAGAAGTTCGCGGAGGACACATGGAGGAAGCACAACCTCGGCGGCGTGTTCCCGAAGCTGTCCGCGCTCCGAAGCCAGTGGAGCTACGACCGGCCAGACGTGAAGAAGTAATTTGATCGCGGGACTGAAACACAAACCAAACAAACAAAACGGAAACAATGAAGAAAACAATCACTTAATCCGAATAGCCAATTTATGAAAAACATAGCACTCGCAATCATGGTCGCGGCAACCGTCACCGGCTGCTGCTCGGTAAACCGGAGCAAGACTTGTGTCGCGCTCCACTTCAAACACGCTCCAAGCCTGGAGACGCAGCGGCTGCTGGCGGCGACCGCCGGCGAATCCGTTGCCGAGGTGAATCAATGGTTCGCGTCAGGTCAACGCGGCTTCGTGATCAACGACGACCGACCGGAGCTAGACCGCAACGCGCTACTGGCGGCGCTGGCTGAAGGCGCGAAGGTGACGAACAAACACGATGCACGCATGGCGTGGAAGCAATGAACCGAATCGCAAAAAGGGTGGATAAGAAAGTCCAACTCGCGTTCATTTCGGGTTTGCTATCTAACCTGATTGAAACGAAGTCTGAAGACGCAATCAGAAATGAATTAGCTACTTTGGGCGAATATGAACAGGGCATCCTGTGTGGAATGTCATGCGTGATTCTAGCCGGACTCGACAGTGAAATGCCTGCGTTTTGGATTAAATTAATGAGTGAAAGCCTGAAGTGTTCGTTCGTTGAATTTGTTCTAGGAAGCAAGGAATCATTGGAAGCGAATTAAACCCATGAAGAAAATGAACCAACGCACGTGCGGCGAAACGTCAGGGACACCTGGCAACCGATACCGCTGCGATCGAGAACAACGAAATGCTGACGAACACTGGGCACGGCGGCGCGGGGAACGGCAGCCGGTGACCGGGGCGAGCCTAGCGGAACTGGAGCGGAAATTATCGTTGATACAGAATGAATTGGCTTGATTTTCAGAGAGTTGCGGGTAATAATAACGGCATCGGTTGCGAGTAAATTCCTATGAGAAATCCACTTCAAACGATCAAGAAGGCGCTGGCAACCATCGGCTCGAAGCGCAGCCCGCACTGGCCCGCAGCCCGGCGACGGTGGCTGGCAACAAACCCGACCTGCGCCGCCTGCGGAGGAACGCTGAATCTTGAGGTGCATCACAAAGTCCCGTTCCACTTGCATCCGGAGCTGGAACTTGAGCCGAGCAACTTCATAACGCTGTGCGAGCCGTGGGGCGTCGAGCATCATCTGAAGATCGGCCACACCGTCAACGGCAAGTCCTCTTGGAAGATCAATAATCCTGACGTGGTGCTGGATGCCGCCTTCGCGCTGCGACAATCCAGGCAATGACCAGCAATCCAAGCGACCCGTTGCTGGTAGCCGAAACCGGCGACCTTCCTCCCGAGCCGCTACCAAAGCAACCCAAGAAGCGCGGAGTCCCAAAGGGACACAAATCCAAAGGCAGGAAAAGAGGCAGAAAATCAAAGTGGGGAAAGGTCAATCCGTCCAAAGTAGCGCACGCAATGATCAAACTAGGGGCAACAGAGCAGCAAGTTGCGGAAACCATTGGCGTTACAGCCGATTGCCTGTCAGAATGGAAGTCTCAAAAGAAAGAATTAAACCGGGCGATTGTTTCGGCGAAGCAGAAGCGGTGCATTGAGGTTGAACGCGCACTCTATCTAAGGGCAAAGGGTTACAAGCATCGCGCAACCAAAATCCTCGTAGTGGACGGCGCAGTCCGTAAAGTGCCTTACACCGAGCACTACCCGCCCGATACGCCGGCCTGCGTCCACTTCCTGAGGCATCAAGACCCGGAGAACTGGCGCGATAAGCCGGCGGAGATAGTTGCCAGCGCAACCCTGACCAGCCCGGACGGCACGACGAGCGTTTTCAACATCGGAGTTCGAGCGGAGGATTTGCCGTGTTGAAAGCCAACGTAGTCCCGGGCGACCCGAAGCTATCCATCGAGGTCAGGGGCGACAATTACAAGATGATCGCCGCCAAGGAGCACGAGGTCATCTTGAGCGGGCCGGCGGATACCGCCAAGACCTGGACCTGCTGCTGCAAAGCGCACCTTTACGCCATTTCAACACCGAACGTGCAAGGGGCGATTGTCCGAAAGACGGCGGTCAGCCTCGCCGGGACGGTGCTCAAGAGCTTTATTCGGGTGCTCAAGAGCCAGAATCAGCCGGTGACGATCCATGGCGGCGAGACGCCTAGCCTGTTCATCTACCCGAACGGGAGCAGGATTTACACGGGCGGAATGGACAACCCGGATCGGGTGCTGTCATCGGAGCGCGATTTCATCTACACCTGCCAGACAGAGGAATTGAGTCTGAACGACTGGGAGACGCTGGCGACGCGGTGCTCAGGTCGCGGCGCGGTGGTGAAATACCCGCAGTTGTTTGGTGACTGCAACCCCGGCGGCAGCCGTCACTGGATCAGGATGCGGGCAACGGAAGGCCGGTTGCGGCTGCTGGTGGCGCGGCATCAGGATAACCCAACGCTTTACGATCGGGACGGGAAGATGTTGGACAACGAGGACACGCGACGACGGATGGCCGTGCTTCAGAATTTGACGGGGATGCGGAAGAAGCGGCTGTTCGAGGGAGCATGGGCCAGCGCGGAAGGAGCGGTTTATGACATGTTCGACGCGAACACACACGTTACGACCCGCAACCGTAGCGAGATGCGGCGATTCTTCCTTACGTTGGACGAGGGCTACACTAACCCAGCGGTTATCCTCGTGGTGGGGGAGGACAGCGACGGGCGCTGGCATGTGTTCCGGGAGTTCTATCAGGCTGGCGTGTTGCAAGAAACCGTCGTCAAAATGACATTGGCTTGGCAAAAGGAATGGAGCGTTGAAACGGTGGCGGTTGACGAGAGCGCGGCGGGATTGATTGCGGATCTCAACAACTGCGGCTGCTTTGCTCGGGGCGGAAAGGGCCGGGTGGTGGACGGAATCAACCGCATACAGAACCGGCTGGAGGTGGCCGGCGACGGGAAACCGAGGCTCACGTTCGACCCGAGCTGCTCCAATTGCATAAACGAGTTCGAGAGCTACGTCTGGGCGCTTGACAAGCCGAAGGACACGCCGGTCAAAGACCACGACCACACGAGCGACGCACTACGCTACCTAGACAACGTATTCAGCGAACCGAGCGGAGCGTGGGACGGGCGGGCGGTCGCGGCATCTGGAACGGGCTGGCAGTTGCCGGCGGGCGACGCGAACCTCGACCCGATAGACTTTGTTGATGCAACAGAAGATTGATTATGAATCCAACGACCTACCAGAAGCCAGTGACGAGGCAGGTCACAGTAGCCAAGTCAAAGGCATTGATTGACGCTTTCAACACGCTACAACCGTGTTGCGAATGCCGCTACAGCGTGCCGGACGGTGCTCTGAACCGTTGCCACGCATCGCCGCCACAGGTGAGAATGCCGTATGATAACTTGAGCGCCTGGCCCGTTGTGCCAGCCAAGGGCGGCGGTTGCCGGCTCTGGAAGGAGGTTGAGGCGTGAGCACACCAAAGAGACTATTTGAGTTGCCGCCGGCTGAAATCTGCGCGGCAGCCATCAAGGTAGATCACTGGTTCAAGAAGAACGGCTGCGAGTCATGGGAGCTTTATAGGGCGTGCAGTCGGAGCGATCTGGACAAATCCCGCAACGAGGTTCAAAGGTGGAAAGCACTCTTCGAGGACATGGAACGGCAGCGGAACATGTTGATTGACGGCATGAACAAATTGACTCGCCAATACGTCGCGTGAAACCCGCCGCGCAATTCAATCCTAAGCCGCGAAAGAGCTTCGCCATTCGCCACGCGCAGATACAGGCAGAGGAAGCCGAGATCGAGGCGCAGCGTTACCGCTACGAGGAGCGCGCCGCTATCCACGAGTTCGACGGCAAGGCGACCCGAGCCGATGCGGAGCGGATGGGCCGGAAGGAAGTTTATGGCAAAGACTGACCTGAACATCGTTGACGGCATCAAGGGCAGCCGGGACGGGCTGTTCTATGTGTTCGAGAACAAGACTCCACCGGAAGTCTGGCAATGGCTCATGGAGCGAATGGAGCTTTCCTACGCCGGGCTGCACGTTGTCTGGATCATTCGCGGAACGGAGCTGGAGCGGGAATACAACGAACGGATTAGGAACTACTGAAATGCCCCGCGAACGCACACCATCTCAAGTCCAGCCGAACGGATGGGAGAAATGCACGCACCGCGTAGAGGTAGGCTGCACGGCGACGGAAAAGCTCTTCTGGCAAGCGGTGTTCGGTAACGGAAGCCTGTCCGATAAGGCGCGGATTCTTCTCAATCGCGAAGCCTGTCGGAAGGCGAATATCCCGCTCATAAAGCGTTCACCCGGGTAATTATCCACTTTGAAATCAAAAGCGTTACGCGTTAATTAGAATCAGTTGCAGATACTTGGATTCAATATCACGCGGGCGAAAGCGGCAGCGATACCGTCAACCAATGACGTTACGATGCAGTTCATGCCGCCGATGACGGACACGGTATCCAAGTATCCCGCCAATAGCGTCGAGGCAATCGCCAACAACGACCGCATCATACGTAACGATCCCCGTGAGAGTTTCTACTGGACGCTGCCAAACAAGCTCACACCGCAGCAATGCCTACAGATGCTGCGGGCGGCGCTCGCGGGCGACCTCTACCAGCAGTTCAATCTCTCCCAGTTGATGTCGGACACTTGGCCGACGTACCGAATGGCGAGCCACCAGTTGTGCGAGAGCGCGGCTTACATGCGCTATGCGGTTCACCCCTACGCCGAGGAAGGCAAGAAGCCGACGCGATCCGCGACCGAGAAAGCTGACCTGATCAGCCGGGCGATGCGGGGGATGAGTCCGAACAGTTTCAACGACGAGAAGGGATTCAGCGGAATGGCCTACTCGCTTTGTGACGCAATGTTGAACGGGCTTTCAATGTGCGAGCTGCTTTGGGAACGACGCAGCGACGCGTCGGGCCGAGCATGGATGCCGGCGGCGGCGGCTTGGGTTCACCCGAGGCACTACACATTCTCGACGGACGGCTTCGTGGCGCTCTACACGGACGACTACAGCCGGCAGTTCATGACCACGGAAGGCAACCGTATCGGGCAGCAGCCAGACCCGACGAAGTTCATCTGCGGTCAGTTCATAAGCCGGGCCGGGAGCAGCTTAGGCGCTGGCTTCATGAGGCCGCTGGTCTGGTACTGGTCTGCGCGGCAGTTCAACAATGAATGGATGTTGAACACCGCGAAGCAATACGGTAGTCCGTTCATCGACATCACCTACAAGCCGGGCACGATGAGCACCGGCCCGGGCGGCGAGCTGGAGAAGCTGAACGAGATGCTCAAGACGGCTGGAGCGCAGCGGCGCTTGTTCCACCCGGAGGGGACGGTCGCGGAGATTCACCCGGCGACAAGCCTCGGCAAAGAGAATCCGCAGCGGGTAATGGAAGAGAAAGCGGACGAGGCTTGCTTGTTCCTGTTGCTGGGGCAGAAGGGTACGACCACTTCTCAGGCCGGCAAGCTTGGTGACGACGAAACGCACGAGAACGTCAAGGAAGAGCGGAAGCTAGGCTTGGCGAATTGGCTGGCTCGGAATCCGTTGCGGCAGTTCGCCCGGGCCGTGTTGATCAAGAACTACGGAAACGCGGACGAGTGCCCGGAGCTTGCGCCGGACACCACGAAGCCGCTGAAGCCTGAGCAGGTAGGGCAGTTGATGACGGCGGTGAGTTCGAGCCGCGTCCCGATACGGTCTGACGAGTTCTACAAGAAGATTGGATTCACACAGCCGGAGAGCGGTGAAGTTGTTATCTCTGCCGGGACATTGAGCATCCAGGGCGATGCGTTGACGGACGAGGAAAAGTTCAATCAAGACCTGAAAAAGCAGGTGGCGCAAGGCGAGGCGCAGCTTTCATTGCAAGCCGAAGCGCAAGGCAGCCAGCCAGACACGAAAGACCAGCAAGACAAGCCGGACGACAAGGCCAAGGCGAGCGGTCGGTTGCCGGCGCACACCGTGAAGCACGTCATTCGAGGAGGTGAACGCGGCGCGATGGAATTGCGGAACGTGCTGCGGGCGGCGACGGACGCTGAGCTGGCTGAACTCGAGGATAAGCTGACGGCGGCGGAAGGCGCGCCGGAGCACAACGGGGAGGCGCACGCGGTAGAGGACGCGGTGGCGGCCTTGGAGAATCGAATCAAGTTCCCGTGAATTTACGGCAAAGAAGACCAACAAAGTTTCCCGCACCGAGCCTACCGAAGCCGCGCAAGTGGCGAGTGTCAGGCCAGCGGGCACGCCCGATGCGGAACGCGCACCAGAAGTGCCAGTTCCCACAGTAGCAGCGGAAGCTGCGGTGGCAGAGGTAGCCACGAGCAAAGCATCGGGCGAACCTTTACGGAAAGGCGGAGCGCACTGGTTCATCCCGCCGCAGCGCGGTGGCGGATTCGGAACAAAAGGAAATTGACTATGAAGATCGTGACTTTGACGGAAGCAGAGGAGGCGGTGATAGCCAAGATGCGGCGCGATGCGCTAAAGGCAAAGGCTGAACCGGATGCGGCGGCGCGGGAAGTTGTGCGCGCTGAAAATACGGAAGTCGTCCACTGCCGCGCCAGCAGCGCCGCCGGCGAGAAGCTAGGCGCAAGTCAGCCGTGGAAGCAGGGCGAGCGCGTTGAGTTCATGTGGATGCCGGCTGGCGTCTCCACCATCTGCGCGGGCTTCCGCAAAGGCAGCATCGAATTGACAGTCCAATGCGACGAAGCGACGGCGCAGGCCGTTCAAGCCAGCTTGGATGCGTGGCGCGAAGATCGCCCGAAGCAAGAGCCGTTCGGTTGCATCGAGCATCGTGAACAGGAGGCTAGCTTCCGGGTGAGCGCACGCGGCGGGTTCAAATGGAACGGCGACGGCGTGTATCTGGCAGCTGAACCTACCACGTTGGGCGCTGAGAACGTGAACGGTCGCGTGCATCGTAGCTGGTCGCCGAGCTTCACGACGGACGCGGACTATTCCAAGGCGAAAGAATCGGACGGCGTGTTGCAGTTCCCGGAAGGCGTGCGCGGAAGCCGCAGCAACCCGGCGAGTATCACGGGCGTTGACTTTTGCGTGGGGACACTGACCAACAAGCCGGCGTTCCATTCGATGAATCCGGTGCGGGCCAAGGAAGGCGAGAAGGTCGCAGCGATGCAAGGCGATGCCTCGGCAGAGATGGCGAAGCCTGTCACCAAGGAAGAAACATCAGGCGATAACGACGAACAATGGCGGCGGGAACTAGTTCAGGACGTGCCGGACTACACGGACGCCGAGCTTGGTTTTTACATTGATAGGATGAAGGAAGGACGCAGCCGGATGGCTTGTGTGACCATGATTCGATCGGCGCGGTATCTGGAATCCAACGAGGATAAGACCAAGAAAGTCACGGGCGACCTGCTGATCAATCACGCCGCGTCCGCCGTGCCGACGCTGGATTCAATCTACTCCAAGCACGCAGACGACATGAGCCGAGTCAACGCGCTGGCGGTGAAGCATTGCGCGGTGGCGTTGACGGCACAGGACGTGTTCGAACGGCATTGCGTCATGACTGGCGTCAAGGTCATCAAAACATCCGATCAGACACCAGCAGCTATCCTCGAAAGAATTTACGCCCGGGCGGGCGGAAACCGCTGATAAGCGGGACGGTAAACAACAACAACAAGGACAAAACAGTGAAAATCGTAATCCAAAAAGTCCCGCCGGACAGCAAGTTCAAGGTGGGCGCGTCGTTGGACTTGGACCATGACGAAATGAAAGTGATCGAGGCATCGGGCCATGAGTTCATCACGGCGGGCGAACATGCCGCCAAGGAAGCATCGGCTGTCATCAACGCGAGCCGCCAGGCCGCGTTCAAGGCGCTTGTAGTGTCGGCGGTGAATCGGGCCGTTGACCGCGAGGCGCTCGTCCCGAAAGGTGACGCAGCGAATAGCGCGGAAAAGATGACCGTGACGGCGACCAAGCAGATCGAGCAAGGCGCGGACGCCGAGTTCGTCATTGCGATGATCGACGGTTTGCCCGGCAAGGCGAGCGTTACGGCGTCCCGGCAGACCGGCTACGTCAACGATAACCAGACCGGCACAGTGACGGAATACATCCACGGTGGGCAGGTTGATCTCCGGGAAGCCTCCAAGGGCTACGTCAAGGCAATGGAAGGGCAGGACACGCTCTGCAAAAACAATCGCTGGGAAGAAGCAGTCAAGCAGTCCAAGGAAGCCGCCGTCATCCTGAGCAAGCATCACGTCAAGGCGGGCGATGCTCTGTTGACGGACATGGTTCGCGGCGCGACTCGCTTCGACCCGGACACGATCAAGGCGGCAACGTTCAGCGATCCCAACAGCCAAGTCGGCGCGTTGGCGGGCGACCTGATTCTTATGCGGAATCTCGGGTATCTGCGCTACAAGCTTCCATGGCTCGGCAAGTTGACCACGGACCTTTCCGGCGAGCCGGCGAAGTTCGGTCAATCAATCCTGACCCGTTACATCACGCCTCCCGGTGTGTTGACATGGGTTCCCGGACTTGGGTTCACGTCTGATGCGTCTGCCATCTCGGCGGCTGGCGTCGGCACGACCCAATCGGGCGGCACGAACCAGACCTCGGGCACGATCACGAAGAGCGTTCCGACCACGACCGACAAGAGCATCGTCCTGAACATGTTCAAGGCGACGGAAATCGAGTTCCCGGTGAGCTTGCTATCCGGCACGATCCGAAACCTGTTTGCGGAACAATACGGGGCGCAGACCTACTCGCTGGCGGAAGCCATCAACAAGGACGTGCTCGCTGGTATCTTCTCCGCGACCTGGAGCGGCGTTATCAGCCAATACGTCAAGGCGCTGGGTAGCTGGAATCTGTCCGGAATGATCGGCATCAAGAACGCGATGAGCATCGCCAAGATTCCGGACGTGGGCCGGTTCGCGCTGCTGCACAGCTACTACCACGACAAGCTGCTGGAAGATTCAAACCTGTTGAGCGCGAAAGCCATCTTGGCTTTAATCAACAAGGATCAATCCAGCTTCGAGTCGGGTGAAGTGCCGACTTTGTTCGGCGTCAAGCCGCTGGAAAGCCAGTTGTCGAGCGCGACCGCAGCCGGCGCGTTGACGACCTGGACGGACGACACGAACCTCGGTACGACCTCCATCGTCGGTTTCGCGGGAAATGCCTCCTCGCACATGTTCGTCAGTCGTCCTCCGCAGGACTGGACGACTACGTTGAGCCAGTTGGGTATCCCGACCACGGCCAGCATCCGCCTCGTCACCGAGCCGGACTCTGGGTTGACTGTCATGGTGTTCAGCTACGCCGACAACGGCAAGATGAGCATCAGCCAGCGCGTTTGCGTCATGTGGGGTCAAGCGCAGGGCGACCCGCGCGTGGGTCTGTTGATCAAGGC
>Ga0302321_100006366_pt1 | contig 10392 bp, 6 predicted proteins | sample Fen_T0_1_FD_202505 | JGI IMG/M metagenome (GOLD analysis project Ga0302321, IMG submission 202505) | Peat permafrost microbial communities from Stordalen Mire near Abisko, Sweden - Fen_T0_1 | ecosystem: Environmental > Terrestrial > Soil > Wetlands > Permafrost | place: Sweden: Abisko... | reverse complement strand
GGCAGGAGCGGCGGACCTTGCCCAGCCGGCGAATTGAAGCCGGCCGAGGCGTCGGCCGAGCTGCGCTGAGCCGTGGTGACGAACGAAGGCACGACCGCCGCGAGAACTGCCACCTGATCGGTTGCGGTGTTGAGCGTGGACAGGTTGGGCTGCTTCGCCGCAATCCAGTCGCCGAGAGGATTCTTAGGCAGATTGGCGAAGTCGTCCGCGGTGACGTCCCCGGCCTGGTCGTAGAGAACGGTGACCTGAATGTAGTGGAACCGCTGCGCGACGATCCAGTCCGCCCAGGGATCGAGATCGCCGTTCGGCCCGGTCATGGCGGCTTTCGGCGCGGAGTACGAGCCGAGCGACGCCACCACGGTCACGCGATCGACCACGGTGGGATCCATGAGGTATGCGTCCGCGAGATCCGTAAGCTGCGCGCCCGTCACGACGACGAGGGGTTGCCCGGGAAGGGACAATTGCCGCGAAAGGTCCAGGATCAACTGGGCGCCCGCCGTCCGTAGCGGGACCGTGGATTCAATCTTCTGGCCGGCGGGCACGGTCAGCGGGATGCTGGCGCCCGCGGTGACATCGGGGATGTGCTTGAGGCCGCTCGCGCGCGCGGCCGTCACGAAGTTGGTCCAGCCGGTCACGTTCGCGTTCTGATCGGGCCAGTAGTTGCTCGCGTCGACCACGATACCCGCCAGGGTCAACCCGCCGCTGTTCGCGAGCAGCACTGCGAATTCCCCGGCCCAGTTGTCGCTCCAGCCGTCGTTGTCGATGATGACGGGGTTGTGCGCGTCGACGGGTAGCAAGCCTTGCTGCTCGTTGCGGCCAGCGTCGAGGGTTCCGTCACAACCCGCTGGCGCGAGCATCAGTCCCAGGCAGCTGACGATTGCCGGGCATGCCGCGATCATGGCGAGGAAGCGAGCAGGGCACGGACGGGCCGCACTTCCCTCCGCGCCCTCCTGGCGCGCGTGACGCGGTACGATACTGCGGCACTCGTGTCGTGTCATCGTGGCCTTCCGGCAAAGCCGAAGTGATGCATCTATACTGGGTCGCCTCGTGAAGGCAAGCAACACCTCTCGCCTGCCGGGCACCTTCGGGGTGTGACGCGCCTCCGGAGCGTTAGAACCTGGCAGTTTTCGTAACAAGAATTGGCGCGCCGGGCAAACACACGGACCCGGCCGCGGACTTGCGGGGGCGCGACGAGCTATCCGATAGAGCCCGGCCACCGCTGGACGCCCCGTGGTGCAGCGCGAGCTGGCCGATGTTCCCCACGGCCTCGTCCCCACGGGCCCGTGACTCGCATCTTGTTGGCGGTTGTCGCTGTCGGGCTCTATGCGGCCTGTCAGGCGACTACTACTTCGACGACAGAGACACTCCGAGGTGAGGGCTGTTGCACCGGACTTGCGGACCGAGCGGGTGGCGGCGAGCAAGGTCATCTGCTCGTCCCCGGCCGTGGCGGATCGGGTCTTCTGCGCCAAGGTCGAAGGGCTGTTTGTGCTCTCACCCGCCAATGGCTCACCCACGCTCGTATCCCCGAACGTCGCTCTGTCGATTACGGCCATCGGCGCGGATCAGAATCGCTTCGTCTGGGTCAGCGACTTCGGTCGCGAGAAGCTCGATGTCAAGCTGTTTTTCCGGAACGCGATTCCGCCCCGATAGCCGCCTGCGCGTCAGAATGAGGGGATAAATCCCTTCGGCGAATCGAGCACCCAGAACGACTGCATGAAGCCGGCGGTGATGCGGCCGGGTAGGCCGGGTTGGGTGTAGGGTCCCGCTTGGGTCGGGACCGCCCAGTCGATGCGCAGCACCGACGAGTTGAGTTGCGGGATCAGCCAGCGCAGGCCGACGCCGACGTCGTGGTGCGGGACCAAATCACCGTACGAACCCGCAGCGTGCCCCACGTCGTAGAACAGCACCGCGCCGAATCGCTGCGAATACACGGCGATCGGGGCGGTGCGGATCTCGGCGTGGGCGGCGGCCGCGACCACGCCCTGGAACTCGCCGATCTGGTAGCCGCGCAGCCCGGTGTCGCCGCCGAGGAAAAGCGGTGTCCGATAGGTGTCGGCGCGGAGCGCGTCGGTGGTTGCCTCGATCACCACGCGTGCCGCGCGCCCGATCGGCGGCGTCGCGAGGAAGATCACCCCGGACAGCCGCTGGTCGATCAAGTGCCCCGAGCGCGTCCGCGCGGACACCTGCGCTTGCGCCATCGCGTACCCGGAGCCCCCGGGCGCGGCCGCCCAGCTCGCGGTCGCGCTCATCGGGTACGCGACGAAGTCGGCCCCGAGCGCGGGCACGCCAGCGGCGAGCTCGACGGCCAAGTGCGGCCCGAGCCGACCATTCTCACGCAGGTCGAACGTGTTCAGATCGCGAAACACGCCGTAGCGCGCGGTGAAGAGCTCGTAGCGCAGGTAGGGCTCCGACCGCGTCTCCGACAAGGGCGTCCACTGGGCGAGAAATTGCTCGGCAAGGGCCGGGACATTGGGATCGGCCGGAAAATCCGCCAGCACGAGCGAACGCGGATGGTCGAAGCGGTAGCCCGCGGTAACGCGCTGGATGACCGCCTGACCGAACGAGCGTACCGTGTTGGCGTCGACGGCCACCTCGTGGCGCCGGTAGATGAACGGGACGGAGGTTCCGGCGACGCTCACCGGACAAAGCTGGTTGTCGCAGAAGTGGCGGACGACGACGTCTTGGTGACTGACGTTGAGCTCGGCGCCCCAGCGGCTGGCCAGCGAGTACAGCGGATATTGCAGCGAGAACAGCTCGTTGTCGCCTTCGTAGCGATCGGTGTCGCGCGCGTACCAGGCGTTCCCCGTTGCGAGCAGGGTAAGTCGCGTGCCGGCCACGTTGGGATCGAAGTAGGTCGGCCCGACGCCATAGCGGCCCTGGTCCAGCTCGAACCCGGCGGCCACATATTTGCGCCAGCCGAAGAGGTTGTTCTCGGAAAGCGAGGTTTGCAGCACGGACAGCGTATTCTTCTGGAACTGGAAGTCGGTGTTGAAGCGTAGGCTCCACAGGTCCCGGGTGACGGCGAGGACGTCGACGCTGCCGGGCACGGGCGACGCCACCGGCATGATCGCGACCACGCTCGAGAGCCCCGGTGCCGCGAACCTCGTGCCGTTCGCGAAGAAGAGCGGTGGCGGCGCTTGCAGGTTGCGCACACTCTCGTCGGCGAGCATCGCGTCCCAGTGCTGGCCGGGTGCCAGCAGCAGCTCGCGCTCGATGATGTCGGGCCGCGTGGTCCGGTGGAAGATGTTGAGGAGCTGGAGGCGCCAGTCGTGGCGCGAGAACACATCCTGGTTGACGACGTAGACGTGGCCGATGACCTTGCCCTCCGGGTTTCCGTCGATGGTCAGGCCGAGCAGCGCGAGCGCTTCCTCGACGGATTCGCGTTCGAGGCGTCCGAGCGACGGCATCGGCTCGGACGCGGCGGGTCCCGCCGCGGCGGCGAGCATGATAGCGGCGGCGACGATCCGGACCGCGCCCGCGGCACGTGCCGGGAACGCGTCAGACCGCCGCATGGTGCACGGCCCGTGAGGATGGTTGTCGCCCTGGTGGCATGTGGCGTGGAAGCACAGGTTGTCGCTCTGCCGGAAGGACGTCAACTACCGTCCGGCATGCCGATGTCCGCGCGTGCTGCTGCGGCCCTCGTGCTGGCTACCTTTCTCATCCCGAGGCATTCCGCCTCGATAGAGGGGGCTCGGTGGATCAGCGCCACCCCCAACCACGCGCTTTCGACCGAGCGCGGGTGTCCACCCAATCGAGTCAAACCCGGGCGCGCCAGCGCTAACCTTTGCGACCGAGAAGGCCCGCTTTCAGCTCCTCGAACAGGCTTGCCTCCATGCGCTGCTTCCTCTGCGCCACGAAACGTTCGAACACCACGCGGAGCTCCTCCTGTAGTTGGACGTTTGCTTGTCCAACCCCACGCCGATGAAGCTCGATCTGCAGTTCGCGGCAAGCATATCCAACGCAGACGCAGGGGCGGTGCGCCACCTCGAGCGAGCAGCCCGAAGGTCCACGAAATGCACAACCGAGGTGACGGGCGCGCGGCGGTTTCAGGTGGGAAGGTGTCGTCCCGACAAGCCTGAGCGCCGCCAACTCGTGATCGGTGAAAAGATCCCGCGTGTGTGCCGAGCAGCAGCTGCCACCGGGCCAGCCCGTAGATTGAGGTTGCACACAATGGGCGCACGCTTCGGTCGGGCCAAACTGCGCTGCCATCTGGTCACGCAGCTGGCGCAGCCTCAGGGAGAGTTGCTCCTCCGCACGGCTCGCGACACCGGGTCCGGCCTGCGCCAATAGCTGACGACGAAGGTGGTAAAGCTCGTCGGCCCGCGTACGGGGTCCCGACAATCGATCCAAGACGTATCTTGCCGACACGAACACGCGCAGAAGCATACGACTCCTCCGGTCAGCAAGGGGGCCAGTTGACGTAGCATCGGCTAGCGAACATCTTCGGATGCGATGCGGCGGTGGAAGAAGGACACTCGAAATTCCTACGCACCCAAGTTCCCGCGGGCGCGCCCACCGACGGTCCAGATTCCTTTGCGATTTCCGACATGTTGCGGGTGCGCCCCGAAGCGTTCCGAATGTACTGATTCGCGGCGGGGCTTTCGACCGGCGTGCTAGACCGCACGGGCTGAGCCACTCTCGTGTGGTCGAGGACACCAAAACCTGCGTGTGTGCGCCAGCTTTCAACCGGTGAAAGGAAAGATCTCATGAGAACCCCGGCACGGGTAGCGCTAGTCACAATTCTTCTCGCGGCATGCTCAAGCTCATCCGGAGGTCCCGGGCCGCTGGGCACGGGCGGTAGTGCGTCGGGCGGCTCCTCTGCGCCAGTTGGCGCAGGGTCGGGCGGGAGCAGTGCCACGGGTGGCAATGTTGGGTCTGGCGGAACAGTGGGGACAGGTGGCGCAACGAATACGGGCGGCAGCGTTGCTACCGGCGGTTCGACCAGCATGGGTGGAACGATGGGAACGGGTGGCTCGACCGGTGTTGGCGGCAATTCGGCCACCGGTGGATCCAGGGGTACGGGTGGCACGACCGTGGTCGCGGGAAGCAGCGGTACGGGTGGCGGACCGAGGACCGGCGGCTCGACCGGGACCGGCGGCTCGACCGGGAGCGGCGGCTCGACGGGAACCGGCGGTTTGACCGGGACCGGCGGCTCGACGGGAACCGGCGGCTCGACCGGGAGCGGCGGAAGCAGCGGCACCGGTGGCGGAATCAAGGATGGTGGCCCAGACCTCGGATCGGACACCGGCTCCACCTCCTTCGATCCGTGTGCGGCCACGGGTGCCTGCAAGGTTCTGGCTCTGGGCGATTCCATCACCTGGGGCATCAACTACGGGGGAGGCTACCGTATCAAGCTCTTCACCCACACGACTACCGACCAGAAGATCATCACCTACGTAGGCTACGACACGGGCAACCCTCCGGATTCAACCGCGCTCGCCAAGCTGGGAAGCGCTAGCGCCCAATGGGTCAACAAGCACGAGGGGCACAGCGGTTGGACCATCCAGCAAGACGACGACATCGTCACGGGGAAATCGACCACGACCAACGACGGTGTCAACTACACGGGCAAGAAGGTGGTGGCCGATTTCTCGCCCAATATCGTCTTGCTCCACATCGGGACCAACGACATGTACGGATCGGACCCGGGAGGGGCGCCCACCCGTTTGGGCACGCTCATCGACCACATCGTGGCCGATGCTCCGAATGCGCTGTTGGTGGTTTCCAGCATCATTCCGTTGCCTATGGACGCGAGCCAGGTCACCACCTACAACAAGGCGGTTCCTGGGGTCGTCCAGCAGCGCGCCAGCGCTGGCAAGCATGTCCTATACGTAGACATGTTCTCGGCCTTAACGACTTCCGATCTGGGGAGCGACCAAGTCCATCCCAACGAGGGCGGCTACGAGAAGATGGCGGTCGTCTGGTACACGGGCATCAAGTCGTATCTACACTGAGCTCCTACAAGCAGAGCTAGGACGCTGCTCGGCGGCGCCTGCGAGCCAAGGCCAATAGCCCAAGTCCGAGGACGACCGCAGCTGCATCCAGGTAATCGCGCTTCTTCGACGTGCCTGCCCCCAGTGTACAGCCACATCCACTCGTCCCAGACCCGCCGCCCGTCGTGATGCTGCCGGTGCTCGACGTCCCGCCCGAGCCATTTCCGGCGCCTCCACCGTTTGCGGTGCTGCCGCCGCTTCCGGTCAGACCGCCTGAGCCGAGCGCGCCACCGCTTCCGCTGCCACCCGTGCCCTGACTCCCTCCACTACCCTGCGCTCCGCCTTTTCCGCCGCCTCCACCCACGCCTGAGTTTCCGCCGCTCCCGCTGCCACCCGTCGCTTGACTCCCTCCACCGCCCTGCGCTCCGCCGCTTCCGCTACCTCCGCCGGTGCCAACGCTCCCGCCAGCGCCGGTGGCGCCTCCGCTACCGACGGAGCCGCCCGTCGTGGCAACTCTACCGTCGCCGACGCCGTCACTGCCCGTATCCCTTGCGCCGTCCAGGCTGCCGTCTCTGCCGCCGCTGCTTCCGCCGGTGCTGCTGCTGCCGCCGGTTCCGCCCGCGCCCGTGCTGCCCCCGGTGCCGCCGGAGCCGCATTGTGTGATTTCGGGATCAGTGGCACCGGTCTGGTCGAGACCCAAAAAGGGTATGGTGTATGTGGCGTTGAAGTTCGCGTCCGTGCCGTGTGGGCCGTTCGCCTCCAACCACGCGTCAAGAACCGTGAAACCGCAAGCATTCTGCCAGCTCTGCCGAGTCCAACTGTGACTGTTCAAGCTCACCGTGGTGGTCGACGTCGGGTTCGTGTCGAGGCCCAGGACATTGGTCCATTCCTTGATTGCCTCGGTCTGGTTGTTGGGGCTGATCGTGCTGTCCGCGGCGCCGTGCCAGAGTTGGACGCGCGGGCGATGTCCCGAATATCCCGGGTACATGGCGCGAACCTTGTCCCCCCATTGCTGCGCGGTGAACGTCGTTTTGCCACCTGCGCAATTGCCGCTCCATTGGTTGCTGGAGCTGTAACCATCGGCCCAACATCCGGCGGGCACCCCGGAGAACTCGGAGCCGGCTTTGAACACATCGGGATAGACGGCGAGCAGGGCTTCCGTCATCATGGCGCCGGACGAGGTTCCTGTCGCGTAAACCCGATCGGCGTTCGCCTTGTACGTGGTGATCGTGTACTTCACCATCTGGGCGATGGCCTGCGTGTCGCCCCCACCGTCGTGCGTGAGCGACGCCGTCGACCCGACGTCCCAACAGTTGCGCGTCGTGCCGGGGAGATGGTTCTGCGGGTAGACCATGATGAAGCCGTACTTGTCGGCCGCCGCCACGATGCCGCCCGATTGCGCTTCACCGAAGACGCCCGCAGCATCCCCCCCGCAGTAGTGCGCGACCACTAGGATGGGCGGATTCGTGGCCACCTTGTCCGGCACGTAAATATACATGGCGATGTACGTCGGGACGCCGCTGGCCCCCCAGCTGCTGACTTGCTGCAAGGAAGCCGCCCACGCGGGCATCGCAACGAGGAGTCCAAGGGCAGCGGCCAGCAGGGTGGAAACACCTTTGAGTCGATTGCGCATGTCATGGAATGCCCGGCAAACGGAGTTTTGTTCTCGTAACCTTCCGATTTGCCTTCGATAGGATAGGTGCGAGCAAGCATGCGTGGCGCAGATGGTCAAGTAACGCACTGTGCCTTTGGCTGAGCGGTCGCTTCGATGGATCCCGGTAGATCCCGGCGGCGCGTGGATGGAGCAGATGGCACGAAACCCCGTCGGTGCGGCCGTCGCTTGCTTGGTGGGCAAGCGGTACGTGCTCATTGATCGGGATCCGCTGCACGCGGTGGGCTGCTGCCGAATTCTGGGGCAGGGTGGGGACAAGACGGTGAGGCTGCCGCCGCAGAGCCCGAGTCTGACTGCGGTTGCGGCCCATACAAATTCCTGTCGTCGCCGACGAACTACTGAACGGACAGCTGGACGATTACCCCGGGAGTCGTGTACTAACTATAGTGGGAAACAAGGTGCCTTGACATGACGAGAGATAAATCTTCCCATAGTCCAGTTCTTCGTGATGCATCGGCAGGAGCGGCGTTCCTCGCACTCTTCGCGGCGGGGCTGCTGCTGGCAACCGCGTGCAGCAGCGCCACAGTCGTCGAAGGCGGCCAGGGCGGGAACGGCGGAGTAAACGGCGGCGGTGGCGCGGGCACGCCGGGCGGACCGGGTGGGGCGGGAGGCGTCGTCGTAAATCTCGACGCGCGTCCCGTGGTCGCGGATGCGGGCGTGGACCGGCCGGGCGGCGGGACGTGCGGTGATGGTGTCATCGAGCGCAGCGAGCAATGCGACGACGGCAACACGACCAATGGCGACGGCTGCAGCCGGCTTTGCCAGATCGAATCGAACTGGGATTGTCCCACGGCGGGAAAACCCTGCAAGTACGTCGGGAACTGCGGCAGCGGTGTCCTGACCTCGAACAAGGCCTGTGACGACGGCAACACCGCGAGCGGCGATGGCTGCTCCAGCGACTGCAAGACCGTCGAAAGCGGCTACATCTGCCGGGTGCCAGGCAAGCCCTGTGCCGCGCGGTGTGGTGACGGCATCATCAAGGGCTTCGAGACCTGCGACGACGGGAACACCGACAGCGGCGATGGCTGCTCCGCCACGTGCAAGATCGAGCCTGGCTTCGACTGCACCGGTAGCCCGAGCACCTGCCACCCAACCGTCTGTGGCAATGGGAAGAAAGAGGCCGGCGAGACCTGCGACGACGGCAACACCCTGCCGTACGATGGCTGTGCCTCGAACTGCCAGAGCGAGCCCAAGTGCGGCACGGACACCAGTGCGGTAGGCGCCTGCAAGAGCACGTGCGGAGACGGAATCCTCTGGCGCGGCATCGAGGATTGCGACGATGGCAACGTGGCCGACGGCGACGGCTGCTCCCACGACTGCAAGATCGAAGCGGGATGGACCTGCAAGTCCTTCTTCGACGATCCGCCCGCGCAGTTGCAGATCCCGATCATCGCTCGCGACTTCGAATCGTACACGAACGGAAATCCGCCCACCGGGCATCCCGACTTCGGAAACTATTGCTGCGACGACAGCCTGCAGAAGGGAAAGGGCGTCGTGCGGTCGACGCTCGACACCAACCATAAGCCGGTCTGGGCAGGGCCGACGCAGGACCCGGTCCCGGACCCGACACAGTTGTTGTTCACCGGCAAAAAGGAATTTGACCAGTGGTATCGCGACGTCAGCGGCGTCAACATGACCTACTATGAGAACTTGACCCTGCTGCAGAACGCGACCAGCAAGACCACCTACGCAATGAACAGCGACACCGACCCGCCCTGGTATGACCTCTGCGGTTTCTTCCCACTCGACGATCTCAGTAAGCCGCTCATCGATCAGAACACAGGGCAGGCAGTTACCTACCACTATGACCAAGGACAACCAGACGACCGCACCTGCCACGCGTACCAGGGGTTGGGATTTGGCAACAGTTGGGCGAACCACAATTATTCGTTCACCACCGAGCTGCGCTACTGGTTCCAGTACCAGGGCACCGAAAAACTCAAGTTCACCGGCGACGACGATGTCTGGGTGTTCGTCAATGGCACCATGACGGTCGAAATGCCGGGCACACACAATCGCTCGGTGGGAACCGTGATCCTCGACACGTCGAATGGCACCGCTCAAGTAGGCTACGGCGATCCACCGTCGACGTACACGACCGTCGATCTGAAGATGGCCATCGGCAGCGTCTACGAGGTCGTCGTGTTCCAGGCTGAACGCTGGTGCTGCGGCTCGAACTACATGCTGACCCTGGCGAACTTCATCGGGGGCAAGAGCCAGTGCGTCCCCACCTGTGGCGATGGCGTGACCGTCGCCGACGAGGAGTGCGATTGCGGCGACGGCTCGGGTTCCGTGCCCGCGGGCTGCCCCGGTCCCAACAGCGATACGACCTACGGCGGCTGCACCACCCAGTGCAAATGGGGTGCCTTCTGCGGCGACAACACCGTGCAGGGCCCACCGAACGGCCCGGAGGAATGCGACCTGGGTAAGGAGAACGGCGATACCAGCGCGGGAAGCAAGTGCAGTGTCTCGTGCAAGGCACCTCGCTCTTGCGGTGACGGTCACGTGGATACGGATCTTGGCGAGGAGTGCGACCTTGCCGGCAACAACGGCGTCAAGCTCGACACCCAGTTGCAGCCGGTTAGCGATCCCAACGATCCCGCCGGTCAGGTGCTCTGTACGACCGACTGCACGATTCCGCCGGGCATCATCTACTAGAGCGCCGAACGGTTTGACTCCCGGCGTGAAATCGCGCATTTGCGTCGCGTCCCTTCGTTGCTCGTCGGTCAAATACGTCGAGTATTCTCCCTCCTCGCGCCTCGGGCCGCTCGCAACTGCGCAATTTCA
>Ga0302321_100006364_pt1 | contig 10392 bp, 8 predicted proteins | sample Fen_T0_1_FD_202505 | JGI IMG/M metagenome (GOLD analysis project Ga0302321, IMG submission 202505) | Peat permafrost microbial communities from Stordalen Mire near Abisko, Sweden - Fen_T0_1 | ecosystem: Environmental > Terrestrial > Soil > Wetlands > Permafrost | place: Sweden: Abisko... | reverse complement strand
CGGCGGGTGCCAGGTGACGGGCTCCCACAACCCGCCGGAGTTCAACGGCTTCAAGATGGTGCTCACCGGCGGATCGATGCATGGCGATCACATCATCGCGCTGTGGGAGGCGATCGTCACCGAACGATGGCGCACCGGATCCGGCCGCGAGACTGCCAATGGCACGGTGCTGCCGCGCTATCGCGACGCGATCGTGGCGCGTCACAAGCTCGAGCGACCGGTGAGCGTGGTGGTGGACTGTGGCAATGGCGCGGGCAGCGTCATCGCGGTGGAGACCCTGCGGAAGCTCGGCGCCGAGGTGACGCCGCTCTTCTGCGAGTCGGATGGCACCTTCCCGAACCATCATCCGGACCCAACGGTGCCCGAGAACCTCAGGGACCTGCAGGCCGAGGTGCGGCGTCATGGCACCGAGCTCGGCATTGCGTTCGATGGCGACGCCGACCGCATTGGCGCGGTGGACGAGACGGGCGAGATCCTCTTCGGCGACCAGTTGCTCGTGCTGTACGGTCGCGACGCGGTACGCCGCTTCGGTCCCGGCACGCCGGTGGTGTTCGACGTGAAGTGCTCCGAGGTGCTGCCGAAGGCGCTGCTCGAGGCGGGCGCCCGCCCGGAGATGTGGAAGACAGGCCACTCGCTCATCAAGGCGCGCATGAAGGAACTGCATGCGCCACTCGCGGGTGAGATGAGCGGGCACATGTTCTTCGGCGGCGACTACTTCGGCTTCGATGACGCGCTCTTCGCGGCAGCCCGGCTCCTGGAGATTGTGAGCCGCGGCCCACGGGGCCTCGCACCGCTGCTGGCCGGCCTGCCGAAGACGTTCGCCACGCCGGAACTGCGCGTCGATTGCCCCGATGACGTGAAGTTCAGCATTACCGAGCGCGCCGTGAAGCACTTCAGTGCCCGCTATCCCGTCAACACCATCGATGGCGTGCGCATGACCTTCCCGAAGGGATGGGGACTGATCCGGTCGTCCAATACTCAGCCGATCCTCGTGCTCCGCTTCGAGGCGACCGAGCCAGCCGCCCTGGAAGCGTACCAGGCGGAAGTCATGCACTGGCTCGCGGAGCAGGGGGTCAGCGCCTAGCCGCGAATGTCCAACGGCATGCGGCGGGCCCTGCTCGCCGCCGGGGTGCTGGCCCTGACACTCTTCGCGGGGCGCTGGACCGCGACCACGCTGGCAGATCGCTGGTGGGGCCTGGCGATCTCGCCGTCCGCCGCGCAGTTCCTCACCGACGTCAACCTCCTCCGGCTCACCCTCGATCTCGCCGGCGTCGTCATCGCCACCTCGTGGTTCACCGGCAACCTGCTGGTGGTCTACCGTGCGATCGGCGGGGTCGAGGTCTCCCGCCAGATCGCCAATCTCGAGGTGCGTGAGGCGCTGAACCAGCGCACGCTGCTCGCCGGCACGGTGGTGCTCGGGCTGATCCTCGGGCTCCTCACCGGCGGTGACGTCTCGCGTTACTGGCCGGCGATCGCGCTGGCGTGGCAGGGCGTGCAGTTCGACCTCACAGAACCGATCCTGGGTCACGACGTCGGACTCTATGTTGCCCAGCTGCCCCTCTGGTCGCTCCTGCAGGGATATGCCCTGGCCCTGACGCTCACGGGCCTGCTGGTGGTCGTGGTGCTCTACGCCGTGATCGGCGCCATCCGGTGGATCGACGGACGACCTGCGATCAGCGATCACACGCGTCGCCACCTCGGCTGGCTGCTGGGGGCGCTGGCCCTGGTACTCGGCTGGGGGTTGCTGCTCGAGCCCTACCAGCTCGTGAGCGGGGCGCTGGGAGAAGTCGGCACCCGGCAGTTCCAGCTCGCCACGCTCACGTCACCGGCCCTTGCCGGTACCGCGTTGATGGTGGCGATGGTGTCGCTGCTATGGGCGGTGCGCACGTCGGTGCTCAAACTCAACTTCCTGCTGCTGGCGGGCTGGGCGGTGCTTGGAGTCGGCTGGTTGCTCACGCGCATCGCCGTCGGATCACTGGTGGTGCCTGGTGACGTGGCCCTGGGTGACACGGCGAGCCGCCGTTCCCTCGATGCCGCGGCGTTCCAGCTGGGATCACTGCGCGACTCGCTCGCGGTGCCGTGGACCGAGGCGGGCGCGCCACCCGCGTGGCCCTCGCTCTGGCAGACGGAGCCCCTGGTGCGCATCGGCGATGCCGATTCGCTGCTGACCGCCGCCGCCGATCCCGCGTGGATCATGACGCCCGCCGGCCGCCGGCCCGCGTGGCTGCTGCTGGTGACGAGCCGCGACAGCACGACGTCGCTACGCGCGGTGGCCGATGATCGCACGTCGGCCACCGGCGGCCCGTTGTTCTATCACCTCGACGATTCCATCCCGGCCCCGGCCCCGGCCGCGCTCTTGCCGCTTTCGGATCATGCGCTGTACCCCGGGGCTGCCCGCGTCGTGATCGCCGATGATGTGCGCGGCGTGCCGGTGGGCGGCTTCCTGCGGCGCGTGGCGCTGGCGTGGGCGCTGCAGGAGCGCAGGTTGCTTGGCACACCGGCGCCGGATGTGGCGGTCGACTGGGCGCGCACGCCTCAGGCCCGCCTCGCCATGCTCGCACCGTACGCCGAGTGGGCACCCCCCGTACCGCGCGTGGACGGTGGTCGGCTGTTCTGGGTTTCCGACGGCTACCTGGTGGATGAGCACTTTCCCCTGTCCACGCGGGCGCGCCTTGGCGACCGGAAAATCGGCATGCTGCACGCGGCGTTCGTGGGCGTGGTGGAGGCGGAGGAGGGTGAGACGCACATTTATGCCCGGCCCGATGGCGGCCCGGTGGCCGACGCGTGGATCAAGCTCGCTGAGGGAGTCGTGGAACCGTGGGACTCCCTGCCGACCACGGTGCGCGCGTTGCTGCCGTATCCGGCCAAGCTGTTCCTGGTGCAGTCCCGCATCCTCGAGAACGCCGATGTCGGCCTCCTCGCCGGGCGCGCCGACTCGCTTCGCATCACGCCGCCCGTCTCGAGCTTCTTCTGGATGCCGCCGGGAGCCGACGGTCCCGCGCGCACGGCGGAGTACGTGCGCGGCGCCACCGGCCAGCTGCAGACGCTCCTGGTCGGCACCAGCTTCGAGGGCCGCCGCGCGCTGGTGCGAATCGAGATCGATTCAAGCGTGGCGTTGCCGGGCCCCGCCGCGCTGGAGCAGCGGTGGGAACGCTTCGCCACGTTCGTGCAGGTGCTGGATTCGGTGCGGGCCGGGGGTGGTGTCCTCAGCGCCGGTGGGGTTCGGTACTGGGTCTCGCCTGGTGCGGTGGGTGCAACGCAGTCGCGCTATGGACCACGCGGCGGCGGCGGCGCCTCGGTGACGTGGGTCAGCGTAGCGAGCGGTCCACGGGTGGGTGCGGCTCGCACCTTCGGTGAGGCCTGGACCAACCTGCGGGGTGCCACGGTTCCGCTCCCGCCGGGCGCGCTGGCGGGAGGGGCGCTGGTCGATGCCCGCCGCTGGTTCCGGGTGGCAGACTCGGCGTTCCGGCGCGGTGATTTCACCGCATTCGGGCGCGCCTTCGAGGAGCTGCGGGCCGTGCTCGAGGTGCCTCCCGCGAACCCGCACTGACCGGCGGGCGCCGGCGGCGCCGCGCTTGCTCGGCCCATCGGGTGCGGGCTACCTTGGGGCCGGTTTTCCCTGGTTTCCCGAGGAGCGCCCGTGAATATCCATGAGTACCAGGCGCGCGCCCTGCTGAAGGCGGCTGGCGTGCCCATGCTGGATGGTGATGTCGCCTCGACGCCGCCGGTGGCGGAGGCGATCGCGCGGCGCATCGGCGGTCCGGTCGTGGTGAAGGCACAGGTCCATGTGGGTGGCCGGGGCAAGGCGGGCGGGGTCAAGCTGGCGGCGACGCCGGGTGAGGCGGCCGATGCCGCGGAGCGAATCCTTGGGATGCAGATCAAGGGCCTCACGGTGCACAAGGTGCTCGTGGTGCCGGCGGCGGAGATCGCATCGGAGGCGTATGTCGGCCTGATCATGGACCGGGAGACCCAGCGGCCGGTGTTCATGGTGAGTCCCGCCGGCGGCATCGACATCGAAGAAGTGGCAGCCAGGACCCCGGAGAAGATCCGCCGACTTCCGGTCGACCCCACGTACGGCCTGCTGCCGCACCAGGCGCTCTCGCTCGCGTTCTTCCTGTACCAGGATTTTGCCAAGGTCAGGGCGGCGGCGCAGATGATGGAGCGGCTGTACACCGTCTTCACTCACAACGGCTGCTCTCTTGCGGAGATCAATCCGCTCGTCACCACGCCCGATGGCCGCGTGCTCGCACTGGACGCCAAGGTGGTGATCGACGACAACGAGCTGTTCTGGCGTCCCGACCTCGAGGAGCTTCGCGACGAGTCGGAGGAGCCACCCGCCGAGGCGGCCGCGCGGCGCGCAAACCTCTCCTTCATCAAGCTCGATGGCAACGTGGGGTGCGTGGTCAACGGCGCCGGGCTCGCCATGGCGACGATGGACCTCGTGAAGTACTACGGCGGGGAGCCGGCCAACTTCCTCGACATCGGGGGCAGCTCCAATCCCGAGAAGGTGGTGAACGCCCTCAAGATCATCACCGCCGACCCGGCGGTGAAGGCCATCCTGTTCAACATCTTTGGTGGCATCACCCGCACCGATGACGTGGCCAACGGCATCAAGACCGCGCTCGCGCAGTTCCCGGTCAAGGTGCCGATCGTCGTGCGCCTCACCGGTACGAACGAGGCTGAGGCGTTCAAGATCCTCAAGGGCATCGGCATGGCGGCCCTGAGCGACATGGATGAGGCGGTGCAGCAGGTCGTGAAGGCCGCGAAGGGGGCCGCATGAGCGTCTTCGTCAACAAGTCCACGCGGCTGCTGGTGCAGGGCATCACGGGTCGTGAGGGATCATTCCACGCGCGGCAGATGCTCGAGTACGGTACGCAGGTGGTCGGCGGTGTCACGCCGGGCAAGGGCGGCCAGCTGTTCGAGGGCAAGGTGCCGGTGTTCAACACGGTGGCCGACGCCGTGAGCGCGACTGGCGCCGACACGGCGGTGGTGTACGTGCCGCCCACGGCCGCCGCCAGCGCGCTGTTCGAGGCCGCGGACGCCGGGATCAGCCTCATCGTCTGCATCACGGAAGGAATCCCGGTGCAGCACGTGGCGCGTGCGATGCCGTACGTCCGCGCTCGCGGCGTGCGGCTCATCGGCCCGAACTGTCCGGGGCTCATAACGCCGGGCGAGGCCAAGGTCGGGATCATCCCCGGGAGCATCTGCCGGCCGGGCCGGGTGGGCATCGTGAGCCGCAGCGGCACCCTGACCTACGAGATCGTGAATCACCTCACCAAGGCCGGCATCGGGCAGAGCACCTGCGTCGGCATCGGTGGCGATCCGCTCATCGGCACCAACTTCATCGACGTGCTGCGTGCCTTCCAGGATGACCCCGACACCGACGCGATCGTGATGATGGGCGAAATCGGCGGAACCGACGAGCAGCAGGCAGCCGAATTCATCAAGGCGCATGTCACCAAGCCGGTCGTCGGCTTTATCGCGGGGCAGACGGCACCCAAGGGGCGGCGAATGGGTCACGCCGGCGCCATCATCTCGGGATCGTCGGGCACGGCCGAGGAGAAGCTTGCCTCGTTTGCCGCCGCCGGGATGGGGATCATGAAGCGGCCGGTGGATGTGATTGAACTAGTGAAGGAACGACTGAAGTAGCCAACCGTTTACCGCTTACCGTTCACGTTTTATGGGGTTACACAATGGCTTCAAATCGCACGCTCGCCATCATCAAGCCCGACGCCATTGCCAGCGGGAAGGCCGGACTCATCATCGCGCACCTGCAGAAGGAGGGCTTTGCGGTGCGTGCCGCCCGGCTGGTGCGGCTGTCGAAGGGTGAGGCTGGGGCCTTCTACGCCGTCCATGAAGGACGCCCGTTCTATGCCGAGCTCGTCTCCTTCATGATGAGCGGACCGTGCATGCCGATCGCCCTGGAGCGGGCTGATGCCGTGGCGACCCTGCGCACCGTGATCGGGGCGACGGACCCGGCGGAGGCCGCTGCCGGCACAATCCGGAAGCTCTACGCCGAGTCGAAGGGCAAGAACGCGATCCACGCGTCCGACAGCGACGAGAACGCGGCCCGGGAGATCGGGTTCTTCTTCACGGAAGGCGAGCTGGCCGGGCTCTGGGGCTGATGAATCCGCACCCCGTTGTCTTGACCTAAGTCCTTCTCCCGCTTAGCTTCCGGGGCTATGCTTCGGGTCGATCTACGGGATTTGAAACACGGGCCAGTGGCCACGACCGGGTCGCTGGCGCAGGACGATCCGGTTTTCGAAGGGCTGCAGCTGGCCCTCACTGGACCAGTACAGGTAGATGGCCGGATCCAGGCCAGCGGAGCCGGCGGTTACTTCTGGAAGGGCCACGTTCGCGGGCAGGTACAGGCACAGTGCCGTCGCTGCCTCTCGGATGTGGCTCTGTCGGTCGATACGGACGTCGGGTTGATGTTCAGCAGCGATCCCGATCTCCTGGATGATCCCTCGGTGCACGAACTACCGCCGTCGGCCACCCAGATCGACCTTGTCGAGTTCGTGCGGGAGGAGCTGGCGCTGGCGGTGCCGGGTTATCCGCTGTGCCGTGCTAGTTGCGCCGGACTCTGCCCCCGCTGCGGGGCTGACTTGAACACGGGACCGTGCGGGTGCGCGGCTCCTGACCACGGATGAGGATGTCATGGCCGTACCGAAGCGCAGAACCTCGAAGTCACGCAAGCGGCTCCGCCGGGGCCACCACACCGGCGCCGGCATGGCCACGCAGGCCTGTCCCCGCTGCAGTTCGCCGCGTCTTCCGCACCGGGTGTGCGGTTCTTGCGGCTACTACGCCGGGAAGAAGCGGATCGAGGTAGAGGACAACTGACGGTGATCCGCGTCGCGCTGGACGCGATGGGCGGAGACCATGCGCCGCAGGCCGAGATCGAGGGTGCGCTAGCCGCACTTGAAACGCTTCCGGGCGACTTCACGATCCAGCTTGTCGGACGTGTGGATGTAATCGAGGCGGAGCTGGCGCGGCATCCTGGTGCCGACCGGACCCGCCTCGAGTGCATCGAGGCGCCTGATGTCGTGGGCATGGCAGAGAAGCCCATCGCCGCCATCCGGAAGAAGCCGAAGTCGAGCCTGATGATCGGCATCGGCCTGCAGAAGGCCGGCAAGTCAGACGCCTTCATCTCGGCCGGCAACACGGGCGCCTCGCTGGCGGCCGCGACGGTCGTGCTCGGGCTGCACGATGGCGTGATGCGCGCCACGGTGGCCACGCCGTTCCCGACGGCCGACGATCCGGTGGTGGTACTCGATGGCGGGGCCAACGTCGATTGCTCGCCGCGGGAGCTCGTCGGCTTTGCCTACATGGGCACGGTCTACGCGCGCGACGTGCTGGGCAAGGCGTCGCCGGTTGTCGGCCTCCTCAATATCGGGGAGGAAGACGAGAAGGGCACCGCGATGGTGAAGGAAGCCCACCTGCTGCTCAAGACCGCTCCCGGACTCAACTACATCGGCAACATCGAGGGCCGCGACATCGTGGCGGGGCACTCGAAGCACGGCCATATCGACGTGGTGGTGTGCGACGGCTTCGTGGGCAACATCGTGCTCAAGTTCTACGAATCAGTGGCGCGCCTCATCGTGCGACTGGTGAAGCGCAACGCGCCCGAGATCCTCGAGCGCGACGACGTCCGCGAGGTGTTCCGCGTGCTCGACTATTCCGAGTATGGCGGGGCGCCGCTGCTCGGCGTGAAAGGCATCTGTATCATCTGCCACGGTGCGTCCTCTCCCAACGCGATCAAGAACGCGATTCGCGTCGCGGTCCAGTCGGCCCAGGTGGGCCTGAGCCAGCACATCGGCGCCGAGTTCGCGGCCATCGCCGCGCGCAGCGAATGAGCCGCGCCCCGATCGCCGCCTTCCGGGGCCTCGGTATCGCCGTGCCGGCCGGGATCGTCACCAACGAGGACCTGAGCAAGACGCTCGATACCACCGACCAGTGGATCGTCGAGCGCACCGGCATCCGGGAGCGCCGCGTGTCGCGCCCCGACGAGTCGCTCACCGAGCTCACCGCGACGGCGAGCCGCATGGCGCTCTCGCGCGCCGGCATGAGCGCCGAGGAGATGGACGCCATCGTGGTCGCCACCGTCACGCCCGATCGCCGCATGCCCTCCCAGGCGTGCGACCTCCAGGCGGCGCTCGGCGCCAATCGCGCCGCGGCATTCGACATCATCGCCGCGTGTCCCGGCTTCGTCTTCGCCTCGGGTGTGGCCGAGGGCCTCATCGCGACCGGCACCTACAAGAACGTCCTCGTGCTTGGCGCGGAGCGTCTGTCGACCATCACTGATTGGCAGGATCGCGGAACCGCGGTGCTCTTCGGCGATGGTGCCGGCGCCGCGGTGCTCACGCCGGCCACTGGCGACGGCCGCGGCATCCTCTCCACCTACCTCAGGTCCGATGGGCGCCTCGCCGACCTGCTGCACATCCCGGCGGGCGGCGGCATGAACCTGCTCACCGCCGAGAACGTGAACGATCGCGGGCAGTACATGAAGATGGCGGGCCGCGAGGTATTCAAGGCCGCGGTGAAGGCGATGGGCGAGGCGTGCGACGAGGCGCTGCGCCGTGCAGGGGTTACCTCCGAGGAGATCGAGCTCTTCGTGCCGCACCAGGCGAACCTCCGCATCATCGAGGCGACCGCCAAGCACTCGAACATTCCCATGGCCAAGGTGATGGTGAATGTCGAGCGGTACGGCAATACCTCGGCGGCCTCCATTCCGCTGGCGCTGGCACAGGCCGAGGAAGAAGGCCGCCTCAAGCCCGGCATGCTGATCCTGCTGGTGGCGTTCGGGGCAGGCTTCACCTGGGGAGCAACGGTCGTCCGGTGGTGACGGTGTTGCTGTGCCCGGGACAGGGCGCCCAGAAGGTTGGGATGGGGAAGGATCTTGCCGAGCGGTTTCCCACTGCGCGCGACACCTTCGCTGCCATCGATGACGCCCTTGGCGTGTCGCTTTCCCGCCTGATGTGGGAAGGCCCCGAGGATTCGCTCACCCTGACGCATAACGCGCAGCCCGCAATCCTGGCGCACACCTGCGCCGTCCTCTCGGTCGTGGGCGGCAAGCTCGGCACCGTCGTGGCCGCGGCCGGGCACAGCCTGGGTGAATACAGCGCCTACGTCGCCGCCGGGTCCCTCACGCCCACCGATGGTGCGCGCATCGTGCGCCGCCGCGGCGAACTGATGCTCGAGGCAGGGCAGGCCCGGGCCGGTGCCATGGCCGCCATCATCGGACTCAGTGCGGCCGAGGTCGCCGCCGCCTGCAGCAGCGCCTCCACCAGCAGCGAAGTTGCGGTGCCCGCGAACCTCAACGCTCCGGACCAGACGGTCATCTCCGGCGATCCCGCGGCCGTGACGCGTGCCGGTGAGGCCTGCAAGGCCGCAGGTGCCAAGCGCGTCCTCCCGCTCAAGGTGAGTGGCGCCTTCCACTCGCCGCTCATGGCGCCGGCGGTCCCCGGTCTCGCCGCGGCACTCGAGGCGGCACCGTTCAGCGCGCCACGGTTCCCGGTGGTCGCCAACGCCACCGCGCTTCCCATCAGGGATATCGCCCGTGCGCGCACGCTGCTCGCCGAGCAGGTGGTATCGCCGGTGCGCTGGGTGGAGTGCATGCAGACCTGCGCGGTGGATCATCCGCGGGCGCGGTTCCTCGAGGTCGGGCCGGGCAGTGTCCTGAGCGGGCTCCTCAAGCGCATCGTCCCGGGCACCGCGGGCATCACGCTCGGCACCGCCGACGAAATCGAGAAGTTCCTCGCGGCATGAGGACCATCGACCTCGCCGGCAAGGTGGCGTTCGTCACCGGGAGCACGCGGGGCATCGGCCTCGCCGTTGCCCGGACGCTGCATGCGGCGGGGGCCAGGGTGGCGGTGGTGGGGCGCGATGCGGCGCGGGCGCAGGACGTCGCCGCAGGCCTGGGTGCCGGCACCACGGGGGTGGGGTGCGATGTCGCCGACGCCGCCCAGGTGGCCGAGGCGATCACCGCCGCCGAGCAGGCACTCGGCCCGATCGATATCTTGGTGAACAACGCCGGTCTTACCCGGGACAACATCCTGCTCCGCCTGAGCGAGGCCGACTGGGACGCGGTGCTGGACGCCAACCTCAAGGGGGCGTTCCTCACCATGCGCGCGGTGACGAAGGGCATGATGAAGCGCCGCAGCGGACGCATCATCAACATCACCAGTATCGTCGGGATCATCGGCAACAAGGGGCAGGCGAACTACGCCGCGAGCAAGGCGGGGCTCATTGGCCTGACCAAGTCGGCGGCCAGGGAGTACGCCAGCCGGGGGATCCTGATCAACTGCATCGCGCCGGGCTTCATCGACACCGACATGACCGCCGCCTTGCCTGAGGAAGCACGGAAAGTCTTATTAGAGCAGATCGCGCTGGGCC
>Ga0302321_100006363_pt1 | contig 10392 bp, 8 predicted proteins | sample Fen_T0_1_FD_202505 | JGI IMG/M metagenome (GOLD analysis project Ga0302321, IMG submission 202505) | Peat permafrost microbial communities from Stordalen Mire near Abisko, Sweden - Fen_T0_1 | ecosystem: Environmental > Terrestrial > Soil > Wetlands > Permafrost | place: Sweden: Abisko... | reverse complement strand
AGCGCCGCGCGACCTCCTCGAAGCCCGCGGCGCGGTAGGCACTCGCGAGGCCCATCCACGCGAACGTGTCGGCCATGCGCTTCGCGCCGGGCTCGGTCGGGTAGGCCTCGACGATCGTCGCGCCGTGCTTCTTCGCGAAGGCTGCAGCGCCCTCGATCATCGCGCGCGAGAAGCCTTTCCCGCGCATGTCCTTCCTGACCATCAGGCACACGATCGACCAGACCGGCTGCTCGTCGACAGGCTTCATCACGCGCGAGCGCTCGAGGCGCTCGAAGCTCTCGCGCGGCGCGAGCGAGCACCACGCCACCGGCTCGCCGCGCAGGTAGCCGAGCAGGCCGGGCGGCGTGCCCGACTTCACGAGCGCGTGCAGCCGGCGCTTGTTCGTCGCGCCGAGGCCGCTCGCGTACTGCGCGCGCGGAAGCCGCGCCCACATGCACCAGCAGCCGCCGCAGGCGCCCTGCGCGCCGAAGAGCGTGCACAGATCCTTCCAGCGCGCGCTCGTCACCGGGCGGACATCGAGCTCCGCTGGACTCCGCATTTTCGATGTCCTGGCCACGCGCCGGAGAGCCTAACTCGGACTCCGGACCGCAGGTACACTCGACTGCGGCCACTCACCCCCGACCCACTCGGAGGCTTCGTCCATGTCCTCGATCCTGCGCGCTGCCTGCGTCGTTCTGCTCGTCTCACCGCTCGCCGCGCAAGCGCCGTGCTTCGAATGGCGCGGCGGACTCGCCAATCAGGGCATCGACCAGCCGAGCAGCTTCACGGGCACGTTCCGCTTCCTCGTCTGTGACGACGGCAGCGGCGCGGGTTCGCGCCTCCTCGCAGGCGGGCACTTCAGCTCGATCGGCGGCGTCGCAGCAGCAAACCGCGCGGCCTGGAACGGCACGAACTGGGCGCAAGTCGGCGGCGGCGCGAGCGGCTTCCCGGGCTACCTGCCGTTCATGGGCGGCGTGCCCGACGAGGTCAGCGCGCTGTGCATGCACGACGAGGGCAGCGGCAGCGCGCTCTATGTCGGCGGCGCCTACACTTCGGTCGGCGGGCAGAACTGCACCGGCATCGCGCGCTGGAACGGGAGCAGCTGGACGGTGCTCCCCGGCGTCGAGGCCATGGCGATCGACATGGCGAGCTTCGACGACGGCGGCGGGCCGGCGCTGTTCGTTGCCGGCTATCTCCATCGCACGCAGCTCGGCACCGACAACGACATCCTCTACTGGCGCGGCGGAGCCTGGCACGCGTTCAGCTCACCGCCCGGTGTCGTCTTCGCGCTGTGCGTGTTCGACGATGGCAGCGGTGCCAGGCTCTACGCGGCGGGCAGTGTCGCCGGCTCGCTCGGCATCTCGCGCTGGGACGGCACGCAATGGTCGGGAGTCGGCGGAGGTTTCAACAACTCGGCCTACGCGCTTTGCGTGCACGACGATGGCAGCGGAGCCAAGCTCTACGCTGCGGGCACGTTCACGCAGGCCGGCGGACAACCCGCGAACCGCATCGCACGCTGGGACGGCACGAGCTGGAGCGCCGTCGGGAACGGATTCGGGCCGGGGGCCGTGCTCGGATTGACCTCGTTCCCCGAGGGATTCGGCGGCGCATCCAAGCTGATCGCGAGCGGAACGTTTCTCGTCTCCGGCAACACCACGGTCAACGGCATCGCAGCCTTCGACGGCACGAGCTGGAGCGCGCTCGGTTCCGGTCTCGGCGGCGTGGCCAACAACATGAACATGGCCGGGCTGGCCGTGTTCGACGACGGCCGCGGCAGCGGGCGCGATCTGTATGTGGGCGGGCAGTTCAGCTCGGCCGGCGGACAGGCCGTGTCCTCGTTCGCCAAGTGGGAAGGCTGCGGCGGCACAGGCACACCCTTCTGCGCCGGTGACGGTTCGCTGGCGACCTCCTGCCCATGCGCGAACTTCGGCGCGACCGGCCACGGTTGCGCGAGTTCGATGGTCGCGGCCGGCGCAGTGCTCGGCGCAAGCGGCCTGCCGTCTCCGGACACGATCGTGCTCGCCGCGAGCGAATTGCGCCCGGGCGCGAGCTGCATCTTCCTCCAGGGCGACGCGCAGCTCCCCGGCGGCGCGCACTTCGGCGACGGGCTGCGCTGCGCGAACGGGCAGCTGCTGCGTTTGGGCCTGAAGAGCGCGACGAATGGCAACGCGAGCTACCCGGAAGCCGGCGATCCCTCGATCCGGGTGCGTGCGGCGGCGCTCGGGGCACCGATCGGCGCGCATGCCAGCCGCTACTACCAAGTCTACTACCGCGACAGCGACTCCGGCTTCTGTCCCGCGCCGCAGGGCAACACCTGGAACATCACCAACGCGCTGCGCATCGTCTGGTAGCGGCGCTCAGCTGCTCTCGTCCTCGATGTGCAGCCGGTGCAGGAAGCGGTGCACGATCGGCGCGAGCATCAGCGTCACCATCCCGAGGAAGGCGATGCCGCTGAAGAGCGCATAGAACGATGCGAAGAGCTTCGCGCCATCGCTCGGCATCGGCGAGACGGGCCCCATGCCGGTCAGGATCATGGAGGCATTCTCGAAGGAGTCGATCCAGGGCAGATCCGCGAGCTTGTGGTAGCCCACGGTCCCGATCGCGAGCGCCACGGCAATCAGCGCGAGCGCGGCTGCGACGCTGCGCGCGACGCGGTGCACGAAGGCGCGGCGCGAGATCAAGGGCTTGAAGCGCGACTCGTACATGCAGGATCCACGGCCAGCTTGGCGACTCTCCGCGCCCAAGGCAATCCCGGCGCGTATGCTCTCGCGCATGCCCGAGTTCGTGCGCATCCTTTCCGCCGCCGATCCGCGCCTCGCGCCCTACGCGGGCCTGCGCGAGCGCGAGCTGCGCACGCTGCCGGACGCGCGCGAAGCACGCCTGTTCGTGGCCGAGGGCCGCCTCGTGTTCGAGCGCCTGCTCGAGTCGCGCCACCGCGTGCGCTCGCTGTTCGTGAGCGAGGAGCGCCTGCCCGAGCTCGAACCGCTGCTCGCGCGCCTCGATGCGCGCGTGCCGGTGCTCGTGGCCGAGCGCGAGCTGCACGAACGCACGAGCGGGATCGCCTTCCACCAGGGACTGCTCGCGCTGGGCGAGGCGGCGCCCGATCCGACGCTCGCCGAGCTCGCGGCCAGCTCATCGCGCCTGGTCGTGCTCGAGTCGGTCCACAACCACGACAACATCGGCACGGTGCTGCGCAACCTCGCCGCGCTCTGCGGTGCGGGAGCCGGGCTCGTGCTCGATCCGCGCTGCGCCGACCCGCTCTACCGCAAGTCGATCCGCGTCTCGATGGGCTGGGCGCTGGCGCTGCCGAGCGCGCGCGCCGAATCCTGGCCGGGCGCGCTCGCCGAACTGCAGCGCGCCGGCTTCCGCGTTCTGGCGCTGACGCCGCGCGCCGACGCGCGCGAACTCGGGCAGCTCTCGCGCACGCAGGCGAAGCTCGCGCTGCTGCTCGGATCCGAGGGCCCGGGCCTCTCGCAGGAGGCGCTCGCCGCCGCCGACCTGCACGTGCGCATTGCGCTCGCGCCCGGGGTCGACTCGCTCAACCTCGCCAGCGCCTGCGCGATCGCACTGCACGCGCTCTCGACGCCGCGCTAGACTCGGCCCGCATGGACATCGATCCAGACACGCTCGCCGCGCGCGAGCGCTACCGCCTGCTGATCGGCTGCGTCGTGCCGCGCCCGATCGCGCTGGTCTCGACGCTCTCGCCCGAGGGGCACCCGAACCTCGCGCCCTTCTCCTTCTTCAATGGTCTCGGCTCCGACCCGTTGACCGTGCTCTTCTGCCCGGCCAATCGGCCCGACGGCGGCGAGAAGGACACGCTGCGCAACTGCAAGCCCGTCTCCGAAGGCGGCACGGGCGAGTTCGTGATCAACGCCGCGGTCGAGGCCTACGCGCGCGAGATCAGCGCCAGCGCCGAGGAGCTGCCCTATGGCGAGAGCGAGTTCGAGCTCACCGGCCTCGCAACCGCGCCGAGCGCGCGCGTGAAACCGCCGCGCATCGCGCGCGCGCCCTGGGCCTTCGAGTGCCAGACCCTGCAAGTCGTGCGCACCAACCCCGGCCGGCCCGCCGGTGGCAATGTCGTCATCGGCCGCGTCGTGCGCATCCACATCGAGGACGCCCTCGTGGACGCGCGCCTGGTCGTCGACGCCGCGAAACTCGCCGCCGTCGGCCGTCTGGGCGGGATCTCCTACTGTCTGACGCGCCAGCGCTACGACATGCCGCCCGGTCGCGAGGCCCTCGCGCGCCCGGCACCGAACCTCGCGCTCCCCTGAATTCCGCCCATCTGCCCCCTCGCACTCCGGATGCGGGCTGGTCTATGCTCGAACCCGTGGGCCGCATCGCCATCGTTCTGCTCGTCCTGCTCGTCGTCGCGCTCGGCGCGCGCGTGCTCTTCGTCGATGCGCGCAGTCCCGAGGAAGCGGAGCTGCAGGGCGCGCCCGCCGCGCTGGTGAAGCCCGTCAAGCTGCCCGAGCAGCCGCCCGCGCCGCCGCTCGCCGATCCCGAGTCCGAGCCCAAGCCGGCCAAGAAGATCACCGTCATCGATTCCGATCCGGACCTCGACCAGAACGCCGAGCCGATCGACTGCCAGGGCACGCCCGAGCAGCCCGTCGAGCCCAAGCCGGAACCACCGGCCCCGCACTGACTCTCGCACCGGGAGAGAGACCGGGCGCTGCCGTCCATGCACGGGCGGACAGCGCCCGGATTGCATCCGGCGCGCCGCGCACGCCGCAGCTATCCTCGGCCCGCCATGATTCGAACTCTCGCGCCGCTGCTCGCTCCGCTCCTCCTCCAGCTCGAGTCGCCGCGCACCCCGCGCCTCTCCATCCTCGAGCAGCGCTCCGGCATCCACCTCGATGCAAAAGGCGAGCGCTCCCGAGACCCACAGCACCTGCCCGGCCAGGACGTCCCCCTCTTCGACGCCAACTCCCTCTCCGGCTGGCACATGACCGGAGAAGCGAGCTACAGCGTCGACGACCACTGCATCCTCGCCAAGACCTCCACGGGCAAGGCCAACGCCTTCCTCGCCAGCGACGCCTCCTTCGGCGACTTCCTGCTCACGCTCGAACTCAAGAACGAACAGCCGGGCAATTCCGGCATCCAGATCCGCAGCCGCGTCGTCGGCACCGAACCCAAGCTCTCCTACCTCACCGGCTACCAGATCGAAATCGATCCCTCCGCCCGCGCCTGGTCCGGCGGCCTCTACGAGGAACGCGGCCGCGGCTGGCTCCAGAACCTCGAGCAGAACGAGCCCGGACGCAAGGCCTTCCACTCTGGCGAGTGGAACCGCTACCGCATCGAGTGCATCGGTCCGTGGATCCGCGCCTTCGTCAACGACGTTCCCACCACCGATGCCCTCGATCCCGAAGCGCTCGAAGGCCTCCTCGGCCTCCAGGTCCACTCCGGCCAAGACACCCAGATCCGCTTCCGCGACTTCCACCTGCACGTCTTCGGCAAGCACGCCTGGAGCACGCTCGACTCCAAGGACTTCGCCACCCACGGCGCCAAGCTCGGCAACGACTTCGGCCTGCGACTGACGCGTTCCCTCACCTCACCCTCCCTCGCCGGATCCCATCTCCACTTCCGCGGCGAAGGCGACTCGCCGAACACGAACCACTGCTGCTCCTTCGCCCTCGACGATCCGCGCCTCGCGACCCCCAAGGACAAGTCCACCTGGAAGCAACTCACCCTCCTCGCCTACTCCGACCGCGTCGCCCTCTTCCGTGACCACGAACTCCTCTTCGAATCGCACGACTTCCGCGCGGCCGACGGGCCATGGGTCTGGATCGAGAGGGCGGATGAGGTGCAGCTGTTCGAGAAGGTGGAGTCGCTCGAGCAAGTCAAGTGACGCGGGCCTCGCGGGCAACAGCTCGCCGTTCCCTCCCAGCTCCCTCTCACTCCCACCCTGAACTCCGCGTTCGCGCTTCCGGCGCGAAGCGCCGGAAGCGCGAACGCGGAGTCGCGCGGCGCGGAAGCGCCGCGCAATCGCTGCGGTCTCCTTTGCCCCTCACTTCACTTCCGCTTCGAGCTCCTTGAGCGTCCATGCTTCCCTGCGCCCCTTCGTCTCCTCGCGCACCTTCGCGATCGTCGCGGTCGTCACCGGCTCCGCCCCATTGCCCCACTCCCTCCTCACATACGTCAGAACCGCCGCCAACTCATCATCCCCATACCCCACCGCCGGCATCTCCCCATCCCACCGCTCGCCGTCGATCTCCACCTCGCCCCGCAACCCACCCAACACGATCCGTGCCGTTCGTGCCTCGTTCCCCAGCACCCACTTCGATCCCCTCAATGGCGGCGCTTGCCCGGTCTGCCCCATCCCCGACCCCAAGTGGCACTGCACACACGTCGCCTCGTACAGCCCTCTCCCCTTCTCGAACCTCTCCCCCTCCTCCGCCGTCAACTCTCTCACCTTCAACTCATCCGCCCCCGCCTTCCCCGGCCAAGCAAACGCCGCATCCAACTCCTCCGGCATCACCCCCGGCTTCCTCGCAACGCGAATCCAAGTCGGCTTCCCGAGCCCATCCTTCGGCCTCCCCTCCATCACACCCTTCACCACCGCCTCCATCTGCCACTTCGTCGCGGCGAGCTTCCCCGCGCAGAGCGAGACGAGCCCTTCGATCCGATCCCCGCGCCCCTCTCTCGCGACGCATCGCGCGAGCAGCGAGAGAACCTCTGCCCTCCCGTTCCCGGCCTTGCGCCACTCTTCCGAGTTCGCGATCACCGTGAGCGCGTCGAGTTCACGCCCTCCCAACCCGCTCACCGCCGCCGACCGGATCTCCTCCCACTCCGCCGCCTCCCTCATCAACCCCACCAACACCTCCAGCCCCTTCGCCGTCCTCACGTTCCCCATCGACAGCACGACCTGCCTCAGCGCCTGCGCTCCTCCCGGCTGCACGCGCGTCAGCGCCGTCCACGCGTCGAGCAGCGCCCCATCCTCCGCCGCCAACCTCTCGCTCACCCGCACCCCAGCCATCCTCACCCGCGCGTCCTCATTGCCCAACGCACTCACCACCACCTCCTTCGTCACCCCACCCATCCCCTCCAACGCCCACAGCGCGTGCACCCGCTGCAGCGCACTCTTCGAGAACATCGCCGCTTCCCTCAGCAGCTTGTGCGCCTGCGCCGACCCCTCGTGCTCCTCCACCAGCAGCCGCTGCGCCGTGTCCCTCGTCCATCCATTCGCACTGCCCAACGCCCCGACCAACTCCGGCACCTCTGCTCGATCCAGCCTCGCCGCCTTCACTCTCTCCGCCTTCGCCGACACGACGCGCCACACCCTCCCCATCCCCACCGGCTTCTCCAACCCGCGCGCCAGCACCTGCTTCCTCAGAAAGCTCGTCACGAACAACCTGTGCTGGATCAACCCCCGGTACATGTCGCACACGACCAGCGCGCCATCCGGTCCATCGCACATCCACACCGGCCGGAACCTCTCGTCCGTCGACGTCATGAAATCCAACCCGTCCGCGTTCCTCACCGGCGCGCCCTTCACGCCTCCACCTGCGCTCTCCTCCAACCGGTAGCGCAACACCAGATTCCCCGTCGGCTCGCACACGAACGCGTTCCCTCTGTACTCCTCGCCCAGTCCCACCCCGCGATGCACCAGCGGCGCGCACGCACCCGTCACGCTCGCCAGCCTGAACTCCCCATTCAGCTGCCCCTTCTGATACCCGCGATTCACGCCCGGGTTCATCCTTGCCGGCCGCGGACTCATGTCGTCCACCACGCGCTCGTTCACGCCGTTCGCATTGCCCATCTCCGCGTTGCGCGCCGCGTACACCGCGTCGATCGCATCCACGCGCAGCGGATCCGAGTTGTTGTTCGTGTAGACCCGCCCCCAATCGTCCTTCGTCGCCCCCCACTGCCCCGCCGCGCTGACCCTCTCCCTGAGCCACCTCTCGTCCCGCCACACATATCTCCACGGCACATCCGCGCAGTACCACGCGTTGTCCAAGGTCGGCAGCAGCGCATTGATCGCATGCTCGGGGCTCGCGATCCCGCCCAACCCCTGGTCCACCACCCTCACGTCATCCGCCACCCCATCCCCGTCCTCGTCCCTCGCGAACAACAATTTCGGCGGCGCGATCACCAGTACGCCCCCGCGCGTCAGTGCGATCGCTCGCGGCAGCACGAGCTTGTCGAGGAACGTCACCCTCCGATCCATCTTCCCGTCGCCGTCGTCGTCGAACAGGTGTGCCACGCAGCCCACCGGCTCCTGCTCGCCCTTGCCATCGACATCCGGCATGTACGCGCGCATCTCCACGACCCACAGCGACCCGTCCGCGTCGAACACACACACCACCGGGTCCTGCACCAGCGGCTCCGCCGCGACGAGCTCGATCTTCAACTCCGCCGGCACCCGCAGCGTCTTCAGCTCCGCCGCCGCCGACAACGCCGGCGCCGCCGGCACGACCAGCTCCTTGGGCAGATCCGGCTGCTCCTCGCCCTTGTGGTCGCCGTTCTGGGCGAACCCACCAGACTGCAACGCGAGCGCGACGACTACGACGAGCGGAGCCAGGGCCGTGCGCACGCGTCCACCTCCCTCGCTCAGCCGTCGATCTTCGCGCCGAACTCCGCCTCGCCCTCGAACACGGTCGTGCGCTCGAGCTCGTGGCTCTCGCCGCCGTGCTCCATCTTGCGCGTGTCCTTGATCGTGGCGCTGATCTTGCTCTTCAGCTCGCAGGAGCGGAAGTGCCCCTCCTCGCCGTCCCAGAGCAGCTCGCCCTCCAGCTCGTGCTCGATCTGGTATTCCACGGAATCGTGATGCTCCTCGTCCTCGCGCGTGGCGTGCGTCTCGAGCTTTGCCTCGAGCGCGATCACGAGCAGCTTGTGCCCGTCGACCTCGCGCGTGCCCTTGAACGTGCCCTTGGCCTTGCCCGTCGCGTTCTTGTGCAGGTCGCGCCGCAACTCACTCGCGTTCGGCCGGTCGCCCTCGCCCTTCAGCTTGAGCTCGCCGCCGGGAACGTTGAGGATGTCGTACATCCGCGCGGCGTCGATCTCCCAGCTCTGGTCCTCCTCGACGGCCTTGCCGGGCAGCAGCGCGCACAGATCCATGTCCTCATCGAGCCCCTCGAGCAGCTCCGCATCGGCCTTGTCGCCGGCGAAGGACGTCTTGTATTCGTCGTCCGCGAGCTCGAACACGACCCGCTTGCCCTCGAGCTCGCTCTTGCGTTCGCGATTCTCGTCGTCCGGCGCCTTGCCGGGCGCTCCCTCGGGCAAGTCGACGTGTTGCGTGCTCGCGCCGGAGAGCTTCGCGTACGTGCGCTCCAGTCGCGTCGGCCGGCCGCCCTCGAGCGCGCCGTAGAGATCGCGCACCTCGATGTGCTCGCTGTCGCCGAGCTGCACCTTCATGCCGTCGGCCGGCGACTCGACCTCCTTGCCGTCGGCCTTGAACGTGATGCTCTTCGACTCGAGCTCGAGCTTGCCTTCGAAGACCTTGGCGAGCGAGCTCTTCTCCTTGACCGCCAAGCGCGGACGCTCGCCCGGGAGCGCGGCGGAGAGGAACAGCACGGAAGCGAACAGCGCGGACGAACGGAGGTTGAGCATGGCGGTAGGCCGCCATCCTAGCGCCGGCGCGTGCCGATCGCGGCCCCGAACGTCGCGCCTACTCGATCCAGGCCTTCAACGTCCCTTCGCCGCTGAAGTCCGTCTCCTGCACGTACTCGCGCCGCACGCCGCCGTCGGTCGTGACGAGGAACAGCGTCTTCGTGCGCTCGACCGTGCGCTCGAAGCGCGCGCTCTGGAAGTGGCCGCCCTTCAGATCCCAGAGCAGATCACCCTTGACCTCGAACTTCGCGCGCGCGCCCTGGTACGAGCCCGTCTCCCCGGCCTTGGTCGGCACCTGCGCCTCGGAGTCGAGCTGCGCCTCGATCGCGATCACGGCGCAGCGCACGCCGTCCTCCTCGCGCGTCTCGGTCCAGGTCGCCTTGGCCTTGCCCTTCAACGCCTCGCGCAGCTTCGCGTCGAGCTCCTCGGTCAGGAACGCATCCTGCTCGGCTTCCGCGCGCAGCCGCAGCATTCCGCCCGGCAATCCGATCATGCCGCGCAGCGCGCCCGCCTCGAGCTCCCAGCTCTTGCCTTCCGCGGCCTTCTCCTTCGGCAGCAGCGCGCGCCAGTCGAGATCCTCCTCGAGTCCGGCGAGCGCCGCGGCCTGCAGCTTCTTCGACTCGGCCTCGACCTCGTACTTCTCTGCCTTCTCGTCCCAGCGGAACACGACCGCCTGGCCCTCGAGCTCGCTCGTGCGCGGGAAGGCGTGCTCCTCGGCCTCCGCGCCGCTGCCCTCGCGCTGGTCGAAGCGGCTCGCGATCTCCTCGTACGCGCGCTTCAACTTCGCCGGCCGGCCCGCCGCGAGCGCCAGGTACTCGTCGCGCACGCGCAGGCGCGAGCTCCAGGTGTCCGCGAGCTCCACGTCGT
>Ga0302321_100006362_pt1 | contig 10393 bp, 9 predicted proteins | sample Fen_T0_1_FD_202505 | JGI IMG/M metagenome (GOLD analysis project Ga0302321, IMG submission 202505) | Peat permafrost microbial communities from Stordalen Mire near Abisko, Sweden - Fen_T0_1 | ecosystem: Environmental > Terrestrial > Soil > Wetlands > Permafrost | place: Sweden: Abisko... | reverse complement strand
GGGGGGGGGGGGCCCGCCGGGGGGGGGGGGGGGGGGGGGGGGGGGGGGGGGGGGGGGGGGGGGGGGGGGGGCCGGCGCCCGACTTTCGGCGGTACATTCGGTCGCTGTGCTGGGCCACGGTGGCGGGGTGGCTGGCTTTTTTGGTCGGGGGGTTCCTTTCCCAGCAGGGGGTGCTGAGGCTGGTCCTTTTGCCGCCGCTGTTCTTCTTGGTTTCCCTCTTCGGGGGCATGAGCCGGACCCTGGCCCGGTACACCACCCTGTTCCTCCTCTTTCTGGTGATCGCCATCAGCGTCGAACTCCCCGGGGTGGGGTTCGTGGTTTCCTCCTCCCTGTTCCTGGGCGGCGCGGTCTGGACGGTGCTGGTGGCGATGGTCTTCTGGCCGCTCCGGAAGCGGGACGGGGAAGAAACCCAGGCGCCGGCGAAGGCGTACACCGGGAAGCAGTTGGCGGGGCATTGGGCACAATCGCTGGGCACCCTGCAGGGTTGGCTGTACGCCCTGAGGCTCACCGCCTCGGCCCTGGTGGCGGTGGTTTTGATCGCCGTGATTCCCCTGGGGCATATGTTTTGGATTCTGCTCACCGTGGGCATCCTGGTCCAAAGGAACGCGGAACACCTACCGGTCAAGATGCTCCAGCGGGGTGTCGGTACCCTCTTGGGGGTGCTTTTGCTCGGGGCCCTTTCGCTCATCGCCCCGGGGGTGATGGTGTCGGTGGCCGCGGTGCTGGTGTTCTCGGGCCTTCGGGCGTATTTCAAGGAAAATCACTATTTGCTGTACTCGGTGGCCATGACGGCGCTGGTGGTCATCCTGCTCGACTTTGGGGCGGCGTTGTCGTTCGAGGTGATGCTGGACCGGCTGGTGGCTACGGTGATCGGGTGCGCTGTTTCGTTTGTGGTGGGGTACGCGGTTTGGATGGGGGTGCTGGGGAGTAAGGGGAAGGGGATGGGGGGAAAGTAGACGCGGCGTTGGAGGTTAGGCTGAACGGGATGAAATGGTCGGGAATGAGGTGGCCGTTGCTGTTCAGGAAAAAAGACTGAACGAGCGAAGATGATGTTAGATGGACCCTTCGGGCAGAGGAAATTGAATAGAAGAAGAAATGCGATGTTGTTCACCAGCCTGTGCTGGGGCTACTGTCGAAGTAAAAAAGTCTTCGTGAGCTATTGGAGAAAACATGAAACTGACTTGTACTGCGCAGGTTTCTGTTGACGGCGTAATGCAAGGACCTGGCGGTCCTGAAGAAGACGAACGTGGTGTATTCGACCGCGGTGGGTGGGCGCACTTTGACAAGGAATCCGCAGCCGCTATGGACGAAATTTATGCTCGTGCTGACGCTTTCTTGTTTGGTCGAATTACTTATCAAGTCTTCGCCGAGACTTGGGGAACCTGGGCTGATCCGGGCAACAGTCCGATTTGGACGGCATTGAACATGAAGCCGAAGTATCTAGTTTCAACAAAGCTAACCAATCCGAAATGGACTAACACGATGGTAGTCTCAAAGCAGCTCGCTGACACCGTACGTCAGTTGAAAGCCAAACCAGGACATGAGTTGCAAGTCCATGGATGCGGCGCCTTATTTCGATGGTTATTCGAAAACGACCTCGTCGACGAATTGAATTTGTTTACTTTCCCCGTGATCGTAGGCAAAGGCACTCGGTTGTTCCCAGATGCCGGGCGGAACAACCAGCTCAAACTGCTCGAATCGCAGACCTCCTCAAGCGGCGTGATCGTACAAGTCTACAGCACGAGATGATTGCTTTTGCAAAGAAGAAGAATCTGTTTCTGAGGCAAATCCCAGTAGTCGGTATCCGAGACTCCGATTCATGCAAGCCCGGGAGTTGCCCGTAGAAACAAAGGACTACTTTCGACAGACGAACTCTAGGCCCAGTAGGCAAGGGGAGAAAGAAACTTCCGTTGGGCTACTATTTTGACAAGAGTGATATTTTCATCTAACATCTAGATCAACCTGATAATTTTGTACCAAAATTACAGGTTATCTAGGCGTTAGGCATATTGGAGAAGTATGGAAAACAAAAAAAGACAATCACTTCTTATGGAAGCCAACGAGTACCTGATTGAGCTGAAAAAGGCGACGGCTTCAATAATCGCTGACACCATGAGAGAGACTCGAAAACTGGCTGACAGAGAAGGTCTATCAACAGGAAAGGACATTCCGAAAGAGTTTGTGCTGAGCGACAAAGCCTCAACCGCATCGCTTGACTATCATCACAAGCTCAGCCACCTACTGCGCGCCTGCCTTAGGGCTGTCCAGTCCAGAATTGAGGATTTTGACAAATTCATCCGTTACGATTTTTCGGAAAAGAATCAAAGAGAGGCCGCAGATTTCTTCAATACGGTACTCACCGTCCGCCCTTCGACGATCATCGAATCCTATTTTGCCTACTTCCACAAGAACGACGATTCGGAACTACAGAAGATCTGCAGTAAGTTCGGCTTTGGAATCCGGACTGAAGATATATACTCTAAGAATTTTCCGACTGATTTTTCGGGGCTTCTGTTGGAATTCTTACGGAAAGAGAAGGAACGGGAGAAAGACAAGCCTAGAAACTTTTCTGCTCATACAACAAGTACCATTGGAATAAAAAAAATGAAGGCCCATCAAAAACGGCTGGAATTGGAAAAGGAAAAGTATGGACTTATTCAGCAACTGACATATCAGAGAAGAAGACTTCAGCGATTGACCCTGGTTAGGTATGGCTGCGTAGTCGTCGTTGCCGCGTCAGTTGGCATTTTGGCTTGGAGCATCTTAGACCAAAGTCTAGGGGTTCCATTCATTTTAGTACCGCTCGTGTATGCGCTCACTTTCATTCTAGCGGTTTTCTGGATAAATGGATCTATCAAGAATATTCGAATTGATAATCAGTCGGTTTCCACAGAGATTGAGATCCTGAGTATGAATCTTTCTCAGCAGGAGAAATACGCTGAAAAGTTGTACAAGATCAACAACAACGAATTGAAGCGATATTACAACCTAAGTATCCAACAAAGCTACGTGATATTTTTTGTTGCTGTTTTCTGTATTTTCCTTGGTCTTGGCATTCCCGGGGTTGTCATTACGCTCTTTGCAATGAAGGTTATCGAAACAAGTGCCCAAGTAACAACGGCAGTCCTAGGAGGGATTTCGTCACTGCTTTCGACTTTTGTTGCGGCAGTGCTAATAAAAATATCTGGCGATATCGGCACCACCTTTCGGGACAGTCTGGGAAAGCTTGTCGAAACGAACAAGTTGCTCTTGGCAAACGTTTGGCTGAGCAAGATCCGTGACAAGAAAGTTATCGAGGACAGTTACAAAAAGATTGCCAAGATTCTGGCTTCGAAATGAAAGCGCAAATGCCTAACTCAAACTTCTCAACCTCCTCTGGACCCCTTATAATTCCTTTTTTATTTTCTTGATATTTGAAAGTGGCGAGTTAGAATTCCCTTATCTTTTCCTAAAGGAGGGCTTTCATGCCCAAGACGAATCTTGTTCATACGCCGATCCCGGCGTCAGTTCTCGCAGAGGTGAAGGCGGCGTTGTCCGACGCCCTGGCCAAGCTGGAACCGTACCTGGTCCACCTGACCCCCGAGGAGAGGCATGGCATGGCCAAGGTCGGTGAAAAAGGCCTGTCGTTTGTGATCAAGGGCGGCGACTACGCCGCCCAGTTCCCCGGGCTCCGGCCCGCCTTCCTGGACTACGACGATTTCGTGGTCGACCTCGGGGTGCTCACCACCCTCCGGCCCCTCTTGCAGATCATTGACTCCCTTCAACAGGCGGTGGACGACACGGTGATGCAGGCTGGGAGCGAGGCCTACACCGCCATGCTCATGCTCTACGTGTACAGCCGGGAAGCGGCCAAGGCCCACGCCCCCAACGCTCAGGCTGTCTACGATGACCTCTCGGCCCGGTTCCCCGGCGGCTCTTCGAGGAAGGCCGCTTCGTAATTGACCCCATAGGGTCCGGCCGGGCCACCGGGAGCTCGGCCAGACCTTCTCCCATCGTCGCCGGTGATGCTTTTTCCATCGACGTTGGTTCTCCGAGAATCGGCGCCGAGTCTTTTAGCAGGATTTTCCGTCTCCGAGAATCGGCGTCGATTCTTTTTCATAGGATTTCCACTCTTTTTGCATCGGCGTCGATTCTCTGGGAAGGATTTTCCGTCTCCGAGAATCGGCGCCGACTCTTTTTCATAGGATTTCCAGTCTTTTAGTATCGGCGTCGACTCTTTTAGCAGGATTTTCCGTCTCCGAGAATCGACGCCGATTCTCTTTCATGGGATTTCCCCCCGGGAGGGAGCTCTTGCCCCCCCACTTTGACGCAAACAACCCCTCGCGGCCCCAGCCCCGCCGGGGTATGCTCTGGTTCCAGGCGGGAAGGCCTTCCGTCCTCCCCCAAGGAGAAACCATGACCCCCTTCAAGACGGTGGGCGACTTCCTCGACGCCCTCGGCCCCCTCCGCCGGGAACAGGTGTCCCTGTTGCGGTCCATCATCCAGGGGGCCCAGCCGGGGCTTCAGGAGCACATCAAGTGGAACTCCCCCAGCTACGTATGGGAGGGCGAGGATAGGATCACCTTCAACCTCCAGAACAAGGAAGGCCTGGTGAAACTGGTCTTCCACAGGGGAGCCACCAGACCCGAGAACAAAAAGGGCGCGCCCATCCTGGTCGACGAGTCGGGCCTCATCGCCTGGCAGTCGGACATCCGGGGCCTGGTTTCCTTTTCCAGCGTGGAAGACATCCAAGCCAAGCGCGGGGTGCTCGAAACGCTGATCACCCGATGGCTGGCCATCGAGTAGCGGCCATCCGCAGTTCACCCACTCCCGCTCTCGTGGAAAGCCAAAACCCCCACTTAATCCGCCTTCCCGCCCCCACCGAGTACAGGTGAAGGCCCCGACAAGCGAAGCGAAGTCCGCGAACTATTGGTCGTCGTTTTGGCCAAGCCGAGGGAGCGCACGGAGCGCTGGCGTGCTGTGTGCACGCCGAGCACCGCACGCGACCGAGGCGCAGCCAAAACGACGAGATCCAATCCCCAGCCATTTCTAGGGGCCCACCCGTCGCGGAGAAAGCCACAACCTGGCATAAAGAAAAGACCATGATCCTTCCCACCATCCGCGACCCGCGGTTCACCACCCTCCGCAGGGGAGGGACCCTGTCCACCGAAGACCACCACCTCCTGGCCGCCTGGGCCGCCGGGTGCGCCGCCCACGTGCTTGCGTCTTTTGAAGAGGCCCGGCCCGCCGACCGCCGGCCCCGGGATGCCATCGAACTCACCGCCGGGTGGATCCGCGGCGACATCAGCATGACCCAGGCCAGGGTGGCCGCCTACCACGCCAACGCCGCGGCCAAGGACGCCGCCGGCGCCGCCAAACAAGCCGCCTACGCCGCAGGCCAGGCCGTCGCCGTCGCCCACGTGGCCGCCCACTACCTGGGAGCCGCGGCCTACGCCCTCAGGGCCGTCCAATCCTTGGACCAGACCGGTGACCGGCTGATGGCCGAGTGGCAGTGGCAAATCGACACCCTCCCGCCCCCGTTGAAAGCCCTAGTCCTGGAAGACCAGAAAAACCGCAATGCCATCTGCTGGAACGTCTTTTTCGTCTAGGCTGGGCAAGGAGCGGATCAACGTCGGTGGAAGAAGAACTGATTGATTCGATTCGTCAAAGTCTCCTGTGCCTCCTTGAGGAGACACTCCATTCCCACAAAGGGGTCTATACGAATGAAAGAACTTCCTTGTTGGAAACCTTGGCGAAAATGGATGCGGACCTCGCGTCGCGGAGGTTCACCGGGCTTCCCCAAACCATCGCGGGCCACGTGAACCACGCGAAATCCTATTTATCGAACACCATCGCCATGCTCCGGGGCGAAGGAACCGGAGATTTTGATGTCGCCGCGAGTTGGAGTGTGGAGACCGTCAACGCCCAAGAATGGGAGAGACTCCAGTCGGCCCTCGCCAAGACCTATCATCTGGGTGCCATCCGACAGCTCAAAGACTTGCCCCCTTGATTCCCGAACCCACTGGCGAGCAAAGCGAAGCCAAAAACCCCCAGTCGATCCGCGTTCCCGCCGCCACCGAGTACAGGTGAAGGCCCCGACAAGCGAAGCGAGCGAAAACCCACGCCCTGCCCCTACGGGTCGGCTCCGCCTCAGGGCTCACAAAAACGTCCACTGGACGTTTTTGGGGCGCCGGAGGTCGTCGTTTTGGCGAAATGGAAGGAGTACATGGAGTGCAGTCGCACGGCGTGTACGACGAGCACTGAACACCCAACGCGAGCGCAGCGAAGCGGCAACCCAGCGTGAGCAAGGCGAGCCAAAACCCCCCGCTCAATCCGCCTTCCCGCCCCCACCGAGTACAGGTGAAGGCCCCGACAAGCGAAGCGAAGTCCGCGAACAACTGGGCGCCGGAGTTCGGGCTTTTGGCTAAGCCGAAAGGGGGCGACGCCCGGAAGCGTACTGGAAGTACGCTGAGGACCGGAGCCCCCTTGAGGCGACGCCAAAAGCCCGAGATCCAAGCCCTAGTTCAGGGAGAACTTACTAGAACGCCGCGGTCACCCCTAGGAACCGGAAAACCGTTTGGGTGAAGTACGACACCACGGGTCCTATGGGCAGGATGGTCCAACCCGTTTGGTTTTGGACCACCAGCACCACCACCAGGGCGATCATCCCCCACCGGGCGTACTGAGCCGCCTGGGCCTGCCGGGTCCACCGAGGGAAGACGATGTGCGACCCGTCCAGGGGAGGGATGGGGAGGAGGTTGAACACCGCCAGCCCCCAGTTGGTCACCACCGCCAGGGCCAGCATCCGCATCAGGGCCGCGTCGAACGACGAGGCCGCCCAGGGAACGGCGTGGCGGATGGCGGCGTACAGCCCCGAGAGCACCAGGGCCGTGGCCACGTTGGCCAGGGGGCCGGCCGCGGCGATCCAGGAGGGGTCCCTGTCGGGGTTCTTCAGGTTCCCGGGGACGAACTGGACGGGCTTGGCCCACCCGAACCCCAGGAAGAACAGCGCCACCAGGCCCCACCCGTCCAGGTGCCGGAAGGGGTCGAACGACGTCCTGCCTTGGGACCGGGCCGTGGGGTCCCCCCGGAAGTCGGCCATCCACGCGTGGGCCGCCTCGTGGACGGTGAGTCCCAAAACGATGCCCGGGAACAGGTCGAGGGACCGGTAGAGGTCGAACCCCGTCATGGCTGGGCCGGCGGGTCCTGGGCGGGGTCTTCCGCCCCAGCGGCCGGGGTGTTCTTCTTCTTGTTCTTGAAGAACCGGACCAGAAAGGCCCCCACGGCAGCCAGGCCGATGAGGATGAACTTCCAGCTCGCGGCCAGGGCCACCAGAATGACCTTCAGCAGTCCCGCCTTCAGGGCAATGCCCCCCAAAATGAGCCCGGCCACGCCGTATTCGGCCAGGTGGTCGGTGCCGTCCTGGTAGTCGGCGTACCGTTGACCACCCTGGAACCCCACCTGATTCAGCAGCCCCGGGGTGGCCGCTTCCACGGTCTTAAGGTCGGGGAGCCCGGCCACCACGTTAATGTCCAGAACACCCTGGCGACCCAGCACCCGGATCTCGTAGTTGAGGGTGTGGGTCTCCGACCCGCCGAAACTCAGCTCCCGGGCCCAGTAAACCGTCTTCGCCCCCGAATCGTAGTGGGGAGGGGTGGCCCAGCCCACCAGGGTGATTTCCTCGAACCCCTTCTCCTTCCGGTCCTTGTTCCTCTCGGCCACCCCTTCGCGCATCTGCTTGAGCAGATCGTCGTAGTTCATCGACGCCGCGTCGTCGTCCTTCACGTGGCCCGAATCCTCGTAGGAAATCAGCGCCGCCCAAACCTGGGACTCACCCTCCTCGCCGAAGCCCCGGGGAATCACCGCCCCCAGGAACCCCGAGCCATCCGGGTTCTTCCAAACCTTCTCCAGCAGAAACTGGGTCTGAGCCGGATTCAGGTACGTGTTGCCATCCTCAAGATTCAAAACCGCCACCCCCCCGGGCAGCTCCACCTTCCCCGTAACCCCCGTCAGTTGTTTGTGAACCTCGGCCGCCGTCGGCGCCGGTTTCTCCGCAGCCAAAGGCCCCACCAACAAAGCTACCAAAGCAAAAAAACCAAGACCACGCGACATGATGACTCCCAAAGAAAAGGATGGAACCCACCATATCACGGATTTTTTATTTTATCATTCCACAATCCAAGTCATTCACAAATTATCCATAACTCTACTTAACAGGATGAGCCCGTGCGAGCAAAGCGAAGCACCCCCTCCCGCGAGCACGGCGGCTGACCCACCCCGCCAGCGCAGCGAAGCGGCCGCCACCGCGGAGGGTGATAGTAACCACGTCGACGGAGATCGGGATTTTGGCGAAGCCGAGGGAGCGCACGGAACGGAGCCGTACTCCGTGTACGGCGAGTACCGCACGCGACCGAGGCGAAGCCAAAACCCCGAGATCCTAGACGTGACTGCCGAGGGCGTCGCGGATGACCATCTTTCCTGCTCTTCGGGCCGGCAGGAACGAACCCGCCACCGCCACCAGGGCTGCCAGCAGGGCCGCCAGAGGAAAGTCCAGGGGCGTGTACAGAGGGTGCATCACCGACACCAGGGGAATGGGGATGTCCCGGGGGAGGAAGTTCCGGGCGTCGATGCCGAAGGTCAGGCCCAGCCAGGCCAGCACCGAAGCGCCCACCAAACCGGCCAGCCCGCCGGCCAGCCCCAGGGTGAACCCCTCGACCAGGAACATCCGGGTGAGTTTCCGGCGGTTCATCCCGATGGCCCGGAGGGTGCCGATCTCCCGGAACCTTTCCTGCACAGCCATCGACATCGAGTTGAGGATCCCCACGGCCACCAGCAGCACCAGGATGCTCATCAAAAACGACATGATCCGGATCCGGGATTCAAGGTTGTCCACCAGGCTCTTGGCGAACACCTTCCACGAGTCGGCCCTCAGCCCTGCGGCGGAGCCCAGCCCGTGGGCCTCCAGGGCCTGGCGGACCAGGTTCACATCCTTGTCGAGGTCGTTGCCGTCGGCGAACTTCACCACCACCCGGGTGGCGTCCCCGGGGCCCAGGGCCAGGGTGTCCTGGGCCTTCTTGAGGGTGAGGTAGACCACCCCGTCGTCGAACAGGCCGTAGCCTGTGGTGAAGATGCCCCCCACCGTCCCGTCTACGAGGTTGCGCACCCCGTACTGGTCCAGGGCCGTGAGGAACACCTGGTCTCCGGCCTTGAGGCCGAGCTTCTTGGCCAGGCCATCGCCCAGGAGCACCTGGTTGTCGTTGGTGAAGTAGGTGCCCTGGGTGATCTGGTTCTGGATGGTGTTGGTCCGGCGTTCGCCGTCGGGGTCCACCCCCCTGATCGACACGTTCAGGGCCGTCTGGCCGTTGCTCAGGGCGCCGGCAAAGTCGAGCCGGGCCCCGACGCCCACCACCCCGGGGGCGGTTTTGATGGCCCCGGCCACCGCGGGCCAGTCCTTGATCCTCAGGTCCAGGGGCAGCCGCCGGGCCTCGTCCTGGTAGCCCTTCTGGAGCACCTGGACGTGGGCGGTGTCGAGGTCGATGGTGGTCTGGTACGCCGAGGTGCCGAACCCGGCTACCCAGCCCTTCATGGTGAGGATGATCATCACCCCCAGGCCGATGGCGATGAGGTTCAAGGCCGCCCGCCGGGGGTTGCGGAACACGTTCCGCAGGGCAATCGCTAACATTTCCATACTTTGACTCCTACGTGTGGGTGAGGGCTTCGGTGACCGATAGCCGCGACGAAACGCCCGAGGCGTACACGCTGGCGAACACCGCGATCAGGGTGCCGAACAAAAAGTTGAACAGCACGTCGAACCAGGCCAGGGAAGGGTAGATCCGGCTGGCGAACCCCAGGGACTCGGTGGCGTTCCCCACGTCGATGCCCACCTGGGCCAGGAGGACGACCGCTGGTATGCCCAGAATGAGCCCGGCCACGGCCCCCAGGGCCCCGAGGAGCAGCCCTTCGGTGAGGATCATGGCCTTCAGCTGCCGCTTCTTCAGGCCGATGGCCCTGAGGGTTCCGTACTCCCGGGTCCTCTCGAACACCGTCATTAAAATGCTGTTGGTGATCACCGACCCGGCGACGATGACGAAGAACCCCCGGATGATGAACGTGATGATGTTCACGAACTGCACAATGGTCAGCAGCGACGAGAAGGTGACCTCCCAGGGTTCCACCCTCAGCTTTTCCCGGGGGTAGCCCAGGCCTGCCAGCTGTTTTTCCAGGGACGCCGCCACCGCCGGGGCCGAGTCTTGGTCCTTGACCAGGAACCGGAACTCCCGGCTCATGCCGTCGGCATCGACGAGGGTCCGGGCGGTTTCCTGGCTGACCACGAAGGTCGATAAGTCCACGGCCTCGCTCCCCGAATCGAACACGCCGGTGATGGGGAGCTCTTGGTCCCAGGGGTTGTTCCCCC
>Ga0302321_100006360_pt1 | contig 10394 bp, 10 predicted proteins | sample Fen_T0_1_FD_202505 | JGI IMG/M metagenome (GOLD analysis project Ga0302321, IMG submission 202505) | Peat permafrost microbial communities from Stordalen Mire near Abisko, Sweden - Fen_T0_1 | ecosystem: Environmental > Terrestrial > Soil > Wetlands > Permafrost | place: Sweden: Abisko... | reverse complement strand
ACTGCGGCGCCGCCGATCGAGATCCAGAACTGCGCGCCCACCATGCGCTCCTCCGCCTGGTCCTGCTCGAACAGGTCCAGGGCCGTGGTGATCGTGGCGAACCCCATACCCTCGATCACAATGCCAATCACCGCCGCCTGCCAGTTCTCGAACCCCATGCGCTTCTGCGCGTTTTGGTAGGTCATAATCGCCGGGATCAGGCTCCCGGTCGGGGGTAGGGCAAAGGCCACTTTATCTACAATGTTCATTCGTTGCTCCTCCACCACTCCCCCACCACCCGTAATTTCGCCATGCACAGGTCATTTTCCCGGCATGTACATGCACATGCATGCAAAAATACGGTGGGGGAGTGGTCAAAACTTGCTAAAGAACTGCTCTCCCGCGCTCGTCAGGTGGATCCCGCGCGTCAAATTGCCCGTGTCGTTGTACTGTGCCATCTTGGTGTCCACCAGCGAAATGCAGAACCGGCTGAACTCACCGCGGCTGAAACCCTTCTCAGATGGCGTCCAGTTCTCATAGCTGAGTGTGACCCCGGCCCGGATCCCGTCCGCCACGGCGCGCAGCTGGTCTGCCGTTGCCCGAATGCTCTCCATCATCCCAGATGGGTACCCACCGCGCTCCTCGGTTGCCTGGAAGGTAAATACATCCGGTTCCGTCGAGCCGCTCACCGGCGCTGCCTGGGAGCTGGCCAGCTTGCCATGCCTGGCCATACTCATGAAACCGAAGGCGAGCACGAACACCGCCCCGCCGACCAACAGCATGACCACAATCCAAACCATGGTCTTTACGTCGCTGTATTTCGCATCGGTAGCCGCCTGGCTGGCCGCCAGCACCTGTGTGGGGTAGACCTCCGTCTGCGTCATCGATGCGGCCTGCTCTGTCAGGTTGGCGATGGCCATCTCCTGGTGGAATGCCTCGGCGGTGGCCGTTTCCCACCGCGCGGTCGGTGCGGCTGTGGCCGTCCAGGCGTCCCGCTGGAAGGCCTGGTCTTCCACAACCGCCGTTCGTGCCATCAGTGTGACCACGTTCGCCTCGTGGGTCTGGGTAGCCGCCACCATTTGCCGTTGCAGTGCATCGATCGTTGCCTGCAGGCCCACGGTTGCCGTGGCGTTCGGTGTCACACTCGGCGCCGTGCTCGGCAAAGGGCTGGCCAGCTCCTGCAGGGCCGGTGAGGCCTGCGCGGCCAGGTCCATCTGCGGGCCCTGGACCGCTTGCTTCTGCGGGAAGTCCATGGCAGAGCAACCAGTCAGAAGGAGTAGGGCAAGGAATAGGGTTGTAATCTTCATCGCGTCCTCCGCATTCGCTTCAGTCCCGAGTTCACCGGATATCGTAGATCTGGTTCCGTGAACAGGGCGCGCCGCGCTGCGCTCATATCATTATTGATATGGGCAGTGAGATCCACGGCCTTTTCGAGATCTCGCTCGGTCTTGGCCAGTAACCACCACACACCCAGCACCACGGCCTCTACTCCGATCCCTATCATGGCCAGGACCGCAGCTCCCAGTGCGCCGGCGCACCAGATCCCGGCCAACGTCGACAGGCTCAGCCCGCCAAAGAACACTGTGCGGCCGATCATGCCGTAATCGTGTTCTTTCATGGCTGCCCCTGGTGGATCTGGTTCCAGCGCGCCACCACCTTGCGCGCATACGCCTCGGCCTCCGCTGCCCGTCGCCACGTCAGGCGCAGCAAGCGCTGGCGTCGGGGCAATCCACCGGCCACGCGGTCGCGGTAGGCTTTCTTTCCGTTGACCAGAAATGGCAGCTTCCAATAGCGGTCGAACTCAACTTGCTTGATCTCGTTGCTGGTGTTCTCGATCATATTTGGTGAACCTTGTGAAGTGCGGTGATTTTCGGTGTTTGTTTTGATACTCTTTTCTCTTACCGGCTTACCTATGTTCGCCTTACATACCCTTACTTCACCAATGTTCATCTAGTTCACCAATTGAGTATTTATTGAGTGTTTTTAGGGTGTCGAATGTAGCTGGTGAACCTTATGAACCTTGGTGAACCTGAAAAGCCGGAAATGTAAGGGTAAAAATAAAACTTTTTCGAAAAATAATCTTTTCGGGGGCTATACGGGTGTAGGGGTTCATTTCTCTTCATCAGGTTCACCTCCTGCAGGTTCATCCATCATGGCCAGCTGTTGGGGAGCTTCCTTTTCGGTCAGCAGATCTGCGTCATGCAGCCCGTAGCGCAACTTGCCAATCTCGATGCGCCGTTTCTCCAGCACCACCGCCCAACCTTCCTTCGTCCGCTCCACGGGCAGCCGGAAGGCATCCCGGCAGACCGTGCCGATGGTGTTGGCCTTTACGCTGTCATCCTTTTTCTTTTCGGGTGCCTTCTCGTTCATGTTTTCGGCATCGATGATGGCGTTGGCCACGTACGCCAGGTCCTTATAGAGCACGTAACGCACCACACCGTGCATGCGCAGCTTTCCGGTTTTGATGTACTTGGCATATTGCTGGTCTTCGTCGATCGCCACCACCACCCGCAGCAGCAGCGCCTCGAACGAACCCGCGCGCCGGTTCATCTCGTCTTCATAGTTCGCTTCTGCGATCATGTCCAAATCTTCCTGCATCTTTTTGTCTTTCAGCAGGTATGCCAGGATCTTGAGCGGCCGCATGATCTGGTTCATGCGTGGGCTGACGTTCTTATTCGAGATCTTCACGCCCTCGGGTACTTCCAACTTGGGAAGCCAGGTCTTCAGCCGCCAGCGCAGCAGCATATTGCGCATGATCAGCGCCTGGTCCTTCATGGATTGCTGCACAACTCCCGGCTCGATCCCGGCTTCTTCCAGCTCGATCACGTCCTTCTGGAAGAGGTCAAAGGTGATGCACCGGGTCTCGGTCGCGGGATCCTTGAAGGCGCCATACATGGTCAGCAGGGTGGGCCCGTATACATAGGTTGCTGACGGGACGTACGTGTGCGACCCATCCGCCTTGATCGACTCCATCATTGTGATGATCCTGGCCTGCTCTTTCATCGCCCGGCCGTTCAATAGGGCTCTTAGCTCGTCCTGGTGCTCCTTGGGAACCGAATCGGCCTCGTCGATCATGAGCGTGCCCTTATACAAATGCGCCATGCCCTTGAACCCCGCCAGGCTGGTCAGGCTGGAGGTAATCATCATCCGGTAGCACACCCGGCCGACCAACAACATCAGCTCGCTTTTGCCGGATCCCGGACCGCCGCGCGCGCGCAAGTAGGGCAGCGCATCGAAGCAATCGTTCAACCAGGTGAAGAGCGCGTACTGGCTGGCGGTCTTATATTGCAGGGAGTTGTCCAGCAGGAAGTAACGGCGGATGAAGAGTTCCATGCTGGTCAGCAGCTCGCTGGTTTGCTTCTCGGGCCCCAGGTCGCTGGGCAGCATCACGGTGCCAAACTTGATGATGTCATCCTGCAGCGGCTCATAGCGCATGCCCTTGATGTCCACGTACGGCGCCAGGCCGATCTCGCGCCGCTCGGGTTGCTTCATGTCGATATGGGCAAAAGCGAGCTGCGCCTTTTCGCTCTTCATGTCGTATACCGGCTCCAGCAGGTAACCCTCGGTCCCTTCCGGGTTCTCCGGGAACCAGCCACCCATAGTCGGCACCCGCTCGAAGTGGTTGCCATCTTCCCCGGCTTTCTCAGCCTCGCCGCGCGCGGCCTTCATGGCCCGGTTGATCTCCACCACTCCCATGCCGGTGGCTCGCACGAAGGCGCTTGTCATGAGGCCAAAGGTGCGCCGCTCGATCTTTGCCATGATCTCGAAGGCCCGCTCCATCGCCTTGAGGCGCTCGTTGTTGCCCTTGAGAGCAGCAGCATCGCGCGCTGCCACCTCGGCGATCGTCTCGGCCTTCCCCAGCCGGTGCTCGGTGATGATTCCCTGGGTCTCGGCGTCCAGCTTGTGGCTGGTCATGCGCTGCAGCAGGTCGTTGGCATCCTTGGCAGGTAAACGCACCACGCGCAGCAGCGGCCCCAGCACATCGGCCAGCGGATAATTGCCCGCCTTGCCGCGCACCACCTTCCAGCCCTCTTTGTCCGCGTCCGGGCTGATGTACACGCTCTCGTGGTCCTTGCCGAGGTCCCGCAGCAGGGCCTCGTGGTCCTGCCAGGCGGTCCCGGCTGCGGCGATCGCCGCCACACCCCACTGGGCCCAAGTTTCCGCATCGCCTGGGCCTTCCACAAGCACCACCCGGTCCACCTTGCGCCCGTAGAGGCTGTTGAAATACAGCTTGCGACCGCCCACCAGCAGCCCGTTCAGGTTGTAGCTCTTTGGGTCGTCGGACCCCGCCAGGCTCTTCTTGTCGTCCGAAAATGCCAGGTTGCGCCCCAGCAGGTAGATCACCCGGCCCATGTACTGGCTCGCATACACCAGCCGCGGCGTCTTGGGGCTCATCATCCCCGCAATCGAGCCGTAGTCGAGCCACTTGCCATCCGGTTCGATGCCATGTTCCTTACACCAGGCCGTTACCCCTTCGACGCCTTCCTTCGGGTGCAGTCCCATGATGGCCACAGCGGCTGGGCTGAGCGGTTCCACCCCGTTGGCCACCAGCTCGCTGCGCATCTCGGACAACTCAGCAGCAGTAGCAGATCCGCTGAACCCCATCAGTGCCCGTTCAAGCGTTTCGTCCGTCCACCCACGCTTGTGCACATATTCGAGTGCGGCTGGGGCCTTTGTCAGCCAGCGGTGGAAGATCTTCGCCGCCACGTTCAGCGCGTCCTCGTTTGCCCGGGCTGCCAGGCGCGCCTTCATGTCCTTCTCGCCATAGGTCGGCACGGTCAGCCCGGCGCGCTTGGCCAGCAGCTCCAGGGCCGCGCGGAAGTCCCAGCCTGGGTGCATGTGCCGCATCACCCAGTTGAACACGTCCCCGCTGTCGTCCTGCCCGTTGAAATGATAGGCATTGTTGGCGGTGTCGATCACCAGGCCGTGCAACCCCTGGCCACGTGGTGCGGTGGTGCGAAGATAGCGCCCGTGCCGTCGCTCCAGCGGGATCCCGCTCTCCTCGACCAGGTCCTCGATGCGTACCTTCTCTTTGATTTCGTCGATGATGTTATCCATGCGCCCGTCCGTTGTTCCTCTCAAAGATTTGCTGTGACTTGCAGCACTGCCCGCCCATCGGCAGCGAGTTCATGCAAGTCGCAAGGCCTTTTTCTGTGACTTGCTGAGAATTTTCGAGACACTCAACCTAACGCCTGGCGGCTGGCGCCCAAAATTCGACCCCCCCTGTCCAGCTGGCGCCACCCCAAAACATGCCACATAACCCCATGTTATGCTGCACGTTTTTTCACCCGGCCCGGCCGTTTTCTGGGCAGAGCGTGCCTGCGGCACGCCCAGCGGGTGTTTCGCGGGTCTTTCTGCTACTGCCTTACCCACGTAAACCGCCATCAACCAACACATCCAGGGTGGTTGCGATCTCCCTACTCATCGCGTCGACCGCCGCCCCTGCTGCAACCAACTCATCCAGTGCAGGGTCGAGTAGCTCAACCAGTCCAGACCTATCCCGCGCCTGGCGCACCCGTAGCGTGGTAAGTCGCTGCGTGTGTTTCATGCGCACCAATACCGCCATGATATTTTCCAGGTGGGCCCTGATCTGGACCGCGCGTTTGTCGTCCCCCTTACTCCTGGGCATGCAGCACCTCGCGCAGTTCAGCGAGCGCAGCACTCTCACGCTCACGACTCTCATGCAGCGCTGCCAGTAGCCCGCAGACCCAATCAACGAAGTAACTGATTGACACAATGGATCCGCCTGCAAACAACATGGACCACAGGACCAGAGCCGTCTCCCGCTGACCAGTATCCAACAGCCATATCGTGAACGGCACCATCATGCCCAGCGTGCCCAGCACATACGCCACCGGCCGCGGCAGCTCCTTACCGCCCCACAGCTCACGCCTGGACGAATAGTGCAAAAACCCCTCGATGAAGATAACCAAAACCGTCAGCACTTGTGGCAACATTTTGCGCTCCTCAAATCAAGCAGTAGCAGAAGGACTCCCATCAGAACATCCGAGTCTTTATGTTTGGCGAAAGCCAAAGGCATTCCATGCGTTTATGACCATTCTGTGCTGTTGCAGACTTGACCACTTTCATCCAACCTGGGAAAAGACCATCGTATAAAGTGGATGTATAGCCACTCAACACAACCATGCCTTTTAGGCTGAGCAGTACCTGCGCCAGTTCGCGGTGATCATCATCTGACATCTCAAATGGATACATAAGACCGCTGTTAGGCCTGGTGCTTTGCACATAAGGTGGGTCGCAAAAAAAAAGTGTGTTTTCTCGGTCATAGAGCTGCAGCAAGTGCAAAGCCGGTCTGCTTTCAATCAAAACGAACTTCAGCCGTTCAACGAAAGCATCGATCGCGTCTGGCCAACGAGCCCATTCTTGTGCAGCCGTCACCGAGGTTTCATTGTTCTTCAAACCGCGAAAACCAGCGCCACGTCTTGTAACTCCATCACTACCGATCGTTGCAAAAGAGCGAAAGATCATTCGGCGCGCTCGTTCAATAGGATCATCGCAAGGCTCGTATGCGTAGTGATATTCTTCGTAGGCAAACGGTGTCAGCCTTGCCACACGCTCCAATTCTTTCGCCTGGATAGGATCTCTGAGCACGCGGAACACATTCACGACATCGCCATTCAAATCGTTGTAGATCTCACCCTGGGTGCGCGGTTTTTGCATTAGCACGGAACCAGCGCCTCCATAAGGCTCAACATAAAAGCTGTGCTGCGGAAAGTGGCTGATGATCCACTTAGCTAGCTTGAACTTTCCGCCTGGGTAGCGTAGAACTGGACGGGTGATGGTCATCGCAGCGTCTCCATGCATCTACCCACCAACATTTCCATCACTGGAGGTGTAACTGCATTGCCGTATTGTTTAACTCGTTCTCTCTCAGTTCCTAAAACAACATATTCGTCCGGGAAAGCCATTGCCCTGCCCACTTCATGAGAGCGGATCATACGGAAGGTCAGATCTTCAATGGCCATGTTTTCAATTGCACCGATCAGACCAGCGCGATCCAACCCGGTTACGGTGCGGATTGGGTCAGTCATTCCACTGGCCTGGTGGTTGCCGTAGTAATAGCTCAGGAACGCATTAGCTGAAATCAAAGCGTGATGTTTTGCTCCCGCCACCATGCACATCATGGGATCTTCGATGCCCGATGCTTTTGAAGTTCCGTGCAGTTCGGCGATAAAAGCCGGTGCCACAATCCCCATATCCTGGCACGTCGTTTGCGTCCACGCAGGATCCATGCTGCTGATTGGCCGATCGCCGTTCTCCTGTCGCACAGTTTTTACAAGCCAGGGCATGATCACGGCGGTCGATTGTCTGGCCGTCTGCGTAGCGCTGGCCTGCAGGCTGCTGATAACTCTCTGGTCGCCGGTATATCCAGTTTCAACAATCTGCGGAAACAAGACTGCATGGCTGGTCTGGCCTGTCTCTGTCGGTATAGGCTCCTGCATAGCATCCTTGACGCGGCACTCAATTCCGCTGGTGTAGCGCCCGGTGATGATCATCGGCCGGCGTCCGTAGGTTTCCCAGCCATATTGGATGCGCGCCATCGTCTTTGGCTTCAAGGGAGTCCTCCGATCGCCAATCCGCTCAGCGGTAATTGAGAAATCCAGGGCATTGAAAGCCGCATAGTAGTATGGCTTTACTTCAGCATGGCAATTAGGGCAGCGGTAAAAATACTGCCTGTTATATCTGCCCCAGGGCATAGGTTTTTTCCAAGTCTGGATGGCTTCAACATTCTTCTCGCAGCTGGTGCAGTAAGCCGCTGGCCTGAATTCCAAGTTCGGTTTTTTATTGCCATGCTTCCAGAAAACCACATAGAGCCTATCGCGGCTCTGCGGGGTTGGATGAGCAAACATCGAATTCAAATACACAATCTCGTGGTCATATCCGAGGGCTTTCATCGCCTGCAACCAGGCGTCCCACAATCTCCATTTGGCCGCTTCCACCACGTTTTCCACGATGATGATGTTGTAATTGTGATATTCTGCAAAACGGGGAACATCCCACATCGTGGCTCTGCTTCGCTCATCTGTAGGATCAATCAATTTATTTCCAAATAAGTCGGCATCGTAGAATTGCCGCTTCTTCCCTTTTGCGAGTGAATGGTTGGTACATTCAGGACTGCTGATAAACATATCGGTCGATGGGTAACGGCGTGGATCAGTGGCTGAGACGTCCCTGCAATCAGGCTTCACATTTATGTTTGCCTCATAGGTATCGCAGGCTAACTTCCAGTGATTCATTGCTACTGTGACATCAGCACCGGCCTTTTTCGCGCCGGTCGCGCTGCCGCCACATCCACAAAACTGGTCCGTTAGGGTTGGATAGGAGAATTTCCTCATTCAACCTCAACCTTCGACCGATACCAGCACGGTGTATTCCAACGCGCCTTAGACCACTGGCCACGCGATATTCGATCCATCACTGCATCGAACAGAGTCAAAAAAGCGATCATCAGCGCATCCATCACATCGCCTCCACTGCCGCACGGATGTGAGTTACCACGAGCGCTCCATCCAGAAGGAAATCACGTCCACCCATGACCGGCGCCCCGAACCGCTTTTTCGGGAATAAACGCACTGTGATGCAATTATTCTGAATGGCCGGGCTGCTGATTGGTTGAGTGCAGGCGATCACCGTATATCCAAAGAGATCGTAGAAAATAGACTCACCGCCTTCTTCCTCCGACAACCTTTTTTCGTAAAGACTGCCTCTGGTAACGCCAAAGTCCAAGACAGCGCTGAGATCTTCGTTTGACTCTTCGTAAGGAACTTCGTCAATAATGAGCGTGTGTGGATGTATCCCGTCGAGCAGTCTGAGCACCGTGTTCCAGGAGATATACTCGTCTGCATTGATTGGGTTCTGGCAGAGCCTCTTCATGATCTGGAGTGCCGTAGTCTTACCTGTTCCCGCCCCTCCTACGAATTGCAAAATAGGCTGTTTATCGCCTAACGGCTTCCAGGTGCGCAGTGCATAGTTGGCCATGATCTCTGCCGTCCCAGCGCTAAAACCTGAATATTTGCGTATAAAGTGCTTGATTTCTTTTTTTACATTCAAAAGTTCGTTCATCACATCGCCTCCACAGCTGCACGGATCTGGCTTTCCCGCACACGGAAATACTGCAATGTTGTTTTCACATCGCCATGGCGCAATTGCTTGCGAACCGCATCCAGGGCCTTCTCTTCAGACAGCCCCTGCTGCATCACACTATCCTTGAGCCTGTAGGCGTAGGTGTGGCGTAAATCATGCGGCTTCAAGTCGTGGATCTCCGCCGATTCTCCGATCATCCGAATGCGCCGGCGGATCTGGCCAGTCGACAATCGATTTCCATGTAAACCTGTGACGATTGCTTCATCCGAGCCTGGGCGCAGCTCCAGCCAGGCTGCCAGGGAAGACATCAACGAACTCGGGACATTGATCACTGCCTTCTTTCCACCCTTGCCCAGCACATGGATCCTGCTTGCGTCAAAATCCAGGTCATCCACATTCAGACCAGCCACCTCGTGGATGCGCAATCCTGTATCAACAAATAGCGCCCAAATGATGCGATCACGCAAGGCCAGCCAGGCGTGGCAGCTACCTGCGCAGCGGATTTGCAGTCCATCATTGACGGCCTGGGTGAGGTGGTCCATCTCATCGGTATTTCGGTCCCTGGGTGTCATTTCAGGACGCATTCGTTTCACGCTCACTGTCGGGTCATATTCCAGGATCCCGATTTCAACCGCCCACTCCACCATCACACGTAGACTGGCCAGGCGCCGGTTTCGGCTTGTTGGTGCGACTGCGTGATCCACATCCTGCGCCGCAAAATAAGCTTTTATGTCCGTCGCGTTGAGCTGATCTGGTGAAAAGCCCTTCCCATTCGCCAGTTCGAAAAACTTAGCGAAATGCCTGGCATCCTGCAGGTAAGCCTCGATCGTATTGGGCATCCTGCCATTCTCATGCAGCCACAAGGCCCAGGCTTCGTTCCAAGCCATCGTAGGCGCCACGCGCCATTCCACGTTAGCGAGCATGCCCGGCCTCCTTCCAATTAATCACGTTGGACGACACTATACAGCTCGCTCCGAAGTTGATTGCGATATTGAAAAAGTACCCATCGTCAGGGACGAAATAAACGTGTACTCCGCAAACGCTCAATAAACCGATCGCTTCGAGAGTGGTGCAATCCATAGCTTTTACGAATTCCACCAGCGGCACCCGCACGATGACTTGCAGTTTCCCGGCAGCGGATAACACGCCATGCACCGGGCAGGCAGTGTTGTCACCAACGATTGTCACGCAGGTGCATTGCTCCGCCTGGTCCACAGCTGCGTCCGTCATGCACTGGGGATGGCTGTCCAGCACGTACCGCCCGTTGACGTACACAAGGCTGCCGTGCCCTTTCTCCATGCACCACATGC
>Ga0302321_100006358_pt1 | contig 10395 bp, 4 predicted proteins | sample Fen_T0_1_FD_202505 | JGI IMG/M metagenome (GOLD analysis project Ga0302321, IMG submission 202505) | Peat permafrost microbial communities from Stordalen Mire near Abisko, Sweden - Fen_T0_1 | ecosystem: Environmental > Terrestrial > Soil > Wetlands > Permafrost | place: Sweden: Abisko... | reverse complement strand
TCGTGTGCCTCGAAAACAGGACGATTTCGAGAAATCGCCCGCCATCGAGCGGAAAAAAAGGGAGCAGGTTGAAGCCGTTGATAAAAAGAGAGGCGGAGCCATAGGCTAGAAAAACTGGCTGTTTCCACTTGATATACATAATCAAGCTGACAATGCCGAAAAGTATCCCTGGAAGCGGGCCGAGAAGTGCCACGATTGCCTTGCGCTCTCCACCAATATTGGTGCCACCACCCGAAACTGCAGCCCCAAAAAACGGGATGAAAAACATCTGGACATCGCGAAACCCGAAAAGCTTCATGCCCAGCCAATGTCCTGATTCATGAATAAACAGAACGAGTACAATGATGGCTACTGAAAGCCACGATTGATTAAGGAGACCTGTGCCGGCAAATACAACTAATGATAGTGTTAACAGCGCAATATTGTGGACGAGAGACTTTTTGCGCCCTCCCTCTTTTTGTTTGTCGAGTTCTGCATCGACTTCATTAGCCGAAATCATGGTGGAATTGACATGTTTTTGCCCTTCTTTTGTGAAGAAGTATTTCGATCTTTAGTGGCGGCTTTTTTTGAGAAAGCCACGATTATAAACCGGATGCCAAAAATCAATGGTAGCACGCCAACAACCCTAACCTGGATTCCACTGGTATGGGCTGATCGGTAACCTCCTTGGCCGGTTACTAGAAGGGCCAATCCTACAATGGCTAGGAAGCAGCCAAACAAAAGATCACTAATCGTTAAACTCTTCATACTACGGGTTAACTTTTTCAAATGCTTTATCGCCCAAGTCATAATACGCTCCCCCGATTCCAGCCCATGTTCGGGATGGGACAGAACCTGGTGCCCCCCATGCTCCGTCAACAAATTCAAGGACATTATTCATAACTTTTTGTCCCGTTGGAGATCCAGCCGCTACGATACCTGTTACATAAAGCGCCCGACTCATTGCAGCAACTTCACTACTCACACCCGGAACTGCAATCTTAGCGGCAGATATCGCATCAGCGCTCGCTATCCAAAGTGGCGCTCCGAACGCTGCTGCTCCACCAGTTATGGCCAAACCTGTAAGAACAGTATTGTTTATCAGCGTGGCTCCTCTAGAGAGATAACTAAGGTCCGGACACTGCGGTCCGCGCTGACGGGCAATCATCTCTTGCTCCCTATCCCAAGCAGAACCATAGGCAGCTTCCATGTCTTGCCGAGAGACATTGTCCCAAAATCCAGGGCGTGAGACTAGCGTTTCTAAACTGCTTGAGACGGAATACCACCAATCGTTGTTAACAACCCATCCTTTTGGCATCGTAACCATTCCGATGTGACCGCTGACTGGAGTTGCATTGCCAATTTCACGCCTTTCGACACCCAGATCGATCGGGTGGGATTCCTCTGACGTACTCGATGAAATCGGGCGCCCTGAAACATACGACATCCTGTCACTAGCAGAATCGAAATTCCATCCCATGTAAGACCCAATATCGCTATACCCGGCGTCTTTGCCGTTTGCGTCAAATTGATAAACGTTACCGGTACCGGATGGATCGTAACTCATCCTGATAGTCCCTTCACTGTCTTTCGCTACATAAACACCGTCTTGCATAGTAACCTTCCAACGTTCTTCAGGAGTCGTGTCCATCCCCAGAAAATCCCACTTATTGGCCGGATTATTCCCGACGAAACCATACAGATTAAGTCCGCCTGATTCCTCGATGGGGTCGCGGTTGATGAAGCGGCCGTTATGGGGGTCGTAGTAGCGGCGGCCGTAGTACGAAAGGCCGGTTTCGTCGTCGGTTTCTTTCGTACTGAAACGATAGACGTTTTCTTTGGCGTAGGTGCCTTCGCAGCGGAGGGTTTCGCCGTAGGGGGAATATTCATACGCGGCCGCGATGGCGCCCGACGCCGCATCGATGAGCACGGAGACGTTTCCGTTACCATCGTAGCCCGGGAAGTAGGCCTTGTCCGTCCGGTGGTCGAAGATCTGCAGGAGCGCACCGACGCCGCCGGCCCCAGACAGGGAGCCAACAATATCCAAGCCCCAGGTATAGGAGCGGATAACGAGGTTGTTTTCGATTTCAGCGATCACGTTCCAGCCATTGTAGAGGTAGCGACGGCTCGAAATCTGCGTGTAGTTGTCTTTGTTGTAAACGCGTTTTTCCACCCGGCGTCCGAGATAATCGTAAACGAAACTGAGTTCGCGGTTCGGCATGCCCGCAGCGGCGGCGAGGGTGGTCGTGCTGGCGCGCACGAGGCGGTTCTCGGCGTCCCACTGGTAATCCCAGACGCCGTCGCTGGTCAGATTGCCGTCGAGGTCGTAACTAAAAGTCTGCGCCACGGGCGGGAGGAAGCCGGTTTTGATGATCGTGCCGAGCAGATCGTTGGTGGCCGAGCCGTTACTGGAGCGAGCGGCGTAAAACGTGAGCGGGCCGTAGAAGGGTTTGCCGTTGTTATCGACGAGGATGTTGTCGCCCCAGTGGGCTCCGGCCCGGCTGCTCGCCGTGGTCGTGCCCGAACCAGCCACCACCGTTGCGCTCGCATCGGCGGTGCCGCCGACGGAGAGCGTGTTGTTTTCGCGGGTGGTGTATTGATTGCGTTCGTTGGTCACATAGTGGTCGCGCAGGCCGACCACGCCGCTGGTGTTGGATGATTTGCGATTGCCGATGGCGTCGTAGTCGTACTCGTGGCGGCGGGCGGCCAACGGGTTGGCCTCGCTATCGGGATTTGTGCCGAGGAAAGCAGCGTCGGTGGTCAATTCGCTGCGGTCGTTGTAAACCAACTTCCGATGAATGGCGTCGCCATAATCTGAATACGCGCTGCCGGACTGGGCGACGGTCAGGCGGTTGCCCCGGTCGTCATAGGTGTAGGCAAAACGGCTGACGCTGACCGGGGTGGCGGTGGCCCAGCTAGTTTGGATCGAGGCCAGGAGATCGCGATTGGGCTCGTAGTCGCGGGTGACAAAGAAGGCATTGTCCACGACCGAGAGGGTTTTGAGGAAGTTTGAATTCGGTTCGTAGCCGTAAACAAACCGGCGAGCGCCGGCACCGTAATGGCTGCCCGCGAACGCTCCGGCAATCCGGCCGGTGTTACTCGCGGCCCAGGAGGTTTCGAGTTCGACGCCGGCACCGGCCTGCGCGGGGTTCTGAACGGTGAAAGCGCGCGGGCGACCGGTCACCGAACTGATGGTGTGACCGTTGTAGGAGGTTTCGCCGTTATTGGTGGTGGTTGTTTCGTCATACACGTTGTTGATCACGCGGCTGCCGTAGAATCCACTGAGCGTCTCGTTGGCCAAGCGCCAGGGGCGGGTGGAATCATAAACGAAATCTCGCTGGCCGGTCGCATCGGTGACGGTGTCAACCTGTCCGGTGCGAGTGTAGGCGTAGCCGACGGTGGGAGTTCCGTCGTTGTAGGAGATAGACGTGGGTTCGCCGGTTCGATCGTCGTAAGCGTAGGTCGTGGTGACGCGGAGATTGCTGCCATCGTACGGATTGGTCACGCGGTTCCAGAAACGCTGGTAGGTCTGGCCGCGCGCATTGTAGGTCTGCTCCACATAGCGGCGGGAGGGATCGTACTTTCTGAGGAGCAGGCCGGAAGGTTCGTCGAAGAGCCATTCGGTTTCATCGGCGGTGGCCGAGGCTCCCGGCCAGGTGGCGCTGTTCCACGCGATCGTTCCGGCGCCGTCCCGATACGTGCGCTGTTTCCAAAGTTGCCCGTAAGCATTGTAGACAAAACTCACGGGATGGGCGGCACTGCCCCATTGGTATTCGATCTGGCTGCGGTCATTGTAGGCGTAGCGCGTGGTTTTGCTATCGGCATCGAAAACAACGGAGGGCCGCCCCGCCAAATCGTAGGAGGTGGTTGACAGATATTTGCCGGCGGCATCGATGACCTCTTTGGTGAGGTTCGAACCGGTGTAATAGGTTATTCGACTGCTGGCGGTGTGCCGGGGATCGCGGGTCGATGAGATACGCAGGAGCGCGTCATAACCGATGGACGAGGTCCGGCCATCATGGCCGGTCGAGGAAACGGGCATGCCGTTGCGAAGCGTATCGGTTTGTACGTTGGCCATGCCGGGGCGATCGGTGGACACGATCACGGTGGCGGAGGCGCGATCGATGTCGGTCGTCTGGACGGACTCGTTGCCGTCGGCATCGAGCGTGCGGACCTCGGCGCGGAGAGAGCCGCCAAAACCGGTGACGCGTTGACGGGTCCGGGCGAGAGTTTTGGCGGTGGCACTGTTGAGGTAAGGATAAGTTGTGGAAGTCTGGGTCAGCCACCAGGCGTTGTCATAATTTTCGAAATAGGAATCGCTCTCGGTGATACGATCGGCGCTGCCCAGATCGAGTTGGCCATTCAAATTAATATCGATGCCGCTACGGACCAGCTGGCCCATGGCGCCATAAACGTAACGCGTGGGGGCGAGGCCGGTCGAGGTGCTCGCGACCCGACGGCCGGTGATGTTCTCGTAGAAGTTTTCGCCAACAATATTGCCGAAGCCGGGGGCGCCAGGACGTTCGGTCCGAACGGTTCGGCCGAGCCAATCCGTCCAGGCTTTGGACCAGCGAACGGAATTCGCAGTGCCGACATCGACGCGCGTCCAGCGGCGGCCGTCGGGCTCGGGCTCCACGCCATAGGTATAAAAGGCGGGAACGGTAGCGGTGCCGGTCTGAGAGGCCAGAGAACCATCCAGATTACGCGTCTCGGTTATAATCGCGCCCGAAGGCAGTATGGTGGTGGTTTGCCGAGCCGTGGGGTTGTAGTTGATGAGGGTCGGATTGAGAGCGCCCACCTGTTCTTTCGTGGGGCGGCCGGCATCGTCGTACTCACGCGTGGTGAGGAGATTCTCCGCAGAGCTTGGGCCAACCCGCTCGGTCAGGACCTGGCCGAGGGCGTTGTAGGTGTAGGTGGTGGTGACCGACGGAATGGGACCGGCGGCGGCCTGAGTCACGGTTTGTACCCGACCAGCCGGATCGTAGGTGTAGTCCAAGCGTTTTCCATCGGTGCCAATTTCCCATTGTTTCAGATGGCCGATATATTCGGCTTCCCAAACTTCACCCTTGGCGTTGACGCGGCGAACCACGTTACAGGAGGGGTCGTAAGTGAGGTCTTCCCAACCGATGAGCACCCAAGCGCTGCCGGTCCAGAGGTAATCTTCGGTGCGAAATAGGCGGTCGGCCGACTCAAAAGTTACATATGTGCCTATAACTGAATACAGCTCTACATGTGCGGTTGATTTATTGGGGACCAAATAACATTTCGCAGGCTGGAGAGCTGCCCAATAGTTCCCATATCCGGGATCACCCAGCATCCACGAAAAGGCGCTGAGCAAATCAACACCCACGGCACTTCTTATTTCACATCCGTCGTCGCTCTGACTGCTTCCCTTGATTGTAACCATCCGACGATTGCGATCCTGGCCTGGCCCGGGAAACATGTATCCGTAATAAGGTTCCAAATCAAAACTCCAACTGGCTTCACCTGAACCAAGCATTTTTATTCGGATACGATCTTGAGCATCAAGATAGCGCCCTTCGACCTCGCTCACTGAATCGACAGAGGTATTTGAACTTTTATATTTTCTTACTGCTACCGAACTACTTGTTCGTGATTCTTCAAGCTCACGCTTTTCAACTAAAACTCCATTTATACGGCGTTCCCTTTTTTGGATATCCCATGGGAAGCTCACATCCTCTCCCAAAGAGCCGTACAGGACGGTGGTCGTATAGGAATACGTTGTAATATCACCATCAGTATTTGTAGAGGGATCAGTTGGGGCCGCTGCAGGAAAATTATTAAACGGTTTCTGGTACTGCTTCACCTTCGCAGCCCCCGTATTCGTATACAGCGTAGCCCGTTCGGTGTAAGTAAAGGCCTCCCACCCACCCCCTGAAAAAGTGCGACTCTTAACCTGCTCTGGGGTTATCGTTCCGGTCGTGTAATATTCGGTTGTCGTTGTCTCTGGATTTATTGTTCCGACGGTTCGGATGACTTCAGAAAATCCCCACCAAAATTTTTGGTAAGTCCGGGCTTCGGACTTTGCACTGATCCCTGATGAATCCCGGATGGAATAACTTTCGGTAAAACGTTGATCCGTACCGCTGCTCACCATGGTTTTTTCCACCTGCTGGGGTTGACCAACCACGTTCCAATCCTTCACCACCCAACTACAGTTTGGCCAGATGCCCGATTTCTCAATCGAGGTCTGCTCAATCAAGGTTGCTCGTGCATTTGTATCGGCCGCCGCCGTTTTCTGGTAACTTGTTCTCGTGATAGTTAACGAGGTCGCTGAGGCACCCTTCGCGACAACATACTTCACAAATGGCAATGTCGCAGGCTCAAAGCGGGTAAACAAAGAGATCTCGTAAGAGGTCTCATTGATCGTGTTCACGATCGCGGCTACCTCTTGTCCGTTTTCTTGCCCGTCTTGAATACGAAACAGGGATTTTGTCGTCCATACGTCAGACCAATCGGTAGCTGTGGTGAGATCAGCACTCAGTGTCACGGGAACAAAGGGATTCCCGTTTCTATCTCTCCCCATTGAAATCTGCCAGAAAAGATCGCCCGGGCGAAGGCTGGTTGCCGTACCCGGACGCCCTAATGATGATTCTTCCGGACCCGCCACTCGGTATTTTTCCGTACGCATACTATCATTATACAAATTACTATAAGTGCTCTCCCGCTTGCCATCAATATATACCGTATAACCACTCGGGGCTTCAATTTTTATGGTAAACGGCTCATAATGAAAAACGAGATTCCCTTCAGTATCTAAGTTAGGTGAACTCCCATGAATACCCACGCCAAACTGATAAGTCTTTCCTGGTGCTACCGGTGCAAACCGCCCCGCTCCCTTGGTTAGAGAATACCCACTGGGGTAAGCTTCGGAGGGTTCGCAAGAGAAATCTTCCGCACCATCAATCCAGACCCAGGCCCGTCGCGGAAGAGCGTGTGCCGTCTGTATGGAGCCAGCGAATAGGCTAATCAAAGCCAAATATAATATGAAAGTCTTATGCATCGTGATAGTTCCGGGTACGTTTAAGGTTTGTGGACTTTGAAACCGCCACTGGGGTCAGGGGCCGGGGTCGAACCGGACGGAACCTTCAGCAAGGTTTTCATCCAAGCAGGGATGTCACTGCTAGCAGCTGCGCCTTGAACCGTGAACGATTGGCTCACGCTCGGCGCAGCACCAAAATTTGCGCTACCTGGTTGCGAGGCCGTAATGGTGACGACGCCCACACCCGTAATAATCACGGTGTTTCCGGAAACGGTGGCCGGACCGCTGGCGACAGCAAAACTGACCGGCAACCCCGATGAAGCGGTCGCATCGAGAGTAAACGACACGCCATTTACCTGCATGCCGGGGTTGATAAACGTAATGGATTGCGCCACCAAAGCCACTGAGAAGGTCTTCGTACCAAGATCGGCCGTTTTCGCGCGGTGGTCGTAAGCCACTATCCGCAGCGTGTGATCACCGATGGTCAAACCGCTTGTGTTGTATGAAATACTCCAACCGGAATAAGTGACATCATACGGCGACCAGAACCCGTAATTCAGATTGGCATCTTGAACATCAGGTCGATAACCACCCCGTGTGGCTTGTCCGGCCAAGACGCCATCGACATAAAAATTCACTTGGGCAACAGGTGCCCCCATCGCATAAGCCACCGCCCAACCGCTGGCGGTGACAGACTGCCCGCGCGGTATGGGATTAATACTCACCGTTTCAAAAGCACCCATGGGAAGCGGGTAGGTGATCTGCACGTCATGCCACAGGCATCGATAATCCTCGCCACCCCAATACAAATAAAGATACGCCTCGGCATAATAGTTCGCTGTCTGCGAATCTGCCGAATCAATCGATAGCGAGGGCTCCCCGTCGGAAGCAGCGCCCACCAAGGCACCGTTTTTGTACAAATAGAGGTCGGCATAAAACGCACCATCAGCGGTCACACTGACGGTGTAGGCTTCTCCTTCCCGAACACTGGGGGGCGCTGAGGTCCAATGAAGCTCCGCACGGCCACCGAGCGGCAAAAGCATCAACGCAACGACAAGGAAATAGATACGTTTCATAGGATTACTTTTGGATGCTCGCCTGTTCGTACCGCGCCAGCTTGGTGGTGATGTCATCGGTGCCGTGCACGTCGCGCAGGATCCCTTGGCCATCAGCAAAGAAGACCTGTGGCGCCTGAGTCAGCTTGAGCGTAGTCGCCAGTAGGCCGGCCGGTCCCTGCTGGTCGTAGATAAGGATGCCGGGGAGTTGTTCGCTCGCCGCCTGCTGGCTGGCCGCAACGGTGTCTTGGTCTAACGAAACGCCGAACAGGTTGAAGTCTGATACTGCGGTGGTTTTTGCCAGCCGTTGCGCCAGTTTTATGCTGCCCGGGCTGCTCAAGATCCACGCATAGATCAGCGTCGGCTTTCCGTTTTTGAGCGCAGCCTTGAGTGCAACCGAATCAACCCCAGCCAGCAACGTGGCGAGCGACTGTCCCACCAGCTCCAGTTGGGCGATCAGCAGGCGGGCACGCTGCTTGATCGCGGGAGGTGACTCCGAGGCCAAAAGCTCATTTGCAAGCGACCGACCTTTTTCGTTGTCGCTGGCATTCGCGACCGTCAGCAAGGATTCATAACCTTGCGACTGGGTTGGAAACTCCGCAACCAGTCCACGAGCCACCTGCTCCAGAGCAACCAGACGCTCAGCCCGGGAAGCGTTTCCACTCGTTGCCTGTGAAAACCCGTAGGTACCGACAACCTCAACGCGGTGCTCCACCGGCACCGACTTATCTCGGCGAAACGCTTGTACCGTGGCGTCCGTGCGCGTTTTCAACGAAGCATCGCCCGCTCGAACTGCTTGCATGAGCGCCAATGCCTCGTGTTTTCGAGCCTCAACCGCCTTGGGATGCTGCGGAAACCGGGTGTAGAATTCTTTGGCGTCATCAGCCCTTCCAGCGAATTTCACCGCCTGCTTGTGCCGGTCAGCCTTAATTCTGTCGGTATCACCGCGTGCGAAATGGGTCGGCTCCGGGACGTCGGGCGCTTTCAGCTGAGCAGCCAATTTTTGCCAGGCTTGTTCAGCCAACCCATCGACAGGCGGCGTAGGCAATAAGCCAGCGGTGCTCGTTGTTACGACCGAACGATCCGTTTGGACGGCGGAGATAACTGAGGTCGGCTGCGCAAAACCAAGCGTGGCCATCGAACAAAATCCGAAAAGAATTTGGGTACAGTGTCTCATGATAGAAGCACCTTCGTGGAAGGGGTGGGTGATGCGGTCTGACCGATCTTCCCCACTGCGCCAAAGATCGCCCGCCAAGGTGACCTCCCGCACAATCCGAGTTGAAAAGCTGGACCGTCGATCAAGACGCCGAACCAGCGGGTTCACGTCAATAGAAATTGAATGAACTTTCAAAATACCCCAAAATGATTAGTTCCTCATTCGGAAACCATTCGGCCCACCACTACCTGAACCACCGCAGCAGAAACTTTGTAACAACGAGCGTTTTTCGGGGAATATATAAACCCCTTGGATGGCACGACGGGCACCCCAAAGGCGTTCGAATCGGCAACGACGCCCGTTCGGCTAGCTCAGGGTCCCGAGAAGCGTTGCCCTCCAATTTAAGCGTTGGATATCGGGGTACACGGGACGGCTTTTGCCGGAATACTCTCTTCGACGGCGTCAAAGAACCGCAGCCTCTGCAAGCTGCCGGCGAAACCCGCCGAAACAGCCTGTTTGAAGTAAAGATGACCATCCAAAGCCTGCTAAATGCCGTCGGTAGGTGGTGCGACGAGGCTGGGAAGGGCAACCAACACCGCCGGGAGGTCGTGCAACGACAGCGGCAGGTCCTACAACAAGCCCGGCAGGTCGTTACAAAGCCTCCGGCAGGTCATGCAACACGGGCGGGAGGTCGTTACATGGCACCTGGGAGGTCGCGCAACGACGTCGGCAGGTGTCACAAACGGCCTCGGCAGGTCGCGCGGAAACGCCGGGAGGTCGAACAACGAGGCCCGTCAGTGGCGCAATACACCCGTAAGTTCGCGTGGCTCACTGCGATCTTTACGCGAACGCCTTGTCAAGCGGCGCAACCATGGCCGCTGTAAAAGCGACCCACCTATTCGCCCCCGAACCAGCTCACCATGTATAACGGACGTGGTCGCACATCACAAAACAGAGCACGCTGGTCATCCTCCTGAATGCGTGAAGAATCTGTTGCGGTGTCATCGCCCACAAAAACTGGATGGTTCGTTTCCGGTTGATTGCCGATGCCCGCTGGATTGTTCGCTGTGCTCAGCTTCAAAAAAGGAGCGGCTTGTTTTATCGAGGTTAACCGCAACTATCGATCCTATCAATGAACCTAACGAACCACATAATTGCTTCAAATAACCGGCAGTTAGAGGGTATGATTTATAAAATTGTTG
>Ga0302321_100006356_pt1 | contig 10398 bp, 5 predicted proteins | sample Fen_T0_1_FD_202505 | JGI IMG/M metagenome (GOLD analysis project Ga0302321, IMG submission 202505) | Peat permafrost microbial communities from Stordalen Mire near Abisko, Sweden - Fen_T0_1 | ecosystem: Environmental > Terrestrial > Soil > Wetlands > Permafrost | place: Sweden: Abisko... | reverse complement strand
AAGGCAGCTCCAGCAACTCGCGAACGAGACCGAGGGCGCGGCGTCGGCGACAGCTCCTGGCTTTGCCTTCCCGTCGGGCGGGCAGCAGCCTGCCAGCACCTCTGGCAGCGCTAGCGCGGCGGTCAAAGACCTGCCGGCGGCACTCTTGGGAGCGCCCGAGATCCGCATCGTGACCAGCCGCGAGGAGCTCATCGATGTGGCGGCTGCGCTCGGCCAAGCCGGCGCGTTTTCAATCGCGGTCGAGACCAGTACACCGAGCGCGTTGCGCTCGGCGCTGGTGGGCGTGGCGCTCGCCTGGCAGCCCGGGAAAGCCGTGTATTTACCGGTCGGACACCGCTACATGGGCTGCCCAAAGCAAGCTTCGCTCGCCGATCTGCGGGAGCACCTTCTGCCATTGTTTGCTGACGCGACGATTGGCAAGTCCGCGCTCGACCTCAAGCGCGTCGATGTGGTGCTCGCACACGCTGGCTTCTCGTTTACGGGTTACGCCTTCGACGCGGGGCTCGCAGCTTACTTGCTCGACCCCGAAGCTCGGAACGAACGCGAGCCGCTCGTGCAGCGCGAGCTCGGAGTCGTGCCCTCGAGCTACGATTCCCTGACCAAGAAGAAGCGTGGGCAGACGCTCGACTTCGACGAGCTCAGCGTCGAAGAAGCCAGCCAGTACGTCGGCGCCAGCGCCGTCTTCAGCTACCACTTGCAGGAGCGGCTCATGCCACGCTTGGCGGAGGCCGGGCTCGATGGCCTGCTGAAGGAGCTCGAGCTGCCGCTCGCCGCGCTGCTCGCCCGCATGGAAGAGCGCGGGGTATTGGTCGATACGGAGCGCCTGGCGGTCCTCGGCCGGGAATGCGAACGGGAGATCCAGCGACTCGAAGCCGAGGCCCACGGCCTCGCCGGTCGCGTTTTCAACGTCAACTCGCCGCGGCAGCTCGAAACGCTGTTGTTCGACGAATTTGGGCTAAAACCGCTGCGCCGCACCAAAACCGCGCGTTCGACCGACGCCGACACCCTAGAAGCCCTCGCCGAGCTGCACCCGCTGCCCAAAGTGATCCTCGAGATTCGCCAGGTGAGCAAGTTGAAGGGCACGTACATCGATGCGCTGCCTCTGCTCCTAAACCCGGCGACCGGTCGCATCCATACCTCGTGGGAACAAACCGTGGCCGCCACGGGTCGCTTGTCTTCGACCGATCCAAACCTGCAAAATATCCCGATCCGAACCGAGCTCGGCCGTAAGATCCGCGAGGCATTCGTTCCGCCGCCGGGCTGCCTGTTGGTTAGCGCCGACTACTCGCAAATTGAACTGCGTGTGCTCGCGCACCTGTCGCAAGATCCAGTGCTCCTCGACGCCTTCCGAACCGGACAAGACATCCATACCCGCACGGCGCTGGAGATCTTCGAGCTCAGCGAGAACGAGTTGACCCGCGAGCACCGCACTCGCGCAAAGGCCGTGAATTTCGGCGTCATCTACGGGCAAGGCGACAGCGGCCTCAGCAAGTCACTCGGCATCCCGCGCGCCGAGGCGTCGAGCTTCATTGCGGCCTACTTCCGGCGCTACGAGGGCGTGCGCCGCTTCATGAACGAGACCCTGGAGCGAGCCCGGGCCGGCGAGGCGGTTCGGAGCTTGCTCGGGCGACGACGGCTGCTGCCGACAATCCGCAGTGCAAACCGCGCGGAGCGCTTGGCCGCCGAGCGCATCGCAATGAATATGCCCATTCAAGGCACCGCTGCGGATCTACTGAAGCTTGCCATGTTGGCGTTGAAAGATCCGCCGAGCCCCGGCGCACGCATGATCTTGAGCGTGCACGATGAGCTCGTCTTCGAGGTGCCAGAAGCGGAGGTCCCCGCGGCCGAGGCGAAGATCAAGGCCGCGATGGAGCACGTGTTCGAGCTGGCGGTGCCCCTCACCGTCGAGGTGGGGCACGGTGCGAACTGGAACGACGCCCACTAGGGCCGGGCCCGGAGCTTCGATCGCTCAATGGGGAACCTCGACGCTCCGGGACGCGCGGCCCGCCTCCGAGCCAAAAACCGCGGTTTCCCAGCGTCGAGCCCCGCGCTCTGTCAAAACCAGAAACTGATGATAGCTTGCGCCGGCTTTCGGAATGAGTCCCGCTACCATCACTTCCCGCACCCCCATCGCGATTCTCGGCGCCGGACTGACCGGGATGAGCGCCGCGATCGATCTCACGGAACGAGGCGCGCCGTACCGCATTTTCGAGAAGCTCCCCACACCGGGCGGGCACGCGGTGACCATCGAAGACAGCGGCTTCCGCTTCGACCGCACCGGGCACCTCCTGCACCTCAAGAGTGACGCGCTCCGTCCGCAGGTCCTCGACTGGATTGGACCCGACCACCTGCAACTCCAGCGTCGCAGCGTGATTTGGTCGAACGGTGTGTATACACGCTACCCATTTCAGGCAAATACCTTCGGCTTGCCGCCGGACATCGCCTACGAGTGCGTGCAGGGCTTCATTGCAGCACATTTCGCCGAGCCCAAGCCCGAGCCACGCAATTTCGAAGAGTTTTGCCTGCTTCACTTTGGAGAGGGGATCAGTCGACACTTCATGATCCCCTACAATTCCAGGCTGTGGGGTGTTCATCCGCGCGAGATCACGAGCACGTGGTGCCAGCGTTTCGTGCCCCTGCCCCGCTTGGAGGACGTGATCGCGGGAGCCGTCGGACTGAACAATCGCGAGCTCGGCTACAACACGAACTTCATCTATCCACGACTTGGCATCGGCGAGCTCGCTCGCGGTATGGCGCGGAGGATCCCCGAGCTCGAGCTTGGGCAACGCCTAGTGCGCATCGAGCTCGGACAGCGACGCTTGGTCTTCGAGAACGCTCGGGTCGATTTTGACGTCCTGCTCAGCACCATCCCTCTGCCCCAGCTCGTGGCCCTGATTGATGACGTACCCGAGCCCGTGCGCGAGGCGACGAGCAAGCTGCGCTGCTCGCACCTCGACTACCTGGACGTGGCGCTCAGGCGTCCTCCCGGTAAGGATTTTCATTGGGCCTACGTGCCGGAAGCCAAATACCCGTTCTATCGGGTGGGTTGCTATTCGAATTTCTCCGAGGCGCTCGCACCCGCCGGCAAATCTTGCCTGTACGTGGAGCTCGCGGACCGCGCGGCGCCGGATCTCGGGCGGCTGCTCCCCGAGGTGACGCGCGGATTGATCGAGATGGGAGTCATCGACACACCGAGCGACATCGAGTTCGCGCGAGCGCGACGCATCGACTTTGCGTACGTCATTTTCGATCATCACTACTTCGCTGCCCTGGACGTCATTCGGCCATTCTTGGCCGAGGCTCGCATCGTCTCCAGCGGGCGCTACGGCGATTGGAACTACTCGGCCATGGAAGACGCCATCCTGTTCGGCAAGGCGGCCGCCGAGCAGGCCCGCGCGCTGTGCCGGTGGCCCGCATGAAAGTACCCGAGATCTCGATTGTGATTCCCGTGTACAACGAGGAAGGGATCCTCCACGCGGCGGTCGTCGACCTACGCGAGCGGCTCCGCCCCTTTGGCTGGGACTACGAGCTCATCTTGGCCGAGAACGGCTCACGCGATCGCACGGTCGCCATTGCCCGAGAGCTCGAGCAAAAGTATCCCGAGGTTCGCCACATTCGCGCCGGCGAGCCCAATTACGGTAAGGCGTTGCGCCTCGGCATTTCGGCGGCACGGGGTCGCTGGGTTCTGGCGGACGAAATCGACCTTTGCGACACGGAATTTCACCGCCGCGCGATCGACATCTTGCGCGCCGACGAAGCCGACCTGGTCATTGGCTCGAAACTGATTGGCGGCGCCGAGGATGAGCGCCCATTATTCCGCCACGCGGCGAGTCTGCTCTACACCGGAATGCTCAGGCTGCTACTCGGCTTTCGGGGCACCGATACGCACGGCCTCAAGGGGTTTCGGCGTGATTTGCTATTACCCATCGCCGAAGCCTGCTTGGTCGACAAGGACGTCTTCGCGAGTGAATTCGTGATCCGGGCCTACCGCCGGCCGCTCCGAGTGCTCGAAATTCCGACGCGGGTCATGGAGAAGCGCCCGCCCACGATCAACCTGATGAAGCGCGTGCCCAACGTGCTGAAGAGCATCGCCAAGCTCACCTGGGCGATCCGGGTTCGCGGCTGAGCAGGCTCGAGCCGGGCGCTCGGGCCCCGCTCTGCGTCACCAGTTCTGGACCTGCCAGCCGCGCGCACGTGCGGCACGCAGCAGGCGCCGATCGGGATTCACGGCGACAGGGACGTCGACCTTCGACAACAACGGGAGATCGGTAATGCTGTCGCTGAAGAAGGTCACGCGGTCGAAGCCGATGCCGTGTTGGTCCAAGAGCGCCCCGGCACGCACGATCTTGCCTTCACCATAACACAACGGCTCGACCACCTTACCGGTGAAGCGTCCGTCAGTGACCTCGAGCTCCGAGCACACGACGTGATCGATACCGAGCTCGCGCGCGACCGGCCAGGCCACATAGGACGTGGCCGCAGTCACGATCGCGACCAAATCACCCGCCTCGCGATGACTCTTCACGATTTCGCGCCCGCGCGCCTGAATTTCCGGCAGCACGTATTGCGGAAACCACTCATCGCAGGTCTTGATGAGCCAGCTTTCTTCCTTACCGGCGAAATCTTCGAGCGCTTTGCGCGCGACACGCGGCGCGTCGATCACGCCCGCCGTATATTGCAGGACCCACCACGCCACCTGCAGCGTGTCTCGCCAAGTCGCCTGCCCCTGATGCCGGCGATACCGCGTGTAGAGGCGCGGGGTATCGACCCGTACCAGCGTTCGGTCGAGATCGAAGAAGGCGGCGCGACGCTCGGACATGGCCCAACCGAGCATAGCCCAGAAGGCCCTGAGGAGAACCGCTAACCATTCGGCGCACGCGCCGGCTTCCACGCCGGGGCCGCTATTTCTCCGCCGATTGATCGAGCAATGCTAAGCCAGGGGCCGGATGCAGCCGCTGCCCATCGACGCCATCTTGCCCGACCTGTCTCGCGCACTCAAAGCGGCTCGTGCGGTCGTGTTGGAAGCACCCCCGGGAGCGGGCAAGACCACACGTGTGCCCTGGGCCGTCCAAAGCTGGCTGGGAGATGCCGAAGTACTGGTCGCCGAGCCGCGGCGCCTCGCGGCGCGCATGGCCGCTCGCCGCGTGGCCGAGGAGCAGGGCGAGGTGGTCGGCGAGCGCGTTGGCTACACGGTTCGTTTCGAAGAGGTGGCAAGCGCGCGCACCCGCATTCGCTACGCGACCGAGGGCATCGTGCTCCGCCGCCTGCTGGCTGATTCGACTTTGCGCGGTGTCGGCGCGGTCATTCTCGACGAGTTTCACGAGCGCCATCTGGCGACGGATCTGCTGTTGGTCTTGCTCGACCGACTGAGCAAGACCACGCGCCCGGACCTCAAATTGATCGTGATGAGCGCGACGCTCGACGCGGAACCGGTGGCGCATTTTCTGGGCGATTGCCCGCGCGTGCGCAGTGAAGGCCGTCTGTTTCCGATCACCATCGAATTTCTGACCAAGCCCGATGATCGCCCGCTCGAAAAGCAAGTCGTGAGTGCCGTGCGCCAGGCGGTGAGTGACTCGGCCGACGGTGACGTGCTGGTCTTTCTGCCTGGCGCAGGTGAGATCCGCAAAGCGAAGGCCGCGCTCGAGCAACTCGCCAGCGACGCTCACCTGCTCGTGTTGCCCTTGCATGGAGATCTCTCGATCGCAGAGCAGGCGCGGGCGGTCGAACCCGCCGCACAGCGAAAGGTCGTGCTTTCGACCAATGTGGCCGAGTCGTCCATCACGGTCGATGGCGTGACCGTAGTCGTCGATTCGGGGCTCTCGCGCGTCGCCGGTTATTCGCCTTGGAGCGGGCTGCCCACCCTTTCGCTCGAACCGGTGAGCCGAGCGTCGACCGCGCAGCGCGCCGGCCGCGCCGGACGCACGCGTCCCGGTCGCGTTCTCCGTCTCTACACGAAGGGCGACCATGAAAGCCGCCGCGCACACGACACGCCGGAGCTCGTACGCAGCGACCTGGCAGAAGCGCTCTTGATCCTGCACGGCGCGGGCGTAAAGGATCCGGAATCGCTCCAGTTTCTCGACGAGCCGCCCAAGGCTCGCGTCGATGGCGCGCGCCAACTCTTGACCCTGCTCGGCGCCTTCGACGACCAAGGCGCACTTGGCGATCTCGGACGACGACTGCTCCACTTTCCCGTTGCGCCACGCCTCGCGCGCCTGCTGGTCGAGGGCGAACGACGCGGCGTGGCCGGGGAAGCCGCGCTCGTGGCGGCGCTCTTGAGCGAACGGGATATCGTGACGGCAACGCGCACCGGGTTCGGGGCGGACCGCGGCGCAAGCCAGGGTGCCCGAGGTCCGAGTGACGTTTTGGAGCGTATGGAGCGCTACCGAGAAGCCGAGGACGCGCGCTTCGAAGCGCACCGCCTGCGGAGCTTTGGGCTCGACGTGCGAGCTGTGGAAGGCGTGCGCCGTGCCGAACGCCAGCTGTTGCGTCTCGTGAAGCGCAACGTGGAGGGCCCGGGCAGTCTCGAGGGTGTGGAGCAGGAGCTCATGCGGTGCCTGCTTGCGGCGTTCCCGGATCGCGTGGCACGGCGTCGGCGCCGCGGCGAGCGGGACCTAGTCTTGGCCAATGGCGGCCTCGCGCGCCTCTCGGAGCACAGCATCGCCGTCGATCCCGAGTTCCTGTTGGCGCTCGAGGTAGACGAACAACGCGGGACCAGCGCGAACCACATCACCGTTCGACTGGCAAGCGCCATCGAGCCAGATTGGCTGCTCGAAGATTTCCCGAGCGCAATCAAGCTGAGCGACGATCTCGAATGGAACGGGACGAGCGAGCGCGTCGAACGCGTCGAAAAGATGGCCTTTGGGGCGGTCGTGTTCGACGAGGCGCGTGCCATTGCTCCGCCCTCAGCGGCAGCGAGCGCGGTCTTGGCCGCTGCGGCACGGCGTGGCTCGTCCTTGTCGTTTGCAAAGAGCGACTCGGTACTCTCGCTCATGGCTCGCCTGCGCTTGCTGCGCGAGCATTTCCCGGAGCTCGACTTCCCCGAGCTCGACGAAAACGCGGTCGATACCACGCTCAACCTGATATGCGTCGACCGCGTGAGCTTCGCCGAGCTTGCCGCAGTCGACGTCCCGAGCGCGCTGCTGCTCGGCATGACGCCCGCTCAGCGGCGCGCGCTCGAGAACGAAACTCCCGAACGAGTTCGGTTGCCGGCGGGGCACACGGTCCCGGTGCACTACGAGGCGGATCGCCCACCGTGGATCGAGTCTCGGCTGCAAGATTTCTTCGGCATGCCGGAAGGACCCAAAGTGTGCCGCGGCCGGGTTCCCCTCACGCTGCACCTGCTCGCCCCCAATCAGCGGGCCATGCAGGTCACCAGCGATTTGTCGGGTTTTTGGCTCCGGCACTATCCGAGCATTCGTCGCGAACTGCGGCTCCGCTACCCGAGGCACCCGTGGCCCGAAGACGGGCGGACCGCCACCCCGCCCGAGCCGCGGCCACCTCGGCGGCGCTAGCCTGCTCAGTGCTGGAGGAACGCCATGACTCGTTCCACGATCTCGGCCGGAGGCAGCTCGGCCGAAACGGTGATGCCCTCCTGGGGTGGCTCCAGATCTCGGTATTGCCCGGCCAAGACGCGCAGAAAATCGCGGATGATTTGGTGGCTGCCCCGCCGCCGCTCGAGGCGCTGCTCAGCCGCTTTTCGGCTGAGCTCGAGGAACACGACGAGGTGCGCGGGAACGTGGCGGAGCAGCGCTTCGCGATACGCCTGCTTGAGCGCGGAACAAGCGAGCACCGCTCCGCCATCGGCCTGCCACTCGGTTGCAGCGAGACTCGCCAACTGCTCGAGCCACGGCCAGCGATCTTCGTCCTCGAGCGCAACGTCAGCGGCCATCTTTTTTCGGTTCTCGGGCGAGTGATAGTCGTCGGCGTCGTGGAATTGCACGCCGAGACGTCCGGCGAGCAATTTCCCGATCGTTGATTTGCCAGAGGCGGCGACGCCCATCACAAGCACGATCATCGCTTTCTTTGCCTTCTGTGCCCGCGTCAAAGCTTCTGCTTCAGCCGCGCGAGGAACTGCAGTGCCTCGAGCCCGGTCACTCGATCGAGATCCAGCGCGCGCAGCGTCTCGATCACTTCGGCGTGGCCGCGAGTTTCCACCGAGCGTGCGCCGAACAGCGGCAATTGATCGTCGGCCGCGCGTGCTTTGCCCACCTTCTTGGGGATTTCCGGGGCAACACTCCCGTTCTCCAAGGTCTGTAGGAGCGCGCGGGCGCGCGCCAAAACGGTCTCTGGCAGCCCCGCAAGCTTGGCCACGGCCACGCCGTAGCTCCGACTCGCGGCGCCCGGCACCAACCGGTGCAAGAACACGATATCGCCGCCCTGCTCGCGCGCGCTCACGCTGTAGTTCGCTGCGTGCCGGCTGCCCTCCCCGAGCGCCGTCAGCTCATGGTAGTGAGTCGCAAACAGGGCGCGGCAGCCGATTGCCTCATCCAAATACTCCGCGACGGCCCAGGCGATCGACAAGCCATCGAAGGTGCTCGTGCCGCGGCCAATTTCGTCCAAGATGACCAGCGAACGGCGTGTCGCGTTACGCAGGATCTCGGCCGTCTCGCGCATCTCGACCATGAACGTACTCTCGCCGCCAGCCAGGTTGTCACTGGCGCCCACGCGCGACAGCACACGATCTACGACTCCAATGCGCGCCGAGCGCGCTGGCACGAAGCTGCCCATCTGCGCCAGGATCACGGACAATGCGACCTGGCGAAGCAGTGTGCTCTTGCCGGCCATGTTCGGACCAGTGATGAGCCAGAGCCGCTCGCCCTCCAAGTCGAGGTCGACGTCATTGGGAACGAAGCGGCCTTGCGCGGCCAAGCGCTCGACGACCGGGTGCCGACCATCACGGATCACGATTTGGTCGGAGGCGTCGACGGTGGGACGACTGTAGTCGTAGCGGTGGGCGGTGTGCGCCATGCTGGCCGCGACGTCCCAGCGCGCGAGCTGGTTCGCCAATGCCTTGACTCGCTCACTCTCGGCTGCCGCCTTCGCGCCGAGGTCGGTCAGCAGCAAGAGCTCGCGATCGCGGTGTAGCTCCTCCGCGTGGGCGATGCGGTCAGCGAGCTCATCGAGCTCCGGCGTCGAGTAGCGCTCCCCCGTAGCAACGGTCTGTTTCCGCCGGTAGTGCTCCGGTACCCGGCTGCTCTGACCGCGGCTGACCTCGATGTACCAACCAAAGACCCGCGTGAAGCGGATCTTCAGCGTAGCGATGCCGGTCTCTTGCTTGAGGCGGGCTTCGAGCACGACCATGCGCTCGGTGCCGCTCTTGCGCAGCTCGGCGAGCTCTGCGAGCTCTGCGTCGAACTCGGGCTTGAAGATTTCGCCCTCTTTTGCCTGCGCCGGCGGGCGCGCCACCAGCGCCCGCTCGAGCAGCGCGGCAAGCTCGGGCACCGTATCGAGTCCTTGGGCCGTCACTCCCAGCGTTTCACGGAGCCCCGGATCCGTCACGCCCTCGAGCACGCGGGCCGCGGCGGCGGCCGCCAAGAGCCCGTCGCGAAGCGCACCCAAATCGCGCGGCGTCGCCGCGCGCAGCGACGAGCGCACCGCTAAGCGCTCGATATCGCCGACCTGCGCGAGCTCGCGAGTCAACTCCTCGCGCAAACGCGCATGCACCACGAGCGACTCGACCAGATCGAGACGACGACGGATACGCTCGACGTCCGTGAGCGGCGCCAGTAACCGGCGTCGCAAGAGGCGCGCGCCCATCGGCGTGTTCGTCGCGTCGAGCACGCCGAGCAAGGTCGCCTCACGGCGCCCGGAAACCGACTCGACGAGCTCGAGGTGGCTTTGTGCCACGCGGTCGATGGCGAGCAACGTGGCCGGCTCCCAACGTGCGATGCGTCGTGCGGGCAACTCGACCCCCGGGTTGCAGGCGCGGGCGAAGCGGAGCGCTCGCGCCACGGCGCGTCGAGCCGACGCGGGCAACGGCGCGGCGTCGCCCGCGAGGTCCGAAAGCGCCAGCGTGGTGTCGCCCTCGCTGAGCGCCGAGTCCTCCCGCACCGCGGCGCGGCCCATCGCCGTCACCGCCTCGAGCACGCCCGCCTGCCGCGGGCCCTCCGACTCGAACCCGACCAGGATCTCGCGCGGACGCGCGCGGCTGAGCTCCGCCAACGCCGACGGCACGTCTGGCAGCTCGGCCGAGAGCAACTCGCCCGTCGAAAAGTCGAACAATGAAACGCCCACCACGCTGGCAGTGACCTCGAGCGCCGCCAGGAAGTTGTTTGCGGAGGACTCGAGATGCTCGCGCTCAGTGACCAAGCCGGGCGTGATCACCCGCACCACTTCACGGGGCACGATGCCCTTCACTTGCGAAGGGTCAGCCATCTGCTCGCAAATGGCGACCTTGTG
>Ga0302321_100006355_pt1 | contig 10399 bp, 2 predicted proteins | sample Fen_T0_1_FD_202505 | JGI IMG/M metagenome (GOLD analysis project Ga0302321, IMG submission 202505) | Peat permafrost microbial communities from Stordalen Mire near Abisko, Sweden - Fen_T0_1 | ecosystem: Environmental > Terrestrial > Soil > Wetlands > Permafrost | place: Sweden: Abisko... | reverse complement strand
AACCATTCTCAGACAGATACACCGGTATTTATAATATTCAACGGAATTTATATAAAAGCATTTATGGCAATAAAATCATTTTTGAAGAGATTAATTCTGATTTAAATATTGCATTCTCATATTTCTGGATGAACAGCGAAAGATTTGGTTTAATAAGAAAATCAGTATTACGCAATTCAGGGGAAGCCGCCTGCAGCGTTTCTCTACTTGATGGAATCCAGAATATATTGCCGGCAGGTCTTAACAGAACTCTTCAGCTCTCTTTGAGCAATCTGGTCGATGCGTATAAGAAAAATGAGTTATTGAAAGATACCAATATTGCACTTTTCATGCTGAGTTCAATACTTGTTGACCGGGCAGAACCCAGCGAAGCATTAACAGCAAATGTGGTTTGGTCTGAAGGTATTCAGGATGCAAAAATAATTCTATCAGCACGCCATATTGATGAATTCAGAAAAGGGCATTATATTAAACCATTTAGTGATGTAAGGGCAGAAAGAGGAGCCTATTTAATAAATGCAGATATAAATCTTGAAGCCGGTAAAGAAAAGACCTGGTATATTATTGCTGATGTGAATAAGGATGCCGGACAGATTGCCTCCCTTCATCACTTTTTAAAAGGAAACAGCAATGTTATTGAACTTCTTAAAGCAGATGTAAAAGAAGGCACAGCTGACCTGGTTAAAATTATTTCCGCTGCAGACGGTTTGCAGCTTACAGAAGATAAGTTGAGCATAAACAGGCACCTGTCGAATGTATTCTTTAATGTTATGAGGGGAGGTATTTTTGATAATGATTATCTGATATCAAAAGATGACCTTATAGATTTTATTAAGAGAGCAAATTCAGTGGTTTATGAAAGACAAAGGTCATTTCTTGACTCGATTGACATTCAAATCAATTTACAATCTTTACTTGAAAAAGCAGCTGAGGAAAATGATCCTCAGTTACTGCGACTCTGCTATGAATACCTGCCTCTTGCCTTGAGCAGACGACATGGTGACCCGTCCAGACCATGGAATATATTTTCCATTGAACTGAAAAAAGAGAATGGTTCCAAAAGCCTGAATTATCAGGGCAACTGGAGAGATATTTTCCAGAATTGGGAGGCGCTGGCCTTGTCTTATCCATCATATGTTGAGAGTATGATATGCAAATTCTTAAATGCATCAACAGCAGATGGATATAATCCCTACCGCATAACCCGGAATGGAATTGACTGGGAGTCGCCCGACCCTCATGATCCATGGGCAAGTATCGGGTACTGGGGAGATCACCAGGTAATATATTTGCTGAAGTTACTGGAGATATCAAAAAATTACCATCCGGGGAAGCTGAATGAAATGCTTTCGGAGAATATTTTTGCCTTTGCAGATGTGCCATACAGGATTAAACCATATACAGATCTGGTGGAAAATCCATATGAAACTATTGACTTTGATATTAAGTCAGATAAAGCAGTACATGGAAGGGTGGCTTTACTAGGAAGTGATGGGCGGCTGCTTATAGATAAAAATGATGAGGTTAAGCTTGTCTCATTCACTGAAAAGATAATGGTGAGCATTCTTACCAAGCTTTCAAATTTCATACCAGAGGCCGGAATATGGATGAATACCCAGCGTCCGGAATGGAACGACGCAAATAATGCACTTGTCGGATTTGGCTCTTCAATGGTTACCTTGTGTTACTTAAGACGACTGCAGCATTTTTTAAGGGAACTGTTCAGTGAAAATCCGGATTGTAAGTTCGAAGTATCTGAAGAGGTTATTTCATTTTTCAAATCAATAAATGCTACATTCATTAAGTATGAACCGTTTTTAAAAAGTGAATTTTCTGACAAAGATCGAAAGTCAATCATTGATGCATTGGGTAATACAGGCAGTGATTACAGGGAAAAACTTTATATGGATGGTTTCTCCGGGATTAAGCATATTGTTTCTGCTAAAGAGCTGGTGATGTTTTTTGATCTGTCCCTGAAATTTATCGATCAATCGATTTTGAGAAATAAGCGAAGTGACAATCTCTATCATTCCTACAACCTGATTTCATTTCAAAGCGATGGTGTGACAATCCGACATCTTTACGAAATGCTTGAAGGACAGGTAGCTGTCTTAACTTCTGGTTTACTTGAACCTCGCGAAGTAAATAATGTGCTCGACGCATTAAAACATAGCTCAATGTTTCGCGAAGATCAATACAGCTACATGCTTTATCCCGACAGGCAGCTCCCCAGGTTTACAGAAAAGAATATTATTCCTCCTGAATCTGTGGCTAAGTCCAGACTCCTTGCAGATTTGATCAGGTACGAAGACAGAAGTATTCTTTATAAAGATATGGATGGGCTTTTCCATTTTAATCACAGTTTCAGGAATGCATCATATCTGAAAAAAGCACTGGATCTTCTTAATCCTGAATTGAAGATTACTCAGACTGAAAAAGAGTATATAACCGATCTGTATGAGAAAGTCTTTGATCATCAGTCTTTTACAGGCCGTTCAGGAACATTCTATGGTTTTGAAGGACTTGGTTGCATTTACTGGCATATGGTTTCCAAGCTTATGCTGGCAGTGTATGAAAACTATCTACTTGCTCTTAAGTCTGATGCTGGTGATGATCAGTTAGAAAAGCTTATTCAGCATTATTACGATGTTCGTGCCGGATTAGGTTTGAATAAGAAACCGGAAGTTTATGGTGCTTTTCCAACCGATGCCTATTCTCATACCCCCGGAAATGGTGGTGCTAAACAGCCTGGAATGACTGGACAGGTCAAAGAAGATATTATCTCCAGGTTCGGAGAACTTGGTGTAATAGTAGAATCAGGAAGGATTTCATTTAATCCAGGACTACTGAGGCGCTCCGAGTTTCTTCATTTTCCTGATGACTTTCATTATATCTCATCCGGAAATATTGAAAGCATTATACCCCTTGAAATTGATAGTCTTGCATTTACTATATGCAAGGTGCCGGTAATTTACCACATCTCTTCTGGAAATTCCATAAGGATTACTACTAAAGATGGTATTTCTGAAATAAATGGACTTAGTCTGGATAATGTGGCTAGTGCAGCTATTTTTAACAGGACCGGATATGTGAGACAGCTTGATATCTGCCTGAATCCTGCCCTTGAGTAAGATTATATATGAATTTCGATTGATTTCAGTGGCTGTTTTCAGACAAAGAATCTTGGTTATACATATGAAAAAGTTCTTAATAATCCTTTCTGGCATCTTCATGATTGTGTCATGCAATCATGAAAAATCTGATCCGGTCGATTTGGTAAATCCAAATATTGGAGGGATTAGTCCATTACTGGAAACAACTGTGCCTCTGGTGAATTTGCCCAATAGTATGATGCGAATCTATCGGATGCCGGGTAATTATCAGGCAGAAAAAATTAACGGATTCCCATTCATCCTTTGTGGTCACCGGAATGGAACTGCCGGATTGTTTATGCCAACAAGTGGAAAAAGATTAACAGACCCGGAGATGTGGAAAAGTTACTATGATCATGATTATGAGGTGTGTACTCCATATTATTATTCCGTGTGGCTTGAAGATCCAGATATTAATCTTGAGTTTACGGTAGCTGAAAAATCATCATTCTACAGGTTACAATGGAATAATAATGACAGCAAGAACCTTATGATGGCCGTAAATACCACTGGTTTTATAAAAGTCATTGATAAAAACACTGTTGAAGGATATGAGCTTTATCAGAATAAGATCAGGGTCTATTTTTATCTTAAGAGTGAGAAGAATTTTGCTTCGGATTCACTCTGGGACTCAAAAGGTAATTCATCAACCGGGTTTACTTCACTTGAGGGGACGAAACCAACGATATCACTGACTTTGCACTTATCGGGGAAAGAAAAAGCAGGGTTTAAGATGGGCGTTTCTTTTGTTGATGCTGAACAGGCCCGTAAAAACCTTGAAAAAGATATCCCTGACTGGGATTTTGAGGCTTTGAAGGAAAAGGGTAGAAAAAAATGGAACGATGCTCTCGGAAAGATAGAAGTGAAAGGAGGCACATCCGATCAGCAGACTGTTTTTTATACAGCTCTTTATCGGACATATGAAAGGATGGTGAACATTTCCGAAGATGGGCGCTATTATAGTGGTTTTGATAATAAGATCCATCCGGATAATGACACATCTTTCTATGTTGATGACTGGATGTGGGATACCTATCGGGCATCTCATCCATTACACGCTTTGCTCAACCCTGAACTTGAAGGTCTTAAAATACAATCCTATGTAAGAATGTATGAACAGAGTGGTTGGATGCCTTCCTTTCCGATCCTGTTCGGTGATAATCCTTGTATGAATGGCCATCATTCAGCTGCAATAATTGCCGATGCTTATTTCAAAGGCATAAGGAATTTTGATGTGAATAAAGCCTATGAAGGACTTAAAAAGAATGCGATGGAAGCAACAATGCTTCCGTGGCGGAACGGTCCGATGTGTTCACTCGATACATTCTATCTTGCCAAAGGGTACTATCCGGCGTTGAATCCGGGAGAAAAGGAAACTGTTTCAATGGTGCATCCTTTTGAGAAAAGACAATCTGTGGCTTTAACATTAGGACATAGTTATGATGACTGGTGCCTGGCATTGCTTGCAAAAGCGCTGAACAAAAATGATGATTACGCATATTTTCTGAAACGCTCACATAATTTTGAGAACCTTTATAATTCTGAAACAGGCTTTTTTGCACCTCGCACCGCTGATGGGACCTGGGTAAAGAATTTTGATCCTAAGTTTTCCGGAGGATTGGGTAACCGTGATTATTATGATGAAAATAATGGATGGACATATTTGTGGGATGTCCAGCATGATATTTCAGGATTAATTCATCTAATGGGAGGGAGGGAGAAGTTTGTAAGCAGACTTGATCAGTTGTTCATCGAACCGCTTGGTAAGTGGAAACCCGACTATCTTCAACAGATGCCGGATGCAACAGGGCAGGTCGGACAGTTTGTGATGGGAAATGAGCCAGGTTTACATATCCCATATCTCTATAATTATGCAGGCGCTCCATGGAAGACACAGCAGAGAGTGCGTATGCTGCTGGATACCTGGTTTACGAATTCCCCGTTTGGAATTCCTGGCGATGAAGATGGTGGAGGACTCTCAGCGTTCGTAGTTTTTTCAAGTATGGGATTTTATCCCGTGACACCTGGAACACCAGTATTTAATATTGCAAGTCCTGTTTTTACAGATGTTTATGTTAAATTGCAAAATAATAAGTTTTTCAGGATCCATGCAAAAGGAAGCAGCAGGCAAAATAAATACATTCAGAACGCAATATTGAACGGACAACAATGGAATAAGCCCTGGTTCAGCTGGGATGATATTAAAAACGGAGGAGAACTGATCTTTGAGATGGGTCCAAGACCAAATTATTTGTGGGGATCAGGGTCAGGCGATGCACCACCTTCAAAGCTGTAGAATTGTTTATATCTGTCGCTAAAATAGGCTATTAATCAAGTTGTAAAAAAATGAATGATAAGGTTAAAAGCAAGGAACAGCTGATCAAAGAACTATCAGAATTACGTCTGGAAAATGATTTGTTTAAATTAAAAATCGCTAAAGCAGACAAGACAGCAGCTGTTATTTCAGGACGAATAGAGGCTAAGGAGGAGATGAAGGAGATCGAGAATCGTTACCATGAGCTTTTGGAACAAACTCGTGATGTATTTTTTTTGCTTAATCCCCAGGGTTTGCTGTTTTCAATGAATCAGGCTTTTGAGCTGATCACCGGCTGGCAACTAAAGGAGTGGATCGGTAAACCTTTTACAGGATTGCTGCATCCTGATGATTTTCAGCTGGCTTCTGAACGTTTTGCTGACGTGCTGAATGGACAAACTTCTCAATCTCTTGAGTTGCGGATACAAAAGAAGTCAGGTGACTATATTTATAGTGAGGTTCTCGCCTCCCCACAGATGAAAGAAGGGATAATCACTGGTATTATTGGGATAGCTCGCGACATATCAGGGCGAAAGAAGGTGGAGAAAGCATTACTTGAAAGTGAGGAGAAGTATCGAATGATATCGACTCTCACCACTGATTATATCTTCCGTCTTCGGGTAGGAGACAATAATAGTGTAACCATAGACATGATATCTGATAACTTTCCTGTAAAAACTGATCGAGCTATTGAAAATATCAGCACACCGGATTTGTGGGCTAAGATTATCCATCCGGACGATATTGGAAAATTAATGGCAACTCTGAATTCCCTGATTTCGGAGGGTGGTAATGCAGAAATCGAGTGTCGATCATTCCTGCCTGACGGCAATCAGCGTTGGGTACAAGTTGTGGCACATGCGATAAAGGTTACAGATAAGGGGCGAACAGAAACAATTGTAGGAGCTGTCAAGGACATTACCGGGCGCAAGTTGGCAGAAGATGCCCTTCTCGAAAGTGAAGAACGATTTAAGGCATTGTCTTTCTTTGGCAGCGAAGGTCTTATGATCCACAAGGATGGGATAATTCTTGACGTTAATCCTGTCTTTGCACAATTGCTAGGTCGTTCAGATCTTGATGATTTTATTGGAAATAATGGACTTGAAATTATTCAATTTACACCTGAATCGAAAAAGATTGTCATAGAGCATATGCGCAATCAATCAACTGAAGCATATGATATTGAAATAATAGATTTGAACGGAAATACTATTCCTATTGAGACAAGAAGCACAGAAATAGTTTACAAGGGACATAAAGCCAGGCTCGTCTCAATGCGCGACATAACAGAGCGTAAGCGAAATGAGGAAGAACTTGTCAGTGAGCGAACTCTTCTACGCACACTTATGGATCTTTTGCCGGCTAATATCTTTGTAAAAGATAACGGAAGCCGTTTCCTGGTTGCCAACGTCGCATGTGCTTCCTATATGGGAGCATCTTCCACACAAGAATTGATTGGCAAAACCGATGCTGATTTTTACAATGCTGATGCCGCCGCCAGTTTCAGATCCGATGAGATAGAAGTTCTAAAAGGCAATAAGCTGATAAATAAAGTCGAGTATGGTGTTTCCCCTGAGAATGCTCAAAAAATTCTACTTACAACCAAAGTTCCCTTTTATGATGCTGATGGTAATATTAAAGGTCTGGTGGGTACCAGTCTTGATATTACAGAAATGAAGAGGACGGAAAAAGCTCTGATTGTCTCTGAATCAAATTTGCAGGCACTGATAAATAATAAAAACGAATCTATATGGTCTCTGGATAACAACTATAATCTGATTGTTTGTAATGATTTTTTCCGGAATTCATATCTGGCGGCATATAATGTTGATCTTAAACTTGGAACCAATCTGGTGGGTATTCTTTCTCCTGAACTGAAAAAATTCTGGAAACCAAAGTACGATATTGCCCTTTCAGGTGAAAGAACCTCTTTTGAATTCAGTGAGACTATTCAAAATCAGTCGTTCTATTTTAATGTCAATCTGAATCCAATTATCAGTGAAGGAAAAATCACCGGGGTTTCTGCTCTCAGCTTTGATATAACCAGTCAAAAGCTGGCAGAAGAAAAACTGAGGAGTTCAGAAGAAAGATTGAAGATATTATTTGATTATGCACCTTATCCTTATTATCTGCACGATATCAAAGGTAATTTTATTGACGGGAATATTGCTGCAGAAAAACTGATAGGATACAGCAAGAATGAATTAATAGGAAATAATTTTCTGGAAATTAATGTTATGCCTGCAGAGGCTTTGCCAAGAGCTGCAAAACTGCTTGAGAAGAATGCTTTAGGGCAAATAACAGGTCCTGACCAGTTTGAACTAATCAGGAAAGACGGACAAATAGTCACCGTTGAAATAATTTCACATCCTGTTAAGATTGATGGTAAAACTTTAATTGTTGGTTTGGCACGCGATATCAGTGATCGCATTGCTGCAGAAAATGCTTTGCGTGAGAGTGAGGAATGGTTCAGAAACCTCTTTGAACAGTCAAGTGACGGAATATTTTATTTAACATTAGAAGGTAAAATCGTTGCAGTAAACAAGTCTTTTGCCGAAATGCACGGTTATAGCATGGATGAGATCCTGAATATGAATATTGATGATCTGGATTCTAAAGAAACAAAGCAGTTTCAAATTCAGAGAATGCAAAGACTTATAAAAGGTGAAAAACTTAAATTCGAGGTTGAACACATTCACAAAGATGGTCACAGAATCCAGCTTGAAGTATCAGCAGGGATAATAACCATGGGCAACACCAATTATATCATGTCATCTCACAGGGATATAACTGAGAATAAGCTTGCTCAGGAATCGCTACGTATAAGCGAAGAAAATTTCAGGATTCTCTTTAGTGAAAACCCATTCCCAACCATTCTGTCGGAATTACCTTCCGGGAAAATAGCATTTGCTAACAAGAAAATGGAAGCTTTAATGGGTATGGAACCAAAAGCTATCATTGGCAAAACAGCAAATGATCTGGGACTACTGAGTGACCCGGATGATTTGGAAAGACTTACAAAGTTGATCACAAGTCAGGGATTTGTCGATAATGTGGAAGTTGGTAAAAACTATGCCGATGGTCGTCTTGGCACGGATCTGATATTCATGCGAATTGTAACGATCAATGGGAAACAATATTGTCTTACGGTTGTTCAGGACATCACCGAACGCAAACAGGCTGAAATGGCCCTTATTAAAGCCAGAGAAAAGGCAGAAGAAAGCGACCGTCTGAAATCTGCTTTCCTTGCTAATATGGGACACGAAATAAGAACTCCGATGAATGGGATTATGGGCTTCTCTGAGTTACTGAAAAATCCGTTGCTTAGTGGTGAAGAACAACAGACCTATGTAAGAATTATTGAAAAAAGTGGCGTTCGCATGTTAAATATTATTAACGATCTGATTGATATATCAAAAATAGAATCGGGATTGATGAGTGTCTCTGTTTCAGCTTATAACATAAACGAACAATCTGATTATCTCAACGAATTTTTCAGACCGGAGACTGAAGGAAAAGGATTGAAGCTTTCTAACACTAATGGGTTGGATTCAAATAAAGCTGTAATTAGAACAGATAAAGAAAAACTTAATGCTGTTCTGATAAACCTTATAAAAAATGCTATAAAATTTACTGAAAAAGGCTCAATCGAATTCGGATATTCTTTAAAACCTTCCGGAGATGTCAGTGATCATGCAAAAATAGAATTTTTTGTTAAGGATACTGGTATGGGTATTTCACCGGAACAGAGAGATATTATTTTTGAGAGGTTCAGACAGGGCAGTGAATCACTTAGCAGGAATTACGAAGGGGCAGGTTTGGGCTTATCAATTTCAAAATCCTATGTAGAAATGCTTGGTGGTAAAATCTGGGTAGAAAGTAATTCAGATAAGTATGGCAGAGAAAATGGCTCAATATTTTATTTTACAATTCCCTACAACCGAGAAGTAATCGAAAAATCACCATACAAACAAACCTATTCCGGCACTGAGGAGGAGAGTCCGATAAAAAAGTTGAAGGTATTGATTGTTGAAGATGATGAAGCATCCGAAATATTATTATCCAAAGAGATAAAATCAATCAGCGCTGAAATATTAAAAGCTTTAAACGGAGTTGAGGCAGTTGACCTTTGCAGAAAAAATCCCGATTTGGATCTGGTTTTGATGGATATAAAAATGTCCGAAATGGATGGTTACGAGGCAACACGACAAATTCGTTTGTTCAATAAAAATGTAGTAATTATCGCCCAAACAGCTTATGCTCAAACGGGTGATAAAGATATTGCCGAAATAGCCGGATGCGATGGGTACATTACCAAGCCAATCATAAAACATGAATTAATCTCAATGATAACAAAGCATTTTATAAAAAAATAAAGCAATATCAATGAAATCAAGGACTGATAAACAATTTCTTGATACTATGAGCAGAGATCCAGGAAACTGGAAAGGTCTGTTCTATTACAACAGGAAGGATCCAAGGGTGATGGTTCCTAAATTGTATCCTTCATTAGGATGGACATTGAATTTTGCAAGTCCTGTATCTTACCTTGCAATTATAGCCTTAATAGCTGTCATAATTTTCATTTCACTACTTAACAAATAGAGAGATTTCCCTGAAGCATTATTGTTATCAGAAATAAGTAAGTTAATAAACAATCCTTTGAATTTTGGGTTTATTAATTGTGGCGTGAATAACGTAGTGGCCAGAGTAAACTTAAAAATAGGATTTCCTATGCAGAGCAATGCAAAAACTCCGGAGGAATACATTGAAAATATTCCTGACAACAGAAAAGAGGCAGTCAGAAAACTCAGAAAGACAATTCTGGATAATCTTCCTGAAGGTTTTGCCGAGGTAATGGGTTATGGAATGATTGGATACGTTGTCCCTCATTCAATCTATCCCAATGGGTATCACTCAACGCCAAAGCTTC
>Ga0302321_100006353_pt1 | contig 10400 bp, 7 predicted proteins | sample Fen_T0_1_FD_202505 | JGI IMG/M metagenome (GOLD analysis project Ga0302321, IMG submission 202505) | Peat permafrost microbial communities from Stordalen Mire near Abisko, Sweden - Fen_T0_1 | ecosystem: Environmental > Terrestrial > Soil > Wetlands > Permafrost | place: Sweden: Abisko... | reverse complement strand
AAACTTTCCGCCTTTTCTTAAAACCCTAAAAGCTTCTGAAAAAGCTTTTATAAAATCAGGAATATGTTCCAAACATTCAAACGACATATAACAATCTAAAGACTCGTCTTCAAATGATAAATTGATAGCCGTTTCGTGCCGTAGATCGTTTTTATTTACTGAGCCTGGTTCTACATCCTCACCAAGGTATTCACTACCTATAGTATTCGGGAATTTATTCCTTAAATAAGTATATAAAGGAGTTACCTGTTCCGAAATATAAATATCATGATATGTTCGTAAACCTAATTCACAGTCAATAAGATGTATACATCCCCGTAATCGATTATTTAGTCCTGTAACAGGGCAAACTAAGCGTTCTCGCCAATTGATGTTCACTCCATCAGAATAATTATAATCTACCAAAAAATCCACCATATCTTTTGCGGGATAAGAGAATCCCCGAAGGGTAAACTGATTTCCTTTCCCAACAGTCAGTTGTATTTCTGCCTGATAGATTTGGTTGGCTAAATCCACATTTTTATTCTTATATTCATTATACTCTTCCTGACTTCTTATTCGAGCAATCTGCATGACAAATGGTTTTAAAATTCTCTATTGATTAATCCCCAACATAGCTTTCATTTTTATGGCAGCTGCGTCGTGTGTAAAATATGTATTGATATAATTTGCTTCTTCTGCACTTATTTTTTTAAGTAAGTTTATGTTATTGTATAAGCGTATAACCTCATTGGCAAAATCTTCATGTTCATTATGGGGATGAATAAAAGATGAACTATCACCAGGCATCCCCTCAACTCCAAAACTTGTAGAAACAATGGGCAGACCAAAATTCATAGCTTCAACTGTTTTGCCTTTTACTCCTGCCCCGTACCTGAGAGGAACAACAACAAGTCTTGAATTTTTATAGGCAGCCTGAAGTTCCGATTCTGAAACAAATCCTTTAATTTCTATGCTATCACTTTGCAATTTCATAATGCTCTCGGGTGGATTGGAGCCCACAACCACAAATTTAACCTTTGAGATTTTTTGGGTTACTAATGGCCAAACTTCTCGGCTAAACCATTCTACCGCATCCAAATTTGGGGTATGGCCAAAACCTCCTACAAAAAGAATGTGATTTCTTTCCGAAAAATCAGTAATAGCCGTTGCTTGTTTTTTAAAGAAATAAGGTAAAATTGTTTCTACCCTGTAAGATGGACTAAGGGAAGAAATGATATTTTTTTCGTCTTCGCTTGGGGTTAGTATTATATCTGAGTTTTCAAAGAGGTACATTTCTGTTTTTTTCCATTTAGCAGCAGATTCTAATAGCGCCGGGTCTTTTTGAATTCTGTGCTGCATCTCTTCTCTTAAAAAGTGAAGGTCGTGACCGTAATATAAAATAGTAGCTTTTGTAAATTCTTTTATAAAATCAATATACTTAATGGAAATGTGTGGCCGGTTGATATAAACAAAGTCAATATTATCCTTATTGTCTTTAATCCATTGCTTCCAATGATCACGATACCATACGCCATACAAAACCTCTATGCCCATTTGTTGCAATGCAGTTGTATATGGTTCGTGCTTGAAAAAATTATCTCCGAGAAATTTAATATTCAAGCCAAGCGAAGCAAATAATTCAAGGTACTGAAAGGTCGTTTTTGAACCGGCATCCTTATCAAAATGTGGCACATAGTGGTCAATCACAAGAATGGTTTTTTTAAACTTACTTTTGTCCCTGGCCTTAAACACATTTTGAGCATTGGGGAAATGGTCTTTTGCTAAAACAGGCTGCCATTTTTCGTATAATTTCTGTCTGTTAATAATTTGATATGATTTTATTACCGGCACGTTATCCACAGGACTACTATCAGTTCCATGTGAATAACCCTCATAGTGAATTACTTCAGAAAGGGGTTGGTACATGACTTTGTAACCTTTTTTCCGAAGCATAAACGCAAGATCTGAATCTTCGCAATACGCAGGAGTAAAATGCTTATCAAAACCACCCACTTGATCCCATAAATGTTTTCGTATCAGTATTGCTGCACCAGAAATATAGTCAACCTCTTTCACGTAATTGTATTCAGGTAACTCCGGGTTTTGACTGTGCCCATAATTCCAGCCGGATGCATCATCCCAAATAATACCACCTGCTTCCTGTAATCGTCCATCAGGATAAATTAATTTAGCCCCTACCATCCCAATTATATCGTCACTTTCAATAAGTTTAACTAATGGAGATAACCAATTAGGTCTTACCCTTGTATCGTTATTAAGAAATAAAATGTGTTTCCCCTTTGCGAACTTAGCTGCATTATTACAATTATTTAAGAACCCTAAATTTTTTTCATTTCGAATATGAACAATATTTTTTATGATGTCAGAGCATTCTCGGGTTATGTCTGTAGAACAATCATCAGCTAGAATCACCTCATAAGCTACACCCACAGTATTGCCAATTATACTTTCTATACAAGGATAGTTCATTTCCCAGGCATTAAAAACTGGGATAATAATAGAAACTAACGGATAATCAAAATAAGGGAGTTCAAGATGATCGTAATCCGCCTTAGTCATTTCTGTAGCCAGAACCAATGTTTCTGTCTGAAAAACAGCCGCAGAAAGTTCAGATGTTGCAGGAGCAGATTTTGGACGCAGATAGTTGAATATTTTTTTTACCCTTTTATACCTATTAGAATACTCAGGGAGTACCCTCCCTTTTACCTTGTAATATATTTTTAATAGTCTCCATCCATCTGAATTATAAATTTCAGACAGGCTTTCTTTCGCCAGATTCACTTCCTGGTACAGCTCATGATTTTTTTGATTCAGTTCTTCGGTTAAACATTCTTTTTCTCTAAGCTTTTGCTGTAAATCCAAGCTTTCATTCATTGACTTCTGTTTGTAATCAATTAAAGACTGGATGGTGTTTGACTGTTGCCTTAATAGATGCTCCTGTTGTTTAATTTTTTTGATATAATTTTCGAAATCAGCTTCTAATTTATCAGCCCTTTCAATCGTTTTTGTAATCAGTCTTTCATTTTGCGCAAGTTCATTTTTTAATGAGTGATTTTCAGCAACTTCTGACTCGTGTTTCTGTTCTTTTTCACTCACTTGTGTAGTTAATACTGAGATTTCTTTTTTCAGGCCAACTTCCGATATCCTGCTTTTCTCTATAGCTATTCTCAACCCGGAGTTCTCTTCTGCTGATGATTTTACCAAAAGATCTAGCGATTTAATTTCACTTTTTAGCTTTATTTCCTTTTCCCTACCTTCATCCAGTGCTAACTTAAGTTCATTTATTTCTATTGCCAATGCCTGCAACGAAATTTGTAATGTGCTTATTTCACTGCGCATGTTATTTTCTACGACCCTGTTTTCTTCAATTGCCGATTTCAGAACCTTTATTTCTGCGGTCGATGACTGCAATTGAACAGATATGTCAGCTATTTTTTTTTCGGCAATACTTTTATCCGTTGATAGCTGTTGATGCACAGTGGCTGCTTCCATCAGTTTTTGTTCGATTTGTGCATGCTTGTGTTCTGCCATTTTTTTTTCACCTGCATATTTTTGAATAGACTCTGATTGCAGCAGAATAGTTTTACTGGCGTTATTAATTTTCATCCTAGCTTCCTCTAATTCCTTATGTAACGCATTACCCCACTTGCCTAATTCTTCTATTTCCTTATTCATACTAATAAGCCTGTCCATAAGTAAAAAATAATCCTTGCCCACCCGGGGTACCATAGAAGTAATTGTACTTATATCATTACCCAGTTTATTGTCGGAGACAACAGCAATAACATATTTGCGCTCAATATTATTCGGGGTTTCCCTTTGCAAATGATGTACCTCAATAGCACCCGCCTGTTCTGTTAAATGATTACTTATCAAACTTACCACTTCAAACCCCTGTTCAAAAAAAGCGACGTGTTTAAAATACTGTCTTACAAAGGCAATAAATTCTTCCCTGTAAAATTCACGTAAATGAAATGGATTAGTTTGATTGTATCTTTCTGAATAGTTTTTTTTATCTGGGGTGGACATGATTAACAATCCGCCGAGTTTCAACACTCTTTTAATTTCCTTCATAAACCCGTTCTGGGTATCAGTAGTAAGGTGTTCAATTGTTTCAAAAGAAACAACTATATCAAAAACTTCGTTATCACAAGGTATAGCGTCTGCACTTCCATACTTAAATTCCAGATTATTTTTATCTCTCCCATACTTTTCACCCGCCAATATTATGGATTCCTGGTCAATGTCAACACCAACTACATTTTTAGCATGTTCAGCGATCAGGGCACTTCCATATCCTTCTCCACATGCTATATCTAGGACTACTTTATTTTTTATAAGATTTATAATGGAATGATACCTGTGAAGGTGCTCAAACATGATCTCATCATTAGATAATACTTCAGATGGAATAAATTTTTCTCCTGTAAACTTCATAATCGCTTTTCTTCTAATAGTATTAAAAGTGTTTTTTGTTGTATTTCTTTGTCTTAAGTAATGCTCTGCTGAAAACAATTTTTATAGACTTAATATTTCCTTTTAAATATTTTTTCCCTTAATGTGCCCAAAAAACTTCGCTGCTCATATGTTCTTTTATACCATTCCACATCATTTTGCAATTTACTAAGGTCGCCCAGTAGTTTATTGATCAATTGCCTGTTCCCTTCCATTTCATGCGTTGCATTTTCCAACTGTTCTTTATAATGTATGATTTCAGTTTCTTTGTTATTGATTACGTTTTTTAAGACAGCGATATCTTTATCCAGCGCTTGTGTTATCTTGTCAAGGCTTTCCTGTATTTCCGTATATGCTTTAACGTGATCTGTTACCATTGCTTTTTTATTTTAATTTACAGCAATTAAAGTATCCTTAAAAGCAGCTTTTTGATAAAGTTTCTTGTACCCTGCGCCAGTATTGGCATGATCAAACTTATTTTTACAATAGGAACCCGAGTGTTCTCCCATTACAGACAGCATACTGGCATTATTATAAAATTGTAATATTTTAATGGCTTCCTTTTCATTTTTAAAAATACTACCGTTTAACCCACCCGTAACAAGATCCCTGTTTCCCACACAATCGGAAAGCAATACCGGCTTTTTAAGTACCAATGCCTCCAGTACCGAAAATGGCAATCCTTCAAAATTTGCCGTAGAAAGGTAAATATCTGCATCATCAACAATCCGGCTTAAAGCATCCTGATTTAACCAGCCGGTTACGGCAACGTTTTTTGCGGTGAGTAAGTCCTGCTCCTGGCCCTCACCAATCCATATAAATTCAAACTGTTTAAACTCTTCAAAATAAGACGCAATTTTATTAAACATAGCAGGGTTCTTCTGATTTACGATTCGGCCACTGGTAACAATTTTAAATACCTCATTTTTTTTACGCTTTACCTGGGTAATTTCTTTTCTTTTGCTGTTAGTCCCATTATTGATCATCAAAACATCAATACCGGCCATTTCATAAGCTTCCTGTTCCGACGCAGAGCAACAGACTACCTGGCCCCCAAATGTGGATGCCAGCTTTTCCAGCTTTTTGTACATGTAATTGGATAGCCGGTTTGTATTTCCAAGGAAAGGCGCTCCATTTGGGGTGTACACCACCAAATCTTGTATGCCCAGCATTCGGCTTACTAAGCGGCCAATAAACCCTCCTTTTGAACTATGCAGATGTACAACATCTATTGACCCGCTTTCTTTAAGGCGCTTTAAAATATTGTACAATTCTATCGTTGCAGCAATGTCATCTTTAAGTCGCAGGCTTCTTTGGGCCGATTTCCAGCGCAGGAATTTTACATTGGGGTAAGTAAATTGCTTTTTAACTTCTGAACTGGGTGTTTCTTCTTTTCTTTCGCCATGTATCACAATATGTGAGTCATCGGGAAGTTGTTCAACGAGTAATTTTAAAAAGGTTGCCACGCCGCCAGACAAGGGTTCTACAATGTGTACGATTTTCATTTTCGGGATATGTTCGTTTAAAAAGGGAGTTATTATTTTATCAGATCATCTGCAAATTAATTATGTTGTATTATAAAACAATTTTTTTGTGCTATAAATTATTCTGTACGGTATTATCATTAAGAAACCAAGCTTGAGTGCACCCATCAGGTATAAGACCCTTTTGCCCCCATAAAATGATACTACTTTAAGCCGGCTTTTGAGCTGTGTTGATCTGTTACTGATTGAGACACCGGCATGATTTATTTCGCATGTCACCAGGTACTCATCAATTACAGCTGATTTTATTTTTGAAATCAGTGCATAAAACAATCCATAATCTTCTGCACAGGGGTATTGCTCAGGATATTTAAATTTGCCTGCCCCGCTTACACGCCACATCACAGTAGGATGTATAAACACATTTCTAAAATACATTTCCCGTTCAATCGCATCATGATGCGTTGGGGTAATATATTTATACCCTTTTCCGGATCTTGTATCTTTGAAATAGCACCAGGTTCCGGTGAGATGAACGTCAGGATATTTTTCAAAAAAAGCTACCTGGTTATAAAACCGTTGCGGAGAACAAGTATCCCCGCAATCAAGCCGGGCAATAAATTGAACAGCATAGTTGGCATAAATAAATTCAAGCCCCGTATTTAGTGCTTTTGTAATTCCATGATTCTGTAAAAGACGGATTATTTTAACATTGGGTAGCGTATGAAAATGGCCGTTCATTCTTTCTATTGCAACTGGCATTAAACTACCATCATCTACAACAATTATAATATAACTGCCTGGTAAATAATCTATACTTTGTATTGATTTTATCAGGCCCTCAAAATTATTGTAGCAGGGAATCAAAATGCAGAGCTTATAGTATGGTAGTTCTGGCAAATTCATTTTTAAATGGCGAATAATTATTTTATATGCTGATTGATACAATAAATTCTAACAACTTTCATTTATTCCTTATCTGCTTGTTACCTTCAATTTAAAAAACACGTGATTTTCATTTTCTTTAAAGTTTTAATACTCATAATCCCCTTTGTAAATCATAAAGCTTAACATACTTCTGAAAAGTTTCGTAAGAGCCATTAATAGCAATTACAAAACCGTAAAACCCATCTAAAAAACCCATTCTTATAAAATACCCATATATAAATCGCCAAAATGGGTTTATTAATATTTTACCCCAGTTACTCCTGACACCATTTTCATGCAGGGAACAGGCAGAAATTGATGTATACTTATTTATTCTTGCCACATGTTCATCTAAAGTATAATAAGAGAAGTGCAAAATATTGCCCCTTAAATGTTTTACAGTTTTCTCTGTTCCATTTAATACGATTTTATCATGGGGATTGATACCACCCCATTGTGCAAAACGCTTATCAAGTAACCGAATTTTTTTATCCGGGTACCAGCTACCATGTTTTATAAAGCGTCCGCAATAACAGGTATAACGGTTAAAAGAATATGCCGTTGCAGAAAAATTCATCTTGGTATCAAGAATAGCGCTCACTAAATTGTCGTCAAGTGCCTCATCCGCATCCAGGCATAAAACGTAATTGTTACTTGCAAATGTCAACGCCGTATTTTTTTGTTTGATATAATCTGAAAATGCTTTTTGTTTTACTATGGCCCCCATACTTTCAGCAATTTCTACTGTTCTATCCGTAGAAAAAGAATCCAAAACAACAATCTCATCGGCTACACTTTTAACTGAAGCTATGCAACGTTCAATATTACGGGCCTCATTAAAAGTTATAATTACTACTGAAAGAGCCTGCATGGTCAGATACTGGGTAATACGATTAAAAAAACTATTTATTTAAAAAAATCATCGTTAAAAGCATAATCACCGCTACCAACCCGACGATTTTAGTCAGTAAAGTTTCTCTGTTAACTAAATCACGTAAATGAAGGCCGGCAATAATAAGCAGGTCTTTATTTACAATTTGTTCTTGCGAAGCTATCTGCCCCACTTTATTTGAAATATGATATGATTCCATAGAAAACAAAACAGGATTTGATCTTTCATCCTTTTTCCACTCCCATGAATAATTGAATATGCCGTTTGACTGCCATTGATAATTGCTTCCATCTACTGTACTTAAATCGGCTTTCGGAAAAAACACGAAAGAATTATGAATTTTAATAGTCCCGATTTTTTGATCGTTAAATTCGTCAATTATGTCAATGGTGGGATTAACCGAGCCGGTAGCTTTGAATAAAATTTTAGTGTCATAAAGCGATGCTTCAATAACAGCCCCAAACCAGGCTGATTTATGAAGTTTTCCGATTTCAAAATTATTCTTCAGTAGTAAATAACTATCGGCTATTGATGTAGTTTTGTATGTTATGAATTGATTTGTCATTACACTTCCATTATTTTTTTTAGGAATATAATAATACAAATGCAATTACGCAGTAATATGTGTTTTTTGGCTTTGAATTGGTACGTCATAGCAGATTTTGTAGAAAAACAAAGGGCAAAGGCGGGAATCCCTGGAATTATTGCTTAATTATTGGGGTCTCGGCTTCTTTATAAAGCAATAGTAACATTTTTTTTGTTATTTGAACACTTTCAAGATTAAATTTTGGTTAAATATATATAATTCGACCTTGGTCGACATGATTTCGAAATAAAACATATACAATAAGGCGCACCAGAACCAAAAAGATCTAATGAGTTAGGGTAATGATGAGTTTTGTAGATTAGAGATATTGTATGCGGTCTGCGTTTTTAAAACAGGTAGGTAAGTTGTACCATTACTCAATTTTACTGCCCTTTGAGAAATAACCTGCACTCTTTAATGTAGCCTTTTCTCACCTGCCTAATTAAAGTGGATTTTATCCCTTTTTAGTTCGCCGTACAAATTGAATCAGGCAATATATTGAATTGCATGAGTTTGAAATTATAACCGGATCCAATCCGGATCACAAGCATCCGAATTCCGGGGCTTTTTTATTTTGTAAATTTGTTTTCATTCACCCCCATAACTCACTTATTTTTGCCTATAATAATTTTATGAGTACATATTTTAAGAATAAAGTAGTAGCCGTTACCGGCGGAAGTGATGGAATTGGTAAGGCATTGGTAGATACACTTATTAATTTAGGTGCCAAAGTGGCCACCTGCAGCCGTAACCAGGATAAGCTGTACGACTTGCAGGTAAAACATTCCAATGCCCTATTACATACACTTGTTGCTGATGTAAGTAATTTAAATGATTGCAGAAATTTCATCAGTTCAACCATTGCTACATTTGGGGGTATTGATATTCTGATCAATAATGCCGGCATCAATATCCGTGGGGTGTTGCAGGATATTGATATTGAGGCGGTGGAAAAAGTAATGGATATAAATTTTTATGGTACGCTGTACTGTACCAAGCTGGCTTTAGATTCAATTATAGAAAGAAAAGGAACAATTGTTGGTGTATCTTCTGTTGCAGGGTACCGCGGCCTTCCGGGAAGAAGTGGCTACTCTGCAAGTAAATTTGCAATGACCGGTTTTTTAGAATCATTACGTACCGAACTGCTGGATTCAGGTGTGCATGTAATGTGGGTTTGCCCGGGATTTACCAAATCAAATATTAGACATGTGCCATTGATAAGCAAAGGCAAGTTAGTAGAAGTGAGCACGGTGCATGAAGAAAAAATGATGAGTTCCGAAGAATGTGCAGCAAAAATTGTACACGCAATTGAGCGACGTAAGCGAACTTTAGTATTTACACTTTCTGATAAACGTACCGTTTTGATGAACAAACTTTTTCCATCCATTACTGATAGATTGGTAAGAAAATTCTTTTTCAGAGATGGCGGGCTGGTAAGGTAATACACTTAGGCCCTCAACATTATCAATTATTCATTATACAATTATTCATTAAAAAATTAAATGCCATTACTAACCCTTACATCTGATATTGGCCAGCAGGATTTTTTAGTTGGCGCAGTAAAGGGTCAGTTAATACAAGCCAATAACAGTTTTACTATTGTCGATATCACCCATCATCTCTCCCCTTTTAATTATCCCCAGGCGGCTTATGTATGCCGCAATGCGATAAAGAATTTTCCGGCAGGCAGTTTTCATTTGGTATTAGTAAATTTATTTGATGAAAAGCCGGAGCATATGCTGCTGGCAGCACATAATGGCCACTATATAGGCTGTGCCGATAATGGGTTACTAACTATGATATTAGAAGAAGTGCCCCAAAAAGTGGTTGCCCTGGCGCTGGATAAAACACAGCAAAAAAATACCCTTTACTGTACTACTATTTTTGCAAAAGCGTTTAATCAGCTGATTGAAGGAAAAACCATTGAGGAAATTGGCGATGGGACGGTATCCATACAGGTAAAAAATCCGTTAAAACCAATGCTGGGCAACAATTGGATTGAAGGACAAATTATTTTTATAGATAATTTTGAAAATGTAATTGTGAATATTAC
>Ga0302321_100006351_pt1 | contig 10402 bp, 7 predicted proteins | sample Fen_T0_1_FD_202505 | JGI IMG/M metagenome (GOLD analysis project Ga0302321, IMG submission 202505) | Peat permafrost microbial communities from Stordalen Mire near Abisko, Sweden - Fen_T0_1 | ecosystem: Environmental > Terrestrial > Soil > Wetlands > Permafrost | place: Sweden: Abisko... | reverse complement strand
ACGACCGGTTCGACGAGATGCTGCGCCTCCACCGGCCCGACGTCGTGTTCGTTGTTTCCATCGACTGCACGCACCACGACTACATCGTGCGGGCCCTGCGGGCCGGCTGCGACGTCATCACCGAAAAGCCGCTGACGATCGACGCCCCAAGGTGTCGCCAGATTCTCGACGCTGTGCGCGCGACCGGCCGCTCGGTGCGGGTGGCCTTCAACTACCGCTGGGCGCCGTTCCGCACCAAGGTCAAGGAGCTCATCGCCACCGGCACGATCGGACGTATCCACTCTGTCAATCTTGAGTACCTCCTCGATACCAACCACGGGGCCGACTATTTCCGCCGCTGGCACGCCCATGCGGACGAGTCCGGCACGCTGCTGGTGCACAAAAGCACCCACCACTTCGACTTGGTGAACTGGTGGCTCGACGCCATCCCGCAGCAGGTGTTCGCCTACGGCGACCTGGTGTTCTACGGCCGGGCGAACGCGCTCGCCCGCGGCGACGAGGCGCTGACGCGCTATCCGCGCTATACCGGCGAACCGGCGGCGGCCGGCGATCCGTTCCGCCTCGATCTCGCCGAAAGCGAGCCCTTCCGCCGGCTGTTCCTCGACGCGGAGCCGGATTCCGGCTACGTGCGCGACCGGAACGTCTTCCGCGACGACATCACGATCTTTGACCAGATGTCGCTCAACGTCCGTTACCGCACCGGGCAGATGCTCACGTACTCGCTGACGTGCTACAGCCCGCGGGAGGGCATGCGGGTGTGCTTCAATGGCGACCGCGGCCGGATCGAATACCACGAGTTCATTGGTACGCACATGAATCGCGCGGTGAGCCCGAAGGAATTCAAGCTCGACACCAAGCCGGGCGCCGAGGCCGAGGGTGAATGGATCCGCGTGTTCCCGCATTTCAAGAACAGCTATCTCGTCCCGGTCGATGTTCAGGCGGGTCTCGCGCACGGCGGGGCCGACGAGATCCTCTGCCGGAGTTTCTACGCGCCGGATGGCAAACCCGACCCGTGGGGGCGCTTCGCCGGCCACGAGCAGGGCGCCGCGTCGATCCTCGTCGGCATCGCGGGCGTGCAATCGATCCGGCGCAACACACCGGTGACAATCACCGATCTAGTGCCGCTCAAGCCGGAGGCGATGCGGTTGAGCGAACTGATGTGACCGGCCGGAGCGCGCTCCTCGGTCGGAGTATTTATGCCTCTGACGACAGGCCCGAACCGTGCGCTTGCTCGGGGACCGCCCCGCTGTTCGATGACGGCGATTGGTGGGTGCGGAACCGGAAGCCCTACCTCTGTCTTGGGCTCAGTCAGTGGTTGGCGCAGCGCTGGATTTTTCGTGCGTTCAAAGGTGGTGACACCGCGGAGCGGCGGCCCGACCTTTCCGCCTGGTCGGCGCAATTCGGTTTGCGCCCGGACGGCGGACGGGGCGACAAACGCGACATGAGATTTCTCTGTCTGCTCGCGTGGTTGAGCCTGGCGCCGATGGCGGTGTGGGCGGCGGAGCCGGCGCGGTTCTCTGCGCGGCTGACGTCCGAACAGTTCAAGACCGCCGGACTCGACAAGCTGACGCCGGAGCAGCTCGCAGCGCTCGACCGGTTTGTCGCCGGCGACAACGAGGTGGCGACGGCGGCTGCGGTGAAGGAGGCAGTGTCGACCAGCGCGGTCGCAAAGGAAACGGCGTCGAGCGCGGCGCCCAAGGCCATCGCCCCGGCAGCGACGCCGAAGCCCCGGAGTCTGTTGGTGCGCCTGCTGCCCGGCACCCGGATCGAGTACGAGACAGTCGAGACCCGTCTCGTCGGCGAATTTCGCGGCTGGGAGGGCCGCACGCGGTTCCGGCTCGAGAACGGGCAGGTCTGGCGCCAAAATGGCGGCGACAACTATTCCACCCCACCGGTGTCGGCGCCGCGGGTCTGGATCGAGCCCGGCGCGCTCGGGGCGTTCTTTCTGCGCATCGAGGGCGTGAATCCCCGCGTGAAGGTTGAGTTGGTGCCGTAAACCCGATTCCGATTTCACGCCCGACGAATTCCGGAATCGCCCACGAGGTCGCGAACGAGCCGGATGGGTGCAACGAATCTGGCACTCTACCGGTGCGGCAGAGGCTTCACGATGGCCTCCGCAGGTGCCCGTGCTGGCGACCGCCAGCGCGATGGCGAGCCATGGTGCGTTCACCCCGCCCGGGTCGGCGGCGCTCGATGTGGTGTCCCACAAGCTTGCCAGCACTCAGGGCAAGAGTGTGGAGGTGGGCTGATTCCGCGCAGGTTGGGCGGTTTGACCCCACCCCGGTGGCCTACGACCGCGGAGATTCCGAAGTGGGGGCCTTGAGCCAACGCAGCGCTCCTTCGAGGTCGGAAAAAACCTCAATTTCGATATCAGAGTTCTGGTTGAGCATCTGCATCATGCGCGCCATGCCGTAGGCAAGCGGGTTGCCACACACCGAAGCCACGCGGCAACGATTGGGGAGCCTCGCGAGCCCCATCTGCCTTGCATGATTCTGCAAGGATTCGGGCGGAAGACCGATGCCGTCGACCTCGTCAAAGGTGTGCAGGGCATGGGGTGCCTTGCCGAGTTGCTGGCCGATCTTTGGCATTTCCCGACCCAATAAAACCAGGTCCTGATCGACGAGTTTGCCATACCAGGCGACATGGACGTACTCGGGTAGAACCTCGATGCGAATGGGCATAATCCTCGCGGAGCAGTGGATGATGTACTGCCCCATTGCTTACTCAAGTGAATTGGCCCCGATGAAAGAGTCGTGCCGCTAGTATCTGCGGAGCAACTCCAGGAGCTTGCGGTCGAGTTGCTGTCCGTGCCAGTCCTCGTAGGCAACGTCGCTGCGTCCCGAGTTGAGGATGCCGAAGTCGCCGGCAAACTCCCAGAGCGCGTAGCCGATGCCTTGCGTGGTGAGGATGTCGAGCACGTCGCCGAACCACGCGAGAAACAGGGCATGCGGAGTCTGGTTCCAGCAGCCGCACTCGCCGCAATGCACGCCCACGCCCTGGTTCTTCAGGTCGATCCAGGGCCGGTAGAAATCCTCGAGCATCCCGCGGCCGAGTTTCTCGGTCCGCGTGGTGACTTTCCCGTTCGACGGATCGACCTCGCGAAACTCCACACTGCCCGGCCAGCACGGCTGGGGCAGTTGATCGGTGTCTTTGAAGACCCAGGGCGCCCGAAAATGGGAAACAATGGCCGGGTGATAGCCGCGGCAGCTTTGACCGATGTTCAGGTCGGCGAGCTCGGGAATCACCGTGGCGCCGGTGTCGTTGCCGTCGGCGATGACCCGGTGCGCGGGGTTGGCGGCGCGGATGGCGGCGGCGGCGGCCTGGGCGACGCGGCGGTAGACCGCGCCCGGCACCGCGCTGCGCCGGGAATGCTGGTCGTTCATGTCCTCGCGCAGGCTCGGTTCGTTCACCAGGTCGAAACTGATGCGGTCCGGCGACACATGGCGGTAGCGCGTGGCCCACATGCTCCAGTGGAAGCAGAAGGCGTCGAGGGCCGCCGGGTCGCGCCAGAGGTTGTACGGCTCGCGGAAACCGGCATTGACGCAGTAGCCCGGGGCGCGGTGGAGGTTGAGGCTGACGTGGAGGCCGTGCTTGTGGGCGAGGGCCACCAAGCGGTCGATCTCATCGACGCGGCGCGGGTCGATCCGGCGAACATCCTCGGGCGTGACCGGCTTGGTGCGGTCGATATCCAGATAGTAAGGATAGGCCATCGGGAGCCGCACGAAATCGAAGCCCCAGTCGGCGATCCAGCGCAGGTGGTCCTCCGTGGTGTGCGGCTGCTTCGCCTGGAGGTCGGGCATGAAGAAATCCAGCAGGTTGAACCCGCGCCAGCGCGGCAGGACGTTTACGGTGTTCATTTTCGGGGTGAGGGTGGCGTCGGCGGCGAACAAGGAGGAGCCGGCGAAGCCGAGTCCGATGCCGGCGAGAGTGGACGATTGGAGAAACGTCCGGCGGTCGATTCGGTTTGGCATGGGGAGAGGAGTCCGCGGAGGCAGGGAGGAGGAGGCGAGTATCGGCTCGCCAGTTCGGTTTTGCACCAGGTTTTTGGGACTGGTGCGCCACCGCACGGAATCACTCAACCGCGAATGGACGCCCGTCTGATCTGGGCGTCGCCCCACGCGGAAGAGGGCCACGTGCCATACCTCGTCATCGCGACTGGCGGTTTCACCGGCGGCTCCTAGGCTCTCGGCTCGATGCCCGACATCGTTCTCGCCACCTTCAACGCGAAGTTCATCCACGCTTCGTTCGGGCTGCGCTGCCTGCGGGCCAACCTCGGAGCGTTGCGGGAACGCTCGGCGTTGGTCGAGTGCACCACCGCGGAGCGGCCGCTCGACGTGGCGGAGCGGATCCTCGCGCTGGAACCGCGGATGGTCGGGCTCGGGGTCTACGTTTGGAACATCGCCCCCACCACCGAACTCGTGGCCTTGTTGAAACGCCTTCGGCCGGAGTTGGTGGTCGTGCTGGGCGGGCCGGAGGTGAGTCACGAAAGCGAACAGCAGGAGATCGTCCGGTTGGCCGACTACACCGTCGCCGGCGAAGGCGATCTCGCCTTTGCGGCGCTCTGCCGGGCGGTGCTGGCGGGGAATCCCCCCGCCGGCAAAATTCTCGCCGCGCCCGTGCCGGACCTTGCCCTGCTGGCGCTGCCCTACGACGAATACACCGACGACGACATCGCCCACCGGCTGATCTACGTCGAGGCTTCGCGCGGCTGTCCATTCGAGTGTGAATTCTGCCTCTCGGCGCTCGACGTGCCCGTGCGCCAGTTTCCCCTCGAGCCATTTCTGGCGGCAATGGAACGGCTGCTGGCCCGGGGCGTGCGGCATTTCAAATTCGTCGACCGCACCTTTAATCTCCATCTGCCGACCAGCCGGCGCATTCTGGAGTTCTTCCTCGAGCGAATGCAACCGGAGCTGTTCCTGCATTTCGAGATGGTGCCCGACCGACTGCCGGAACCGCTGCGCGAACTCCTCACCCGGTTTCCCGCCGGCTCGCTGCAACTCGAGGTCGGGGTGCAGACCTTCAATCCCGCGGTCGCCGCGGCCATCCACCGCCGGCAGGACTACGCCACGCTGGAGGAGAATCTCCGTTTCCTCCGGACGAAGACGGCCGCCCACGTGCATGCCGACCTCATCGTGGGCCTGCCCGGCGAAACGCTGGCGAGCTTTGCCGCCGGCTTCGACCGCCTGGTGGCACTGGGGCCGCAGGAGATTCAGGTGGGGATGCTGAAACGGTTGCGCGGCGCCCCGATCGCGCGTCACGATGAAGGGGAGACGATGAGTTACTCGCCGCTGCCGCCTTACGAAATCCTGCGTAATCGGGTGATTGATTTCCCGACGATGCAACGCCTGCGGCGCTTTGCCCGGGATTGGGATCTGGTCGGCAACAGCGGGAATTTCTCGTGCGTCGTGCCCTGGTTTTGGGAGGGCGGGGCGTCGCCGTTTTTCGAATTTCTCCGCTTCTCGGACTGGTTCCACGCGGGCGAAGGCCGGCACCATGGCATCGCCCTCCCGCGATTGATGGAGCGGGTCTTTGCGTTCCTGGTCGAACAACGCGGCCGGTCCGCGGTCGCAGTCGCGGGCGCGATGGTTGAGGATTGCCGGCGGACGGGTCAACGCGACCTGCCTCCATCGATTCGGGCTCACGCGCCTGCACCGGTTGCGGGATCACCGGCGGTGATCCCCCGCGCGTCGACGCAGAGCGCGCGGCGGCAGGCCCGGCACCGCGGCTGACCGAGGTCGGAAAAGCCGGGAACGCCGGGCGAAAAACAAACGGCCCGCTCTGGGGGGAGCGGGCCGTCGTGGTGCATTGCAGGCGTGGAACGTCACGCCTGCGGCGGGGATGGCGGAGTTACATCCGCGAAAGGGTGCCAACGATGGGGGCGGCTGCGGCGATTGCACCGGGGCGGGCGGTCTCCGTGGCGCGTGGGGCCGGCGAACGTTCCGGACTTGGAATCAAGGCCGCCGTGTCGGCCGCAGCCACTTTCCGGGCGGTAACCACAAACTCGGGAAGCACTCCGACGGATTCGGTCCCGGCGATCTTCGGGGCGGTGACGACGTATTCCGGGAGCACGCCGGCGGATTCGGTCCCGGCGACTTTCCGGGCGGTGACGACAAACTCCGGGAGGACGCCGACGGTGTCGCCCGCGATCGGGGTGCGGGTTTCGGTGTCAGCGAGAGCGGCGGTGGATAGGGCCGCGAGGGAAGCCAGAATAAGCAGCGTCTTCATGGTAGCATAGGGTGTTGGCCGTCCTGTTTCTGGGGCTGACGACACACCCGCCGCCCGGGTTCCTCAATTCCCGGAGTTGCAGAAAACTGTAAAATTACGGGAAGCTCACAATTCGCCGACGCATCCAGACTGCGGATATCCGCGTAAAGAAAATGCGAAATACGAGCGAAAGACCGCGCGACTCCCGCGCGGCCGGAACGGTAAAACCGCAAACCGAGGCGCGGCCCACGGCCGTCCGCGTCACTTTCTGGCTGTCAATTCTGCCAGAAAGGCCGCCGCGCCCTGGCCGGGGTCGTAGCCGAGCACGCGGCCGAGCTCCCGGCCCTGCGCATCGAGCAGCACGACCGTGGGGAAACCCTCGATCTGGAAGGCCTCCTTGAGCGCCATGCGCCGGGCCAGCGAAGGATCGGCGGCGATCTTCTCCTGGGTCCGTTCGCTCTTGCGTGGGTAGTCGAGGTGCACGAGCACGCGGGTCTGCGCAAACGCGGCGAACTCCGCCGAGGGGATCACCTCGGCCCGCAGCGCCTTGCACGCCGGGCACCACGCGCGTCCTGAGAATTCGATGACGAGCGGCTTCTTTTCTTTGGCCGCGAGGGTTTTCGCGGCGTCGAGATCCGTCAAGAAGACCGGCTCGGCGGCGCGCAGCGCGGGCGCGCTGGCGAGGAACGCGCCCAGCAGGAGGAAACGAAGGATTGTCATGATGGCGGAGGAGGGGGTTCGTCGGGCGGGGGCCAATCCCGGAGTGCCGCTCCGGGCGTCAATTGACCGTCGGGGGCGCCAGCTCTTTCGGCCGACCCAGGACGTCGTGCAGCGTCTGCAGAAGGGTCGCGGCGGCAAAGGGTTTCGACAGAAACGCCGAGACATCCCGGGCGGGGTTGAGCCGCTGCAGCGCATCGCCTTCGTGTCCGATGATCGCGACGATCCGTACGGCGGGCTCAATCTCGCGCAGCGCGTGGATCAGCGTCGGGCCGTCCATCACCGGCATGAGGAGGTCGGTGATCACGATGGCGACCTCGCGGCGGTGCTGTTGGAACCAGGCGAAACCCTCGGCCCCGTCGTCCGCCGCCACGACCCGGTAGCCGTTTCGTTCGAGGATCCGCCGGGTGACCTTGCGGACATTCTCCTCGTCGTCGACGAGCAGAATCAGTTCGCCGCGACCGCGCGCGAGCGGGGCGTCGGGCGCCGGGGCCGCCGCTTCCGCTCCGGAGGGCGAGGCCGGCAGGAAGACACGAAACTGCGTGCCGCGGCCGAGTTGGCTGCTGATCTGCACGAAGCCGTGGTGGCCGCGCACGATTCCGAGTACGGTGGAGAGACCGAGTCCGGTGCCTTTGCCGACCTCCTTGGTCGTGAAAAACGGATCGAAGACCTTGTCCAGGTGCTCCGGGGCGATGCCGGTGCCGGTGTCCGCCACGGTGAGCAGCACATGCGGGCCCGCCGCCGCCCCGGGGGTGCCGGCGATGAAATCCTCGCTCAGGACCGTGTTTTCAAGCCCGAGCGTGATCGTGCCACCGGCGGGCAGGGCGTCGCGGGCGTTCACGCACAAATTCATCAGCACCTGGTGGAGCTGGGTGGCGTCGGCCTCGATCAGCCACGGATCCGCGGCGAGCTCGGAATGGACCACAATGTTTTTCGGAAAGGTCTCGCGCATGATCATCACCATGTCGCGGACGATGTGGCGCAGCTGCACCAGGACCTTTTCGCCTTCGGCCGCACCGCCGCGGCTGAAGGTGAGCAACTGACGGATGATTGAAGCCCCGCGTTTCGCGCTGGTTTCGACGGCGTCGAGCACCGGCAGCACTGACGGGTCGGTGATCGCATCGCGGAGCACGGTGGGTGCCATCAGCACGGGCACGAGAATGTTGTTCAGGTCATGGGCAATGCCGCCGGCGAGCCGGCCGACGCTCTCGAGGCGTTGCGAACGAAGCACCTGGGCCTCGAGCGCTTTGCGCCCGGTGACGTCCTGTTTGATGGCGACGAAGTTCGCAATTTCGCCGCGTTGGTTGCGCACGGGCGTGATCGTCTGTTCCTCGGTGTAGAGCGTGCCATCCTTGCGCCGGTTGCTCATCTCGCCGCGCCAGGGCTGGCCGGCCAGGATTGTATCCCATAATTCCCGGAAGAAATCGCGGTCGTGTTTGCCGGAGTTCAGGAGCTGGCCGAGGGTACGGCCGAGCGACTCCTCGCTGCCGTAGCCGGTGAGCGCCGTGAACGCCGGGTTGATCCAGACGATGCGACCCGCGCGATCGGTGAGGGCAATGGCGTTGGCCGCCGCGGCCAGCGCGGCGTTCCCGAGGCGCAGGAGTTCCTCGGCGCGGCGGCGTTCCGTGACATCGACGGCGAGCCCAATGATGTCGGTGACGACGCCACCGGCATCGCGCAACGGATGGTAGACGATATCATACGACAACTCTCCGAGGGGCAGCGACTCCTGCACGATGTTGCCCGCGAGCGCCCGCCGGATTTGGTCGCACACCAGCGGGGCATCCCGGTAAACGTCATACGCGGAGTGACCGACCACCTGGCCGGGTTTGAGTCCAAGCTTCTCCAGCCCCTTGCCTTCGGAGATGCGGAAGCGGCCGTCGGCGCCGATCTGGAAAAGCACGACCGGGGCGTTGCTGACGAGCGTGCGGAACTTCGCCTCGCTCGAGGCCAGTTGGGCCAGCTCCAGCTTGCGCTCGGTGATATCCTGAATCGTGCCAAACACCACCCGGTTGCCCCGATCGTATTCGGCGAGTGAATGGATATCGACGAACTGTCCGTCGGTGGATCGGCGGATCCTGAATTCGACGTCGTAGGGCTGATCCCGCTCGATCAGTGCCTCCATGGCCGCATCGAGGCGCGCACGATATTCCGGCAAGGGCAGTTCCTTCACCGTGGCGAACGGCAGCCGTCCGTCCGTCAGCCCGTAAATCCGCTGGGCTCCGGCTGAGGCGATCAACTCGCCGGAAGTGAGATTGGCGGTCCAGTGGCCCAGTCCGGAAATCTCCTCGGCCCGATGCAACCGCGCTTCGTTCTCGCGCAGGCTTTGCTGCACCCGGCGGCGTTCGCTGATGTCGCGCGTGGTGCCGATCATATCGATCCCGCCACGTTCGTTGCGGCGGTAAGTCGTTACGACCTCGGTCCAGACACTGCTGCCATCCCGGCGAATCTGCTCGATGTCGTAGGTGCGGGTGAGGGCCGTGGGATCGCCCGCCTGGAAGGCCTCGAATCGGCGCGGAAGCTCCGCATTGACAAAGGCGAGGGAGGCGGGCGTCAGGGCGTGCGCCAGCGGCCGCGCCATCACCTCCTCCGGCGTGTAGCCGCGCAACTTCTCGATGGAGGGCGACACATAGGTGAACCGTTGCGTCTGCAGGTCGTAGACCCACAGCACATCTGCGACGTTGTCGGCGAGAAAGCGGTAGCGCTCCTCCGCTTCGCGGTGCGCTGTGGCGATGCGTTCGACCTCGGTGAGTTGCCGCCGAACTGTGACGAACAGAAGCGTGGCAGTGACGGCCACAAAGAACCAGCCCTTGACCGTCGCGGCGGTGGTTAATGCGGCCGGATCGCGGAACAGCCATGCGACCGCTTGGTCGGAAAACAGGATCCAGGTCGCGGCGAAAGCGGCGTAGAGTCCTGCGATCCGAAGCGAATGTGCAGAGGGGCGGTCGGCACGCATGGAGGGCCAGAAATGACACACATCGCGCCCGGCTCAAATGGTTTCTCGCATCGCGGCTCAGATCGGGTGCATTCCACTCTTTGAAAGGCCTCCGCCGGTTTGCGCTTTTCTCGTGGCGGGAGCGCTTTCGCTTCCGCGCGGCACGGAAAGGCTTACCACGGCAAGGCCTGGGCCTTGGAACTGTCGAAAACTTGGCTGCGCCCGCGGCCGTCTGGCCCGGTTCCGACTGCCCCCCAGGTGCGTGCAGACACGCGGCACCGTGGTGGCGGGCGCCCCTGCCCGCCGGAATGCGGCGCGGGGTCGCTCCGCCTCCATTTCAGAGAGGGCCGAAGTCTCGCGCCGTCTGAAACCGCTTCCGGGATGGGGCGTTTTCCAGGGTCGAACGTCGCGCGAGCGGCGGCGCCACGACAAGGTCAGTTCCGGGCGGATCCCCGGAAACCCGGCGATGGGGAAGCCTCGTTGCGTTTTCTGTCCTGTCGGTGAAATTGGGATTCATGGAACCGGTCTTCGGAACTGCGCTGCCGG
>Ga0302321_100006350_pt1 | contig 10402 bp, 11 predicted proteins | sample Fen_T0_1_FD_202505 | JGI IMG/M metagenome (GOLD analysis project Ga0302321, IMG submission 202505) | Peat permafrost microbial communities from Stordalen Mire near Abisko, Sweden - Fen_T0_1 | ecosystem: Environmental > Terrestrial > Soil > Wetlands > Permafrost | place: Sweden: Abisko... | reverse complement strand
CGGCTGGCCGAAGTGGACCTTTTGGCAGTTCACCAACAAGGCTACTATCTCGGGCATCCCAGGCGCGGCAGAGATGGACGAGAACCGCTTCAATGGCTCCCTGGCGGAGCTACGCGCGTACAGCGCGCAAGTTCAGGCGGCCAGGGCTCTAGGTGTTGCCACGACCGGATGCGATGAGGTGCCGGCGCGGTCGTAGGGAACGCAGCGGGCAATACGCGGCCACGGAGGCAAGGCCGGACGAGGCCTTAAGGCAGGCCTTAAGGCTAGACGCCAGGCGTCCGCAATCGGCACGACCACCACGCTCATTGGACCGAGGGGTTCCGTGGACTTACGAGGCCTTCTTGCCGGAATCGCACATGGAGCTATCGGTCCATCGTGCCCACCGACGAGAACCGGACGAAGATCGATCTCTGGATCGCGGCGGCGCCCGACACGCGCATCGTCGAGACGACGCTGACCGGCGATCGCTGCACGACGCAGGCGCTCGAGGACGGCGAAGTTCGTTATGAAGAGACCGAATTCGGCACGGACGAACCCGAGCTGAACTTGCTTGCGCGGTGGTGCGAGCGTGAAGCAAAGAAAATTGACGCACGCCCGCTGGTGAAGGCGAGCCCGGTGCCATTGTCTGGCCTAGCTCGCAAGTTGACCAATTGACGCCAGATCAAAGCGCCATTGGTGTGAGAATATGCCCCGACCGACGCCGACCCCCGAACAGCTTCGCGAGGCAATTAGAGACCTGACCGGGATCCTCCGAGCTATGTACCTGGCCGAGCGCGATCACCCCGTCCGTAGCGCCGCGGTTGTGGCAGCGGGCAACCGCCTAGCCGAGCTGAGCGCGCTACTCGAGCAACCGGAGACCGACGCTTACCGGCGTGCGATGGCGGCGGCAGATACGGCCCTCGACGCCGTGCTGGGGTCGCTTCATTTCAATGCCAGCCTTGCGCCCGTCCTTGGGCAGGCCGCGAGTCGAGTGCTCGCGAGCCGGAGACGGTAAGCCATGTGCGGACGCTACAAGCTCAGCACGCCTGGCGACGAGCTGTGGGAGACCTTCGACCTCCATGGTGAGCAGCTCCCGCTCGTGCCGCGGTTCAATATCGCGCCCACCCAAACGATCGCCGTCATCCGCGAGCCGCACAAACTTGAGCTTTTGCGGTGGGGGCTGACGCTGCCGAACCCGAAAGCAGGCGGTTTCAACGTTCGCGTGGAGTCGCTGAACGCCCCCTTTTACCGGGACTCAATCCGCGGCCGACGCTGCCTCATCCTGGCCGACGGCTTCTATGAGTGGAAAGTGATCGGCGATCCCGAGGCCAAGAAGCCGACGAAGCAGCCGTACCTAATCCGCCGACCCGATGCCAAGCCGTTCGCCTTTGCCGGGATCTGGGACAACGCACACATGAAGAACGGGGAGATCCTGCCGGCGTGCGCGATTCTCACGACGACGCCACGTGGGGTCGCCGGCGAGGTGCACGACCGGATGCCAGTGATCCTGCCACAAGCGTTCCGTGGGACGTGGCTTGACCCTCGAGCGTCGTACCGCGAGCTGCTCGAGCCTGACGCCGATTTGGAGCTCGTACCTGTGTCGGCGCTGGTGAACTCGGTGAAGAACGAAGATCCGCAGTGCGCGGCCGCGATACCGGGGCCGAACTGCGCGTAGTGGGGCGCCCTATCGCTTCGACGCCGACAACGTGGACCTGTTGACGGCGCACAATGCTGCTTATCGATTGATGACTGAGCGACCGCACAAGAAAGCGGCGCATAAGTATGCGTTACCGAGATGGCGTCACGCATCTATCCAAGGAGCAAGGTAATCGCCAACCTTATCCAGGTATCCACGCAGATGGGAGTACGGGATGAGCCCGAGGAAATGGAGCCGTCCTACGACAATACCGGTGTGCACCCCCTGTTGATCAGCGAAGGCCTCGACGGCTGATTTGGAAATAGGCCCGCGATGTCCACTGGCAAAAGCCTTCACGGCGTCCGACGAGAGAAGCCAGTCGGCCGCTAACGCGTTTGCCGCCAATTCCTCTTCGTCCTCAGAATTCCGCTCGTCAAAAAAATCGAGGTGTCCGCCCCTGTGCCCTAGCGCTACGTGTGCGAGCTCGTGCAGCAAGGTGAACCAGAACCAGTCAATTCGGTCAAATCGAAGCGTTAGGGCAACCACCGGACTCTTGCCGATGAACAACGCCGCACCGTCAACCTTGGTCTTGGGGAGCTGGGAAACTATCACCAGCCGGACGCCGTGCTCCGCAAGCAGGGCGGGGACCTTCGCAACGTCCTCCGTCTTGCAAGCAAGCCGACGTAGGGAGGGAATAGACTTCAGTAGTTTTGCTGACGAGAACTTGCCGGCGAGGGGCTGATCGCGGGCGACAATCTCGACGCGCCGCGCCCAGGCTCGTTGCGCGGCGACGACGTCCTCGGAGTCGGTCGAGCGGCGATAGCTAACCGCAAGATTGGGCTCCTCATCGATCGCGGTCACACCAAGAAACGCGAAGACCTGCTGTTCGAGCTCTTCTACTTGCCGGCTCCCTTTGATCCACCCTCGCCGCACCAGCTCGGAGACTGGCAAACGCTCGAAGATCTTCGCGCGTCGCTCGATCACCGAGCCTGCCGGCCGGCGTGACTTTGCTAAGCCGAGGCGGTATTCGGTTTCAAGGTTCGTCCATAGTCGTGCAGGCGTGCCGAACGCGGCTGCGAGTTCCAGTGCTGTGTCTGGAGTGATCTGCTTTGTGCCGCGAATGATCTCCGTGATCGCTTGTGCTGGGCGCCCGATGATTTCCGCGAGATCCTTTTGAGACCATCCGCGCGCGTCAAGCACACGCTTTAGGACTGTGCCCGGTGACCGTGGGCTTGATGGCATCGGTTCCGTCATCTTGCTGCCTTGCGCGCCTTGATCGTCGATCTGCAGAGTGATTTGATGTTCGCCATCGCCTCAACCGTTCCGTCGTTTTCGACTGTAAAGATCAGGACCCATTCATCTCCTAGCTTCATCGCAAGCGCGTTCTGGCCGCTTGCGCGGAGCGCGACAGGACGAAATGCGTGGAGCGAGCGGAAGTCGTCGACGCCTTGCGCCGCTGCCAACACGGCGAGGGCATCGAGACAGTAGTCGAGCACTGGAGTCGCGACCCCGTCGGGGGGTAAGCCACTCACGTAGAAGCGCTCAAGTATCGGATCCTCAAAGCGAAACTGCACACCCCGATGCTGTACACGCACGCAGGGGTTGCTGCAAGTAATTCACCCCTGGGGTGAAGGGGTGCTTGACAATAAGCGTTTGGACGGGATACCTTCGACGTGTTCCTGCCGCTCTATAGATCCTGGGTTCCGGCGCCCACCGCACAGCGAGGCCCATCGTGAACATCGAAGCATCCCCCCCAACGCACCACGAGACCGTGGAGATCATCCTAGACGAGCAGCCGGTCACGAGTCCGTCGCATCGCCGCAATGGCTTGCAGATCCGGCAGCTCGGCAACCCCGCTCGCGTTGACGGTTTCCAAACGGAAGAGATCAACGAGCACGGGAAAAAGAAGCGCACCATTCGCGACGACGAGGAAATCGAGCTCCACAAGAGCGAGCGCTTCCGAACCGTTCCCGCCCACGGAGGCCCCGGTGCCAGCACCATCGACCCTGCTTGAAGCCGTGGCGCATTTGTCGGCCGCCTCCGGCTACGAGTTCGACGTGTCCGATGACGTCGTGCCAGGCACGCAGTTGTACGTTGTCTACACGGAGGCGCATGATTTGCCGGAGCGCTACACACTACGGCAGGGTGCTCTCGGGTTTCGGGCGCCTGGTATGTATCCAGACGCATCGCCCGAAGACAGCTTCTTCATTGCGCCGTCCACGATCAAGCTTGTAACGCCGAATCCGGAGCGGAATTCAACTGACCTGAACCGGGCATCGGCGACGCCGGGGTTCCTCCCAAGCTCCATCTTGGCGGGCGCGAGCGTTCTCGTATTCTCGTGGCACATCTGGGACCGTTTCAGTTGGCGACCGAGAACGCACACGCTTGTTGACCACTACACGCACTGCGTGCGTCGCTTCGAGCAACCGGAACATGGTTGAGGCGCAGCCAGTTGACCGCGTGCTGCCCGTCGGGCACTTGCGGCTTGAAGTGCAGCTTGCCTGCGAGAGTCAAAGCTGGGAGGCGATCGGCGAGCGTCTGAGGCTGGCGGCTCCGAACGAGGCCTGCACCTTCGTGCTCACTCGTCCCAGCGTCGGGCACTCTCGCGCGACAGTTCTTCTGGGGCAACCTGTTTGGCCCGAGCCCGGTGAGGTCACTCCGACGCCTTATTCGCTCGATATCAAGGGTGATTACATCTCTCGCGTGATGGACCGCGCCATCGATGAAGGTCCGCTTACGGGCATCGCACTCATCCACACTCACCCGGCGACCGAGTTCGGAGCCGGGCGTGGCGTATTCAGCCAGCGCGACGACTGGTACGAAGACCGCCTGTTTCCGACGCTCTCGCTAGGCAGGTCGCACGCGCTTTTTGCCAGCATTGTTCTTGGCTCCGAGCCGTCCGATGTCGATGCTCGCGTGTGGTGGCGGACCGACCAGCTATGGGTACAGCCGGCGCAAACCATCCGCCTGGTTTCTAAAACCCTTCGCTTTTTGGAAACGCCGCACAGCACCTGGGCTGACCATGCCGATCCCGACATCATGGACCGTTCGACGCGCCTATGGGGCGCGGAGGGACGGCGGCGCCTGCAAAACCTACGTATCGGGGTCGTCGGCGCGGGCGGTACCGGGAGCCTTGTTCTTGCGTCCGCAGCAATGATGGGCATCGGCAAAATCCGCGCTTGGGATCCGGACGTGATTCAAAAAACGAATCTCAACCGGCTCCTCGGTGCGACGCGTGATGACGTGGGAAAGAAGAAAATCGAAGTGTTGCGCGACTTCGCGGTCAAGATCGCTACCGCGAAACCTTTCGAGTTTGAAGCGATCGATCGGATCGGGACGAGTGCCGAGAGCCTCGAGCAGCTGAAGGACTGCGACGTCATCTTCTCTTGCGTCGACAAGCTCGCACCGCGCGTTCCGTTGAACGATCTCGCGTACGCACATCTCATCCCAACCTTGGATATGGGTTCGTGGATCCACGAGGATGGCGGTCGCGTGGATGATTTTATGACCCACGCGGGGCTCCTTGCCCCGGGCATGCCCTGCGCTCGATGCACCCAAAAGCTTTCGCCGGGCGCGCTCAAGCGCGAAGCCCAGGGTGTTCAGCGCGACGCCGAGCGGCGCGCCGGCTACGGCCTGAACCTCACGAGCGAGGGCGATGAGATCGAGCCGAGCGTCTTGCCGTTGAATCTGACCGGCGTCGGCCTTGCAATGCTCCAGTTCATGCAGCTAGTGATGCAATTGACGCCGAGGACGCCGCGGAACCTGACGATGCGCATGCCGCTCTGGGACCTTGATGAGTCCGATCTCGACGCCCTGTCCGATTGCGGATGCGTAAACGATGTAGGTCTCGGGGATGCCTGCAACATCCGCCCCGTGGTGCCCGACCCCGTGCCCCCGAGCCCGTAGCGCTTCGACCGAACCGAGCCCTCGACAATTGTCGAGGATTGGCGGCGATTTGTGGCTGGTGACGCGCGTTCATTCTCCGTATCCCTGGCTTTGTAGAAGGGTCCGAATCCACCACGTCCCGTGATAGCGTGCGCCCCAATGATCGCCGGAGCGCATTTGACGGAAAGCCAGCTTGATGTGCGGGACGTCGCAGAGGGACACGATGCCTGCTGTCATTAGCGATCTTGTGCCGGGCGCCATCGTGAGCGGCCCGCTCTTGCCAGAGCCCGTTGAAGTGCTCGCCACGATGCCCATGGGTGGCTCCATCAAGTTGCTCGGGCGGGGCATTCGTACGAACCAGGTCCATCAACCCGTCCTCGACGCAGGGCAGGTCGCTCAGCTGATAGTCAGCCCCAAGGATGCGCCCTTTGACGGCGACGCTCTGCGGTTCCGTCTCGGCGTCGAGGGTCACCGCCTCGGGCTCGCTTACGAGTACGATCCCTATTTCTCGCTCTCCATTGCGCGCATCGATCCGCTGCCTCACCAGCTCGAGGCGGTGTACGAATACTTCCTGAAGGTCCCTCGGATCCGCTTCCTGCTTGCCGACGATCCAGGGGCCGGCAAAACGATCATGGCGGGCTTGCTCCTGAAGGAGCTTAAGACTCGCGGGCTCGTGAAGCGGACCCTCATCGTCACGCCTGCGAACCTTACGTTCCAGTGGCAGCGCGAGCTGAAGGACAAGTTCCGCGAGGCCTTTCACGTCGTGCGCGGAGATGTTCTGCGCGCGGGCTACGGTTCGAACCCGTGGGCAGAGCACGATCAGATCATTACGTCGGTTTCCTGGGCATCCATCATCGAGGATGCCAAGGAGAGCCTGCTGCGCACGAACTGGGACCTAGTGATCGTCGACGAAGCGCACAAGATGAGTCCGACGTTTGAAGACAAGCCCACGCGCGCGTTCCAGCTCGGCCAAGCACTGTCGGAGCGTACCGACCATTTTCTCTTGATGACGGCCACCCCGCACAAAGGCGATCCCGATCACTTCCGCCGCTTCCTCACTCTTCTCGACAAGGACGTCTACGCAGACATCACGAGCCTGCAGGAGGCCATGAAGAAGAAAAGCGCGCCGTTCTACCTGCGGCGCGTGAAGGAGGCACTCGTCTCTTTTCCAGACCCCGAGACTGGCGAAGTGAAGAAGCTTTTCGTGAAGCGCGATGTGCAGACCGCCGCGTTTGATCTTGCGGACGAGGAATTCGCATTCTACCGCGCCCTCACCGACTATGTGACCAATCAATCAGCGAAGGCTGCCGGGGAAGATTCGCCTGCCGCTCGCGCGCTGGGTTTTACGATGGCGATGCTTCAGCGGCGCTTTGCATCGAGTGCATACGCTGCACGGCGCAGCCTTGAACGAATGCGCGACCGTAGGCAGCGCATCCTCGAGGACCCGGAGAAATTTCGCAAATCGCAGATCGACAAGGCGCTTCCAGAAGATTTTGACGAGTTGCCGGACGACGAGCAGCAGAAGATCCTCACCGACTTGGAGAACGTCTTTGTCAGTCTCGACCCGGTACAACTCCGGAGCGAAATTTACGAGCTGACGGGGCTCATCGACGAATCGCGCGCGCTGGAGCGCAGCGAAGTCGAGTCCAAGATGAAGAAACTCCGCGAGGTGCTCAAGGAGTGGGGCATCTTCGACGACCCAAAGATGAAGCTTCTCATCTTCACCGAGCACAAAGACACGCTCGACTACCTCGCGGGTGACGGCAAGGACGACCGACCGAAGGGTAAGCTCGTCGAATGGGGCCTGAAGATCACGCAAATTCACGGCGGTATGAAGATCGGTGACCGCGACACGCCCGGAACGCGCATCTACGCCGAGAAAGAGTTCCGCGAAGGGGCTCAGGTGCTCGTCGCAACCGAAGCCGCAGGCGAGGGCATCAATCTCCAGTTCTGTTGGCTGATGATCAACTACGACATCCCGTGGAACCCTGTGCGACTAGAGCAGCGGATGGGCCGAATCCACCGCTACGGTCAGGAGCACGACTGCGTAGTCTTCAACTTCGTCGCGCTCAACACGCGGGAAGGCCGCGTTCTAGAGATGCTCCTCACGCGGTTGCGCCAGATTCGCGAGGACCTCGAGTCCGACAAAGTCTTCGACGTCGTCGGGGAAGTGTTCGATTCGAAGCTCTTGGAGAGAATGTTTCGCCAGTTGTACGCCGGTAAGATCAACGAAAACGAGATCAAGGATCGCGTCCTTCTGGAGTTGGACCCTAAGCGGTTCAAACAGATCACGGAGTCCACGCTCGAGGGACTCGCCAAGCGAGAACTCAACCTGAGCGCGATCATCGGTAAGACTGCTGAGGCAAAGGAGCGGCGCCTTGTTCCCGAGGTCATCGAGGATTTCGCTATGCTCGCCGCCCCGATCGTAGCAATGCCGCTAAAGGTGGAAAAGGTAGGCACCCACGTTTTTCGCGCTGGCAAGGTTCCGAAGACCTTGCTCGCTCGCGGACCCGCGCAAGAGTCACGATTTGGTGTGATAGCGAAGGAGTACGGGCGCATCGCGTTCGACAAGAAGCTCCTGAAGGACGATCCCACGTTGGAGTGGGTCACGCCCGGGCACCCGCTCTTCGAAGCAGTTCGCGCGGATCTAATTGACCGCGTCTCTGAGGACGTGAGACGCGGAGCCGTATTTTACGATCTCCACGCGCCTGTGCCGTATCGGCTCGACGTGTTTGGCGTCTCGATCAAGGACGGACGGGCCAATGTTCTTCACCGCCGGCTCTTCGTCGTTCGGGTCGACGAAGCTGGTTTCTCGGTTCGCCAGCCCACGATCTTCCTCGATCTCGTATCCGATGCACCGAGCCCGTTCTTCCGTAGCGCGTGATTGGTCGGCATCTTCGCGCGCATGAAGCCAAGTACGGAAGCGATGTGGGTGGAGCGGATCGATGAATGGACTCGCAGCGGGCAGTCGGCGGCGGAGTTTGCGGACGGTAAGCCGTACACGAGCGGGACGTTGACCTGGGCGGCGTCGCGATTGCGCAAGGGGGTCGGCGGCAAGGTTAAGCAGCGCGACAGCCGACCGCGCCAGGTACGGAAGCCAAGGATTCAGATCGCGGAGGTGATTCGACGCCCGTCGCGAGTCGCCCCCGTCGGAAACCTGGTGCTCGAGATCGGTGGCGCGAGAGTTTCCGTGGAGCGTGGGTTCGATCGGTCGCTGCTGCGAGATGTCGTGTTCGCGCTGCGAGGTGAAAAATGATCCCGAGCGGTGTGCAAGTGTTCGTTGCGCTGGAGCCGATCGACATGCGCTGGTCGTTCGATCGGCTTGCTGGCGCCGCGCTTGACCGCGTTGGGTACGATTCGCGCAGCGGGGCGTTGTTCATCTTCTTCGGCAAACGGAAGGACTCGGTGAAGGTCTTGTTCTTCGATGGCTCAGGAATGTGCCAATTTTACAAACGTTTGGATCGTGGAGTCTTTCGCCTGCCGGATCCGACAGCACCCGACGCGCGCCATGTCGAGCTCGACGAGAGCCTGCTTGACGCGCTGCTTGATGGGCTCGATCTCGGCGACGCACCAAAGTCCGCACCGCGCCGCAAGCGAGTGCACTGACTCGTCACTAAACGCAGGAAAGAGTCGACAAATCGAAGTCGGTTCGGTAGAGCGCTGTCCGCGTGACCGCCGCTGAATCAGAATCGCCTCCGACGCGCGAGCAAGAGCTCGAGGCTCTCGTGCGTCGCATGCAGGGCGAGCTCGCGGCGACAACCGAAAAGCTTTCCGCGGCGACCAGCAAGATCGCGAGCATCACGAGCGAGCGCGACAATCTACGCCGCGCGTACCGACAGTTGATGGAGCAGTTCGATCTGCTCAGGCGGCGCATATTCATTGCCAAGGCCGAGCGAGTCGACGCGACGCAGCTCGAGCTCGAATTCGAGCAGACTAAGAAGAAACTCGACGCGCTCGCGCAAAAGCTTGGCGGTAACGCGTCCGAAGCCAGCGCTTCGGACGACTCCGATGACGAAGATGCGCCTGGCTCGCGCCCGTCGGGGAAACCTCCTGCAAAGGCCAAAACGGCAAGCAAAGGCCGCAGAAACCTGGCCGAGCGGGACGACCTACCCCAACGCCGCATCGAGTTCCGCGACGCTGAGCTCGAGAAGAGTGGCGGCACGTTCATCGGTTGGGAGGAGAGTTACAAGCTCGGCTACCAGCGCCCCCAAGCCGTGCGTGTCGTGCTTGCGCGCGCCAAGTACAAGCTGCCGACGACGGATGACGACGCGGTGAGCGAGCAGGACGGCGAGCGCACCATCATCATCACTGCACCTCTACCGCCTCTACTGATTCGACGCGGTCTGCTCGCTCCCAGCATGCTTGCGCACGTGCTCGTGCAGAAGTTCCGCTTCGGCATGCCCTTCTTCCGGCAAGAAGAGCAACTCAAGGCGGATGGTATCGAGCTCGACCGAGGCACCATGGCCCGTTCGACCGAAGACATCGGAGCCTGCTTCGGCGCCATCGTGCAGGCGTGCGTTGACGATTCTCGCAAACATGCATTCTGCCTTTGCACCGACGCCACCGGAGTCGCGATCCGCCCGGAGCCACTTCCAGATGGGCGGCGGCAACCGTGTCGAAAAGGCCATTTCTTCGTCGTTTTGGCGGACAAGAAGCACGTCTTCTTCGAGTTTCAACCGAAACACACCAGCGCGGCCGTGTGCGAGATGTTCCGCGGTTTCTCGGGCTACATCCAAGCCGACGCTCACGCTATCTACGATGCGCTGTTCCGCGGTGATGCGGTTGAAAGTGGCGCTGACCCACCCGTCGAGGTGGCCTGTTGGAGTCACGCTCGCAGACGACTTTGGGAAGCTGCGGTCTCCGGCTTCGCTGTGGGACGCGAAGGGCTCCTGCGCGTGCGCA
>Ga0302321_100006349_pt1 | contig 10403 bp, 8 predicted proteins | sample Fen_T0_1_FD_202505 | JGI IMG/M metagenome (GOLD analysis project Ga0302321, IMG submission 202505) | Peat permafrost microbial communities from Stordalen Mire near Abisko, Sweden - Fen_T0_1 | ecosystem: Environmental > Terrestrial > Soil > Wetlands > Permafrost | place: Sweden: Abisko... | reverse complement strand
CCTCGGGGCCCTAGGCCGACTCGCTGGTGCAGCTGCTGCACCGCCTCTCGCCGGTGATCACGCGCAGCGTCGACGCGGCGCTCCGGCAGTCGATGAACGACCACCTGCGCGAGGTGCTGGCGGCGCTGAGCGACGCCCAGGCCGCCGACGGCGCCACCGCCTGAACCACCGCCACCCACTCCCGCCGCGGCGGTCCCGGTGTGACGCCTGGCGGCGCGACCGCGATCCCGACCCCCCGGTCAGGAGGTGTGCGTAGGATGCGAAGCCGCTGCTGCTCAGAGCAGGCCGACCACATCAGACACGCATCCTTGGGGGATCCGCTGTGCAGACCGAAGCCGCCATTCTGTGGGAACTGAACTCGCCGTGGAGCGTCGAGACCATCGAGCTCGACCCGCCGAAGGCCGGTGAGGTCCTCGTCGAGCTCACCGCCTCTGGCATGTGCCACTCCGACGAGCACCTAGTCACGGGCGACCTGCCCGGTGCCCTGCCCATGATCGGTGGCCACGAGGGCGCCGGCGTGGTGCTCGAGGTCGGCGAGGGCGTCAGCCGCCTCGCCCCTGGCGACCACGTCGTGTTCAGCTTCGTGCCGGCCTGCGGGCACTGTCCGCCCTGCGCGAGCGGTCACTCCAACCTCTGCGACAACGGCGCGGGCCTGCTCATCGGCGCCCAGCTCGACGGCACCACCCGCCACCACGCCAAGGGCCAGGACATCTGGACCATGGTCTGCCTGGGCACCTTCTCCAAGCACACCGTCGTGAACGAGATGTCGTGCGTGAAGGTCGAGGACGACATCCCCCTCGAGCTGGCCTGTCTCGTGGGCTGCGGCGTCACCACCGGCTGGGGCTCCTCGGTCTACGCGGCCGACGTGCAGCCCGGCGACAACGTCGCCGTCATCGGCATCGGCGGCATCGGCGCCTCGGCCGTGCAGGGCGCCCGCCTCGCCGGGGCGCGGAACATCTTCGCCATCGACCCGGTGGAGTTCAAGCGTGAGCAGGCCGAGAAGTTCGGCGCCACGCACACCATCCCGAGCATCGGCGAGGCCCTCGAGATCATCAACGAGGTCACCTGGGGTCGCATGTGCGAGAAGGTCATCTGCTGCATGGGCGTCGGCCAGGGCGACCAGATGGCGTCGATCATGATGCTCTGCGGCAAGCTCGGCACCGTCGTGGCCACCAACATCCACTCGGCCGCCGAGACCGAGATCACCATCAGCATGGTCGACCTCACCCTCAGCCAGAAGAAGCTCGTGGGCACCATCTTCGGCAACGCCAACCCGCACGCCGACATCCCCAAGCTGATGCACCTCTACCGCAGCGGCCAGCTCGACCTCGCCGGCATGGTCACCCGCGAGTACGACCTCAAGGACATCAACCAGGGCTACCAGGACATGCGCGACGGCAAGAACATCCGCGGCGTCCTGCGCTACAAGTGAGGTGACGTCCACCTCCGGGCTCGTGTCCCGGCTGGCCACCACGGTGGTGGGCCGAGGCCGCGAGCTCGAGGTCGTCCTGGCCGCGCTCGACGCCGGCCGGCACGTGCTGCTCGAGGGACCGCCGGGCACCGGCAAGTCGACGCTGCTGCGCGCCATCGCCGAGGCCACCGGGCAGGGCTTCGAGTTCGTCGAGGGCAACGCCGAGCTCACCCCGGCGCGCCTGGTGGGCCACTTCGACCCGGCCCTCGTGCTCAGCGAGGGCTACTCGGAGAAGGTGTTCGTCGACGGGCCGCTCGTCGCCGCGCTGCGCGCCGGCGCGCTGCTCTACGTCGAGGAGCTGAACCGGGTCCCCGAGGACACGCTCAACACCCTCATCACGGTGATGTCCGAGGGCGAGCTGCACGTCCCCCGCCTCGGGCGCATCGTGGCCGAGCCGGGCTTCCACCTCGTGGCCGCCATGAACCCCTTCGACGCGGTCGGCACCGCCCGCATCTCGTCGGCGGTCTACGACCGGTGCTGCCGGCTGGTGGTCGACTACCAGTCGGCGCCCGACGAGGCGCGCATCGTCGAAGCCACGCTCACCGCCGAGGGCACGCCCGGTGCGCCCGATGACGAGTGGCAGCGCCGCATGGTCGAGGTGGTGCGCCGCACGCGCACCCACCCCGACGTGCGCGTGGGCTCGTCGGTCCGCGGCGCCATCGACGCCACGCTCGTCGCCGCGTCGCTGTCCCGCCTCCGGGGCCTCACGACGGTCGACGACGGCGTCACCCTCGATGCCGCGCTCGTGGCCCTGTCGGGTCGCGTGCGGGTGCGCGAGGGCGCCACGCGCACGGCCGACGACATCGTGCGCGCGCTCGTGGCCGAGGTCTTCGCCGCGCCCGCGCCGCCGGCCGAGGGCGCCCCCGGGCCCGATGGTGGGGGCACGACACCCGACGGAACCGGAACCGACGGCCGCCCGCCCGGCGCCCGCGGAGGTGCCGAGCCGGGAAAACCCGACGCCCCGCAGGCTCGACGGGGCTGATCCGGGAAGGCGACGAGGCCGACGACACCGTCGCCGAGGCACGGCGCGCCACCACCGCGCGGCGCGACCTGGCCCGCCACCACCCCGCGTTCGGCGAGGTCTCGCCCGAGGTCGGGGTGCTCGACGAGGAGGCCTTCGCGGAGCACCTCGACGCCGCGCCCGACGAGGCGCTGGCGCTGCTGGCCGACCTCACCGGGGCCACCGACGCCGCGCTGCGCGACCTGGCCCGCCGGCTCGCCGCGCGTGTGGTGGTCGACGTTGCCGCCACGCGCGGGACGACGGGTCGGGGCCGCACCGCCCGACTGCGCACCCGGCCGATGCCCGAGGTGGGCGGCGACCTCGACCTCGACGCCAGCCTCGACACGCTCGTTGCGGCCCGGCTCGCCGACGTCCCGCCCGAGGTCGACGAGCTCCGCGCCCAGGTGTGGAGCCACCCGGGCCGAGCCGTGTGCCTGCTCGTCGACCGGTCGGGCTCGATGCGGGGCGAGGCCCTCGCCACCGCCGCCCTGGGCGCGGCCGCGGTCGCGTTCGGGGCCCCGGACGACCACAGCGTGGTGGCGTTCGCCGCCGACGCGGTGGTGGTGAAGTCGCAGGACGTGCCGAAGGCGCCCGGCCTCGTCGTCGAGGAGCTGCTCGCCCTGCGCGGGCACGGCACCACCGACCTGGGCCTCGCCTTCACCGCCTGCCAGGCCCAACTCGGGCGCTCGACGGCGCCGGAGCGGCTCGTCGTGCTGCTGTCCGACTGCCGGGCGACGGCCGGCGACGACCACCTCCGCGCGGCCGCCGACCTGGCGTCCTCCAGCCGGCTGGTGGTGGTCGCTCCCGAGGCCGACGCCGACGCCGCCCGGGCCTTCGCCGCCTCGGTCGGCGCGGCCGTCACCACCGTGGCCGGCCCCGCGGCGATCCCCGCCGCCTTCGCCGCCCTCCTCGCCTGACCCCACCCCGGCCGCCGGCCCGGCGACCCGCGGCGGATGTTCTGTGGGAAGCCCCGGAATGCGGGCACATTCCCGGTTAGCTACAGCAAGCGCCGCCCGCGCTTGCTGTAGCTCACCCCGTTATCGGTCGCATGGCGACCACTTCTACAGAACATTCGCGGAATAGGGGGTGGCCGGGCCCGGGCGTTACCGCCCGGTAACCTTTCGGTCTGACCCCCGGGAGAGTCGTGTCCGCTCGTCTTCCTGCACGTGAACGCCGTCGCCAGCTGCTCGACCGGGCGCTGCCCGTGTTCGCCGCGCACGGCTACCGCGGCACCTCCATGAACCAGATCGCCGAGGCGGCAGGGGTCACCAAGCCGGTCCTGTACCAGCACTTCGCCTCGAAGCGGGAGCTGTTCTCCGAGCTGCTCGTCGACGTGGGCGGCCAGCTCGAGGAGGCCATCCTCAAGGCCACGGCCGCCGAGGGGCCGCGGGGCCAGGTCGAGGCCGGCTTCCGGGCCTACTTCCGCTTCGTCGCCGAGCGCACCGACGCCTTCCGGGTGCTGTTCGGCGCCGGCACCCGCCACGACGCCGAGTTCGCCCAGACGGTCCGCCACTTCGAGTCGGGCATGGCCGACATCATCGCCAACCTCATCCGCATCGAGGGCCTCGACCAGGAGCGCCGCCGCCTGCTGGCCCACGGCATCGTCGGCATCGCCGAGGTCACCAGCCGCCACTGGCTCGCCGGGGCCGACCAGGCCGACCGGGCCGACGACGGCTCGCCTGCCGTCGACCCCGACCCCGACACCCTGGCGGCCCAGGTCGCCGACCTCGCCTGGGCGGGGCTGCGCGGCATCCACCCCCGCTGAGCCCCGACCCGACCGCCGAACGGGGGCCAGGCGGACCTGCCGCGTGGGTGGGGCGCGTCGACTAGACCGGCGGGGCCTCCGGCGGACGTCGCCGGGCGGCGCCGAGCCCGCCACCGGGGACACCACAGGGGGACAGCATGGATCTGGTCGCCATCGAGGAGATCAAGCGGCTCAAGCACCGCTACCTCCGCACGCTCGACCTCAAGCGGTGGGACGAGTTCGCCGACTGCCTCGAGCCCGACTGCCAGGCCGAGTACGGCGAGCGGCTCTCGTTCTCGGGCCGCGACGACATCGTCGCCTACATGCGCAAGTCGCTCGGCCCCGAGCTCATCACCATGCACCACTGCCACCACCCCGAGATCGACATCGACCCGGGCGGCCACGAGGCGAGCGGCACCTGGGCGCTCGAGGACAAGGTGATCCTCTGGAAGGACCGGCTCATGATCACCGGCGCCACCTTCTACGAGGACCGCTACCGCCGCGACGCGTCCGGCGCCTGGCGCATCGCCCGCACCGGCTACGTGCGCCTGTTCGAGGCGATGCAGCCCCTGCCCGAGGGCTTCCGGCTCACGGCCAACCGCTGGGCCGACGCCTGATCGACCTCCGCCGGTAGGGTCGCCGCCATGACGAACCACGACGTCCGCGCGCTGGCCGAGGAGTTCTGGGAGGCGCTGCTCGAGGCCAGTCCCTCGTTCGCCACGTTCGTCGGCGACCACCGCTACGACGACCGCATCGAGGACGTCACCGCCGAGGCCGAGCAGCGTCAGCGCACCCAGTGGGCCGGGCTCAAGGGGCGCCTCGAGGCCATCGACCCCGCCGGCCTGTCGCCCGCCGACCGGGTCATCCGGGGCCTGCTCCTCGGCGAGACGACCGACGCGATCGACGCCATCGACCAGGGCCTCGTCGAGCTGCGCTCCGACCAGATGGCGGGCGTCCACGTCGACCTCCTCCAGACCAACGGCGTGCTCAGCGTCGGCGAGCCCGACCACGCGCACCGCATCGTCGACCGCTTCCGCCAGATCCCCGCGCTGCTCGACGCCGCCTGCGACCGCTTCGTGGCGGGCGCGGCCGCGGGTCGCACGCCGGCGCGGGTGTGCATCGACCGCTCGCTCAACGTCGTCGACGGCTACCTCGGCACCCCCCTCGCCGACGACGTGTTCGCCAACTTCGCCTACAACGCGCCCTCCCCGTGGGCCGGGGAGGAAGCCTGGCGTGACGAGCTGCGCACCGTGGTGGAGGACGAGATCCGCCCCGCGTTCGCGGCGTACCGCGCCCGCCTGGCCGACGAGCTGCTGCCGGTCGCCCGCCCCGACGACCGTGCCGGCCTCAGCTGGCTGCCGGGCGGCGACGCCATCTACGCCAGCCTGGTGCGCCACCACACCACGCTCGACCTGTCGCCCGCGGAGATCCACCAGATCGGCCTCGACGAGGTGCACGTCCGGCTCCCCGCCGACTACGCCGAGGTGGGTGGGCGCCTCTTCGGCACCGGCGACCTGGCCGTCATCTTCGAGCGGCTCCGCAGCGACCCGGCGCTGCGCTACGACACGGCCGAGGAGATCATGGACGACGCCCGCCGCGGCCTGGCGCTCGCCACCGAGGCGATGCCCGCCTGGTTCGGCAAGCTCCCGCAGTCGCCGTGCGCCATCGAGGAGGTGCCCGCGTACCTCGCCGCCGACTCGCCCGCGGCCTACTACTTCCCCCCGGCGGGCGACGGCTCACGACCCGGTACCTACTTCGTGAACACCCACGAGCCGGCGCAGAAGAACCGCTACGAGGCGGCGTCGGTCGCCTACCACGAGGCCATCCCCGGCCACCACCTCCAGATCGCCATCGCCAACGAGCTCACCGACGTGCCGCAGTTCCAGCGCTTCTCGCTGTCGAACACGGCCTACGTCGAGGGGTGGGGCCTCTACTCCGAGCGCCTCGCCGACGAGATGGGCCTCTACCTGTCCGACCTCGACCTCATCGGCATGCTCGCGGCCGACTCGTGGCGCGCCTGCCGCCTGGTGGTCGACACCGGACTGCACGCCATGGGGTGGAGCCGCCAGCAGGCCATCGACTACATGGCCGAGAACACCCCGGTCTCGGTCGAGGAGGTCACCGTCGAGATCGACCGCTACATCGGGCTGCCGGGCCAGGCGCTGGCCTACAAGGTCGGCCAGCGGGAGATCTTCCGGCTCCGTGAGCACGCCAGGGAGCAGCTCGGTGAGCGGTTCGACATCAAGGGCTTCCACGACACCGTGCTCGGCTCGGGGGCGGTCACCCTGCCGATCCTGGGCGACCTCGTCGACGCCTGGGTCGCCGCGGCGGGCTGACGCGGGCTCGCCCCTCGGGGTTCGCTCACATTTTCCTCGCCGTTCCCCGGTGCGGTCTCGTACACTCGGGCAACTTCCCGCGGCGGGTCGGGTCAGCGACATTGGTGGCGGCCAAGGGGAGGGGTCCATGCGGTGAAGTTCGGCATCCTGGGTCCGATCGAGGTGATCGACCCCGCCGGAACGGCGCTCCCCCTCGGCAAGCGCAAGGACCGGGCCCTGCTCACGGTGCTGCTGCTGCGCGCGGGCGAGACCGTGTCGGTCGACGCGCTGATCGACGCCCTGTGGCCCACCGGGCCCCCCGCGCGACCCGATGCCAGCCTCCACAGCTCCGTGGCGCGGCTGCGGCGCGTGCTCGAGCCCGCGCGGCTCACCGGGGAGCCGCCCACGCTCCTCTTGCGTCGGGCACCCGGCTACGTGCTCGAGCTCGGTGAGCACGCCTTCGACGCCCGGCACTTCCAGGCGGCGGCCCGCTCGGGAAGCGAGGCGCTCGCCGCCGGCGACCCGGCCCGGGCCCGCGCGCAACTGCACGCCGCCCTGGCCGAGTGGCGCGGCCCCGCGCTGGCGGAGTTCGCCTACGAGCCGTTCGCCGAGCGCGAGGCCGACCGCCTCGAAGCCATGCGCCTGGCCGTGCTCGAGGACCGCATCACCGCCGACCTCGGCTGTGGCGCCACCGGCCTGGTCCCCGAGCTCGAGCAGCTGGTCGCCGCGCACCCGCTGCGCGAGCGCCTGTGGGAGCACCTCCTCGTGGCCCTGTACCGCGCCGGGCGCCAGACCGACGCCATCCGGCGCGCCAACGACGTGCGCGAGCTGCTCGCCGACGTCGGGCTGGAGCCGTCGCCGCGCCTCCGCTCGCTCGAGGACGCGATCCTTCGCCACGACACCGCCGTGCTCGAGGTCAGCGGTCTCGCACCCGCGGCGGTGCTCACCGAGCCCACCGACACCGCGCCGCCGTCCGGCGATCTCGGCGGCCCCGACTCCGATGGCGGCGACGGGCTCGACGTGGCCGACGAGCGCCCGGCCATCCTCCCCGCGCTCCCCCGCTGGTGGCGACGCACCAGCCGCGGGTTCGTCGGCCGCAACGAGGAGCTGCACCGGCTCGCGGTGACGTGGAAGTCGGTGTCCGACGGCGAGGTCTCCCTGGTCGTCGCCGCCGGCGAGCCGGGCATCGGCAAGTCCTGGCTGGTGATGGAAGCCGCGGGCCGCATGGCCGTCGACGGCGCGGTGCTCGCCGCAGGTCGTTGCTCGCTCGAGCCGGTGCTGCCCTTCGAGCCCTTCGTCGAGGCGTTCGGTCGCATCGTCGACGCCCTGTCCGACGCCGATGTGGCGGCGCTCGGCAGTCACGCCTCGCGGCTGGCCGCGCTGCTGCCGACCCGGGCCGCCCGCCTCGGCGCGGAGCCGGGGCACGTCGACCCCGCCGTCACCGCGGCGGCCTGGGACCGCCGCTCCAACCCCGACGACAGCTGGGACGGACCGGAGCGTCGGAGCGGCTCCGACCGCGTCGACCGCTACCTCCTCTTCGAATCCGTCGCCGCGCTGGTGGCCCACATCACCGCCGACGCCCCGCTGGTACTGGTCATCGACGACCTCCAGTGGGCCGACCGCTCCACCCTCCGCCTCGCCGAGCACCTGCTGCGCGCCGACACCGCCACCCGGTTGCTCATCCTGGCAACGGTGCGCGACACCGACGCCGACTCCTCGGGTCACGTGCGGACGCTCCTCGACCACCTCCACCGCGAGCGCCTCGCCGACGAGCTGCCGCTCGGAGGCTTCACCGTCGAGGAGGTGGGTGAGGTGCTCGCCGACCAGTCCGTGGCGCCGCGCGATCCCGAGCTGGCCGAGACGCTGCGCGAGGCCACGGGCGGCAACCCCTTCTTCGTGGTCGAGCTCGCGCGCAGCATCGACGACGCCGCCAGTGCCCACGAGCCGCTGGCGGTGCCGTCGACCGCGCAGGCGCTCGTCCGCTCCCGCGTCGAGGCCCTCGCCCAGACGAGCCGCGACGCGCTCGTCACCGCGGCGCTCATCGGTCGCCGGGTCGACATCGATCTGGTGGCCCGCGTCGCCGCCGCCCCCGTCGAGACCATCGGTGACGCCCTCGACGCCGCCGAGCGGGCCGGGCTGCTCGTGGCGCGCGACCAGCAGCTCACCTTCCGCCACGACCTCGTGCGGTCCGAGCTCGCGGCCTCCCTCGGCCCCGCGTCACGCACCACCCGTCACCGCGCCATCGCCGAGGCCATCCGCTCCCGGGCCGGCGACGACGAGGGGCGCGTGCTCGACGCCCTGGCCCACCACTACAGCGAGGCCGCCGCCGACGGCGACCCCCGCGACGCGGTCCACTACGCCAGCGCGGCCGGCCACCAGGCCATCGCGCGGCTCGCCCACCACACGGGGGTGTCGCGGTTCGAGCTGGGCCTGCTCGCCCTGGTCCGCTCGGGCGTCGACGACCCGCGCCTCGAGCTCGACCTGCTGCTCGACCTGGCGGAGGCCTGGCGCCGCACCGGTCAGCTCAGCGAGTGCGGCCGCGCGGGCGCCCGGGCCCTCCCCCTTGCGCTCGCCGTCGGCGAGGCGCGCGACCAGGCGCGCGCCGTGGTCGCCGCGGGCCACCTCGACCAGGACGACCTGGCCGACCCCGCCCACGAGGGGCTGGTCGACGCCATGAAGCAGGTCGAGGACCGCCTGTCGAGCGACTCGTCCGCCTCGGCCGACGACCGCGCGCGCGTCGCGCTCACGCTGGCTTCGGTCGCCGCCGAGCTGGGCGACGTCACGGCCATGCTCGACCGTTGCCGCGAGGCCCGCTCCCTCCTGGGCGCGGTCACCGACCCCGCCACGGTGGTCACGGTGCTCGACGCCACCCTCGTCCTCGTCGGTGAGCGCGACCCGATCGAGACGCGACTCGCGCTGATGCACCAGCTGCTCGACGCGGCAGGCACGGTCGACGACCGTGAGGCGCAGCTGCTCGCGCACAGCGACGCCCGCTGGCTGCACCTCACGGCGGGTGACCTCGCCGCGTCGCGCGAGCACGGTGCCATCTACGAGTCGATCGCGGCGCAGCTCGGCATGCCCCGCTACCACGCCGGGGTGGCCCAGCGTCGGGCCATGGGGGCGATCCTGGCCGGACGCTGGGCCGAGGGCGAGGCCTATGCCGCCGAGATGCTCGAGCACCGGCCCGACCGGGAGTTCTTCGAGGGCTACGCGGCCCAGATCTCGGTGATCCGCATGGAGCAGGGTCGCTCCGACGAGCTGGTCCCGCTGATGTCCCAGGTGCAGACGCACACCCAACCGGTGTGGGCGGCCGGCGCCTCGCTGGTGGCCGCCGAGGTCGACGACCGCGACACCGCCGCCGCCACGCTCACGGCTCTGTCCGAGCGCTTCTCCCGGCTGTCGCGCGACATCACCTGGCTCACCACCTTCGCCGTGTCCACGCGCACCGCGCTCGAGCTCCGCGACGCGACCGCCGCGTCGAAGCTGGCGGCGGGCATGGACGAGCACGCGTCGCGCATCGTCGTCGGCGGCACGGGCGCGGTCTGCTTCGGTCCCGTCTCGCTGTACCTGGGCCTGCTGGCCGGGATCCAGGGCGACCTCGAGCGCGCGGAGCACTGGCTCGACATGGCCCACGAACCGCTCGTCGACCTCGGGGCCGAGGCCTACCTGGCTCGGGTCCAGCTCTGGCGCGGCGAGCTGCTCGCGGAACTGGGCGGCCCGGCCCGGCGGGACGAGGCGCGGGCACGGCTCATCGACGGCCTGGCCGGCGCCGAGCGACTCGGGCTCGGCGGGCGCCACGTCGGCCGGTGCCGGCGCCTGGTGTCCGAGCTGCGCTGAGCCGGCGAGTCGGCGACCACGCCCGAAAACGGGAAG
>Ga0302321_100006348_pt1 | contig 10403 bp, 5 predicted proteins | sample Fen_T0_1_FD_202505 | JGI IMG/M metagenome (GOLD analysis project Ga0302321, IMG submission 202505) | Peat permafrost microbial communities from Stordalen Mire near Abisko, Sweden - Fen_T0_1 | ecosystem: Environmental > Terrestrial > Soil > Wetlands > Permafrost | place: Sweden: Abisko... | reverse complement strand
AGGTCGCGCCGGGACGGATGTACCGGCTGAAGCCGGCCTGCATATAAAAGCGCTTTACCGGGGTCCAACTTTGCTGTGAGTCATTGACCGTGAAGTTGGTCCAGTTCGGCGAAGGGTCGACCACTTGCCATTCGATCCAGGCCTCGGGTGCAAGCTCGCGCAGGTCCTGAATGATCCGACCCGCCATGAAGATGGCAGCGTCCGTGTTGCTGGCCAAATCGACACTCAGCGGCCCGCTCTCTGACTGCCACAGACGCTTGCCCTTGCTGGTGGCCAGCGAGCGCAGCTGCGTGCGCTTGGAGCCCGCATACGAGTGCACGTTCATCTGCGCCATCGCGGCCAGGGTGGCGGCATCGTAACCGCTGATGATGCTGTACGCGTCGTCCATGCTGTTTTCGTCAGAGGCACTGATGTGCGTATCGGCGATTCCCTTGGCCGTCAGCGCGGACGAGACTGCCTTGATAATCTGTTGCTGGTTGGCGGAGCTGAAATGGCACCCTTCCTGGCCGCCCTGGGACTTCCACCAGTTGGCGTTGGGCTCGTTCATCGGTTCGAGCGTGCGGAAGGTGATGCCCAGCGTGTCTCGGTAGTACTTGGTCACTTCGGTCAGGTAGTCGGCGAAGGCGCTGTAGGAATCGTCCTTCAAATTGTTGGAACCGTCGGTGTTCCCTGAAGCGCAGCCGCTCTTGGTCATCCAGTACGGCGGCGAGTTGGAGAACGCCTCGATGAGCACGTCCTTGCCCGAGGACAGGATGCGGGTCAGCACCGAGGTCTGACGAGCGTCTGCGTTCCAATCCCAGGTCCCACTGCTCGACTGGAATCCCGGCATCTGTCGGTTGGCTTCCATGTGGCTGTGGCCGGGCGCCTCTCCACCGCCGATGTTGTAGCGGAACACATTGTAACCAAGTCCGGCGACGGGATCGACGATCAGGTCGACCAGCTGATTCCTCTTGCTGCTCGACCAGCCGCCTACCTGATAGGCCCACCAGGCGAGGCTGGTGCCCCAACCTTCGAACGTCTGATGCTTGGTGAGAGCGTCGACCTTCACCAGCGTGGTGCCGGGTGCGGCCACGACCGTGGTCTTGCCGCCGGCGCCACCCATGGGCCCGGTGCCGCCGTCCCCGCCAGGGTTCCCGCCCGAGGATACGCCGCCACCGCCAGGCACATCGCGCCCGGTGTCGCCGTCCCTGCCGGGGCTCGCGTCGGGGGCGCTGCCCCCACTTCCCGGTGCCCCTGCCATGGCCGCGTCGCGATTCGTGCTACCTGCGTCCCCGTTGATTCCGCCCGACGCCGCGCCGGTGGTGGCCGCTCGTGTTGTGCCGCCAGCGCCCTGTCCCCCGCTCGCCGTCGCGGTTCCGCCCGAACCGGAGATTCCTGCATCTTTTCGCGTGCCGCCCGTCTGCGCGAGCCCGCCTGTTCCTTCGACCCCACCCGTGGCGCTCTGGCCGCCGATCGCCGTACGTCCTCCGGTCGCAGTGTTCACCGGTCCTTGCTGTCCCTGCTTGCCGCCGCACACGGCGAGCAAGAAGCTCACGGCGAGCAAGACGACCGAACGTGATGCGAAACGGCTTGTCATGGCGAGTTCCTTTCAAGGCGAGGGCGGCAAGCGCCAGTGTGCCATGAGGGCTCAGTCGACAGCGGTCAAAACTGTTGAGTCATGACGGGCCAATGGCCTGCCCGCGCTGCTGTCGTGCCTGAACTATGCCGGCAGGATGTTTTCGTCGGGCAGCAGGTCCGCGATCATCGTCGCGCCAGCTGTCTGTTGCTCGTCGGTCAAGGCCAACGGATCGTTGTCGGTCAGCGAGATTCCGGTCAGCTTGCCGGCACCCTCGTTGTAGAGGGCGACCAGCGCATCCCACTGGCCTGCGATGTTGGAGGCCGCATCGGCAACCAGCACGTTGCGAACGGAATCGTCCGCCGCAATGGTCGCCGCATCACCGGCCGTGGCGCCGCTGACGTCGACCTGGTAGTCGCTGGAGATCTTGCCGAGCGCGCTTGCGCCGGTTGTCCAGTCAGACTGGGACAGCGCTAGAACCGGCGTCGTGTCGGTGAGCGCGATGTCCGCGAGACCGCCGCCAAGCGCGATGATGTCGCCGAAGTTCGTCGACACGTTGTCGGCGGTGTCGCTGATGCCGATCGAAGAGACCTCGGCTATGTCGGCCAGGTTCGCGAGATCCGCCATCGCCGCGTCGGTGGCCGTGAGCTGGAACGAGCCTTCGATCTTGTTCAAGGTAGCCGCGTTGTCCAGGATCTGGGCGGCGGTCAGCGTGACGGTTCCGCCTTGGTCGGTGAGCTTGACGCTGCCGAGGTTGGTGGCCCCAGCCAGCGCATCGAAGTTATCTGCAATCGCAGAGCTCGCGTCCTCCACGTCCATCGACGAGACCTGGTCGTCGCTGGCAAGGTCCACTGCGTCCGCGGCCGTGACCTGACTCAAGCTGACCAAGTACTGGTGGTTCTTGACCTTGTCGAGGATCGCGGCCGAATCCGTGTAGGTCTGCGCGGTCATCTTCAGGGCAACCGTCGGGTCGCTGACCACCAGTTGATTGACCTTCGCCTCGCTTGCCAGGCTGGCGAGGGCTGCTGACAAGGCACTGGCGCTGTCTTGGACCTGGATCGCTTTCACGGCGCCGTCCAGGGCGAGGTCGGCCACCTGGGAGGTTCGGACGGCCGAGATGGAAACCGTGGGGCCTGCGGTGAATTTGCCCTTCAGGGCTTGGCCGTTGGTCCAGTCTGCCATGGTCAGCTGCAGGTCGGACGAATCGTCTTGCGTGACCGTGGTCAACTTGGAGCCGAGCTGGGCGAGTGCGCCCCAGGCGCCCGAAAGGTGCGCGCCGGTGTCCGACACCGAGAGCTTGCTGACCTGATTGTTGGCGGCGAAGGTGGCGGCCTTGGATGCGGTCACGTCCGAGAGGACCGCGAGGAATCCACCCTGGATCTTCGCCAGTGCGGCTGCATTTTGCTCGAACGACGCCCCCGTAAGGGCCAAAAGCACAGACGGTGCATCCGTCTGCGTGATGGTTGTCAACTTCTTGCCGAGCCCGTTCAGATCCGCCAGGTTGGCAGAAATGGTCGCGGCATCACCCGTGACCGACAGACTGACGATCTTGTGATTGTTCGTGACCAGATCCTTGGCGTCAGCGGCCGCCACTCCCGTGAGGGATACGCCGTAGCTGCCGCCCTTGATCAAGTCGAATACGGCTTGTGCGTCTGCCGTAAGGTCGGCCGCCGCGAGGTTCAGCGTGACGGTGGGGGTCTGGTTCGCAATGGAATTGACCTTGCCGCCGTCGACCAGGGTTTCGAGCGTCGTCAGATTGTCTTCGATGGCGGCGGCCTCGTCGGAGATGTCGATCTGGGTCACTACACTATCCGAGGCCACGGTTCCGGCCTGTTCGATGGTGGCCGCGGTCACCGCGAACGTGGTGCCGGTTTCGAATTTCGTAACCAGACCGTCGTGCACGCCCCCCAGATAGTTATCTGCCGACATCGAGAAGGCGCCGGCGTCGCTCTTGGTGATCGAGGTCAGGACTGCGCCGAGAGAGCGCAAGTCGTCCCAGTGGGCGAGGATGTTTCGTCCCGTGTCGGACACCGTCACCGTACCCACGTGGATGTTCTTTGCGTCGGCGATGACCTTGGCTGCCGTGGCGCCAGTAAGATTGGCAATATAGCCGCCGGAGATCTTCGCCAAGACTGAGGAACGAGAATCCATCTGGGTTTGTGTGAGGTCGAAGGCTACGCCGCCGTCGGTCTGCTCGACCTTGCCGAGCCTGCCGCCGAGCTGGTACAGGGCATCCAGTGACGAGGTGAGGTTGGCGCTGGAATCATTCACCGTGAAGGACACCAGTCGCTTGTCGGCTGCCAGTGCGGCGACGTCGGACGTCGCTGCGCCAGTCACCGCGATTCGATAGTTGCCGCCGGCGATCTTGTCGAGAATGGCCTGGGTGGCCGTGAGCTCGTCGCCCTGAAGAAGAGAGACGTCCATGGCCATGGCCGCACGCGAATCCGCCACGGTGACACCGTGGAGCTTGCCGGCGGTGTTGAGGGTTTCGAGATTCTGCAAGCTCGTGACGAGATTGGCGCCCTTGTCGAGGACGTCGATGCTCTCGACGTTATGTCCAGCAGCAACGGTCGTGGCATCTGCGGTGCCTACCTTGGTGACGGCAAGCTTGTAGGTCTGTCCCGCCACGTCGGTGAATTTGCCCAGCAGGTCTTCGCTTCCGGCGAACTGATCGGCCGTGATCGTGATGGCGTTTTCCTGATCGGTGACCTTAACCGAGGTGAGGCCATCGGTGATGGTTTGCAGCAGGGACCAGTTGCGAGCGATGTTCTTGGCAGTGTCTTGGATCTCGACCGTGACCACCTTGTGGTCTGTGGCTAGCTTCTTGACCTGGGTGGCGGACGCATCGATCACGTCGAGCATGTCGCTGGTGATGATCTTGCCGAGGACGACAGCATCGCGCTTGTACTGCTCCCCCGTCACCTCGAGGTGGGTGGTGGCATCGGTTTGGCTGATACTCTTGATGCGAAGCCCGACCCGCTGCAGGTCGTCCAGGTGCCCAGCGATGGCGTCGGTGGTGTCGACGATGGCGATGGTCTTGACCTTGCTGTTGGTCGACAGCCCACCGAGCACGTCGCTCACGCTGGCATTGGTAATGGCCAGCGAATAGGCGTGGTTCTTGATCTTGCCGAGGGCTGTCTGATCGGCGGCCAGCTGGGTCGCGGTAATGGTCAGATATCCGGCGGTGCCGGTCTGGACGATTTCGTTCAAGAGACCGCTCGTTGAGGCCGTCTCCAGCGCATCGAGGTTGCCCTGGATGCCGGCTCGCGTGTCGGCCACAGACACCGACGTGACGTAGCTTGCCAGGGTGCCCACAATGGAGGCTTTGGCGGCGCTGACGGTCACCGTCTGTCCGCTGCCCGCTCCCCACAGCGCAAGGACGCTGGAATCCTTTTGGTACTGGGTACCCGTGATCGCCAAGCTCTTGTCGGTGTCGCTGGTGGATACGGCACTGATCTTGGTGGCAAAGCCCTGCAGCGCATCCAGATTTTTGGCGATGCTCTCGACCGTGTCCGAGATCTCCACGCTGGTGTAGCTATGCCGGCGCAGCCCCGCCAGGGCGGCTGCAACCGTCAGGGGTCCAGGAGGAGTTGTGGACTGGGCACCATTTACGCCGCCAATGCCGCCGACGTCAGACATTTCAAAGGGGTCTTCGGTCCGCTCCTCGAGGAAGTTAAGAGGGAACTAACCGAATTGCACCGATCTCTTCGTGAACGCGCCGTCCATCCACCATCCGGCGATGGGAAACGTGGTTTGGGACCGATTCTCGGCGGCGGCGCCAGCGGTCACCAGAACGGGCGCATAGTGTTCCCATGTAGGCAGCGCCATCTCGGCGCCGGGTGCAACCGTCTTGAAGTTTTCAAGCGCATCGAGGTCCAGTCTCTCGAGCGCGTCCTTGGCCCAGGCGTCGAATTCGTGTGCCCATCCGGGGATTCCGGGCCGGAACGCGAAGCGCATGTTGTGGGTGAGGAAACCACTGCCAAAGATGAGCACACCTTCGTCTCGCAACGGTGCAAGGGCGGCCCCGAGGCGTACGAGCTCGTCGGGAATCAGCCCGGGAAGCGATAGCTGAAGCACGGGAATGTCGGCTTTGGGGTACATCGCTACGAGGGGAACGTAGGCGCCGTGGTCGAGTCCTCGCTCGGGATCGTCGATGTGAGAGATGTCTTTGTGCCCGAGAAGCTCACGCACTCGCGTCGCCAGCTCGGGCGCACCCGGTGCCGGATACGTCACCTGGTAGTACTTCTCCGGGAAGCCATAGAAATCGTAGACCAGGGGCACCGGTCGCGTGGCGCCCAGTGTGGCTGGCCGCTCTTCCCAGTGGGCGGACACCATCAGAATGCTCGTCGGTATCGGCATGGCTTTGGCCCACGCCGCAAGCTCGCCCATCCATATCCCATCGTCCAGCAGCACCGGGGCGCCGTGGGCTGCAAAGATGGTTGGCATTCGTGTTGTCTGTTGGATGTTCGTCTTGGGCGGAGTTGGCACGGTCTTGCTTGCCTTTCGTGAGCAGGAAACCGCCGACAGCGGCAGCGTCGCGAGCATACGCAGGATGTCTCGTCGGTCCATGGTTCGTCTTGCGTGGATTCCGTTCTTTGGATGCAGTACGACGCCCGATGGTGCACCGCCAAGCGTGGCGGGTGAGGGGGCATTCGCCTCGCCCCGCAACGCGGGGAGAGGCCGACACGCGAAGCGTGGCGGGTGAGTGGGCACTCGCCTCGCCCCGCCACGCGGGGAGAGGCCGACACGCGAAGCGTGGCAGGTGAGGGGCATTCGCCTCGCCCCGCAACGCGGGGAGAGGCCGACACGCGAAGCGTGGCGGGTGAGGGGGCATTCGCCTCGCCCCGCAACGCGGGGAGAGGCCGACACGCGAAGCGTGGAGGGTGAGGGGACATTCGCCTCGCCCCGCAACGCGGGGAGAGGCCGACACGCGAAGCGTGGCGGGTGAGTGGGCATTCGCCTCGCCCCGCAACGCGGGGAGAGGCCGACACGCGAAGCGTGGCGGGTGAGGGGTCACCCCTTGTTCCGCCGCGTTTGCCCCTCGCCCGAACCCCAACCTCGCCCTGCACCCTGGACTTTGGCCCAGTCCTCCTCTAGTTCTGGGGCGTGGCTGATCGCTCTCGTTTCGATGTCCTACGCAATCTTCTGCTGACCCGCACAGGGCGTCCGGCGGGGCAGTTGGGCGATACCGATTGCGTGCGGCTGTGCGCCGGCTTGGCCGATGGCGTGTCCGGAATGTTCGTTGACCAGTTCGGACCCTTGGTTGTCGCCGTGGACTATGCCGAGTTCAAGCTGTCAAGCGGCAGCGCCGAGGCCCTGGTCGAGCTGGTGCAAGCGTGCTTGCCCCATCATCACGTGGTAGCGAAGGTGCGCTCGTCCGCCGACGGGAGCAACCGATTTGCCGTTGCGAAGTCGAGCTCCGAGGCCAGCGCCATGCCCCTCGTGGGCACCGAGCGCGGGTTGAAGTTCGAGATTGGGACGGATCCGGCGCACGACTTCGGATTGTTCCTGGACGCGGCGAAGGCGCGAGCTTTCGTCCGCGCAGCAGCGCAGGGCCAGCGTGTGCTGAACCTTTTTTCGTATGCGGGGGCGTTCGGCATCGCGGCTGCAGCGGGCGGCGCAGCCGCGGTCACGAACATCGATCCCAACCGCGATTACCTGGCCTGGTCGCTACGCAACGCCAAGCTGAACGGAGTCAGCATGCGCGTCCTGCCCGACACCGCCCAGGACTACCTGGCCAAGCACCTCCGGCGACTCGAGCGCGATCCCGAGCGAGCCAGCTACGATCTGGTCATCGTGGATCCGCCTGCCTTCGGGGTGGGGCGGGGCAACCAACGCGTCTTGCGCCTCTTCTGGCCAGAGCTATTCGCGAGTCTGCGCACCCTGAAACCGGCGCGGGTCATCCTGATGTGCAACGACAAGTCCTTCCAATCGCGCCGCAGCTTCGTCGCTCTGGTCGAGGGCGAGCTTGGGGCGTCGTACACCTTCCAGCGCCTTGGCACCTACTGGACGATACACGACCTTGGCCTCGAGCCACCGCCGCTCGACTGGGCCCCATCCGCCGAGGATCCGTTCTACCTCGAGCCGGTGGCACTGGCCGGGGTGTGCAAGGATGCTGCTCCGGCTCGGGGCCGTTGAAGCGTTTCTATTTCGGAAGGCTAACGGCCGTTGAGGCGATTCGACGGTCGACGTCCTCGCCTTGGACGGTCGCGGGAAGGTCCGAGGGGGGCAGGCTCGACGCCGGCAGCGATTCGATAGCGACGGGGACGCGGGCTCAGCAGTGGTAGCGCAGAGGCCAAGGCTTGATACTCGACCCGAAAGACCCGGCGACGCTCGTACACCAGGGTGGACCAGATCTCTGCCTCCGCGGCCTCGGCGTTTGCTGCCTCGGACGGATCGAAGCCGGCCTTGTGTTCGAACGGACGAGCGCCGATCACGCCGCCAACCGCTCGATCGGCCAGCTCGCGCGCGACGTTCTTGCCGAAATGGTCGTAGTACAGAACCGAGTGTGCGGTGGACAGCGCGCCCGCCCACGGGTACCGCCGCAGCGACCAGCCCGAGGCGAGCCGATCGAGCGCGTGATCGAGGCGCTCGGCCTCATCCCCTCGGCGGGTCGCGCGCTTTTCTCGGTAGAAGAGGCCGGTGCCGAACGTGTCGCCCTCGACCTGCCATACGTCATCGATGCCGAAGCGTGCGGGCTCCTGGGCCACCAGCGCACCATGGGTAAGGTCGAACTCGCCAACGATGAACGCTGCAATCTGTGTGCGCCGCTCGTCGAGAAAGCGCAGCGTCTGCATCGCCTCGGCGAAAGTCTCGGTGGGAAAGCCGGTGAAGCACATGGCCTCGACCGCGATGCCTGCCTGGTCGAGATGCTGGATCACCTCGCTGACCACGGTCACAGGCGCGCCCTTGCCGATAAGCCCCAGGACGCGCTGGTTGCCCGACTCGACTCCCAGTGCGCAGGCCACCGCACCGCCTCGGCGCAAGCTCTTCGCGCGCTCGGCGGTAAGGTACTTCTCAGGCTTGAGGTCGGTGGCCCAGCGCAGGTCCAGTCCTGCATCGGCAAGCGCCTCTGCAAGCTTCACCAAGGTCTTCGGCGCCACTGAATCCTGCGAGAAATAGAAGTGGCGTGTGCCGTGCCGCTCGGACAGTTCCTTGAGGTGTGTGGTGATCGTCTCCACCTGCCGTTCGCGGTAGCTTGCGGTGCCCGTCTCGGTAAGCCCGTAGTGACAGAACGCGCACTTGCCCCAGTAACAGCCGCGCGTGGGATCGTAAGGCAGCATCAGATGCGGCGCAAAGTAGCGATCGAGAGGCAGCCCCGTGAAGTCGGGGGCCGGCAGCTGGCGCAGATCTTCGCTGGCGTGGCCCGGCAGGTATTTCGCGCCTTGCAGGCGATCACGGTGGATGACGTTGGGAATCTGGGCGGCGATTCGCGCGGGATCCTCACCTGGCCGGGCTGCCAATGCCTGCACTAGGGCCAGCAGCGTGTGCTCGCCTTCGAAGGCCACCGCAGTGTCGAAGGGGCCAAGGGCCCGGGCCAGATCGGGACCGCGGAGCCGAATCAGAAGCTGGGTGATCGCGGGACCGCCGAGGGTCAGATGAACGCCGGGCAGAGCCGCTTTCAACTTCAGGCCGAAAGCATAGGCGGGCTGAAGCTGGCCGGGAAAGCACACCGACAGGCCAACCACGTCGACGGCCGCATCGCGAAGTCGGGGCACGAGGTCCTGGCGCACGTATTCGTCGAAGGGATCTCGCTCAGGATCGGCATCGCGTGCGATCTCGTCCGGGTTGAGCAGCGCGAAGGGCGTACGGTAGCCGGTAAAATCTAGGCGCAACGGCGTGTGCGCTGCCGAAATCACCCGCAGCCCGGCGTCGATGGTGTCTACCGCACGCGCGTAGTGGTCGGGCTCAAAGAAGCGCTCGCGATCGCGCAGGATCGACACGGCCTCCAAGATGCCGTCGGGGACCGTGTGGGCGTCCCCGAGGGTCCGAAATAGGGTCGCGTAAGCGAGCTGGGCGCTGTGATCGAGCGCGGGGCGTGCATCCAGTCGGCGGAGGTGAGACTCGATGCGGTCGCGCATCGCCCGCATCGGGATCGGCTGCAACAACCTATCGAACGCCTCCACGTTGGCGTCGATGGGCAGGACATCCACGCCGTGGGCCCGCAGAAAACCCGTCAGTATCGGAACTGCTAGGTAGGGTGCCGTTGGGTCGGCGGTGGGCGGGTATACGAGCGCGATGCGCATGGCGACGGGTGAAGTTGAGCCATCCACCGCGCCTTTTCAAGGCGGTCGTTCGAGCTAAGACCTGGGCGCAGGCCGCGGCTAGGTCACCCGTCGTCGGACCATAACGCGGTAGATGCCGAGGATGATGACCGCGCCCACCACGGATGCAATGATTCCGGGGCCAGTATCGTCGCGGCCATACATGCCGACGGCATGGCCCAGCAGTCGCGCGACAAATGCGCCGGCGATGCCCAGCAGCATCGTCACGATGATGCCGCCCGGATCTCGGCCGGGCATGATGAGTTTTGCGAGTGCGCCCACGATCAAACCAACAATGAGTGTCATTAGAATGTGCATGGCCTCCGCTATTGCGAAAACCGCGCCAAACATGGACCTTGAGTTCTCGAAGCGTGCACAGAGAGCGTTGGTTACGACCATGTGACCAGCGCCCGTCGCTTGTAGCGGCGGGCGGACGGTACGCGAGAATCCACTTCGGCGCGAGCCGGGAGAGTTAGGTTGTTGAGGGGCAAACGCGGAGGAACAAGGGGCGGCCCCTCACCCGCCACGCTTCGCGTGTCGGCCTCTCCCCGCGTTGCGGGGCGAGGCGAAGGCGGCGGAACAAG
>Ga0302321_100006347_pt1 | contig 10403 bp, 8 predicted proteins | sample Fen_T0_1_FD_202505 | JGI IMG/M metagenome (GOLD analysis project Ga0302321, IMG submission 202505) | Peat permafrost microbial communities from Stordalen Mire near Abisko, Sweden - Fen_T0_1 | ecosystem: Environmental > Terrestrial > Soil > Wetlands > Permafrost | place: Sweden: Abisko... | reverse complement strand
CGTTGGCAATTAATACGTCCCAATTAGTAGGTGGGTAGGGAGTCCACCGCACGCAAGCTGATGTTCAGTCCCCGCGTCGAAACCGATCGCCCCCAAGCATTTGGGTTTGCCCTGAATCAACCAGGAAGCCCGATCCTACTCGAAATTCGCGCCGTGTCGAGCCAGGTCGTTGCACACACCGTCGTGAGCCCAACGGTCTTGCCACCCCCTTTGCTGCGCTCTAGGTGCAGGCTATGGCAGAGCTTCGAATTTCGGTGGGCAACTTGGGCCTCACGATGCTTGCGGCACTTGGGTTTTCTTGCGGCGGCGCCACTGATACCGGCACCGTCGCAATTGGCGGCACTGGCGGCAGCGTTACTTCCGGGGGCGGCGAGAGTACCGGCGGGGCGCCGGGGGCCATGCCCGAATGCACGCTGACGTCGCAAAACGCGGGTTACGACAGCTGCGCCCAGGGTTGGACGCATCGAAGCCAGGCGCAAACCTGCCTGAGTTCCGCGCCTCGCGCCGATTACAGCTGCCCCGCGGGTGTCTCTAACGGCTGCTCCGTGGACGCGGACTGCACCGCGTCGCCGAACGGTTACTGCAGCACGTCTCTCGGTGCTGGCGGCTGCTATTGCCAGTATGGCTGCCTCAATGACAGTGATTGCGGCGCGGGCCAAATCTGCCTGTGCGGGGACCCTGTGGGGAAATGCGTTCAGGCCGCGTGCCGAACGGATGCCGAGTGCCCGGGCGCTTATTGCGCCACGTATGACGCCACCGCCGGCTGCGGTGGCGTATCCTTCGCGTGCAGCACGCCTCAAGACGCGTGCCATTCGAGTGCAGACTGCGCTTCGGGTTATTGCATACTCGCTGCCGACGGCCATCGGGCTTGCGCGTCCCCCAGTTGCGCCATTGGGCGGCCGTTCATCGTTCGCGGGAATGATCGTCTGGCGCCCACGCAGAAACGTCGCGACTGGGCTGTACATTCGCACGGTGTCTTCGAGCACGTCGAACAACCCGAGCAGCGCAAACGCCTGGCGAATTACTACCGTCAGGTGGCGCTCATGGAGCACGCCTCGGTGGCGGCTTTTGCGCGCTTGAGTTTGCAATTGATGGCGCTCGGCGCGCCCCCCGAATTGATCCAAGCGAGCATTCACGCGCAAGCGGACGAAGTCGAGCATGCCCGGTTTGCATTCGGGTTGACCTCGGAACTTTCCGCAGACTCAGTGGGGCCCGGAGGCTTGACGATTGAGGGCGCACTCGATGACTTGAGCGTGGAACAGATTGCGTTCACGGCCGTCATCGAAGGCTGCGTGGGTGAGGCGGTTGCGGCCGCCGAAGCGTCCGAGTTGTGCGCCCGCGCCGACAACCAAGAGCTAAAATCATTGCTCGACCGAATCGCCCGGGACGAGCTACGGCACGCTCAATTGGCCTATCGCGTCGTGGCCTGGCTCCTGAAAGAGGGCGGAGAAGCGGTGCAACGTGCAGTGGCAGGCGCGTTCCGTGTGGCCCAAGATCGGCCCGCGGCGCCGCGCGACGCCTTGCTCGCCGATGTTCCGTTTGGTGCACTCGATCAAGAGCTCGCGGATGAAGTGCGCAAACAAACTTGGACGAAAATCATCGCGCCGGCTGCCGCCAGCCTTGGAATTGACGTCACGCGCCAGGCGCGCGCCGCTTAGCGAGAAGCACTCGATTGATGCCCCGGTGCCCGGCGTTCGGCGCAAGTCAACTGCGCCCCGTAGCTCTGCCTACGCGTGCCCACATGCGGCGCCTGCAAATGTGCGGTCACCCAGAAGACACGCAGCCAGCTAGCGTGTTACGTTTATTGGCCGTTGGGAGGTCTCATGTCGAAGCGATCGGTGCGTGTGGTGTCGTTGGTGGTTGCAGTATGTGCCCTCGGTTGTGAAAGTAGCAGCTCGAATGGCAGCGCGGCCACCGACGCTGCGGTAGTCATCCCGTTCGATCAATTGCCAGCCAAGTATGCAGCGGCCGCCTGCGTTGCCTACGAAAAGTGCCTAGGTCCGATCTTTTCGCTGTTCTTCAATGGCGCGAATTGTACCGAAGTGACCACTCAGCGGCTGAATAATGGCACCTTTTCGCTGGTAGAACAGAAGAGCAACCAAGGGACGGTCACCTACGACGGCTCGAAGACCCAACGCTGCCTCGATACGGTCAGCAATCTTACCTGCACCGGGTTGCTCGAGCGCGATCAAGCGGAATGCTTAGCGGCCCTCGATGGCGTGGTTCCCTTGGGAGGCGACTGCGACATCAACGAGGAATGCAAAGGTAGTGCTATTTGTAAGTCGAGTAGCGGCACTTGCCCGGGTCAATGTGCGGCATTGCTGGCGGCAGGCCAGCCATGCACTGCAGACAGCGACTGCGAAAGTGGCCTGCAATGCTCGTCCGAGACGGGGCTCTGCGTGAAGCCCGCCGGGGTGGGTCAAGCCTGTGAATACGGGGCAGCCACGTGTGGTCCAGGGCTGATCTGTCTCGGGAAAGACGACGCACAGCAGATCTCGGGCACTTGCTATAACGCTGTCGCGGCGCTCAGCGTCGATGGGGGAGCTTCCTGTGATCCCACTGCGGGTGTCCTCTGCAAGTCAGGCCTGTCTTGTGTTGCGGATAGTTATGACGCCGCTAGCGCCAAGGTGCTTTGGAAGTGCGCTCAGACGGGCTCGTATCTCGCCGGGCAAGCGTGTAAACCTGCGTTTCCGGATGCGTGCGCGACGGGCTATTACTGTCTTACGGGCACTTCGGGCCTCGCCACTCTCAATGGCACCTGCACCGCCGTGCCCGATGCCAAGCAACCCTGCGGAACAGGTATCGGTGCTCAGTGTAAAGCTGGCGCCGTATGCGTCAAAGGTCTGTGCCAGAGTTACGCGGCCAATGGGGTCAGCTGTACCGGCGACGGCATGTGTTTTAGCCAGTACTGCGGCGCGTCTTCTGGGTGCGAAATGCGCTTGCCCTGCAAGTAAATCCGCCCGCGCTGTTCCGCGGGCGTACGAAGCCGTTGCGCCAACGGACGGGCTAGCGCACGACGATGTCTTGCATCCAGCTGACGTCACTGGGCGTTGCCGCTTTGAGTTCGGTTGCCCAATTCTCGTCGGTTTTTCGCTGGAAGTTGTTGGTCGTTTGTTCGAAATACGACGAAACCACACCTGCGAACGCCCGGGGGCCGTTGCAGCTGTCGACACTCACGACCATCAAACGGGGGTTGCCCGTGGCCACGTGCAAAACCTTCCCCACCGGATTGCCCCCTTCGTCCGTGGGCTGCGTGTGAACATCGGCGATGGTCGGATCGGCTTCGATGGCTTTGCTTTGCGTGAAGAAGAGCTGTGAATACCAACCGACGGGTCTCGTAATGCTCGCGCAACCGACTGTTTCGGTCTTAAGCGCGACCGCATCGTTCAAGAAGGCAATGTCCTCGGGCGTGCGAGAAGCGCCGAGGAGCTCTTCTCTTGCCATGATTTCCAAACGCCCCGCGACGTTCGCCAGCGTCGTGAAGTAACTTGCAACCGAGCTGCTCATTGATGCCGGCATGGCTGCCGCCAAGGTTTCTGTGGCAAAAGTGCCCATGGCCCGCAACCGCCCGAACAACTCCGGGTACGGGTCAACGTAACCGTCGGGGTATTCGCACGAGAACCCTCCCGTATAGGATTGCTTGGCGTAAAGCAGTGTGTCGTGGCGCAGCTGGGCCCATGAGGACAATTGCGTGTTCAGCAGGCGCCGGCCCCAGGCGTCGGTACGGGCCACCGCGGGCAGCCCAGTTGTTGCGTATTTGCCTGACGAAATCTGACGCAGCGCGCTTACCCAGAAGGTGTACATGCTCGAATTCCAGTAGCTTGCGTCGTGTTGCTCCACGAGCTCGCGGGCTTGACCTAACGCGGGCGCATAACCGAAAGCGTCCAGTTGCGGGCGCAAAAGGCCAGCCGCTTGATCGTTGCCAAAAGCTGCAAACGCCGCATCGAGTGGGCTCGGCATCAGGAGGTTCGAGTTGGGGTAGACCACCTTCGAGAGGACGTGAGCATCGACCGTGTACCTCTGCCCGAGCACCGCGAAGCTATTGGCGAGTGTCGTCATGTTCGGGTCGACGACCATGAGTTGGCTGCAGATGCGTTGCAGTCCGAAATTTCCCGCATCGATGACTTGTAAAAGCTTGTCGTCAGCGACGGTTGCAAGGTCCTGCGACGAGGCAATGCCCAACCCGTCCTGAAGTGTTTGAATCTGGGGAACGGTCATGTAATCCGGCTCGCCCACGAAGAGCCCGATTAAATGGTTCATGGCGTTCCATTGCCCCAACAGATCGCTATTCAAGAGTTCACGCAGGGCCAGCACGTCTTCGACTTCCCGACGGTTCAGCACGCGACGGCCATCACTGGAGACGTCCGTCAGCCGCAATTCGATGCGGCCGAGCCACATCATGGCTCTGAAATACTCGGGCAGCAGGGCAGCCGTTGCGTAGTGGCCGCGGGGAAGGAATTGCGAGAAGTCGATCTCGCGGGGAGTCCCAAATAGGTTGACGCTCGCCGTCCCACTGGCAGTCTTTGCTTGCGCGATGAGAGCGGACATTTCGGCATCGATTCCCGTCGCTTGTGAATCGAGCAGCCCCGCGGCAACTCCGAGCAACAGCCCGAGATCGTGCTTCGAATTGCTGCTGATGGGCGCGCTCGGAATCGACGCGCGCAGATTCGAGAGCCACGCCTTGAGCGTTGGCGACACGAAATTTTGCTCGACCGTCATCAGAATGTCGTCGTAGGACCGGTGCACGGCGTAGAGAATGCTGTCTGCGCTTATGTATACGGGAAGATCGGCGGCGTAAATCGCCTTGTAGCCATAAACGAAGTTGGGGTAACTCTGCCGATTGGAGATGACGAAGCCGTTGCCTCGGTAAGCGGCCATCTCGGAATCACTGAGTGCCAAGGGCGACGCTTGAATCGTGTCGAGCCACTGGGCGGTGGCGGGATCATAGCCGAGCGGTGAACTGAGCGCTCCGCTCGAGCGACTCATCAACTCACCGGTAGTTAAATTGGCTAAAGCAGAAAGCTGACTCTCGAGAGCCGCCCGGGTAGGCGCGACTGGCGTGTTCCACGGTCCTTGTAATTCGGAAAGTGGCGCGGTCGAAACAGGATAGCCATCCGTGATGATTGGAGCGCCACCGGTTGCCGCGGTTTCGGTGGTGCTAATGGCGGGCAGCCCACCCGTGGCGCGGTCAACGCCGGGCTCTCCACCGGTGGCCGCGATTACAGTGGAAGGAGTGCCACCGGTGTCCCCGGGCGCTGTGCCTCCCGCGTTCTGCGAATCGGATGTCAACCGCGACGTTCCTCCGCCGCAAGCCAAAGCCACGAATGCCAGGCACCCAAGACCAAGTCGATTTTTCATAAGATCCTCCCGGAAGCTACCGATGTCGAAACAGTATACGCCCGCGGCTCGGGAGCGCGCAGCACGAAAACGGTTCCCACTGTGTGCAGCGGCGCGGGGAAGCGGTAAGCGCCCGTATTCTATAAAAAAACGGACCCCCGCGGGGGCCCGTCTTTCGTGTCAGCCGTCTGTGTGTCGGCTAGGGATGAACCTGTTGCGCCTTCGCGGGCTTCTTCTTGAACTCCGGGCTTTCCGCGACGGCCATACCCACCAAGCGGAAGCCTTCGGCAAAGTGTTTGAGCCCCGTGCGCACGAGCTCTGCGTGCTCTTCACCGACGTCGGGGTAACCGCGCCCTTCGGCATCTTGTTGGACTTTGCCCCAATTGGCAAAGAGCCGGCCCCAGTCACTGCGCAGCGTCTCTTCGACACGGGGCTTGCCGAAGAATGGGTACCAGAAAAGGTCGTGATAACTCACGCTAGCGACGTACGCCCAGGGCGCGAGCCAGGTTTTCAGCGACCACTCGACGGGCTTCTTGAGCGGGCCCCAGTAAATGCGGTGCTGGTTGCGCGAAGCGAACGTCATCTTCTTGAACGGGCCGTCGAAGTGCCAGTTCTCTTTGCCTGCGTCGAGATCTCCGACAATTTCGATATCGCGCGGATCACCGACGCCTAGGCCCAGCTCGTGCGCGAGCCGAACGAACTTGCAATCTGCCATGGGGTCGAAGCCCATGAGTTTCGCCGCGACCGCGTCGATGGCGACCTGGTCCTGAGAAGCGAGTAGCACGTTCTTGACGTGCGGGACCATGCAGCGCGGCCCGGGACCGTCACCGGCAAACGTGCCGTCCATGACAGCAAATAAGCCGCGGTGGATCTTCTTTTGAATCATCAAGAGATCCACGAGCGTTTCGTGAATTACTGGGTGCGTCCAGTGCCGGTGCTCGTTCAGAAGGCCACCGAACGCATTCTTCATGGCGCCCGTGGTGGTCGTAAAGATGTGCGTCTTGACCGTAGGCAGATGAATGATGTTTTCCCCGATGAACCGCTTGGGAATGCGGAAGCCCTTCGGGTACACTTGATTCAGGCAAAGGAACTTGTCCGCGAGATCGCCTACGGCATCACGGACGTCAATCCACTCTTCACCTTCGTAAAGATGAACGTTGCGCAGGCCGTGGGCCTGCACCACGTCAATTTGCTTGTTCTCGCGTTCACCGAGGTGCGCATCGATGACGACGGTGCGGTTGTGGCACGCGTGCATCAATGAAGGGTCGTAACCGTCGCGCTTCATCGCGCCAATCACTCCTTCGAGTTGCCACGGCGTGGTTGACGAACCGGGGTAAAAGAAGTGCCACGAGATGTTCACCTTGAGACCGGTGTCAGCGGTCTTATCGACTACGTCTTGGTAGCCGGCAAGATTCATCACACGGTGGTAGTCTTCGAGTACCGTTTTAGGGCTAGTGCGTACAATGGCGACCTTGGACGAAGTCATGGGCCGAAGCGTTACCTTCGCGGGCAATCAAGACAAGCGCCGGCGCCCGAGTAAGCTCGGGCATACCGGCAAATACCACAAAAAATCCCGTCAGAAAGCGGGGCGCGGCAGGGGCCTTGCACGAAATCTCCACGATCCCGAGCGCAGGCTGCAGGCCGTCCAAAACGGCTTCCCTGCCCATGCGCGCCGCAATCGTTCCCGACTTGCAACATTCTGCCACCTTTGATGTCGAACCCGCAAGTGATCGCCAATGACGTACCGACGCGAACGGGGCCCCACGTGCTGCGTGGGGCGACCGTCGTCGAGATGTCGGCTTCGTGGGACAATTACCCTCTCGCGGCGAAGCTTGTTCCCACCCAACGTCGCTTCCACATTGGCCCTTTCGAAGGCCGTTGCGTACGTGGCAAGATCACGCTTCGCGTGCGCGGCAGTACCACCGGTGAATCTTGGGCGTTGGCTTCTGGGGATGCGGTCACGGTCTCACTTGAACACGTGATCTACCGCTTGCGCGTCAGTGAGATGCTCCCGCGGTTGCCGCGCCTGACGCTGCCCGGGTGGCCCCTTGCGATCGCGGCGGCCGTTGCAACGCTGCTTGTCGCGGGTGGCCTGATCATCGCATTACTGAGTGTTCCAGCGCTGGATCCCATGGTCTTGCTCTCGACGGATGACACCCTGGAAATTCCGATGCCCGCACGTTCGTCGGAGCGGGCGCCCGCTTGGGCTTCGGCCGTTGGCGTCGTTCCGGAAACCATCTGCGGGGGCCTTTATGACAAGCCTACCATCGGTGAAGCCGTCGATGACAAGGATTGTCGCGTGGGCCCATTGCCGCCCTGTCCGCGCGACATTCAGGCCTTGTCATTGATCGACGCATTGCGTGAATTGCCGGACGTGCCCGATCTTGCCGTGGAGGGGCGCGTCGGTACTAACGAGGAAGGTTACACAGTGCTTCTTCCGGTAACTACCAACAAGATGACCGCTCGAAGCTATCGCACACTATTGGAGCAGCGCACGGAGGGCTATTACAGAGGCTTGCAAGAATGCGCGAGTGCCTTCATCGGGCTGCGGGTCATCGTTCGTGCCCGCGTATTGCCAGATATAGTTCTTTTTTGGGACATGTGCGCTGTCGTGCCCGGTACAGAACCAAGCCGTACGAGACCGCTACGGGGTCGCTTCGGTCGCAGTGGCTAATGCGCGTCAGCTTGCGGGAGTGAGCCGTGTGCGCTCGGATCGGGATTGGTCCTGGCCCCTCGCATTTCTAGCACTCATGACAGAATTATTCGACGTTCCTGCTTCGGGCGACCATGAATCGTGAAAACGAGTCACCCATGCGTATGGCGGGGCGCGTTCATTGTTCTATGTTACGCGCTATGAATTCGCGCTGTTTGTTTGCGTTGCTCGTGCTGGGGTGTTCTTCTTCCACGCACACGGCCAAGAAGACATTGACGGACAATGGCACGGCAAACAGTGTCTCGGATTCGGGCACGTACTCCGGTGATAATTCGAACTGCCCGGCGTGGCCTGCCGATGAATTGTTCCCTTCAGTGGGTCCGTTCTTCTACGGCCCTGATAAAGGCCCGTGTTCCTCGACGCAAACGGATCGGTCGGGCGCGGTAGCGAAGTCGTTCACCGTCAGTTACACGTACAATGCCGATGGCATGCCCACGTTGGCGCAGACGGCTGCGGGCACCACGCTAGTTCACCGCATCGAATACGTGTATTCGCAGGGGCTGCTCAACAAAACAACTGACTTTGCCGAAGGGCTGCAGTCGAAAATTACGTACTCATACGCGGATAGCGCTGCCAGCTACCTAGTCGTTGATTCAGCGGGCAGGCAGTTCAACTACCAATTCACTCTGGACGGCAACGGCTACCCGCAAACTATTGACTGTTCGACGTCCGTCGACGGGTCGTGGGTACCTTCGGAAGGCATCGCCAAGTACGTATTTCGTTACAACGACTGCAAGATTCAGGAGCGCGCTGCTTTCGCGCCAAACGGCGAGCCCTACCTGAAAAGTACCGCGACCTTCTCCTACGATGACACCGGGCATGTCGTAGACGTCAGCGCCCCCGATTTCGAGATCACGTACGATTATTCGTGCTGGTTACCGCAAGACGCTGGAACGAACTAATGAATTCGAGCCTAGTCTGCTCGTGGCTTTGCATCGAGCAGACTGGCGTTCGCGGCAGTGTATTTCAGCTCCGCTCAAGCAGGCCGCATTAGCCCCCGGGCCAAAGCTTCTTCACGATTTGCGTGAGATCGCTGACCGTGTTGTTGGTCATGCCCGTGTAGGGGTGGGGCCAAGCGAAGTTCTTCGCCTGCACCTGGTTACAGCTGAATGAAACCAGGAAATCATTCGAAGGCGAGCCTGGACCTGGGCCAAAAGAGAAGCCAAGTTCGGGATACACACAGCTGGATTTGGGCGCCTCGAAGTTGTCTTTGTTTCCGAAGAGCTCAGCGAGTTGCTTCTTCAGATCCACGTCGGACACCTGCGTTTGCCCCAGGATTCTATAACCGTAGAACCGAGGCACCTCTTGGACGGGGGCCGTGGTGGGGTTGAGATTATTCAGCAGCCCCGGCGGGATGAGCTGCGGGAGTGCTTGCGCCCCTTGCTGAATCCAGTTCTGGATCTCGGGAGGCAGGCCTTGGATAAGCGGAGCGGGTTGGCCCGTGGTTGCTGCGGCGGGAGCCGGGGGCTCGTAGTTTTGCAGCCTGAAGACTAACAGATTCGACTTTTCGAGCTGGTTGAACGGGGCCACTGGCGAGCTGGCGCAGCCTGTCACCCACACGCCCAACAGAACCGCCGTAACCATGACCTTGGGACTGAAAGACATCATAAATGGGGTACTAGATGTTTTTTACGGCGCCGTCCAGAGAACAGCCGAAGCAATTTTCGGCTGCGGTGGGCGTTACACGGTTCTTCGCGCCCACTAGAGGCCGCTTGCAGCGGCTGAAACCTGAGCAATTATAATAATTTACGTGCAGATGGCCCCTTTCGCCACCGCTTTGCAGCTGTGCAGAGTGGGCATTCTCACGCTAGAAGTCTACTCGTGAAGCGGGTCCTTGTAACAGGCGGTACCGGGTTCGTGGGCAGGCGGTTGGTCTCTCGGCTGCTGAGTGACGGCTATCGCGTAACCGTCTTTGGGCGTGATGCGGGCAAAGTTCGCTCTATATTCGGCGCCAATGCCCGGGCTGTGCCGTGGAATTGCCTCGAGTCCGGCGAATGGACCCACGAATTGGGCGAACACGACGCGGTGATTCACCTCGCAGGGGAGCCGGCCGCGGGGCGCCGCCTCACGGACGCCGTGAAGCGAAAGGTTCGAGACTCTCGCGTGAAGAGCACGCGGCGGCTCGTGGACGCCATGGGCCAGGCCCCCAGCAAACCGAAGGTCTTCGTCTGTGCTTCGGCGGTCGGAATTTATGGTCACACACCCGCGGAAGAGCCCCTGGAAGAGGGGGCCCGCACCGGCACCGATTTCCTCGCCGAGGTCTGTCACGAGTGGGAAGGAGCGGCAGCCAAAGCCGATCTTTTCGGCGTTCGCGTGGTGATGGCCCGGTTGGGCATCGTCCTTGGAGCCAAGG
>Ga0302321_100006346_pt1 | contig 10403 bp, 7 predicted proteins | sample Fen_T0_1_FD_202505 | JGI IMG/M metagenome (GOLD analysis project Ga0302321, IMG submission 202505) | Peat permafrost microbial communities from Stordalen Mire near Abisko, Sweden - Fen_T0_1 | ecosystem: Environmental > Terrestrial > Soil > Wetlands > Permafrost | place: Sweden: Abisko... | reverse complement strand
TACAACTACCGAAGCATTGTCGATTCCACGCGGCGAAGTAGCTGATGTGTACACCTTAATCATTTCTGATCTTAACACGGCGATTGCAAAATTACCGCTCACCTATACCGGTGTGGATAAAGGCAGAGCAACAAGCCTTGCGGCAAAAGCAATGCTCGGGCTAGTATATTTAACTCGTACGGGGCCAACCTATGGTATTAATGGTCCAGGCTTAGCAACAAATGAGTACGACTTAGCAGTAAGTAACTTTAATGATGTAATAAACAGCGGCAAATTCAGTATTGTGCCAACCTATTCGGCCATCTTCTCATGGACCAATGAAGGAAATCCTGATATCGTTTTTGATATTCAGGCGGTAGGTGGTAATACAGGTGATCTTGGATTAGGCGCCAGGTTCCCAACGGATTTTGTAGATGCCAATTATGCTACATCGCAAGGAATTAAATTCGCCGGTGGTGCAGAAGTCGATGCCCCTCAATCACCTTCTGCCGACTTGAGAAACTCGTTCGAGGCTGGTGATGTTCGTAAGACTTTTTCGATAATAAACAGTTACCCTCCAGCCGGTGCTCCGCAGTTTATAAAATTTTGGGATAAGACTCAGGCAGGTGTTGACAGGTTTAACTGGTCGCTAAATTTTCCTGCCATACGATACACCGATGTGCTTATGATGAAAGCTGAAGCAATTCTTCGGGGTGGTATTGGTGCTAATGGTACGCAAGCTGATGTAGACGCTATTGTTAACCAAGTTAGAACAAGGGCTGGCTTGACACCTCGCACTAATGTTACGCTGGATCAACTACTTACCGAGCGCAGGCATGAGTTCATGGAAGAAGGTCTTCGCTGGTTCGATCTTGTTAGAAATGGAACTGTTATTACAACGATGAATGCGTGGAGAACAATTGACGATACTGCTGGTAAGATTAGTCCTATCGTTGAAAATTATATTATTTATCCACTTCCAGTAGCGCAGATAACTGGCATCCAAGCGAACTACGATCAAAACCCTGGGTATTAGAAATAAAAAAAAGATTTTTCAGATTACAAAAAACCACCTCGCAAAAGGTGGTTTTTATTTTTTATTTGGCAACAGACAATTTATACACTTCACTTCCAGCCAAAAGAAAGCATCCTAAACCATAATCCTGAAAGTCTGGTTTAGAATTGTAGGTAACAGGTTGACCATCGGATGGCATTTTTCCAGTGCCTTGTACATATCCAAGAAAGCCATCCGGGTGGACAGACTCTTTTAAGAGTGCCTTCCATGCTTTTGAAATTACAGGATAATATTTTTTCTTTTCCAAGTAGCCATTGTTTATTCCCCAAGCCATTCCGTAGACAAACATTGACGTTCCTGTTGTTTCTTTTCCGCCATAATTTTTTGGATCGTGAAGACTTGCATTCCAGAAACCATCTTGGCGTTGTACTTTTATGAGTGCGGAAGCCATAGCCATAAAGTCTTCTTCGTATTGATCGCGGTGTGGGGCATCTTTTGGGATAATATCCATCACACGAACCAATGCCGCAAATACCCAACCATTCCCACGAGACCAATAACAGTCTTTACCGTTTGGTTCTTTGTAAGGAGGTCTGAAATCTTTGTCTCTCCACCAGAGATTATCTTCGGTATTGTAGAGACCGCCAAAATGTTTATCACGTGTATACATATACATCTCATTCATGCGTTCCCAATAACGAGGATTATTTTTAATCAAGCCGAGCTTTGCAAAGACCGGCATACCCATTTGAATCGCATCGATCCAAGACCAGTCGTCAATTTTTGGTGTATGCATCATGCTATCAATGGAAGCAGTGACTTTTTCGATTTTCGAAGGTTGCGGGTCTAACAGATAAAGGTCAATGTACGTCTGCCCGGCACATTGATTATCCGCATTGCGTGTAAATGTGTCTCCATCGCGAAGATCCCAGTGGTGGAAATTGGCCCATTGATTTGCATAGTCAATAAATTCAGGTTTCTTGTTTATCGTATAAAAAGCCATTAAGCCTTCGTAGTATACAGCGCGCGTCCAGATGTTGCTGGCGCGCGACATGTTGGTAACGATCCGCTTGCCGGCATCTGGCCACTCCCGCATAAAATAGGTATTCGTTTTTGACATCGCCTCCAGTGTAGCGGAGGGAGCCGGCAATTTTTGAGCATTACTGTTTACAGGAATGCAAGCAGAAAATAGCAATACGAGGAAAACAATAAAATTGATTTTTATCATCGGGATGGATATTGAGGGCACTAATCAAAAATACCCATCCAACCGCTTAAAACTCTCACGGCGTGTCCTGTTCCTGTCGGAAGAAGTTAGGAGTTAGGAGTTAGCAGGTAAATAAAGAAAGAGGAAGCCAGGAATTTAAGAGCAAAAGACTACTCACTACTTACTACTATTAACCATTAACGTTTAACAATTAACTTTTCTCCTAAACGGAGTGACGATTGATAAACCTGAAAACATTTTTTACGACTTCCTTTTTCCTCTTGAGTATCATATATGAAGCCGTTTCGCCCATAGTTTGAAAATCCGTCGAAACAACGGTTATACCAAGAAGTTCCTTTAAAGGTGTGTCGTTGTATGAAACTATACCGATCTCTTTTCCTAGGTTAAAATTCTTATCGCGGACTTGTTTCACAAGATTCACAAGATCTGATTCTTCAATAATGATGTAGGCATCATTCGGTCTCAACTCCATGTCGGGATAAATTTCGTCGAGAACCTCAAAATTGAAATTGAAGTCTATGCAGAACTTCTGAAAGCCCTGTAGTATCTCTATCGGATATGGATAGATCGCCTTCGTGGGATAAACAAGAATAAGGCTGTCATAACGCGCCAGAATTTCCTGCCCTTCCTGCAAAGCTTCATAGAGATCCATTTTGAAATCCTGGTAAACAGAAGCTATATTTCTTTTTAATTCAGGAATGTAATTATCAAGAATTATTAATTTGTCTTCCGGAATTTTTCGAAGCGACTCAAGGATCTGTAAATTGGTGTTTTGATGCGCATTTAATTCGTCTCGGAAATGGGGCATAACAACATAGTAATCATACCGGCCATTCGTTTCATTAATGGAGTCTAAAAATATTTTAACGTCACAGTTATAAACTATTAGATCGACGCGTGCATTTTGCCCGAGGCTGCTCACAAAAGAATTGTAAATGCTCAGCTTATAAGAACTTAATTTATTTAGAAGAAAAAGAACATTGATCTTCGACGGAAGAATATTTCTCGTTACGTAATAACCTTTCCCTTTTACTGAAGTAATGATCTGCTTTTCTTTCAAAACTTTGTAAGCCTTTTCAACCGTATCGCGTGATAAATAATATTCTTCGCTGAATTCGTTGATTGAGGGCACGCGTTCCCCAACAGATAATTTGCCTGACTCAATATCGTGTATGATGGAATTTACGATCTGATGATATTTTGGAATTCTTGACTCATGGTCAATGCGGATTTCTAGCAGCGAATCTGTTTCTTTCATAGGGTCCTTCAATTACATAAATAGCACATACTACTTACCCGTGTCACATCAGTATAGTACAGGATGGCAACAGATCTTAAGTAAGGTACATTTATTTGAGCAATCGATTGCGCAACGGCTATATTTTTTCTGGTCTTTTTTAATTTTTTAATCAACCCCCTGTTTATCAATGGCTACTTTTTCAATACAACGGGCTCTAGCTCTTCTAACTTTCGTTCTGCTGATGTCGGCATCGAGTGAAAATTATAAACCCACTATTTTTATTATTGGAGACTCTACCGTCAAAAATGGAAGCGGCAAAGGTGAAGGATCATTATGGGGTTGGGGTGATTTTTTACACGAAGAATTCGATACAACTAAAATTCACCTTGAAAATAATGCTCGTGGAGGAAGGAGTAGCCGAACTTTTCAGACAGAAGGTCTCTGGGATAAGGTACTTTCCAAACTGAAGCCAGGAGATTTTGTTATCATGCAATTTGGGCATAACGATGGGGGTGCGGTGAATGATACGGTGCGTGCCCGCGGTTCGATCAAAGGTGTTGGTGAAGAAACAGAAGAAATTGATAATCTGATCACTAAAAAACATGAGATCGTTCACAGTTTCGGATGGTATATGCGTAAATACATTCGCGATACCAAAGCAAAAGGTTGTACTCCGATTGTTTGTTCACTGGTTGCACGCAATGTTTGGGAAAATGGTAAAGTTGTAAGGGCAGGCAATAGCTATGCCACGTGGGCGCAAGAGGTGGCTAAAAAGGAAGGAGTTTTTTATATTGATCTTAATGATCTGGTCGCCACCCGCTACGAAACACTTGGGCCTGATGAGGTGACAACAAAATTATTCATGAAAGACCACACGCATACAACAGAAGCAGGCGCCAGAATTAACGCTTCGCTTGTTGGTGAGGCTCTGAAAAAACAGAAAAAACTGGCCTTGAAAAAATATTTGAAATAATAATGCGCCGATGCTGCATGACCGCTGTTCAGAGTAAAGCAAACTGTACTACTAACATTGATACAAAGACCGCCCGCCAACACTATGAAATCAATGTGTAAGAATAATACGTATACCATTAACGTTAGGCTGATCTTTTTACTACTCCTTGCCTTTTCGTTTGCTGCCAGGGGCCAGGACAAGTCTTTCCGCTTTGATTTTGGAAACGGAAAGAAAAAAAAAGATTTTATTACAGTCACCGCTTCTTCTCTTTATACAAAAGCAAAAGGCTTCGGTTTTCTTTCAACAAATGGCCTACAGGAATTTGATCGTGGCGGACGCGATCCGCTGACAACAGACTTTATCACGGGCAATCAGCCGTTTTATTTTACAGTCGATGTTCCGGAAGGAAATTACAATGTGACCGTTTACCTCGGCGATGAACAAGGAAATTCTTTCACAACCGTTCGGGCGGAATGCAGGCGTCTTATGCTCGAGCCAGTCACTACAGAACAAGGCAAGGTCGTTACACGGGAATTCACGGTTCATGTGCGCAACAAATACATCGCCGTCGCGGGCGATAGTGTAAGGCTTAAGCCTCGAGAGTTTAATTATTTTCATTGGGACAACCAACTCACTCTTGAGTTCAATGGGAAGAATCCAAAAATTTGTGGTGTTGAAATTTTGCCTGCAAAAAAAGCCACCACTATTTTTCTTGCGGGAAACTCAACTGTGGTCGATCAGGCAGAAGAACCGTATGCCGCCTGGGGGCAAATGATCCCAGTCTTTTTTAAGCCGGAGAAAATAGCCATTGCAAATTATGCTGAATCAGGTGAAACACTTAAATCTTTTATGGGAGAAAAGAGGTTAGATAAGGTTTTCACCATGATGAAACCGGGTGATTATCTTTTTATAGAATTTGCACACAACGATCAGAAACCCGGAGGCAATCACCTCGATCCCTTCACCACATATAAGGAGACGCTAAAATATTTTATTTACGAAACTCGAAAGCGCCAGGGCATACCCGTGTTGGTCACATCCATGCACAGAAGAAATTTTGACGACCAGAGAAAAATCAACAATACACTCGGTGATTATCCGGAAGCCGTACGACAGACCGGCCGGGAAGAGAAAGTACCCGTCATTGATCTGAATGCCATGAGCAAGGTTTTGTACGAAGCATGGGGCCCTGAAAAATCGATTCATGCATTTGTTCATTATCCAGCTGGAACTTTTCAAAGACAGGAAAGGGCACTAAGCGACAATACTCATTTTAATCCTTACGGAGCTTATGAACTTGCAAAATGTGTTGTAGAAGGAATTAAATCGAATCATCTTGCCATTGTTGATGACTTGACCAGTAACCTGCCATCGTTCGACCCGACTCACCCGGATCTACTTGAAAATTGGTATTGGCCGCTTAGTCCTCAAAAAGTACAATCCATTAAACCGGATGGCAATTAAATCAATTCAAGAAATGAACTATCGACTTATTACAATATTAGTACTTATCGGAAGCACCCATCTAATTACGGTCATCGCGCAAAAAAGAGAAATCTATTTTTTATCAGGGAAGGATAACAACAGCAATGTGCAGTGGGATTTTTATTGCACAGCGGGAAGACAAAGTGGTTACTGGACTACAATCAAGGTTCCAAGTTGCTGGGAACAACAAGGCTTTGGTAATTATAACTATGGACGCGATTACAAGACAAACGGAAAGAACTTTCGCTTCAATGATGAACAAGGGATTTACCGATTTAAATTTTCAGTTCCTGATCACTGGAAAAATAAAGATGTATACATCGTGTTTGAGGGAAGCATGACCGATACGGAAGTGAAAATAAACGGTAAGCAAGCAGGCGCCATGCACCAAGGTTCATTTTATCGGTTCAGGTATAATATCACTGATAAATTACGCGCGAAAGAACAAAATCTTTTGGAGGTTACGGTCAGTAAAATGAGCGCTGATGTCAGCGTTAACAACGCCGAACGACTGGCCGACTACTGGATCTTCGGTGGAATATTCAGACCGGTTTACCTGGAAGCTGTTTCGCATGAGCACCTTGACCAGCTTACCATTAGTGCAACCGCAGATGGGATTTTTCAGTCGCGCTGTTCAATCAAGAATATCCTGAAGGCCAACAATCTGACAGCAGATATTCTTGATGCTGCCGGTAAAAAAGCGGTGTCCATAAATCGTGTAGTAACTAAAAACGATTCGATAATTTTTTTGAATACGCTTGTGAAGAATGTAAAACTGTGGACCAGCGAAACACCCGAATTGTATACGCTGAATCTTTCTTTGAAAGACGGCGAAAAAGTACTGTATACGCTTACTCAAAAATTCGGATTCAGAACGATCCAGGTCAAAAGGGGCGATGGCATTTACCTCAATGGCATACAGATAAAAATGAAAGGCGTGAACCGTCATGCATGGTGGCCGGAAACAGGCAGGACGTTAAATGATAACATCAACCTTCAGGATGTTAAGCTGATCCGGGAAATGAATATGAATGCTGCAAGGTGTTCGCATTATCCGCCCGATCAGAAATTTCTTGACGTATGTGATTCCCTTGGATTGTACGTGATCGATGAATTGGCAGGCTGGCAAAAAGCGTATGACACAAAAGTCGGGGAAACCTTGGTGAAGGAAATGGTACTGCGTGACGCTAACCATCCTTCCGTTATTTTTTGGGCGAATGGCAACGAGGGTGGAACAAACAAAGATCTAGATGATGATTTTTTAAAATGGGATTTTTCGAGGCGCACCGTAATCCATCCACACCACAGACCGGGCAATGATTTCAACGGAATAGATTGTAATCATTACGAAGATTATTACAGCACCAAAAAAATCTTAAACGATAGCCTGATCTATATGCCAACGGAATTTTTGCATTCTCAAGACGATGGTGGCGGCGGATCTGGTATGAGTGATTTCTGGGAACCGATATGAACAATATCATCGACACAAACGGACTAAACGCAAATGATGGCATCGTGGGCCCGCATCGTGAAAAGGAGGGAAGTTTTTTTGCATTGAAAGAAATTTTCTCTCCCATCAAAATTGACATGAAGGAACTCCCGGCAGAATTCAATGGGAATATTTTGTTGGAGAACCGCTTTCATTTTACAAACACCAGCGTTTGCGAATTTAAATGGGCGCTTGTTAATTTTAGAAACCCAGATGAACCGCTTGCAGGGTATAGCGTTGAAAAAAAAGGTAGTGCCATTGCACCGTCTATTGCACCACACGCAAAAGGAAACATTCGACTAAAGCTTCCAGCGGATTATCAGCGATACGATGCTCTTATCATGGCTGTAGCCAATGACCATCATGAAGAAATTTATCGGTGGACCTGGAGAATAAAAACCAATGATCAATTGTTAAGCAATATTCTTGTTAATAGTGATAGCCTTGTAACGTCGAACGAAACTGATTCAACATACAGTTTGCATGCCAGCGGGATTATGCTGGTGCTAAATAAAAAAGATGGCATGCTGCAACAAACGAAAAATATTTCCCGCGGCTATAATCTATCATTCAATCATGGGCCGGTATTTACACAGGGTACAAGTGAGGTGACGAACGCAGCAGCATCGAAAGAAGGAAAAGAGCGGGTTGTGACATTCAACTATTCGGGCGCACTGAAGTATGCAAAATGGAAAATGTTTGGCAATGGATGGGTTGCCCTGGAATACGAGTACCAATTGAACGGCAGGTATCCATTCGCGGGCATAAGCTTTAATTATCCGGAGAATTTTATTTTAGGAACAAAATGGCTTGGAAAGGGCCCATACCGTCAATGGAAAAACAGGACACAGGGAACACCCTTAAATGTTTGGCAGAATTTATACAACAACACGCAAACAGGTTATTCTCCCGTCGTATATCCGGAATTCAAAGGGTACTATGGTGACATTACGTGGATGGAGTTCAATACAACGGAAGGTAAATTTTATGCAGCCAGCAAGGACAAAGGATTGAACATAAGGTTGTTTGATTTCTACGGCCTCACCGGCGATAAACCATTTCCCGCTCTTCCGGTTGGAAACATTTCCTTTCTCGACTACATTCCGCCGATCGGGACAAAGCTGGCAATGAATATAAGCTCAAACACAGCTTTACTAGGGCCTCAAAGTGAATTATCCATAATTAATAGTCCGGTTAAACGCACGGTATTTTTTTATTTTGGATCACTAAAAACGGTTAACTCAAAAGAGGCTTACAGCCGTCCGTCCGTAGACGATGTATTTTGATAAACATAATTGCATTCTAAAATATCTTAAAATGAAAAAACAGCTATTTTCTCTTTTATGTTGGTGTAGTCTAATGGTTACGGCGAGCCAAGCTCAAAATCTTGAATGGGTGTCGAGGACTGGATCTAAGTTTAATCCTACGAGTACTAAAATTTTTTTTGCCGATAACTATGGCGCTGTTGCTGATGGAAAAACAAACAATGCAAGATCGATTCAAAAGGCGATCGATGCATGCGCAAAAGCGGGTGGGGGAGTTGTGCGATTCAAGCAGGGATCGTATATGACGGGCGCAATTTTTTTGAAAGACAATGTTCAGTTGCAGATAGACAAAGACGTTTTAATCCTGGGAAGTGAACGATTGGAAGATTATCAGGAAATAGATACCCGTATTGCCGGCATTGAAATGAAATGGCCTTCCGCGTTGATCAACATCAACGATGTGAAAAATTCCTCTGTTGAAGGGGAAGGTATTGTAAATGCAAGAGGTAAATTTAATTGGGACCTCTATTGGCGAATGCGAAAAGATTATGAGGCGAAAGGCCTGCGGTGGATCGTTGATTACGATGCAAAACGCGTACGAACATTACTCGTTCAGAATTCAAGCAACATCACGATCAAAGGATTGACCTTTAAAAATGCGGGCTTCTGGACAGTGCAATTGTTGTATTCCAAAAATGTTACTGTAGACGGTGTGATCATTCGCAACAATGAAGACGGCAGTGGCCCAAGTACGGATGGAATTGACATTGACTCTTCTTCGTGGGTGTTGATCGAGAATTGCGATATTGATTGCAACGATGATAATTTTTGTTTGAAGGCAGGCAGAGATTGGGATGGCTTACGTGTCAACCGGCCCACAGAGTATGTCGTGATCAGGAAGTCCATCGCTCGCCGTGGGGGAGGACTTGTAACGCTTGGCAGCGAAACATCAGGTGGCATACGGCATGTTCTAGCGTCAGACTTAACGGCCACGCATACAGACAATGGCTTTCGTATTAAGTCGGCTGTGACACGCGGCGGAAAAATTGAAGATATTTATTTTCAGAATGTGCATATGGATTCTATCAATGTGGCCTTTCAATTTAATCTTAACTGGAATCCATCATATAGTTACTCGACTTTGCCGAAGGGTTATGACCCAGATACGGTGCCGGCACATTGGAAGGTCATGTTGAATAAAGTAGAGCCAGTAGAGAAAGGTATTCCACTTGCAAAAGATATTTATGTGAGCAATGTAACCGTCACGAATGCCAACACTATCTTTTCCGGTACAGGTCTCAAAAGCTCAGCCCTAAAAAATTTTAATTTCAACAAGGTGTCCATCGGAGCCGCATCGTTGGGCGTTGTTGAATATACATCGGAGTGGAACTTTAATGATTTTTCAGTTTCAATCATTCCCAAAACTATTCAGTTAAAAAATGTTTCTGGTAAGGAAAATGAAGAACGACTTAAGTGAGAGGATGCTTAATTTCAATTGAATAAGTAATCAATGTTGAGTGTTCATATGTCAAGCTTAATGGCAAAACATCGGATCAGTTGCAGAATGGGCAAACTTTTTTATTTTTTTCAATGATTCAGACATGCAAGTTTGTTAAACGGAAAAATTGCCGGTTGGCATGACGCAAGCGGATTTAAAAAGCCATTTGTTGGGGTCAATTTAGTTTTCTAAACTCTTTTGGGAATTCATTACAATCTGATTCAATTATCAGGTTATACCAAAATG
>Ga0302321_100006345_pt1 | contig 10405 bp, 3 predicted proteins | sample Fen_T0_1_FD_202505 | JGI IMG/M metagenome (GOLD analysis project Ga0302321, IMG submission 202505) | Peat permafrost microbial communities from Stordalen Mire near Abisko, Sweden - Fen_T0_1 | ecosystem: Environmental > Terrestrial > Soil > Wetlands > Permafrost | place: Sweden: Abisko... | reverse complement strand
CGGCTCGCGCACGCTAGGGCTGCCCATGGGTCCTAACGGGCTCGACGTGGTGGCCGCGGCGAAACTGTTGCGTGCGGCGCGACCGGATGTCGCCTACCTCAGCACGTTCCAGAACCCCACGGGCACCGCGCTCGAGCCCGAGGACGCGCTGCACTTCATCGCGGCCGCAGACGAGTGCGGCACGACCATCATCGACGACCGCATCATGGCCGACCTGGCACTCGATGGCGTGCGCCGCAAGCCGCTCGCCGCCCTCGCGCCAGGCTCCTCCATCATCACGATCGGCGGGCTGTCGAAGATCTTCTGGGGAGGCCTTCGCATCGGCTGGCTGCACACCAACCCGACGCTCGCCGCGCAGCTGCGACACCGGAAGGCCGCGATGGACCTTGGTTCGCCGTCGTTCTTCCAGCACCTCGCGACAAGGTTTATCACGGACCACTACGACGCGGTTGTGGACTGGCGAGTGGAGCAGATGCGGCTGTCGCTCGATGCAACGGTGGACGCTCTCGCCGAGTTCGCCCCCGAGTGGGAGTACTGCATGCCGTCCGGTGGACCGTCGCTGTGGGTCAAGGTGCCGGGCGTCAACGAGGACCGCTTCGCGGACCGCGCGGCGGCCGCCGGCGCTCCCGTGGCGCCTGGGTCGGCGTTTGAGGTGCTTCCCGGTGCTGGGGCAGGGCGCTTTCGCCTCCCGTATTACCTCCCGCCGGAGGAGATGCGGCTTGGCGTCAAGATTCTCGCCGCGGCGGCGTAGGCGGCCTACCCCCTGAGCCGCGCCATCCACTGAACCACGGCGTCGGGCTCACGCGGCAGCGCTGCCGAAAGGTTCTCGCAGCCGTCCTCGGTGACCAACACGTCGTCCTCGATGCGCACGCCGATGCCGCGCAGCTCCGCGGGCACGGCGAGGTCGTCGGGCTTGAAGTACAGCCCCGGCTCGATCGTGAACACCATCCCAGGAAGTAGCTCGCCCTCCATGTAAAGCTCGCGCTTGGCGGCGGCGCAGTCGTGGACATCGAGGCCGAGGTGGTGGGAGGTCGAGTGGACCATCCAGCGGCGGTAGAGCCGCGCATCTGGGTCGTCGGCAGGCGGCACGATGCCCCACTCGGTAAGCCGTCGCTCGATGACCTCCATCGCCGCGTTGTGCACGTCGATGAACTTGGTGCCGGGCCGCGTCACCGAGAAGCCCGCGTCCGCAGCCTCGAGCACCACCTCGTACACACGGCGCTGCACCTCCGTGAACTCGCCGTCGATGGGCAGCACGCGCGTGATGTCGGCCGTGTAGAGGCTCTCGACCTCCACGCCGGCGTCCAGCAACAGCAGGTCCCCGCGGCGTACCTGGCCGTCGTTGCGGATCCAGTGCAGCGTGGTCGCGTTGGGGCCCGACGCCGCGATGGTTTCGTACCCAACGGCGTTCCCCTCCTCCCGAGCATGGCCGTCAAAAGTGGCCTCCACCACGCGTTCGCCGCGCTTGTGCTCGATGGCGCGCGGGAGCTCGCGAACCACGCGCTCGAAGCCAGCTACGGTCGCGTCAACGGCGTCGCGAAGCTGCTGAATCTCGTACGCGTCCTTGACCATGCGCATTTCGCTCAGCGCAGTCTGCACCGCCTTGAGCGGTTGGCTCGCTAGCCGTAAACCGCCTGGCAGGTCGGTCAATGGCTTGGTGGCGATGCCGGTCATCGCCGTGAACTCGGCGAGCCCGGGCCGTCTGCCAATCCAGAACTCACCCGAGCGGGGGTCGGTGTAGAAGCCCTCGTCGTCGTGGCCAGATGGGGGGATCAGGTAGAGGGTGGCGTCGTGGCCGCCTTTGCTGTCCTTGCCGCCGCGCGGCTCGAGCACGAGCACCGCGCCGGGCTCAAAGTCCGCGCCAAGGCCGGTGAGGTACGCGAAGTCGCTCAGTGGGCGGAACCGGTAGTCCGTGTCATTGGCGCGCACCTTGAGGTCGCCAGCGGGAGCGACGATGCGCACCCCGGGAAAGCGCGCGGACAGCCTGCTCCTGCGCTCCGCGGCATACGGCGCGGCGGCAATGAGGGTGGTCGCGACGTCAGAGGCCTCCGCCCAGTTGCTCGCAATGAAGGCCTTGAATTCCTCGGAGCTGGGGCGGGTGGAACGTGCCTCGTTCTTCTTTTTTGGAGTCTCTTCGCTCATCCGCTAATCGTCGCACGGGCCGCGGGACTGCGACGGCGCGGGGAGGTTTCGCGGATGATCGCTGCGAGGTGGCGTAGGCCGTCTCGCAGCGGCCGCAGGTGAGAACGGCGCCCCGCGATGGGTGCGTGCAACGTGACCGGAGTTTGCGCAATCCGAAGCTGCAGGCGGTTGGCGTGTGTGAGCATGTGGGTGGCAAATTCCATGCCCGTGCTCCACACAGGCAGCTCGCTCATGCTTGTGCGTGCGAAGGAGCGCATGCCGCAATGGACATCGCGGACGTCGGCGCCGGTGGCGGTGCGGGTCAGTGCGGACAGGACTGTATTGCCGGTCCGGTGTAGCCAGCTCATTGCGGCAGGGTCCGGTGGGCTGTGAAAGCGGTCGCCGACTACCATGTCATGATCCCGGATGGAAGCGATGGGGTCGTAGAAAGCGTCGAGATTGCTCAAGTCATAAGTGTTGTCGGCGTCGGCCATGATTACCACGTGGCCCTTGGCCGCGCGGATTCCGGTCCGCAGCGCGTTCCCGTAACCGACTCGAGATTCGTGGATTACCCGTGCGCCGGCCGCGAGGGCCGCCGCTACAGAAGAATCGCTCGAGGCGTTGTCGACCACGAGGACCTCGCCGTTGAGGCGACGGTGAGCCATCCAGCTGACGGCTAGTTGCGTACAGAGTGCGACGGTTTCGGCTTCGTTCCGGCAGGGCAACAGGATCGTGACGTCGAGCGCGCCCTCGGTGGGGCGGCGGGTCGTTGATGACTGGGTGGTGGTCATGGCTGGCACGCACTGTACAGCGCCCACTGCGCGTTGGACTGGCGGGGTGGGGCGTCGGTGGGGAAGGTCGCCTGTTCGGCCAGCGGGGTCATGGGACCGTAACCGGCGAGTTGAGCTGCGTCCAGCGTGAGCGGTTGCAGCAGTACACCCTGGCCAGCTTGGTTTGCGACCGTGATGTCGCGCAATGGACGGTCGAGTTTTAGTGCGCTCAAGGCCACCAAGGCTGGGCTGCGGACAACGAACGGCGCTTCGCACTCTTGTGCGAGACCGTTGTCCAGCAGGGACGACGCCGCGGCGAAAGCTTCCGTGCGGACTGCGCGAGCGGTCGCGACGTCTCGCCAACCGGTGAGGCTTGCGAGGGTAGCGCTGGCCACGAGGATGACCGCGACGGTGGTTGAGAGGATCGTGGAGGCGCGCTTGGTCCGCGCGATTCGCCCGGCGAGCGAGACGCACCGTGCGGCAAGCGCTATGCAGAGCAGGGACGGTAGAAGCAAATAGCGCGCAACCAGGGGTGTCGATGTCAGGCCTTGGGCTACGTACGCGAGCACCGCCATTCCAATGAAGGCGCCGGTGATGACGGTCGCGCGCTGTTGGGCGCCGTCGTCAGAGCTCAACGCGTGGCGAGGCCGAGCGGACTGTCGCACGGATTTCTGGTCGCGTCGCCGAGTCAGGAGCGTCACGACCAGAGTGATCCCAGCCGCGCATATTGTGATCCACCCGGTGGCGGCTGCGAGGCCCGGGATGGCGCCGGTGAGCGCGGCATGGGTGCCTTGAGCGTTGTTGTTGGCGTCCGCGTTCGAGCTCGCGGAGTGAAGTCCGATCAGCGGGTCTCCACCGGCGGCTCCCATTGCTAACCACGCTGCCGCCGCAAGGCCCACGCCTAGGCCGAATGCCCATGCGGCGCTTACCCGCAGGCTGCGGGTCGCCGTGCGGGTGCCGGCGGCCGCGCGGGTCTGTGCGAACGCGAGGACCAGGGGCACAACGGCGAAAATGACTGCTTCGGGTCTCAGCAAGGCTGCCACCATGAACGCGGCGATGGCGGCCGTGTGGTGGCTCCGCACCGTCAGCAGCACAGCGCCGAGGCCGAGGGCGCAGTAGGTGATGTCGGTTGATGCGTTGAGCACCAGTAGCGACACGGGTGCGCTGAGAGCGGTGGTCGCTACGGCCGCGGCAACGGCGATTCGGCTTGCCGTCAGTTCGTATGTCACGACGCCCACGAGCATCAGTGCGGTCAGCCCTGCTGCCACGGTGACGCCCAACGCAACCTGAAAACCCACTTGGACGGGAGCAAATCCGACGATCCAGCCCCCAAGTAGCGCGAGTGGGTGTGGTGTCGGTGAGGACGGGTGCGTGAAGTCCAAAGCGAGCCTGTGAGCGAGATCGCGGCCCCACGCGAGCGTGAATGACGTGTCGTAGCCCGGCACGTTCAGCGGGGTTAGAAGTGCTACGAGGGCGCTCAGGGCGACGACACTCGCAATGATCACACCGACGCGTTGCGGTGTGCCCCACCGTGCCATGCGAATTGCTCCCCCGGATTTCCAGCGCGGACGGCGCGTCGTCGTGCTAGGTTACCGCCCAAGCTCAAAGAACGGGCAGTTTGGCTGGAGGGGGAACCTGCGCCATGCGCATAACGGTTGCTAAACGGCGCGAGTTGCGCTCAACGTCGCTTCGCACATCCCATCGGATCCTTGACGCGCACCGTCCGGTGTCCGGGGCGATGGCTGCGATTGTTGCCGCCGTCCTCGTCTTCAGTACGGTATCCGCCGCGCCTGCCTCCGCAGACCCGATTCCTGCGCCGTCGGCTACTGCTGCGCCAAAGGGCACCGTGCCTGGTGCGGCGGCCAAGCCGGCCAAGACCCCCACCTTGAAGGCCGTAAAGACAGCGACGATCGAGTCGTGGACTCCGTCGACGCATTCGGTGACCAAGGATGGCAAGACGACGTTGGACCTCTTTGCCCAGCCGGAGTTCAAGCAGGACTCCAAAGGGTGGAGTGCCGTCGACCCGACCATCACCGCCGGCAAAGGCACGTTTCCGTTCGAAGCATTGGGCCTTGCCAACCCCGTGCACTTCGGACGTAGTGCCGACGCTCTTGTGACCATCGACACCGTCAATGGACCGGTCGTGTTCGGATTGGACGGCGCCAACATCAACGCGCCCACGCTGAGCAAAGGCGTGGTCACGTACAAAGGCGTGTTCCCTGGAGTGGATCTCGAGTTCCGCACCGAGGGCGGCCGCGTTAGCAAGCACTTGGTTCTTGCCGATAGCACCACAAAGTCGGCATTCCGCTTCACCATCACGGACCCCGGTCACACGTTGGGTGACCCTGTTGAGGGCGCAAACGAATCGTGGACGTTCCCTGCATCGGTGGCGTTCGGTACAGGCATCGCGCTTCCCGCGCCTGCCGCCTGGGCAAAGGTCGATGGCGGTGGTCTTCCCGGAAGCGCACACCAAAAGGTCTCCACAACGACGCATGGCTACGCGATCGATCTCAGCGTCGACCCCTTGTGGGCCCAGACAGCGAGCTATCCGCTGGTGTTGGACCCTGCCATTGTGTGGACCGACGAGGCGTGGGCGCTCACGGCGGCGTTCGCACCCACGGGGGCAACGGATTGCGGCACCGGTCCGTGTCCCCTTGCTCACCCGCTCACAGGTGACTACTGGAATGAAGGCTCTATCTGGGTTGGCACCGGAGATTTTGACAACAGCGGCGTAAAGAACTACCTCGGTTACGTTGGGACGGATCTTCACGCACTCGCCGGGCGGCAAGTGTCGTCGGCTATCCTCGAGAAATTTGATTACTTTAGCCAATCTGGATCCATTGCGGTGGCACCGCTGTGCACCACAATCGGAGCCAACAGCACGGGCGCAGATCTCGACGCCGCGCGCTGCGGCGACTTCGTTGACGCCACCTATGTGCAGGATCCCACTCAGGGGTACACCTGGTCTTCGGACCAGACCGAAGTGGTGCGCGCGGCCGCCAGCGGCACCGGACCTACTCCATATGCGGTCGGCTTCGCGATCGGAAGCCAAAAGAACGGTCAACCCGGGTCGTTCATGAAAATCTGGCCACCAGACCTGCACTTGGTGTACCAGGGCTACCCAGTTCCGAGGCCACTGACACTTGAACAGACCTTTGGGTGCGCGTGTTGGGCGGGCACCTCGTCCACGAATCAGGCGACCGCCGCGGATCCGGTTAACACGGCAACGGGCGGGCTGATGGAGCACGTCGACGATCTCTCGCTCGCCGGAGTGGGGCAACAAATCGACCTCAACCGCACGTACAACTCTCTCGACACCGCGTCAGGCCCGTTCGGCCCTGGGTGGTCGTTCGCCTATGGTGCGACGCTCAAAAAGAACACTGCGGGGCAGTATGTCTTCACCGACGGCTCTGGCACGCAGACGCGCTTCGGCGCTGTTGTTGGAGGCGGGTACGCACCGATCGATCCGGCGGTGTCCGCGACGTTGTCTGACGGACCAAGCGGTGGATTCGCCGTGCGCAGCCTTGCCGGCGGCACCATGGCATTCAATGCTTCGGGCGCGCTGATCGCTGTCAAGGACGAGCGCGGTCAAGGCGTCACGATCGGCTACAGCGGCGCCGTGCTCACGACGGTGACGGATTCGCTCGGTCAGACCCTCACCTTCGGGTGGGACACAGGCACCGGCACCAACGCACGCATCATCTCGGCCGCCACCTCGGACGGGCGACACGTTGGCTACGCGTACACCACCATCGCAGGCGCGAAGCGTCTGACGGGCCTCACGGACGTGGCAGGGAAGACCACGAAGTATGCGTACGCGACCGCAGGTGGGCTGTCGAAAATAACCGATCCACTGGGCAACATCAGCGCCCGCAATACCTACGACTCCTCGGGCCGAATCAGCAGCCAGCTGGACCAGACCGGCGCGAACACCACCTTCACCTGGAACGCGGCCACCCAAACGGCTACGGTGACCGATCCCACGGGCAAGGTGCGCACTGACATCTACGACGGCTTGAACTTGGTGGAGCAGATCGACGGTAACGGCAACATCTCTCAGCAGTTGTACGACGGCGACAACAACAAGGCCGCCGCCGTCGACGCCGCCGGAAAGCTCTACCGGTCCGAGTACGACGACCGTGATCGGCTGATCCGGCGCACCGCCCCTGCGCCGCTGAACTACTCCGAGTCGTGGACATACGACGACAACGATCACGTCACCAGCCACACGGACCAGGAGGGGTACACGACGACGTACCACTACAACGCGGCGGGGCTTGTTGCATCGGTCGACAACCCCGACGGCGGCACGACGACCTACACCTACACCACGGGCGCCGGCGTCGAGCCGGCCAATATGCTCAAGACCTCGACCGACCCGTTGGGACGGGCCACCACGTACGCGTACAACGCGGCAGGCGACCTGATCTCCACCACCAGTCCCAGTGGCAAGACCACGACCAACACGTACGACGCGGCACACCGCCTCACGTCCACCACCGACCCGGCAGGCAAAGTCACGTCGTCGACGTACGACGCGGCGGGCAGACTGCTGACCACCACGGACCCCACGGGCGCTGTGACGACCAACACGTTCGACGCCGACGGGCGTCTCACCCAAACCAAGAACGCCCTGGGTTACATCACCAAATACGGTTACGACAGCGCAGACCGGCTGATCACCGTCACGGATCCGCTGAGCAACATCACTCGGACGAGCTACGACGCGGCAGGGCGCGTTGCGACCTCCACCGACGCGCGTGGCGGCGTCACCAGCTATGCGTACGACGCGGCAGGGCGCCTCACCGGCACCACCGATCCGCTGGGCCACACCGCGTCCACCGCATACAACGTGCTGGGCCAAGTCACGTCCGTGACCGATGCGGCGGGCGGTGTCACCACGTACACCTACGACGCGTTAGGTCAACAAACTTCCGTCACCGATCCCGATGGTGTGACGGCAACCACCACATATGACCCACGCGGCAACGTCGCCTCGGTCAGCGACGGTGCCGGCGGTTTCCAGCAGACCTCTTACGACGCGATGAACCGCCCAACCGACGCTTCGGACTCGGACGGGGTGTACACGTCGTCCACGTACGACCTGGCCGGTCAGCTCACCAAGCAGACCAAGCCGCGCGCTACCAGCGGTTACATTGCCGGCTACAACGACGACGACACCACCTTCACGTACGACGTGGACGGGAACCGCACTTCGGTAACGGACCCGCGCGGCAACGTGCCAGGTGCAAACCCCACTCAATTCACCTCCACTGTGACGTACGACGCGGACGGCAGGCCCCTGGCATCGACCGATGCGCTCGGTCGCACTTCGACCACTACGTACGACGCTGTCGGACGCCCCGTCACGGTTGCGGACCCCAAGGGAAACGTCACGACCACGGCGTACAACAAGCTTGGCTGGGTGACGTCGGTCAAGGCCCCCAGCCAGGGCACTACGAGCTACACCTACGACAAGATGGGCAACGTACTGACCCGCAAGGACGGACTCGGCAATGTCACCGGCTATACGTATGACGCACTGGGTCACGTGCTGTCGCAAACCGACCCGTTGAGCCGAGTGACGTCGATGTCGTACGACGCGGCTGGCAACCTCGCCACCGTTGTCAAGCCGTCGGGTACCGCCACCACAAATCCCACCGACGGCACCGCCACGTACCAATACGATGCGGCAAACCGACTCATCGCGACCGCCTACTCAGACACAACTCCGGGCTTCACGTATTCGTACACGACGGCCGGTCGCCTGCACGCCGCCGCCCGCACCCAGGGTGGCACGACGGTTGCATCTTCCACCTACACCTACGATCCCGCCGGTCGTGTGACCGCCGCAGTCGCGACCGGCCCCGGGGGTGGCACCACTAACTACGGTTACAGTTCCGCGGGCCGCCTCACGGGCGCCGCATGGTCCACCGGGATGTCGGCCTCGTACAGCTACAACCAGGTGGGCGAACTGATTTCCGTCTCACCGTCAGGAACCGGAAGTGTGCCACCCGTGTCCTACGCGTACGACGCAGCAGGCAACGTCACCACTGTGAGCAGGGGCACGTCACCGACGACATCGACAACGGCCGCCTACGACGCAGCCAACCAGCTGGTGTCGCTGATTCAGTCTGCCGGCTCCGCCTCACCGACGAAATACGGTGTCACTCGCGATGCGGATGGGAACCCCACCCAGGTCACGACCACCGCCGGCGGGGCCACGAAGACCTCGCTGTATGGGTACGACACCGCGAATCGTCTGACCTCGGAGTGCTACCCCACCAGTGGGATCACGTGTGCGTCGAATTCGCCGAACACGACCTACACGTACAACGTGGTGGGGGATCGCACCAAGAAGACGGATCGGACCGTGGTGGGCACGGTCGCGACGACCGTGTCGACGACCTCGACGTATGACGTGGCGGATGAGTTGCTCACGCAGGCTGTGGGTACGGTCACTACTGCCACGAACACGTGGAGCGTGAATGGGACGTTGGCGTCGTCGACGTCGAGCGCGGGGACGCGCACGTTCACGTCGGACTTGACGGATGAGCTGACGTCGGCGGTGTTGGAGAACGGTTCGACCGTGTCGTACACCACGGACACGCATGGCAACCGCACGTCGCGGACGGTCAATGGCACTGTCGATGCGACGTGGGCGTGGGATGGAATCGCGCAGCTTCCCACCCGGGTGGGTGAGTTTGGTTCCACGGGGGCGCTGACCACGTCGTGGTTGCCGGACCCCACCTCGGCGACGGGCGCACCGCTGGCGCAAGCGAACGGGACCAGTGCGTCGTGGTTGCTGGGTGATTGGGCGCAGAACATCACCGCTGCCGTCGCGACCACGGGTAGCGCTGTCACGGGAACGAAGACGCTCGACGCGTTCGGTAACGCGCGCACTGGTGCAACGGGGTCTCTGGCTTCAGCAGCGTTCGGGTTCTCCGGACAGTACTTGGATGCTGTGACCGGCTTGTATGACATGCGTGCCCGCGACTACGACGCCACGACCGGACGCTTCACCGCGCAGGACCCCGCCTCGATCGCGACCGGCATGCCCGTCTTCGCCAGCTACCTCTACGGGTACGCCAACCCGTTAATGTTCACCGACCCCACCGGGATGTTTTCAATCGGCGATGCCTGGGATTCTGCCTGGGAAAGGGATAGGGGCGCTTTCAACGCGGCAAAGGACAACGTATTGAACCTCGCCGCCTTCCAACCCGGGGCTGTCGCGCCGTGGCAGGTGAAACGGCAGCTAGCTGTGATGTACAGCTTCGAACTCGGTGTCAAGAACGACGGTTGGTGGACCCAAATCAACCGAACCGTCAACCCGGTCTACCAAATGCTCGAGTCCGGCCAGGCCACTATGGACGCCTGGAGCAACGGCGACGAATACGGCGAGGGATACAACGGGTTCAACACAGAATTGGCCGCGGCCAGTACCTGCCTCTTCGCGTACGGAGGCGCAAAAGTCGGAGCACCTAAGGTCACGGCGCTTGTTGACGGCGCTGCGT
>Ga0302321_100006343_pt1 | contig 10408 bp, 10 predicted proteins | sample Fen_T0_1_FD_202505 | JGI IMG/M metagenome (GOLD analysis project Ga0302321, IMG submission 202505) | Peat permafrost microbial communities from Stordalen Mire near Abisko, Sweden - Fen_T0_1 | ecosystem: Environmental > Terrestrial > Soil > Wetlands > Permafrost | place: Sweden: Abisko... | reverse complement strand
CCGTAGCGCGTTTGCTCGGTAGGTGTTGAATAGCCCGGCATCTTCGGCCTTCTGGGATTCCTCGAGGAACGTTACGGCAGCTGCGAGGTTGCCTTTGATGCTGTTGCTAGAGGTTTGTGCGTCCGTCGTGAAAAGGGTAAAGTCATTTTTCCAGACCTGATTGCGGCTGTGGGTCTTGAACAGGCCTAAGAGCAGTAGGGCCACTAGGATGGCATTCTTGTGACTAGGTGCAGGGACCCTCGTCGACAGGAGCCACGCAACGATGACGACGAACCCCAAGGAAGGCACGAACATGGACCGTTCACTCATGAAGTTTCCTATCGTAAACGGCAGGTTGGATACGATGGAAAACGTGCAGAGGTAGAACAAGATGCCGTATGAAATCACCGACTTTTTCTTGAGATTCCGCACTGCGCAAAACGCGGCTGATGCATAGGCCAGTATCGAAAACCAAACTGCAGGGCTCTTCCAGTTCGCCAATTGGATATGATACGCGTCGTAGTGAATGGTGAGCGGGTGAGGAAAAACTAGCAGCTTGAGATACCTGCCGAAGGTATAAAAGACGGTCGCGAATCTCTCGGAAAGAGTTGCGTAGAAGAAAGGCTCTGTAATGATGTCGTCAGAAGGATGAGGCCCCCCGCTTCCAACAGCCAGCCTTCCTATGCCGAGAAAAACGGCGGTTGACACCACCAGTGGCATGAGGCAACGAACATAGGTTCCCGGCTTTTCTTGCCTATAGTAATAAATTGTCAAAGGGACAATCGCTAGGAACGTTATGGCGTTCTCCTTCGAGAATAGGGCAGCCAAGAAGAGCAAAGCGCCCCACGTCAAGTGCCTGCGCCTACGAGTGTCGAGATACTTCAGAACGAAAAGGGTTGCGGATAGAGAAAACAGTAGTGCCAGTATTTCGTCACGGCCTTTGATGTTGGCAATGGGCTCCGTGTGCACCGGGTGAGCGATGAACAACAGCACTGCCATGAGCGGGAAGTCGAGCAGGCCATTTTCGGGTTTTTGACGGCCGAATACCTTCGAGAGAAGCTGGTACAGAACTAGTGAAGTCAAGCCTAGGAGCAAGACATTGATGAAGTGGCTAACGTGAGGGTTTTGCCCAAAGAGCTGAATCTCGATGGCGAAAGAGGCTAGAGATAATGGCCTGTACCGTGGTGCGGTCGGATTATTTCCGTAACTGCCACGCAAGCTATTGTTCGCGAATATCTCGGGTATTCCGCTGACCCCCTTTTGGGTAAACTGATTTTCCGTGATGACAATGGAGTCATCGTAAGCGTAATCATTCAGGATCGTGTTTCCGTAAAAGGCAAAACAGACGAGAGTAAGTAAGACGTACTGCAGGAATATGCCCTTGAAATAGCCTGTCTTGATCACCTGTGGGAACCTCGGGTTAGCAGTGGGAGTTAGAGCACCAATCCGTGGACGAAAGCGCCGTGGGCGTTTGGCCACCAGGCTTGAACGCGACTAGGGGACCAACGGCAGTTGAGGGTGGCCGCGCCGGAATAGCGCAAAACTTCCGGAGGCCCCGCCGCCGCACGCGGCGCTCACCCAGAGGTCGTCCGGCGGCCGCAATTCGATTTGATCAGGTTCGCAAGTAAACCCACCCACCTCGGGAAGGCTGGTGAGCTCTCGGCCGCCGCTGAGACTGACATGCAGCAGGTACCTAACCCGAGTGACGTAGTTCTCGGCCGCGTCCGTCACTGAATCGGGTGGCATCGGGCACTCGAAAATGGCGAACACGCCTTCGGCGTTGAGCACTGCGTCGGGTACGTAGCAGTCTTGCTCAGCTGGGGTACGCCAAGCAAGCTCCTTGGTTTCGCTGTTGGACACGATGAATACCGAGCCCGCATGGCCCTTCCAGCCCATTTCGTCACCGACCTCTGCGGGACACCCGAAGGGGGGCGTGCCGTCGTCACGAACGGGCGGTGGCAAAAGCAATGCAGCCGAACCGAACTCACGTACCTGGGTTAGCAACGACGCCACGCCCGGCGGCCTTTGGGGCGTGATAGCCGAGGCGCGAAACGGCCCAGCCGAGTTACGGCGCATGACGACAACGGGTGCAGTCACGCGGTCAGCTGCTGCGCCCGGATGAACGGCGAAGCTGCCCACTAATGAAAGTGCGTCGCCCGCGCTACTCGCTCCCCAAGCGACGAAAGTTGGGTCTAAACCGAGCGTAGGGTGGCTCCAGTTCCCGTCAGAAGCAAGATACGTGAACGTCGTGCCGCGCTGGTTTTCAGCGATTTCATCGATAGTGCCGCCGCTCGTGTAGGCACCGCAATTTGGAATTGCGGAGTCGATGAGCAACCCTCCCTTCATCCACGTGACAAAACCGTGGGGAGGGTTCCCTTCGCTTAGGCCTCGCTTCGGCAACGGCCGAGCAGACCAGTGCGCACTTTGGCGAACGAAAGTCGACACCGCAAAATCCGCACTGGCGCAGGGAGCATCGTTGGTGAGCAACGCGAGCAGATTCGGGTAGGCTCCGGCCAGAATCAAAGATTGCTTGCCCGTATGGTAGGGTAGGCCTTTCAAAGTATCGTCCGAAACCAGCGGGCCATCACCGTTTGCGGACGCCTGTAGGCCTTGACTCCACGCCCAGAGCTTTGAGTCCCCCGCCCAGAGTTGAATTCTCGCCTTCGGCGCTACCGCTACGAGCCCAAAAGGTGAAGAACTCGCGCGCGCCCGGAGCGCAGCAAGATCAACTTCCAGAGCACTTTGCTCAGACGGTTTTCTCACCCGCTGCAAACAATCATGCGCCTGCGGCATGGGATCCGCCTGCTGAGTAGGCCCCGCACTGGTGGTAACACGGGGAGTTGTGCGCACACTCAACGAGCGCACCGGCGGCTTCTTGCAACCTGGGAGCAGAAACAAGACGCCTATTAGCCAGTACCGCTGCCGCATCGCTTTACACTACATCGTTGACCTGTTCATCGCACGTGTTTGCGAAACCCCCGGCCATTCTTGGGTTTTCCGCTGGGCACTTGGCGTGCCCGGGCCCTTAGGCTTTCCGAAGCTAGGTTGTGGCGAATATTGGCGACTTCCGTGTAACCAGAGCCGTAAGGAACGGCAATGCTTTGATACAGATTGCGCACTTTAGGCTTAGCCAAGCCCAGGCGCCGCCATGCGAAAGGGAACGCGGCCTTGAACGAAGTCAGAAACCGGCTAGCGTACGCGCTCCATCCAACCTCACGAATTCACTGAATTGAAAGACAGCGAAGACATGGCTAAGAAGAAGGCTACGAAGAAGGCTACGAAGACAACCGCTCGAACACCGGCCGTGAAAGCCCCCGCGAAGGCTCGAAAAGGCAAGAAGGCCTCCGGAAAGGCCGCCTCTGCCGACGATCGGCTTTTGGCAGACATCTCAAAAGACGTGGACAAGCTGCTCGAAGCCTTCCTCCAGAAGCAATACGAGGCGCTTAGCGACTTTGCGTCGGATATTGTCGTGGCCACCGCAAAACAGCTTATGGAACACACGAAGGGCTGAAACTCTCTCACAGTGTTGGCCGTGCCTGAGCCGTTCCCGTCCAATCCGCGTGAACGGTTCAGGTCGAAACTCCGTGCGATTTGTGATGCGGCTATTCGCTTTGGCTCTCGCCGCGCGAGGCTTCAATTGGCAGCGAGCTGCGCCCACTGAGTTGCCCATGACGTTCCACTTCAGAAAGTAGGTTCACGAAAACCTGCCGGAACTGCTCGAACAGGGACTCGAATTGCCCGATCTCATCGCGGTTCCTCACGGCAATGGGCGAAGCGTAGTCACCGCCGACGACGCGGGTTGCCACTCTCACGATGCCGTGCAACCGCTGAAATACCAGGCGCTGCAACAACAGAGACAGCCCAATGCTGAGTGCGACAATCAAACTGAGGGTAATCACCAGCGTATTTCGCATCGCGCGCTCGAGCTGGCGGGTGGATGCCGTCACATCCGAGAGCACGAAGACGGCTCCCGCTCGCGCACCTTCCCCGTCTTTGATAGGAAAGGCCGTTCTCGCATAACTATTCTCACCGCGATTGAAGACATCGAGGCATACTCCGTGATCAGCCAGCTGGGTAATGTCGCCCGCGTAGGCGAATAGACTCTCGTCTCTCGAAGTGTTTGCACCCAATACAGTATCAGGGCGATCAGCCCAATTATTCGGCAAGTGGTGAATGGTTCGCGACGCGGCCCAAGCTTCGGGGGTCAGCCGGCGCTTAAGCAGCAAAAAGCCAATCTCATTGCCCGATTGGACCTTCAGTGTCTGAGCAAAGGAGCCAACCTCTTTGCCGAGTTCGAGGTAACCGAGCAACTTGCCGCCACTGAGGTGGCCGCTGTCCCAAACCGGGTGGGCTACGCGCAACGCGAAACCTTGGTTGCCGAGCGCCAACCCCGAAGCCCAGTCTTTAGTCACCGCCGCGCGCTGAACATCGAAACGCACCGCTTTCGTGTGAATCAACTTGGGATCCTTAGGTGCGGCCATCACGAGGATGCGATTCTCACTTGCATCAATGTAATTGAAGTTAGTGATGCCATAGGATCGATCCAGGCTTTCGAACAGTGGTTTTGTGTATTCGTAAAGTTCCAGTCGGCGCTCGTGCGAGTACAATTCGAGCACCTTCGGGTTTTGCACTACGGCTTCGAAGACGGCCCGCATTTTATCGACTTCTTGTCGAGTGAGCTCAGCAAAACCCGATTGCGCGGCCGTGAGCGACTGATGCGAGATCAAGTCGATGCTCTCCCGGTATGCACGCCGCTGCTGCTGAATCAGCAGCAAGGCCATGAGTGCTAACGAGCCCGTAATTGCCGTTACAACCTTCGTTCGGATAGATAGTGTGTTCATCGTGCGGGTTCCGAGCTAAAGCCCCCGCTCAAGTGATATCCATGCGGCTGGGGATGTAGACATGACGGCTTGTGCCAAGCTTCCGATTAGCCCCAGTGGACCTTGAGGCCTCGATTGCCCTAAAAGCGCGACCTTTTTGGAATTGCCCGCCAAGAGCAAACCCAGCCCCTCAGGCCGACTCGCACTGGTCCAATCACAGTGTGCTGCGATCTCGGACGCTTACGGACGTCATTCGCTATTGAGTAATTATTACTGCTGGCAACGAAGGCACAGGGCCGCACTTTTCGTGGTGCCTGTGTGCTCGAACACACAATGCGCGAGCTGCTAGCGAAGCGAAATCAATCTTGACAGATTCATGGCCCTGAGACTAAATCGCCGGGTCTCTCACAAAAGGGGAATACGATGAAATCGCATTTGGGAAAACGTGTCATTGCCACGGCAACGGCTGGAATCGTTTTGCTTGGAGCCACGGCTGCACTGGCTGGCCTCAAAGGGGGTTGGCCGGCGTACGTCTATAAGAGCGCTGATGGAAGTGGCTACGCCTTCGGCTCGATGGCTGCGATTCGAGGAAGCGGCGATAGCTATCAGGACATTCGTTGCACCATCACCTGGGCATCCGCAAATTGCTCGGTCACGGATTCCACGGGCAAATACCTCGGTTGTCAGACCACAGACCCCATCATGATGGCCGCAGCACGCACCTTTGGCACGGATTCGGGCATGCAAATCAACGTCAATGCGTCGGGTACGTGCACAGGTATCTACATCTACAATTTCTCCGCATGGGCACCCAAGGCCCCTTGATCTAGCGATAGGGCGTAACATCGGTCGTCGGCATTGGCCTGCGACCGATGCTTACGTTCGGAGGTTCAAAGATGCGCTTTGCTGCATTCGTACTGGCAGTGGCCGCTGTGAGTTTCTACTTGGGTTTGCAGACGGGCCGAAGCTCACCCCCAACTCCTAACAAGCGGGTGAATGTGGATGCCGCACAAGCCTCGACCCCAGCGCCACCACCGGTCTGCGCCGTCAGTATTGATCCGGCGGTGCTGCGCGCTGAAATTGCTCGCGCCCTTGGGCCCGCAGCGGCGCTCGCAAGCAATCAAGTCGCGGAACAAGCGCCAGCGCCAGCGCCAGCGGACCCGGGCCCCGCGCCGTCTCCGGAGCAAGTGGCGGCGTATGATCGCGGGCAAACGTTGTTCGAGCGTGTGTTGCGCCAGGGGACCATGTCGATTGCCGAATCGCGAGAGCTACGGGCGGCATTGGTGAATATGGATGAAACCTCACGCCTGGAAACCACCCGCCGCCTTATCCAATCGATGAATCAAGATAAGCTCAAAGTCGAAGCGCACGAGCTTCCATTCTAAGCGAAGTGGGCATTTCTTGATTGTATTGACGGCACGCGCGCGGCGCACGGCCCCGTGCCGCGCCTGCGGTTGCCCGGGAGCACGCGACTTTTCCGTGCCGTCATGCCAAATCATGAGGCTAATTCTCGACTTGCGGGGCCGGCTTGTTGCTCGTGACATTTCCCGTTTTAAGATCGATGCCGAGGATGCGAACCCTTTTCGGATCGCGGCAAAGGGCTACGGGCTTCGAACCTTTCACGCCCGCTTCGACCACTTTGACCAACCGGTTGGCAATCGAGAGTTCAGGCACGAAGGCACCAAAGTAGTGGCGACCGAACTCTTCGGTTTCGGCGAATTCGACTTCAGCGAACTCCGTGTGGCCTTTCAAGGCCGCCCGAGTCAACGGGTAGTCGTAGTCCTTCGGAGTGCTCTTCGTCGCCGCGTAGAGCATCACGAAAATGCGACTGCCGATAAATTCACAAGTTTGATCCGCCGCGCGATAAGGCCGAAACTGTTGCACCGACTGGGTCCATTTCGAACCCGCGGGAGCATGCCAAACCGCCGAACTCGGCTTGCTGCGAAGTATTACCATGTCCAGGTTGGACGCCGCAGTAGCACCAAGCCAAACGACATTGCTCGCATCGACGTAGACTTGTTTGATGGTCCAAGTCACAGGCGCGGTTGCCGGCACTGATGCACTGGCGAGGGCGACACGTACCTGCGCGTCGCTTGGCAGCGCAACGGGGACCCAACTCGTGGAGCCTCGCGTTTGCTTGTAGAGGCCGTGATCACTAGCCGCCCAAATGGCGTCGGAGGTGGCAGCGAGTGACGTAATGCCAGCGTTATCTGCAACGGGTACCGATGACCAAGTTTTGCCGTCGAAATGTGCCAGGTAGGATCCAGACGCTTTCGGATCGTAGCCGCCCTTTCGGTTGTGCAGCGAGCCGTAGACGAAAGCATCGTTGGCAGCGATGGCCACAATCCCGGCGGCGTCGACCGCAAGTTCGCCAGCTCCCGGCAGTGAATCAACGACGCCTACGGCCTTGTCGGGAGCCCACCGCTCTACGGCCCAAGCATCTTCTTTCAGCTGGTCTTGACCGAGCGCAAACAGGTCCCCACTTTGGAGTGCCGCAAAGGCGATAGCATGTGAGCGAACCACGCCCGCAGGACGCTCATCGGGCACTGGCGGTAAAACCGCGGGTTTCGGCAATGTGCCCCGAGGCCCTGAGACGACGGCCCAGCGATAACTAAAGCCCATGGATAATACGAGCGCAATTGAGCGACCTTTGCTCCAAGGTTGAACCCCCGCGTACCACTCGCCCACCGGCGTCACGGCAAAGGACCGCCAGCCATTGCCCTGCTTCTCGTAAAGCGTCGTGTAACTCGAACGCGCGGCGGCTCGCGCTACCGCGATGATTCCGTGCTTTGGCCAGGCGCCGCCAATCACTTCCAGATTACTGAACGGTTCCGGAATGTACGTGCCCAGATACTCCGGGTGCGGCGTTATCGTATCGCCCTGGATTTCCGCCAGCATGTCCGAGCCGTTGTAGTACATCAAACCGCCTTCGGTCGGAAACAGCGAGACCCCGGTAGCAACGATGTGAAATGGGCTCGCCTGGGCTTCAGCTGCGGCTGGCGCCGGCTTGGCCTCAGCCGGGTTCGCGCTTGGTGCAACCTGGGCCGCTACTGGTGCGGGCTGCGCCGGAGCTGGCGTTACCGGCGCGCGTGCACTCCCACAACCCAAGACTGAACACACTGATAGAACTCGAGTGACTGATATTCGCTTCATCGGCACAACACCTGCGCTCCCGACCTAGGGCCCTCGGCCCTCGACCGCAAGCTCCCCTGTCGCTAGTTCTACTTCTCCGGCGACTTCTGCATCCGCCTGCCCAACTTTTCCAGGGTGCTGAACGCGCTGATAGACCACACGAAAGCGGATGGAACACTGGGATATGTCGTTGTCCCACTCGAACACGAGAGCTCGCGGCTGCCCGTCCGCGGGTAATCGTGTATCCCGAACCGGCCTTCGCCGCTGCACGCCGCCCAGCGTGTGAGTGGTTTCGAATTCTCGCGTGAGGTACGCCGTGTGCGTTTCGAGCTGCGAGAACTCGGGCCCGAGTGCTTCGAGCTGCACGCTGAGCCGCCGAAAGAGATCACCGGTGGGGAATGCATGCGCGACGGCCTTCGAGCTAAGCAGCATCTCCACACGATGTTTGCCGAGTCGGCGGGCGGTCACACGCAGCGCTGCTCGCAAGAGGGGAGCATTGCGCGAGACATCAAAACGGTGACTTCGGTGTCCTTCCTCCGTAACCGGCATATGACACACGGCACACCCACGCGAGTCATCCGAGATCACTCGAAATTCGTTGATGGTGCTCTGCATCAGGCTCGAAGCCATGGAGCCCGATTCACCGGGAAACGCAAATTGGTGGCATTTGCCGCAGGCAGCCTGGGTCGCAAACGAAGCTTGCCGCACAACCGGGTGGCTCGCAGTTTTGCGGCTGCTCGGCACAGCCAAAATGCCCGTTTCGACCACGTGACAGGAGACGCAACTGACGCCCAAACGCTGAAGTGCGGGATTATCGGCTTTGTTCGGATCAGCCTCGGGCGCGTGGCAGCCTTTACAGAAGGGCAGGGGCTCCTCGTGCAGCGCCCGCCGGAACTCCGGGTTCGTGTACGCTTGGGCGTGCAGTGATGACTGCCACTCCGCGGCAATGTCTTCGTGACAGCCCACACAGCCCTGATTCACGCCCATCGCCAGATCGGACTGAGCTGGTTTGTTCAACGACCAAGGTCCGGGCAGCATTTCACTCGGGTTTAGGGGGGCCGCCGCGGTTAACAACACGGACAGCAAAGCGAGACCCGCGGTGGCCCTAGTCGGTGACGGCAGCATGCGCGTGGAACCGTACGTTCGGCATGGCAGCGCGGCAATCGCATAGAGCCTTCGCGCGGCTGCAATTTGGTCCCCTGGCAGGCGACTTCATTGAACGGCCGAAACTGTGAGGGCTACGGCGAAATTCTGTGAGACCCTTAATGCCCCTCGGGCACTGGCCGTCTGTCCGCTAACTGCCCCGTTCCGGCGTGAGAACCATGGAAACTCAGACTGCACCTCAAAAAGCCGAGTTCGAGCCGCAGGCCTGGACATGGATTACCAAGAACCAGGATTATGCGTTCGCTCACTGGAACCAAATATTTGCGACGATTTGGTTCCATGAAACAACGCTCGATGGGATCCGTCATCTTTACAAGTCGGTATCTGAATTTGCAAAATCAAACCCGAAGGGCATTGCTCTGCTCACGCTGGTCGCCGCGGGCGCCGGCTTGCCGTCTAGCTCTGCTCGCCGCGCACTTTCAGATCTCTTGGCCGCCGGCACCGACTACGTGCGGTGTTCCGCAGTGATAATGGAAGGTTCCGGGTTTCGCGCCGCCGCGGTGCGCAGCGTGGTGACTGGCATTACCATGCTTTCCAAGCACCCTTACCCGCATGAAATCTGCGACGCCGAAAGAGCCGCCCAAATGTTTGGCGATAGGCTTTTGCGTGCAACGGGCAAGGCGCCGAACACCCGTACGCTCCGCGGCGCGATCGAGTCGCTCAGACAGAGCATCTGCTAACCGCAAGAGAAATCTGGCGCTCTAACGCCGTGCTGCCGAGCTGAACCAACTTACACCCACTCTTCGCCCGGTTCGCGCATTCGCGAATTGCGTCGGCACAGGGGTGCCCTGTATATCGAGTTCCGAAAAGGGGCAGATGAGCTATACACGGGCCCAGGGTGCTTCGGAAAATTTGGGCCGTTTTTTGGCTCTGATTGCGTCAAGAACGGTGATTTTGTGTGGAGCGCGGTTGATGGGCGCTTGCGTTCGGCGCGCGCGGTGCGAAAACCTCAGATAAGTCTAGTGACTACCCCTGAAAGTACGGAGACAGTTCTCACCGATCCACCGCTTGACGTCTCGCCGCCAGTCGAGGAGCAGCTCCGCGCATTTCTGAAGTTGCTGCTCCATAGCGCTCAGCTCTTCAACTTGACGGCAATTTTGGACCCCGAGGGTGCGTGGGACCGTCATGTCGTCGAAAGCCTGCGCTTGCTACCCCTGCTGGGTCCGGGGAAGCGATTGATCGACGTGGGTTCAGGTGCGGGGCTTCCCGGAATGGTATTAGCCATTGCTCGGCCCACGTTGGCGGTCACATTGCTCGAGGCCACTGCGAAGAAAGCGCGCTTCCTCGAAGACACAGCCAAGGCGCTCGCGCTG